>ENA-OFCF01000020-OFCF01000020.1-metagenomes-genome-assembly--contig:-NODE-20-length-86502-cov-4.607979_pt1 | contig 86502 bp, 76 predicted proteins | sample MGYA00153387_OFCF01 | MGnify analysis MGYA00153387 | reverse complement strand
GCAGAAGACTTTTAATCTTTTGGTCGAAGGTTCGAATCCTTCACGACCCACCACTAAAATCAAAGGTTTGCCAATCGGCAAGCCTTTTTTTTGAACCAAGCATTGCGAAGCCTGATATTATGAACGTTCATTTATCCGCGTGAACAGGTCAATCATGATTAAAGTTAAATCCGCTCTGCTCTTAGGCATGCTATTGCTCATGCAAGTATGTACAGTTTCGGCAGAAACTATACCCGTTGAGGATTTCTGGAAGCGTTCAAGCTTCAGGGAAGTTAAAATATCACCGGATGGCCGTTATTTGGCCGCCACTGTGCCGCTTGAGAATTTAACAGCCTTGGTGGTAATGGATTTAACAACTAAGAAGCTTACCGGTTCGTTTAAACCGCAGGTAAAAGCGCATATTCAGGATTTCTATTGGGTGAACAATGAACGTTTGCTGTTCAGGTCTGCTGTTCGTGAAGGCCGTTTCGCTAGCCCATTCCTGATTCCAGCCTATTACGCAATGAATGCGGATGGCTCTAAAATAGGCACAGGATATGGAGATGGCAAAGAGCCTGAGCTGCTTGATACGCTGAAAGCCGATGATAAATATGTTCTAGTACAGTTCCGCTCGAAAGAAGGTTTGGCAACTATCGGCAAAATGAATGTAGATAACGGAACGATTATCGATACATTCAAAAAGCCGCCAGTTGAAGCGCCAGGCCAATTTGTAACTGATAACAATGCTGATGTTAGATTGTATGTCACTGGAAAAAGCTATAAAGACCAGAAAGTCCATGTGCGCCCTGGCGCAGACTGGGATTGGAAAGTGTTGCATGAAACCAAGCTCTCTGAGCAAGATTTCACCTTCAAAGGGTTTTCCGATAATAATGTACTCGCGTATTTTTCATTGACTGAAAAAACAGGCCCTGATGGACTATATTCCTATAATTTAAAAACGGGTGAAAAGAAATTAGTATCCCGTGATGACAACGTTAATCCTGCGCAGTTACTGAGCGCTCAGCCGAATGATAGTGTATATGCTGTGCGCTTTGAAGACGGCTTTCCACGCTATGAATATTTGGATAAAACCAATCCAGCGGCAAAAGAATTGATGAAATTACAGGCATCGTTCCCGGATACCGATGTGTATCCGGTTTCTTCAACAAATGACGGCAATCAAGTTATTTATTTGGTATCATCCGACACGATTCCGGGTGAGTATTATTTGTTTGACCGTACTACACAAAAAGCACAGCATTTGCTTTCTCGCGCAGCTTGGCTTGATACAAAAAAAATGGCGCTAATGGAGCCTATGAAATTTAAGGCCAGAGACGGTCTTGAAATAGAAGTATTTGTCACATTACCAAACGGTTCTGACGGAAAAAATTTACCTTTAATTGTTAATCCACACGGCGGCCCATTTGGACCTTTTGATAGTTGGGGATTTAATAATGAAACACAAATGCTGGCTAGCCGCGGCTATGCTGTGATGCAGGTAAACTTTCGTGGTTCAGGCAATTATGGCAAGGATTTCCAATCGAAAGGGTATCGGCAGTGGGGCAAGATAATGCAAGACGATTTGACCGATGCGACGCGTTGGGCAATCCAGCAGGGTATCGCTGACCCAAATCGCATTTGTATGTATGGTGCTAGTTACGGCGGGTATGCATCGTTGATGGCTGTTGCAAAAGAACCGGGCTTATACCGCTGCGCCGTTGGTAATGTAGGTACCTACGATTTACCGTTACAGTTGAGTTATTCAACCAGTGGCGGGGGTGGTATGAACCCAGCAAAGGCATTTTTTGGCGATGTAGCCCAAGATGATGTTGCGCAATACTCTCCAGCGCGTTTAGCGGGGCAAATAAAAGTGCCAGTTATGCTTATGGCTGGCGAAAAAGACACTACTTGCCCGCCAGAACAAAGTAAATTGATGTTTGCTGCTTTGCAAAAAGCAGGTGTTCCAGTTGAGCTGAAAATATATCCTGGCGAAGGCCATGGTAATGCCTTAATAGAAAATCAATTGGATTTTGCCAATCGTCTCCTTAAGTTTTTCGATAAAAACCTAAAGCTCGGTACAGCAACAATGGGCGAGCTTGTACCAATTAAATAATTAATAACGTAAATATTAAAACGGCGCCTTATGGCGTCGTTTTTTATTGCAATCAAATTGCTCTAAAATAGACCTATGTCATCGTTAGCAAATACACTCAGCAAAGACCAAGCGCGTCTGCATCGCCTAAAGGCAAATTGTGCCAGAAATCCATCGGATGAAAAGGCCGCAGCTGCTTTTTCGCAGGCATTAAAAGGCAGTGAAAGCAGCTTTGCAAAACGATTGCAGAATCGGCCTGCAATAAATATTGATGAAAACCTTCCGGTTGGCCAATATACGCAAGAGATATTAGCACTGCTTGATAAACACCAAGTGTTGATTGTGGCGGGTGAAACTGGCTCCGGGAAAACCACGCAGTTACCAAAAATTTGCTTGGCCGCTGGGCGCGGTATTGCTGGCATGATTGGTTGCACACAGCCGCGCCGAATAGCTGCGCGCGCGGTGGCGAAACGAGTTGCTGATGAATTGAATAATCGTGTTGGTGATGCAGTAGGCTACCAAGTGCGGTTCACCGAGCAAGTGGGCGAGCAAACTTACCTAAAGTTTATGACAGACGGAATTTTGCTGTCGGAAATACAAAGTGACCCTTGGTTATCCAAATACGATACCTTAATTATCGATGAAGCCCATGAGCGCAGTTTGAATATTGATTTCTTGCTCGGCTTTCTAAAAAAACTGATACAAAAAAGAAAAGACCTCAAGCTCATCATCACCTCGGCAACTATCGATACTGGTCGCTTTTCTAAACATTTTGATGATGCTCCGGTGCTTTCGGTGGAAGGCCGGGGCTTTCCAGTTGAAGTGCGTTACCGGGATTTTCAGCCAATAACGCGAGCCGGTATTGAGGATAAAAAGAAAACATTGCTAGAGTCGCAAGATGATTTAAGCATGGTCGATAAAATCATCAAAACAGTGGATGAAATTTCTATAACCGATGGTTTAGGCGACATTCTGATTTTCTTGCCTGGTGAACGTGAAATTCGTGACACGCATTTGGCCCTAAGTAAACGAAAATACCGTTCAACAGAGGTGTTGGCTTTGTATGCCAGGCTCTCGGTGAAAGACCAAGACCGTGTGTTCAACCCCGGTGCAGGGCGGCGAATTGTGTTGGCCACTAACGTAGCGGAAACATCGCTAACGGTGCCACGTATTCGCTATGTGATTGATCCTGGTCTTGCGCGCATCAAACGCTATTCGCCGCGCCAAAAATTGGATCGCTTATTGATTGAGCCCATCTCGCAGGCCAGCGCCAACCAACGTAAAGGCCGTTGTGGGCGTGTTTCAGCTGGCATTTGCTACCGCTTGTTTGCTGAGGCTGATTTTAACCAACGCCCTGCGTTCACCGATCCTGAAATTAAGCGTGCAGCCTTGGCGGGCGTTATCTTGCGCATGCTCAGCCTGAAGCTTGGCGCTTTGGAGCATTTCCCGTTTATAGACATGCCGGATTCGCGTTCGGTAAGCGATGGTTGGCAGACCCTCACCGAGCTGGGTGCCATTGATACGCATAAAGCTTTGTCTGCAATTGGCCGGCAAATGGCGCGCTTGCCAGTTGATGTTAAATTGTCGCGCATGCTGGTGGCAGCTAACAGCCATGGAGTTTTACATGAGCTATTGGTCATAGCCTCGTTTATGGGCATTCAAGATCCACGCGAACGCCCTGCTGATGCTAAGCAAGCGGCCGATGCTGCGCATCAACAGTTTGCTGATCAAAGCTCAGAGTTCTTATCGATGATAAATCTCTGGCTGCAATTCAAGCTTGCTCATGAAGATTTGAGCCAATCGCAACTACGAAAATGGTGCGAAAAAAATTTCTTATCGTATTTACGGATGCGTGAGTGGCGTGAATTACATCGTCAGTTGCTGATTACTTGCCAAGATATGCAGTGGATTTTGCCAGCCTGGCAAGATATTGAATCCAAATTGCAGTTGAGTAAAACCGATAACAAATCTGCGCAAAACCACTATCAGTTTATTCACCGTGCTGTGCTGGCCGGCTTGCCAATGCAGATTGGCCATAAAAACGACAAAGGCCTATACGATGCGCCTAGGCAACGAAAATTTCAGATATTTCCGGGCTCTCCCTTAGCAAAACAAGCGCCAAATTGGTGTTTGGTTGGTAATTTATTAGACACCCAGAAAGTGTGGGGCATGATGGCTGCCAAGTTAGATCCGGCTTGGGTTGTTGATGAATGCACGCACTTACTCAGTAAAAAATACTTTGATCCGCATTGGTCGCGTAACCAAGGTCGGGTTGTTGGTTTCTGCCAAATCAGTTTGCTTGGTTTAGTATTAGTGGCGAAAAAACCCGTACATTACGGTGGATTATTTGCCATAGAGGCAAGACAGATTTTTATTCGCCAAGCGTTACTCAGTGGCGAAATTAATGCCCGTGCAAATTTTATTCAGCGTAATATCCAAATGCTGCAATCTGCCCAAGATGAAGAAGCCAAGCAACGCCGCGTTGGGTTAGTAGTTGATGAAGATTGGCAAGTGCGTTGGTATGCAGATCGATTGCCAACGGATATGTGCTCGGCGGAATCATTGGATAAATGGTTCAAAGCATTACCAGAAGCGCAGAAGAATTCGCTGCTGTGGACAGCTAACGATTTATTGATAGCCGAGCAAAGCGGGGTAACACAGTTCCCCAATTTCTTTCGAATGGGCGATAACCAACTTGCCCTGCATTACCGCTTTGCTCCCGGCGAATCAGACGATGGCGTGAGTCTTGATACACCGATTCATTTATTGAATGCACTGGATGAAGCGCGCGTTGGTTGGCTTGTGCCAGGTTTGTTGGAAGAAAAAGTGACTGCACTCATTCGCGGCTTACCGAAATCGCTGCGTCGAAATTACGTGCCTGCACCGGATTTCTCCCGCGCTTTTTGCCAGGCCTATTCGCAGCCAAGTGCCGATAGTCTTTTGGGTTGTTTAGCGCGATTTTTAACGAAATCAACCGGCGCACCGGTGACTGCATTAGATTTCAATGAAGCAGACGCTAGGCTAGATGTGCATTTAAAAATGAATATTCGATTAGCCGATATTGACGGGAAAATCATTGCACAGTCGCGGCATTTGCCCGAGCTGAAAGTGCAGTTCGCTGAATTAGCTGAAGCTGCATTTTCGCAGCAGGCCGCGCTATGCTTTAGTAAAGAGGCTTCCAACACTTTTCCTGAGCAAGCATTGCCCGTGTGTATTCAAACCGCTGAAGGCTTGAATGCTTTTCCGGCATTGGTACTCGAGCAAAATGGTGTTCGTTTGCACGCATTTGCTCATCAGCAGGATGCCGATAAACAACATAGCTTGGCAGTGGCGTATTTGCTGAGCATGGGCTTGCAAGACAAGCGTAAAACTTCAGCAAAGCAATTGCCCATCGATACCAAGCTCGGCATGATTTATTCAAGCATTGAGTCGGCAGAGCGATTGCGTATTGATTGTGTGCAGGCAGCGCTCAATGAATGGCTTGAAAAAGACTTGAGCGAAATTCGAACTAAGCAAGCGTTCAATGTGTTGCAAAAAACTATTGAGCAGAACTTGTTTTCTCGCAGTATGGCGGTGCTAGCATTGCTTGAGCGCTGTTTAAAGTCAGTCGCACAATTACGCGTCAATATGGATTCGCCATTGATGGGTTGGGCGGTAAGTAATTTAGCCGATATCAAACAGCATTTGAATCGCTTGGTATATGCCGGATTTTTGACGAGCACGCCAGCTGCTATGCTACCGAATTTGCCGCGCTATTTAGAAGCATTGAGCCTGCGCCAAACCCGCGCTTTGCAAGATCCAATCAAAGACCAGGCGCGCATGCTTGAACTCAAACCATTCATTGACAGACTAGCAAAACGTTTATCTGCAAGTGCCAATTTGTCGGTTGAATGGCAGCGCTTTTGGCAAGATACAGAAGAGCTGTGCGTGCAGGTTTTTGCCCAAGAATTAAGCTTGAAAGGCGCTGTTTCACATAAGCGTCTGGCAAAACAGCTGGCTTCGCTTACTTAACGCGTTTCACCTTCACCCACGCATTATAGCCCTCAACTTGCAGCTTCCAACCTGACAAGTTACTGAAGGCTAAACGAACTTTCGGGTTTTGTAATTTGCTGGCAAAAAGCTCACTGCCATCGGCCTGATCCCAAGTTTGGCCGTTTTCCAAGGCAAAGCTGGTATTGCCGCGCCAACCTTTAAATTCGCCAACAATACGGCTGTTGATATCTTCAGTAGATTGTTTGGGCGCTTTTGCCCCAGCTTCGGTTAGCTTTGCCACGAATGTGGTTTTTTCGCCGTTAATCCAGGCATTTAATTGTTTTAGTTCAGAAGAATTCAATTTATCTAAACCGGCTGCTTTGAATTGTTCCCTGCTCATACTATCTTCAATATTCGCTGTTGATAGTTCTTGTGCAGACGCAATGCAGGTGCTGAGGGTAAATAACAGAAAAAGCGCAATTTGCTTCATTATAAGGCTCCGAAATTTGTCATACTGTTGTAGTGTAATGCATTTAAATGTTAACCGCCGTGCCGACTACTCGCAAGCAATTATCTTCTGCTGAACAACTGTTGTTCTGGTCTGAAAAACCGGAGACGACTGCGATTGCCATGCAGGCAGGATTGGTTATGAATGCCAATCAGTTGGCCGACTGCTTGAAGCTTTGGGATGTGTTGCAAGGGTTGTCGGCAGACCCCGATATGTTACTGGCTTCTGCCGCGTATTTATGTCCAGCTTTAGTCTCGGAACAATTCACCCTTAAGCCAGAACAGGCTCGGTTACTCGATGGTTTAAATGCCTCAAAAAAAGTCTGGGATATTTATCAGCAACAAGGCCGAATGGGCAGCGCTGAAGGATTGCGTCGTTTATTGTTGGCGATTATTCTAGATTTGCGGGTGCTGATCATCTTATTGGCGTGGCAGCTAGTGCAAATGCGTCAAGCCGTTGCATGGCCTGAGGCAGAAAGACTGGCGTTAGCCAATCTAACCTTTGATATTCATGCGCCACTGGCTAATCGCTTGGGTATATGGCAATTAAAATGGGAATTAGAAGATCTGGCCTTTCGGATTATGCAGCCAGAGCACTATCAGTCTATTGCTAAACAATTACACGAAAAACGTGGCTTGCGCGAACGCTATATCGAAACGTCGATCAAGATGATTCGTCAATCCTTGCAGCAAGCAGAGATTGTGGGCGATGTGGCTGGAAGGCCAAAACACATTTACAGCATTTGGAAAAAGATGCAGCGTAAAGCCGTTGATTTTGATGAGTTGTACGATATCCGCGCAGTTCGTGTTTTGGTTGACGACATCGGTGCGTGCTACAGCGTGCTTGGCTTAGTGCATCAGTTATGGACACCTATTTCGGGCGAGTTCGATGATTACATTGCGCAACCGAAAAGCAATAATTACCAAAGTTTGCATACCGCGGTTATCGGCCCAGAAGGCTTAGGCCTTGAGGTGCAAATTCGCACTTGGAAAATGCACGAACATGCCGAAATGGGCGTGGCTGCGCATTGGCGGTATAAAGAAGGCGGCAAGGCGCAGGGTGAGTTTGAAAAGAAAATCTCGCAAATGCGGCAATTGCTTGAAAATAGCAAAGGCGCCGATGAACATAGCTTGATGGCGGGTATTGGCACTGAGCTGGTGGAAGACCGTAAATATTTACTAACTCCCAAAGGCGAAGTGATTGATCTGCCGCCTGGCGGAACCGTGCTCGACTTTGCTTACCATGTGCATACCGATGTGGGCCACCGTTGCCGCGGTGCTAAAGTGAATGGCCGCATTGTACCGCTTGAATTCCAGCCGAATTCCGGTGATCGTATTGAAATTATGACCGGCAAAACCGGCACGCCGAAACGCGATTGGCTGTTGGCCGCTAACGGCTATTTAGCCAGTTCGCGCGCGCGCGATAAGGTTCGTGGCTATTTTTTCCGCTTGGACCGCCAGCGTAATATTGATGACGGCCGCGAGTTGTTAGATAAAGAACTGCGCCGCGTGGCTTTGATGCAGGCCGATCTAAAGCCGGCATTAGAAAAACTAAAAATACCGGATAAAGAAGAATTATGCGTGGCATTGGCTTTGGGCGATGTGAGTGCTGGGCAGATATCACGCGCTTTGCATGAATATCTCAATCCTCCGGCTGAGCCAGTGATCAGCAAAAAACCGCTTACTGCTCAAAAACCTGTAAGCCATGCCGATATGACCGTTGAAGGCGTGGGCAATTTGCTAACGCAACTGGCGCGTTGCTGCCAGCCGGTGCCCGGCGATAACATCATCGGCTATCTTACAAAAGGTAAAGGGGTGAGTATTCATCGAGCCAATTGCCCGAGTGTGTTGTATTTGATACAGAAAAGCCCAGAGCGAGAGTTACCGGTGAATTGGGGCAGTCGTGAGTCGAGTAAATATGAAGTGTCTATCTATATACGAGCCTATGACCGCAAATGGCTACTCAAAGATTTAAGCAATATTATCGCGCAGGCCAATGTCAATATTGTTGGTATTAATACCCTAACGCCGGGAAGCTCGATGGCTGAATTGAAAGTGAACTTGAAAGTTGCGGATTTTGGCCAATTAAGCACCTTATTAAGTAAACTGGATGCAGTGCCTAGCGTGCTTGAAGTGCGGCGTTTTGGTTAATGCAGCAGCTACCTGATAAAATACATTACCTGACGATGTTGGAACCTTGTGAATAACCCAGATCAAGCGCCGGAACAAAATCATTCCCTATTAAAACGCGGGTTATGGCGGCTCATGTTTTTATTTGTCGGCTTAGTTGTTGGTATCGGTATTCCGTATATTTGGTATTTAGATAAACAAGTACGCGATCAGTTTGCACAATTAAATTGGCAAGTGCCAAGCAAAGTGTATGCCATGCCTTTAGCACTAAAGCCGGGTTTAGCCTTGGATGGTTCAAGCTTAGAACTTGAGCTGCAAGCGGGTGGTTATAAAAATGATGGGCAAGCCAAAACACCCGGCACCTACAGCAGAAATGGCGGGCGTTTCAAAATAAGCACGCGTGAATTTTTTGATGTGAATGGCAAAGTGCTAAGTAATCGCCTCAATGTGTTGATTGTGTCTGGGCGCGTTAATGTGGTGCGTGATGATAAAACCAGAAAAATACTGAACTCAGCCAAAATAGATCCTGTACGCATTGCCACTTTGTATGGCAACAATACCGAAGAGCGGCGTTTAGTAAAAATTGATCGGGTTCCAAAGCTGTTGGTGGACGGCTTGCAGGCTGTTGAAGATCGCAACTTCCAAAATCATATCGGTATTGATCCTTTCGGTGTGGCGCGCGCAATTTATGTCAACATTCGAGAAGTGGGTTTTGAACAAGGCGCTTCAACCCTAACTCAGCAATTAGTGCGCAGTCTTTTTTTAAGCAATACCAAAACCATTACCCGTAAAGTTAAGGAAGCGCTGTACGCATTAATTATTGAAGCGCGTTTTGATAAAAAAACTATTTTAGAAGCCTACTTAAACCAAGTGTATTTGGGCCAAGTGGGCGACCAATCAATACATGGTATTGCCGCCGGTTCTGATTTCTGGTTTGGCCGCGATGTCGCCGATTTACAGCCACAGGAAATTGCGCTTTTAATCGGTTTGGTGCAAGGGCCGTATTATTGGGATCCGCGCAAGTACCCGGAGCGTGGCTTAAAACGTCGTATGACGGTGTTAAATGAATTTCTTGAAGCAGGATTATTAACGCCTGAACAAACCGCCGCAGCTAAACAAGCGCCTTTGGGTATTGTTGCAAAGCCTATTCTTGCCAGAAACCGCGCACCGGCTTTCTTGGATATTGTGCGTCGCCAATTAGCTAAAGATTACGATGATGAAGATCTACGCGGCCAAGGCCTAACGGTTTTAACCACCTTATCTAGCTCAAGCCAAAGCTATCTTGAGAAAGCGGTAAGTTCAACCATAGAAAGCGTGCAACGCAAGCAAGGGCCGGAGTTGCAAGCTGGGGCAATGGTAACCGATGCACAAACGGGAAAAATATTAGCAGCGGTTGGCAACCGCGATGTAGCAATGCCTGGCTTTAATCGCGCCTTGGATGCCAAGCGGCCGGTGGGTTCTTTGTTAAAACCGTTTGTGTTTATGCTGGCATTGGCGCGCCCGAATGAATGGTCGTTATCGAGCTGGATAAGCGATGAAGCTATAACGGTTAATACCGAAGATGGCAAGAAATGGCAGCCACAAAATTCCGATCGCCGTAGCCATGGCACAGTTAGCTTGAGTTCGGCATTGGCTAATTCATACAACCAAGCCACGGTTCGTTTGGGCATGCAAATTGGCCCGGAGCGCTTGGCAGACCTGATGCAATCCTTGACTGGTGAAGAGATAAAAGCACGTCCGTCTTTATTACTCGGATCAGTTGATTTGTCGGTGTATACCATGACCCAAATGTATCAATTCTTGGCCTCTGGTGGTCGCGTGCAACCCTTGTATGCGGTGCGCGCTGTGCTTGACCCGCAAGGCAAAGCTTTGAATAAATACGAAACTGAAACGAAAACCGCACAAAAAGGCGATGCGGTGGCCGCGCGTTTAGTGTCGGTTGGTTTGCAACAAACGGTTACCTCTGGCACGGCGCGTCCTTTACTGCGCGATGGTTTAGGCGACTTGCAATCAGCAGGTAAAACTGGCACCAGCAATGATTCACGTGATAGTTGGTATGCGGGCTATACCGGCGATCATCTGGCGGTTATTTGGGTTGGCAATGATAAGAACGAATCCACTGGTTTGTATGGTGCTACCGGCGCGATGCGGGTTTGGTCACGATTGTTTCAAAAAATTCCGAGTAAGCCTTTGCGTATTTCTGGTGATGGGCTTGAATGGGCGTATCTAGACAGCTCACGTTTTGCCACCACCGATGATTATTGTGCAGGCGCGCGGCGTGCGGTGTTCGTGGCCGGCTATTTGCCAAGCGAATATATTTCATGCGGTGAAAAACCTGTGCCTGAATCGAGCTCTTGGTTGGATTGGTTCACCGGCGGCGACTCTGCAACACCGAAAGTACCAGAACCCGTGCAAGTTCCAGCTGAAGAAAGCCAAGAGTGATAGTGAAAAAAGTTCTGCTCATACTTTCTGTCTGTATGCTTTTCGCATGCAGTACCCAAGAGAACACAGCGGTTAAAACGCTGAGTATGTCGCCAGAAGAAATGTTGGCAAAAATTCATGCTAATAATGACGTGAACAATGAAGTGGCATTCCAAGCCTTGCCCGATGAAGACTTGTTGGATTTACGTGATAAAGCCCGCCAAGCGCAAACCGATGGCAATCTTGAACGCGCGCAAACTTTGCTAACACAGGCCTTGGTAATCAATGCACAAGATCCAGAGGCCATACAGATGCAAGCTGAATTAGCGCTATTGCAGAAATCTTTTGCCAATGCCGAGCGCTTGGCGCTAAGCTCTTATAAAGCTGGACCGAAGCTTGGTGGTTTGTGTCGCCGAAATTGGCTGACTATCCACTACGCAAAAAGCGCGCAAGGCTTGCCAACCACAGAAGATCAGCTCGCCAAACATTTGGCTGAATGCACTGTTGTGCCAGCGGCGAGAATGTAATGTCTGAGTTCACCGATTTAAGCGCTGAGATGCTGTCAGAAAATGGCCAGCTTGCACAGCAGTTGGCCGGTTTTTCGTACCGTAAAAGCCAGCAGCAGCTCACTGTTGAAATAGCACAAGCAATCGAAGACCGTGCAGTGTTAATTGCCGAAGCAGGCACCGGCACCGGTAAAACCTATGCCTATTTAGTGCCAGCGTTATTGTCTGGCAAACGGGTGATTATTTCCACTGGCACCAAAGCCTTGCAAGACCAGCTCTACCACCGCGATTTACCGCGTATCAAGAAAGCGTTGTCAGCACCGGTGCACACCGCTTTGCTGAAAGGCCGTAGTAATTACCTGTGTCTATACCGCATGGAGCAGGGCAAAGGCGAAACTTTTAGTAACCGCGAAACCGTGCAGCATTTTCAGCGCGTCGTTGCGTGGTCGGCAAAAACTAAGCGTGGCGATTTGGCAGAGCTTGCCAGTATTCCTGACGACAGTTCGGTTTGGCCGCAAGTGAGCTCAACAGCTGATAATTGCTTGGGCAGCGAATGCCCATTTTGGACTGACTGTTATTTGGTGAAGGCGCGCCAAGCCGCGCAAAGCGCCGATGTGGTGGTGGTTAATCACCATTTGTTATTAGCCGATTTAGCCATTAAGCAAGAAGGCTTTGGTGAAGTGTTGCCGGGCGCATCGGTATTTATTTTGGATGAAGCGCATCAAATTCCAGAATTGGCATTGCAGTTTTTTGGCGAGTCAGTCAGCACGCGGCAACTGCTGGATGTGGGCAAAGATGCTTTATTAGAAGCAGGAAAAATCTCTGGCAGTTTGGCCTTGTTGAACACGCCCATTAAAACTTTGGAGCTCCGCGTTAAGCAATTGCGGCTTGAGTGCGAAAATGTTCCAAACAAAGCTGCTGCAGCGGTGTTAAGCAACCAAGAAAAAATCATTGTTGGCTTGCAAGCCGTGCAGGAAAGTGCCGAATTGCTGCTTGCTCAACTGCAAGTGCAAGTGGGTGCGGCCAGTGGTTTGGATCAATGTGCCGAGCGCTTGAGTGGTTTTTTAATACGTTGGCGCAATTGGATGTTGGCGTTCAATAAAAAGATTTATGTGTCCGATGATGCACCCGTTTTTGCTGCAGTACGTTGGTATGAACTCAGCCAACGCGGCATTACTTTGAATGCAACACCGATGGATGTTTCAACGCCATTACGACAATACCGCGAACAAACCAAAGCCGCTTGGATCTTAACCTCAGCCACCTTGGCGGTAAATAATAATGTCAGTCATTTAGCTGAAAAACTCGGTCTAACTGAGCCGCGCGTATTAATTCAAGCCAGCCCGTTTGATTGGCAGCAGCAAGGGCTGTTTTACTTGCCGAGTAATATGCCAGAGGCGAATAGCCCGCAATTTATACCAGCCTTGATTGATGCTGCCATGCCCGTTTTAGAAGCATCTAAAGGCCGTGCGTTTTTATTATTCACTTCGCATCGTGCCTTAAAACAAGCGGCGTTGTTGCTCAAAGACAGCCCATGGCCATTGTTCGTGCAAGGCACTGCGCCACGCACCGAATTGCTCGAGCAATTTCGGCAATCCGGCAATGGCGTACTACTCGGCGCAGCCAGTTTTTGGGAAGGCGTGGATGTGGCTGGCGATGCACTTAGCGTGGTGATTATTGATAAGCTGCCATTTGCCGCCCCCGATGATCCGGTACTTGAAGCGCGCTTGGAAGCCACACGCCTGCGCGGCGGCAATCCGTTTATGGACGAACAAGTACCTTCGGCTGTTATCGCGCTGAAGCAAGGCGTTGGCCGTTTAATCCGAACGTTTGAAGACCGCGGCGTGTTGATGATGGGCGATACCCGTTTGGTGAGTAAGCCATATGGCAAAGTGTTCATCAATTCCTTGCCGCCGTTTCCGCGCACCCGCGAATTGGCCGATGTGCAGGATTTTTTTGCGCAGGTTCCGGCATGAATATCCTCGGCTTCGATACCAGCACAGAAGCCTGCGCCGTTGGTGTGATCACCGATGTTGAATGCGTGTCGCGTTTTGAATTAACGCCGCGCCGGCATACCGAATGCGTGCTGCCGTGGAGTGAGGAATTGCTTGCTCAAGCTGAAATAGATAAAACACAATTGCATGCGATTGCGGTGGGCGTTGGCCCAGGCGCATTCACCGGCGTGCGTTTGGCGGTTTCGTTGGCACAAGGCATGGCCTTGGGTTTGTCACTGCCGCTGGTCGGTGTGTCCAGCTTGGCGTGCATTGCGCAGTCTTGCCAACATGATGGCCCCATTGCGGTGCTGATGGATGCACGAATGGATGAGTGTTATGTGGGCTTTTATCAAAAGCAGCAGGGCATTGTTAAAGCGATAGCACCCGAACAGCTACTGGCGCCTGAAATCATTAGCTTGCCGTTTGCGGGCGATTGGATTGCAGTTGGCACGGGTTTATCGAGCTATGCCGAACGTTTGCCAGTGGCTCTGTTGAGCCATTTTTCGCACATCGATAACACCGCGCTGCCAAAGGCCGATGCACTGCTTCAAATTGCCGTGCGCGATTTTAAGGCCGGCTTAGCGCTTGCTCCAGAACAAATTCAGCCCGCCTATCTGCGCGATAAAGTTGCACTAACCATCAAACAGCGTGAAAATCTGTAAATGCTTTCACTTTAAAAGGACTGCCATGAAAAAGTTTGCCCTGTTGGTTTTAATATTCTGTTTAGCCGCCTGTGGTGGAGATTTTAAGATGAGCGATGTAACCGGAAAGTGGCAATTAAGCACCATGAATGGCCAGTCTGTTACCAGCATGCGCGAAGGCGGCGTTACTTTGGATATTCAAGAAGATGGAAAATTCGCTGGGCAAGCACCGGTCAATCGCTATTTCGGCCAGATTAAAGTGGAAGAAAAAACCCTGAAAACCGGCCCAATCGGTTCCACCATGATGGCCGGCCCACCGGAAAGCATGCAGGCTGAGCAACAGTATTTTCAGGCTTTGGGCGAGAACGTAAAATCCATCAACATCGAAAATGGCCTATTGGTGATAACCGCCATGGACAACAAGAAATTGGTGTTTAATCGCGCCAAGTAACATTAGTGTGCGTCTTGGTTCCAGAGCTTGTCGAAGCATCGCGCATCATATTTCGCTCACACCTTTGCAACTATGATGAAGGTATGAATCAAGACTATTCCGAAGCATTTATCAGCGACATAATCCGCATGGCATGGGCGGATGATATTTCATTTGATGAAATCAAAAAAGATCGTGGCTTATCCGAAGCTGAGGTTATCAAAGTTATGCGTAGTAATTTGAAAGCGGGAAGCTTCAAACTATGGCGTAAGCGCGTGAATGGGCGTAGCTCTAAGCATGCGAAACGTGCACAACTACTTCAGCAGGCCATTGAGTAATGGCCACGTTGCGTCTAATTAAGACCTCGATTTGCAGGCAGGCATCGGTGATTTTGCGAAAAATTCAGGAGAACACCTTTTGATAGCCGTATTTTATGATGGCAAATGCGGGTTGTGCCGCCGTGAAATTTCCCATTACCAGCGCATTGCGCCAGAGGGCATATTTGATTGGATCGATATTACTGTTAACCCAGAACCATTCGAAAGTCGTGGGTTTACTGTGCCGGAAGGATTGAAAGCGCTGCATGTGTTGGATGATTCAGCCGCCATGCGCAAAGGTGTTGCGGCCTTTGCCGTGATTTGGAGGCAATTACCGGCATTTTGGCCGATGCTTGCGCTGATGCTTCGCATTCCATTGGTGTTGCCATTGGCAGAAAAAATCTATGCGGCTTTTGCCGCATGGCGATTTAAAAAACTGGGCTATGATCAATGCCAGTTTTAATCCTAGTTCGTTGACATTGATGCCTAAAGGAATCAAAAAAACTGATTTACCAAGCAAACCATGCATGCGCTGTGGACCACCATTTAGTTGGTGAATGAAGTGGGAAAAAGTATGGCAAGATGTTAAATATTGTTCCAATAAATGTAAAAATTCCCCATGAAACTTAGCAACATTAAACTTGCAAATCTCCTTACCTATAGTGGCACGCTACCACTTGTTGCAAGCGTTTTCTTACTCTTTTCTCCCGTGGCTGGTTTTGATGGCATATTAATTGCCAAAGCATATGGCGCCATCATCATTTCATTTTTATGTGGTATTCATTGGGCTACTTATCTGTTCTTTGCTGAAAAATGCCCGCGTAATTTACTGGTAACCAGTAATGCTGTTGCGCTGTTGGCGTGGAGTTCATTGCTGTTTACAAATCAGGTAAGTGCTCTGATTTTGCAATCATTGTGTTTTGTATATTTATTCATGTTAGACAGAAAGCTTCATGAAGCTGGTTTGTTGTCAGAATGGTTTTATGTGTTACGCAGAAATGCCACGGTGATAGTTGTCGTGTGCTTACTTATCATTGCGGTCTTTTCATGAAACAACGTATCGCCATTATCGGTGCGGGTATATCCGGTCTAACTCTGGCACAATCTTTGAAAGAATATGCCGATGTGGTGGTTTTTGATAAAGCCCGTGGTGTGGGCGGCCGGATGAGCACACGCTATGCTGACCCATTTTATTTTGATCATGGCACACAATTTTTTACTGCTCGCAGCAAGTCTTTCCAACAATTTATTGCACCATTGATTGCAACAGGACTCATTGCAGAATGGACGGGCAAGGTGGTTACTTATCAAGCCGAAAACGTGCTTAAAGATCGCCTGTGGTTTGAGCCACATTATGTTGCTGTGCCGCATATGAATAGTTTGAGTAAGCACATGGCAATGGGTATTGATGTGCGCTTGAACGCTGAAATCGCACCGTTAATCGAAAAACGAATTGACGGTTGGCATCTGTTTAAAACTGACGGAACTGCATTGGGCAGGTTTGATTGGGTTATTTCAACTGCTCCGCCTGTGCAAACCTTGAACCTATTTGGCCTTGTATTACCTGCTGATTCCGCATTGCATGACTGCCAGTTGCGAGGCTGTTACACATTAATGATTGGCTTTCATACGCCATGGTCTAAGCCCTGGATGGCGGCTAAAGTACATGGCAGAGCAATCGAATGGATTGCTGTTAATTCCAGCAAACCGGGTAGGAATAAAGATGTCACTTCCATCGTTGTGCATTCAAGCAATGATTGGGCTCAACAACATATCGAAGATGATGCCCATACAACGCAGGCTTATCTAATCAATCAGTTTGAAGATGTGACAGGAATAGCCTGTGAAAATGCTGATTATCTGTCGATGCAACGTTGGAAATATGCAATTTCTGAACAAAATGAAAAACCCGAATTTTACCTTGATGAGCAGCAAAACATTGCGGCTATCGGTGACTGGGGATCTGCCTCTCGCATTGAATCTGTGTGGTTGAATGCTAAAAAACTTACCAATGATATTGCCTTACTCGTTAAATAATTAGGTGAGCCATGCCAAAAAGTAGTGCTAAAAATGGGGCCAGAGTAAATATGCGTTTAAAGCAGAAATTCATTCTGGCCACTTATTTGTTAGGCATCCAAAACTTAGGGACGGAGGTACCTCCGTCCCCATTGATGATTTTCATAGCATCCACAGCCACGCAGCAACCGAAATATTCATGATAACCGTCAACCAGAACACGAATAAGAATGAGCGTTTGCCAGTTTTATGTCTGAAAATTCGTTGCGCCAGAAACGCGCCAGGCCAGCCGCCGAGAATTGAAAGAACGTGTAGGGTAATTTCCGGTGTCCGTTGTGCGCCGCGGATAGCAGCTTTTTTGTCGAGGTAATACACCGCAAAAGTGAGGAGGTTTAACGCCGTGATGTAAAGCAAAACCCATTGCATAGAAATTAACTACGCACCACCGCAAGATTGAACAGCGGCCGCAGATAAATGCCGGCCCAGTTGCCAATCAGTGCGAATACAATCCATAACCAGCCATGCAAGCTGCCGGAGGCGATGCCGCTGAAGAATGCACCAATGTTGCAGCCATACGCCAAGCGCGCGCCGTAGCCGAGTAGTAAGCCGCCAAGCACGCATGCAGCCAGATGCGGCCACGAGATGCGCCATTCCGGTTTGAATTTACTGGCTAAGCCAGCGGCCAGAAACGCGCCAAGAATAATACCGAAATCCATCACGGAAGTGATGTCGGTCAACAGGTTGCTGTTGAGTGATTTTTGCATTGCGGGCGTGGCAAAGCCCGGCCATGTTTCAACTGATAAGCCCACAGATTGCAATACCATGCCGCCCCACAAACCAAATGCCGAGGTGATGCCCCACGGTTTTCCGGATAGATATAGCGTGGTGAAGTTGAGCAGTGCCAACGCCAGCGCGCCAGCCACTAAGGGCCATGGGCCGCGCAGCCATGAGGCATTTTCGATTTGCGAAATGGCCTCCACCTTGGCGTGGCGGCGGTGTTCAATACGCGCTACGCTGAAGTAGGCGATGCTGAATACTAATAAGTTTAACGCCAGCGCTGGCAGCCAGCCAAATGAGCTAATCAGTGAAATAGGTTCGAGTGAGGACAGTGCTTTCCACCATGCTTGGTGCATCACGCCGAACACCGAGCCGATGATAAAAAATAACAACGTGATCAGCATTCGGACACTGCCACCGCCTGCGGTGAACAGTGTGCCAGAGGCGCAGCCGCCACCAAGTTGCATGCCAATACCGAAAATAAATGAGCCGATTACCACCGATACGCTAACTGGCGAAACGTTGCCTTCAATCGGTTGGCCAAATAGCGTGCCATTAGCTAGTGCCGGAAAAAACAATAAGCAGGCGCTGCCGAGCATAATCATCTGCGCGCGAAAACCAGCGCTGCGGCCATCTGCTAGCAATACTCGAAATGCCGAGGTAAAGCCGAATACCGAATGATAAAGCACAATGCCCAGCGCCGTGCCAGTGATGAACAGCATGGCTAGCTTGTTCGAAACAGATTGCTGGATTAGCAGTGCAAGCAAAAAGATTGCGGTGAGTGCAAACCAAACCACTTTATTCTGTGAAGTGGAGGCGATGCCATCACGCATTTACGCGGGGTTCCCTAGCAAAATCCATGTGCCTAAACCAAGGAACACCAAAAAGCCCATCACGTCAGTAACCGTGGTAACCACTACGCCGCCAGCTAAGGCCGGGTCAATATCCATACGCTTAAGCAGCAGCGGCACCAACACGCCAGCCATGGCCGCAACCACTAAATTGATAACCATGGCAAGACCAATCACCAGACCGATTTTCGGTTCAAACCACAGCGCAGCAATAGCCGCAACAACAATGGCCCAGACACAACCATTGATTAAACCAACTAACACTTCTTTGTTGAACAAGGCTTTTAAATTACCGAAGCCAACTTGTCCTAATGCAATACCTCGCACCATTAGTGTGAGTGTTTGTGTGGCGGCTACGCCACCCATGCTGGCGACTATTGGCATCAAAATCGCTAATGGAATAATTTGTTGTAGTGTGCCCTCAAATTGCCCGATAACAAATGAGGCGAGAAAGGCGGTTGCTAAATTCACACCCAGCCACAACGCACGGCGTTTTGCAGCGCGTGGCACTGGGCTAAATAAATCTTCGTCTTCATTCAAACCAACTGCGCTCAAGGCTTGGTGTTCGGCTTGTTCGCGGATAATATCCACCACGTCATCAATGGTGATACGGCCGAGTAGGATGTTGTTGGCATCCACCACCGGCGCAGAAATCCAGTCATGATCAGAGAACTGCGTAGCCACTTCGTTATCGGGCGTTTCCAGCGGAATGCCGGGTTGCTCATCATCAATCAGTTCATTGATTGGCGTAATTGGATCTTTGGTCAATAAATCGGTGACCGAAATCCGACCAATATATTGGTTGCGACGCGACACCACATACAAGTAATCGGTATTTTCCGGCAATTCGCCACGCAATCGTAAAAAACGTAACACCACATCAATGGTCACATCGGCGCGCACCGTTACTACGTCGGTATTCATTAAACGGCCAGCGCTGTCTTCAGGGTAAGACAGTGCTTGCTCAAGACGCTCGCGGTGATCGCGATCCATCGACTTCAACACTTCATCAATCACGGTATCAGGCAAGTCGTCGATCAAGTCGGCTAAATCGTCAAGATCAAGATCTTCCACCGCCGCGATGATTTCGTCTTGGTCCATTTCTGCAATCAGGCTTTCGCGCACATCATCGCCCACGTGCACCAACACTTCACCATCGTCTTCTGGATCCACTAAGCCCCATACAATATTACGTTTAGCGGCCGGCAGCGATTCGAGCAGATTACCAATTTCAGCAGGCGAAAGTATATTCACCAAACGCCGCACAGGCCCTAAACGGCCGGAGTCTAGAGCATCAGAAAGCAGGCGCAGTTGTTGCACCGTTTTTGTGTGGCGAATGTGATCAGCCATCTGAGTCTCCCTGAAATCCCACACCATTATCAGCGCAAACTGTGGCGCTGAAAAGACTACAGGCCATTAATCTTTAAATTGACTGGTAAATAATTGCTCTAATGCATCCAAGGCTTGTTCGGCATCACTGCCAGTTGCCGTTGCAATGATTTGTTTGCCGGGCCCGGCTGCTAATAACATCACGCCCATAATGCTTTTGGCATTCACCACACGGCCGCCCAAAGCCATTTGAATAGCGCTCTCAAAGTGGCTTAATAGCTGTACAACTTTTGCAGATGCTTGTGCGTGCAATCCGTTTTCAGCACTAACTGTTAAAATGCGCTCCGCCATAATTACTCCAATTCCCTGTGATACACCATCACCTTATCACGACCAAGGCTGACACAGTGTTTGGTTAATGCTTCGGCTAAATACACCGAACGATGCCGACCACCGGTGCAACCAAAGGCAACGGTTAAATAACTGCGCGTTTCAGATTCAAAGCGTGGCAGCCAGATGTCGATGAACGCCATTACCTGTTGTTTATAGTCAACAGCCATGCTATCGGCATCAAAGAAATCTTGCACCGCTTTATCTTTGCCCGATAATGGCCGCAATTCTGGGATCCAGTGTGGGTTGGGCAGACAGCGTGCATCGAAGACGAAATCGGCATCACTTGGCACACCTTTCTTATACGCGAATGATTCGAACAATAAGGAAATACTGTTTTTGGTATGGCCTTGCACTTCATCCAACACGCATTTGCGTAATTGATGCACATTTAATGCGGTGGTATCGATGACTAAATCAGCCAGCGCCACTAAGGGCCGAAGCTGTTTGCGCTCTTCGGCAATCGCATCGGATAAAGATTGGCCTTGCATGGATAGCGGATGTTTGCGGCGCGTTTCAGAAAAGCGCTTAATCAACACGCTATCTTCGGTATCGAAGAACACCAAGCGAGTGTTGAAGCCGTGCTTGTTAACTTCTGACAATAATTGCCCAATCAAATTCAAATCATTGGTTTGGTTGCGAACATCAATACTTACCGCAATTTTATTTTTACCGATATCGTTTTTATCAATCTTTGCGACTAAGGCAGGCAATAAATCGGCTGGCAAATTATCCACACAGTAATAACCCAAATCTTCTAGGGTGCGCAAAGCAACGCTTTTGCCGGAGCCCGAAAGGCCGCTGACAATAATCACACTGGCTTTGATGCTACTCATGATGCGTCCTCGGAGTTGTCTAAAAGCATTTGATGGCGGACCATAAAATCGTTGGCTGGGTCTTTACCTTGCTGGCGCAGAATCTGCAAACGAACCGCTACTTCGGTGAGCACGGCGAGATTGCGGCCCGGCGCAACCGGCAGGTTGAACACGGGAATCTGCATGTCCAATACATTTTGCATTGACGCTGTACCCGTTAATCGGAAGTTCGCGTCGTTGTGTTCGCTGCGAAAATGCATCAGATTAACAATCATTTTTAAATATTTGCTGGTTTTCACCGAGGTATCGCCAAACATCTGCCGAATATTCATGATGCCAAGGCCACGTACTTCCAGCATATCTTGCAATAGACCAGGGCAGGCGCCTTCAATAATACTGGGCGTAATTTGAGTAAACTCAGGCGCGTCATCAGCCACCAAGCGATGCCCGCGACTAATTAATTCCAACGCTAATTCACTTTTGCCAGCGCCCGCTTCGCCAGTGATTAATACCCCAAACGAAAAGATTTCCATGAATACGCCATGCAAAGAAGTTTGCGGCGCTAATCGGTTGGATAAAAAATGTTGCAGCAGATTCAAACATTCGTAGCCTCTGCGATCTGAAACCCACAAGGCAACAGCGGATTCTTCGCAAGCTTGTTGCACATCGGTTGGGCAGGCCTGACCTTGGCTAATCACTACAGCCAGTGGCCGCTGCTCAATAATTTTTTCAATATTTTCCCAGCGAACACGTGCATCAAGGCGATCAAGCCAAGCCAGTTCGGCAATGCCGAGTATTTGTACTTTATTAGGATGAATCACATTCAAATAGCCCGCCAAAGACGGGCGTTTTGAAGTGATTTCATTGCGGTCAGTACGAATATCTTTGCCTAAGCGACCAGCCAGCCAGCGCAGCCCTAAACTTTGTTGTAACTGGTCGAACAGTTCACGGGCACTAATGCTGGTATTCATAAAAACCGATGTTAAAAAGTACGCTTAATATTAACCAAATTTTTCCATCTTTGCTGCAGATTCGCCGCGGTGATGATCTTTCATTTTTTCTTTCAATTTCACAACGACTCGGTCTAGCTTGTCGGCTAATAAGTCGATAGCAGCGTACATGTCGTGTGCAGTTGCTTCGGCAAAATGTTTTTTACCAGCAGTGTGCAAGGTTGCTTCGGCTTTATGTACCAATTTTTCTACCGATAAAATCATGTGGACATCAAGATGGCTGTCGAAATGTTTGCCAATTCGAGACAGCTTTTCTTCAGCATAGGTGCGGATAGCAGGGGTAACTTCAACTTGATGACCGGTGATATTCAATTGCATGTGAAACCTCCTTTTTAGTGACTTCATAATCAAGCTAACACAGACGATGTTAAAAAATAATCAACGCCGATAAATTTAGTCTACGCTGATTTTTGCCGCAAATGCGAGGCCGGAAGATTTAATGCCTCGCGGTATTTCGCCACGGTTCGGCGTGCAATGCTTAGGCCTTGTTCATCCAGTAATACCACTAATTGTGCGTCTGAAAGCGGCTTGCTGGGGCTTTCTCGCTCGATGAGTTTGGCAATCTGTGACTGGATAGCGCTGGATGACAGCATTTGGCCTTGCGCATTGACAATGCCTGAGCGAAACAGCGTATTTAGCTCAAAGGTTCCGTGTGGGGTGGCGAGGTATTTGCCGCTGCAGGCCCGCGAAATGCTGGATTCATGCAAGCCAAGCAACTCAGCAATGTCTTTCATGGTCATTACAGTAAGCCCAGCAATGCCTTGCTCTAAGAAAGGTTTTTGCAGCGAAATAATGGCAGTTAGCACCCGTTTAATGGTTTGCTGGCGCGACTGAATACTTTTAATCAGCCAATTGGCTTCTTGCAAATGTTGCTTCAAGTAAGCCGTGTCTTGGCTATTGGCGCTGCCAATCAAGCCTTGGTAATAGCTATTCACGCTAAGTTGTTGGCGCTCATCTTGCAGGGCGCGCAGCTTCCAGCGCCCGCCCATTTTTTCAACGCGATAATCCGGGCGTACATACTCAACACGAACAGCACTAAATACCGCGCCGGGTTTTGGGTCTAAAGTCTTCAATAAACCCACCGCTTGCGCACTCTGCGAGGCATCAAAGCCGAGTGTGTTGACTAAGCCAATCACACCGGATTTTGCCAGAATAGCGAGATGTTGGCTGGCAATTTGTTTTGCCAAGGCCACAATGTCTTTGGCGGCATCTAAATGCTGGAGTTGTAAGAGTAAGCATTCCGAAAGGCTACGCGAAGCCACCGCTAGTGGATCTAGCTGTTGAATTAAGTGCAGGACAGCCTCAATTTCGGCATCACTCGGTGTTGGGCTCAGGTGCGCTGTTTCGCGAATCTCTTCAAATCCGCAGGCGAGATAGCCGTCATCATTGAGGTTGTCAATCAGTGCTTCGCCAATCATCCAATCACGTGGGCTAATTGAGCACAATTGCAGTTGCTCAATCAAATGTGTACGCAAGCTGCGTATTTCAGCAACCCATTCCAGTGCGCTGTCTGCATCGGCATGGTTTGTGCGTTCAAGCCCGCTCGAGATAGTTAGGTTTTCTTGCCATTCTGGCAGATCTTGATTTTGCTGCAATTGTGTATCGGGCAATGCCGTTGGTTCGCTTTGCAGCTCATTAACCCGCTCCAAAAATGGGTTTGATTCAATAGCGAGCTCGATGTCTTGTTCAAGTTCAAGGCTTGAATACTGCAACAGCTTAATAGCCATTTGCAGCTGCGGGGTGAGTTTGAGGTGTTGGCTTTGGCTAAGCTGCGTGCTGATTTTCATTGCCGCTTACAGCTTAAATTGTTCGCCTAAATACACCCGGCGAACCTCAGGATGTTCCATTAAATAGTCTGGCTTGCCCTCAGCCAGAGCGGTGCCTTCAAACAGAATATAGGCGCGATCGCATATACCTAAGGTTTCACGAACATTATGATCGGTGATTAACACACCAATGCCGCGCTGTTTTAAATGCACAATGATGGTTTGAATATCCAATACTGAAATGGGATCAACGCCGGCAAAAGGTTCATCAAGCAAAATCATGCGCGGGTTGGCGGCCAAGGCGCGCGCAATTTCAACGCGCCGCCGCTCGCCGCCGGATAAGCTAGCACCCATTTGGGTGGCCACATGGCCGATTTGCAGTTCGTCGAGCAGTTCCGTTAATATTTTTTCGCGGCCATTCTCATCAAGTTCTGAGCGCAATTCTAGCACCGATAAAATGTTGTCGGAGACCGACATCTTACGAAACACCGAGGCTTCTTGCGGCAAATAACCCAAACCTAAACGCGCGCGTTCATGCATCGCTAAATCGGTGATGTTCTTGCCATCCAATTCAATTCGGCCAGCATCTGCACCCACCAATCCAACTATCATATAAAAACAGGTAGTTTTGCCTGCGCCGTTCGGGCCAAGCAAGCCAACGACTTCGCCCGGGTTTAAATCTAGGCCAAAATCATGCACAACCGTGCGTTGCTTGTATGATTTTTTTAGACCGCGGGCACTCAGCATTATTTTTTAACCTGCGTTTTGGGTTCTAAGCGCATTTGAATGCGCGAGCCCACACTGCCGCCGGTTAAGCGCCCAGATTTAATATCGTAACGAATCACTTCGCCGCGCATACTGCCACGTGGCTGATTAATCACAGCGCTGCCTAATAAATTAATTTGCTCGGTGCTGATGTAATACACAATTTGTTTAGCAGTGGCTTTCATCAGCTCACCGTTGTCACTCATTTGCTGCATGCGCGCCGGATTACCGCTTAAAGTTACCTTGCTGGTATCGCCTTTCACACGGGTGATGACCGCTTTATCGGCATTAATTTGCAAGCTGCCTTGGCTGATAACCACATTGCCGCTGATTGAAGATTCGCCATTATCGGTTAGTAGGGCATCGCTGTGATCAGCATTAATGTCCATGGCTTGGTTGCGGTCTGAGCTTTTGGCTAAAACTTGGCTGCTAAGCAAGATGCAGAGTAAAAGGGTATTAGCGGTTTTTTGGCGCATAGTGAACTTGAACCTTTGCGAGTAATTGAACGCGACGAGTTTTCATGTCGGCTTCTAAGCCTAAGCCTTTCAGTATAGAGGTACCGTGGCGAATGGTCACCCATTCATCGCTATGAAGGCGATTTTCTTTCGGGAAAATAGAAAGCACATCTGAGCTGAACTCTGTGCGCAAGCCTTTTGGCGAGCGTGGCCCAACAATTTTAACCTGCTCGCGCAACTTAACTTCCCGGGCTTTATCAGAAACCCAAGCGGACTCGGCGTTGGCTGTCCAAATCTGATTGTCTTGGTCGGGGAATGTAAAGACCGGCTTACTGACGGTTAATGATTTGCCTTCAGGATCTCGCTCAAGCAAAGGCGCAGAAAGCGAAAAAGTTTCTTTTCCGTCTTCATCAAAGGCCATCATAGTGAAATCAATTAAGCGGTAATCAGATTTTAGGGCTTGCGTCGATTGTTGGCTATTTTCAGGACGCATATTCCAAACCACGAGGCCCAGAGCGGCAACCAGCAAGGTTAGGCCAAGAGTGGCTTTGCGGTAATTCATGGCGCGCTGAACCGAGTGACTAATGCTTGATGTTTGTCTTGTGCCTGCAAAATAGCATCGCAAAATTGCCTCCCAGCGCCAGCTCCACCGATAAAGCTGCTATGCCAGTGCGCGTGTTGTTGAATAATCTCAAGCGCATCTTTTGGGCAAGCGGCTAATCCAACCGATTGCAAGCAGGCTAAATCTGGCAAATCATCGCCCATATAGGCCACTTCAGATAATTCGATGGCTTCACGCTGGCACAGTTCTTTAAGCAATTTAAGCTTATTGGCAACGCCCACAAACACATGCTTTAAACGTAAATCCTGGCCGCGGGCACGGACAATTTTGCTGTCACGGGCGGTAATCAGCGCCACCGCAATCCCTGAATCTTCCAGTAAACGCAGGCCTTGCCCATCATGCACATGGAAGGCTTTTACTTCGCCACCGTGTTCATCAAAAAACAAGCGGCCGTCAGTTAGGGTGCCATCAACATCGAAACATACTAAGCGAATGCGCTTGGCCCGCGCGTTGAATTCATCTGGGCTAATTAAGCATGTGCTCATCAAACCACCCGTGCCCGCAATAAATCATGAATATTGAGTGCACCCACTAAGCGTTGCTGTTCATCAACAACAAGCAAACCATTGATTTGGTAGCGTTCCAATAAGTGCGCGGCTTCAATGGCCAAATGTCCGGCCTGCACGGTTTTAGGGTTTTTCGCCATGAGTTCCGATACCGCTGTTTGATTGAGATTAACCGGCCCGTGGTTCACAGCGCGGCGTAAATCGCCGTCAGTGAACACACCAAGCAATTGTTGCTGTTCATCCACGATGGCAGTCATGCCGAGGCGTTTTTCGCTCATTTCTATCAATGCGTCAGTCACTGAAGCATTGGCCAATACCATTGGCAGGTTATCGCCTTGATGCATTAAATCTTCAATACGCACCAACAAGCGGCGACCAAGGCTGCCGGCGGGGTGAGAGCGGGCAAAATCTTCAGAGCTAAAGCCGCGCGCTTCCAATAATGCCACCGCTAATGCATCGCCCAAAGCCAAACTTACGGTGGTGCTGGAGGTTGGTGCTAAGCCAAGTGGGCAAGCTTCTTCGGGAACCGACACATCCAGATGCACATCAGAAAATTGCGCAAGCCGCGAAGCGGGCTTGCCAGTCATGCTGATGATGATATTGCCTTGCCGTTTCAGCACCGGCATGATCATATTAATTTCATCGGACTCGCCGGAGTTCGACAAGGCCAGAACTACATCATTATCGAGAATCATGCCTAAATCGCCGTGGCTGGCTTCGCCCGGGTGCACGAAAAAAGCTGGTGTGCCGGTGGAAGCAAGCGTTGCTGCAATTTTGTTGGCTATATGCCCAGATTTGCCCATGCCGGTGCAAACCACGCGGCCTTGGCAAGCAAGTAACAAACGGCAAGCCTGTGCGAAACTCGCATCTAAGCGTGCTTGCAGGCTTTGCATGGCGTTTTGCTCAATGGCTAGCACCTTGCGTCCGGCGTCAATCCAGTTGGCATCGCTTAATTTTTTTTCAGCGGGTTGTGCGGTCATAAGCCAGCTTTAGCGGTATCATGGTTGCCCTTATTGTACGTCTTATGATGCGAGTGTGTGCAGATGTCTCCAGAGCTGATTGCTGAATTGATTCAAGCCGGATTACCGGGCGCCATGGTTGAAGTGTATGGTGATGATGGTGTGCACTTTGAGGCCCTTGTTGTGTATGAGGCCTTTCAAGGTAAACTGCCCTTAGCGCGTCATCGTATGGTGTATGCCTGTTTGGGCGACAAAATGGGTGGTGAAATTCACGCCTTGGCACTAAAAACACTGACTCCCACTGAACAACAGCAGGCTTAAGGAAATTACACTACATGGCTAAAATCATCATCAGCGGTGGCGAAACCTTATACGGCGACGTCAATATTTCCGGCGCGAAAAATGCGGTTTTACCCATTTTGTGTGCAACCATTCTGGCTGATGAACCAATCACCATCACCAATGTTCCGCATTTGCATGATGTGACCACCACCATCAGCTTGCTTGGTGCACTTGGCGCGAAAATCACCGTTGACGACAACCAAACCTTGCATATTGATCCGCGTACGGTGAATCAAACCATTGCGCCATACGACTTGGTGAAAACCATGCGCGCTTCGATTTTGGTGCTTGGTCCGCTATTGGCCAAATTCGGCCATGCTGAAGTATCTTTGCCGGGCGGTTGTGCGATTGGTTCGCGGCCTGTGGATCAACACATTCGCGGCTTGCAAGCATTAGGCGCCGATGTGGTGGTGGAGAATGGCTATGTGAAAGCCAAATGCGACCGCTTGAAAGGTAATCGCTATATGTTTGATATGGTGAGTGTGGGCGCAACCGAAAATGTGTTGAGCGCGGCAGTTTTAGCGCAAGGCACTACCGTCTTAGAAAACTGCGCGCAAGAACCTGAAATTATTGATTTGGCTTTATGCCTGCTCACCATGGGTGCCAAGATTGAAGGTATTGGCTCCAGGACCATGGTTATTGAAGGCGTTGAGCGTTTACATGGCGGCACCTATCAAGTGCAAGCCGACCGCATTGAAACCGGCACGTTTTTAGTGGCGGCTGCGATGACTGGTGGCAAAATCACTTGCCGCCGCGCGCGCGCCGAGTATATGGATTCGGTGTTGTTGAAACTGCAAGAAGCCGGCGCGCATATTAGCACCACCAGCGATAGCATCACCTTGGATATGGGTGGCCGCCGCCCGAAATCTGTGGATATTACTACCGCACCATACCCAGCATTCCCCACCGATATGCAAGCACAATTTGCCGCCATGAACTGCATGGCCGATGGCGTGGGCATTATTAAAGAAACCATTTTCGAAAACCGATTTATGCATATGAATGAATTGCAGCGTTTGGGCGCCGATATTAAAATCGACGGGCACACCGCCATCATCCGCGGCGTCTCGCAACTCACCGGCGCACCGATTATGGCCACCGATTTACGCGCCTCAGCGTCGTTGGTGTTGGCTGGCTTAGTGGCGAAAGGCGAAACCGTCATCGACCGTATTTACCACATCGACCGCGGCTATGAAAACATCGAAGAAAAATTCCGCGGCTTAGGCGCACAGATTAAGCGGGTGAGTTGAGTTATTAGACTACGGTTTACTTAATCGCAGCAATTCGCATTTCTATATCATCGCCGTTTTCTTCGTTCTGCTGGATAAGCACCGGCATGTAGTTTTTATCCACGGCAAACCAAATGCGCGTAGTCTTGCCGTTGCTACTTTCGCGAATGCGGTCAACACGAATGGTGTTTAGTTTGCCGATGGCGGTGTTTAGCGTTTGCGTGGCAACAATTTTAAATGTGTACGGCTCGACTTTTTCTCTATTAACAATCATATATACAAAACTTGGGCCTTTGTTTTGGGCATTTAAATCTGCAATGAGCGCTAGGGTTAAGCTGTGCTGATCAAGCAAGCCAGGCTGATACGCGGCCTGCTTGGTGCCCTTGCTGTCTTTATATACATAGGTTTTGACGGCATCATCCAGTTTGGTGGTTTTCAGCATGCTCTTCCAAGCCACTTTGGTTTCCAAGCGATTGCTGAAAAGCTCGAGCAGGCCATTACGAACAATTAAATTCGACTGCTCATTGATGCTGACCCCGGCAATGGTTGCCACGCCTTCGGTTGCTGTGGTTTTTGAAATGAATTGCCAGTAGCCTGGGCTAGCTTGTTTGTAGTGCAACTCAGCAACACCCAGCAACGTTTTATTGCGATACACCGAATAACTCAATGAAAACGGCTGTACCGAATTGGCCGGTGTGCTAGCCGACAAAGGCATGGCCAGTAACAAAAGTGCCAAAGCTAATAAACGCATGTATTAGTCCAAACTTGAATTATCATCGTTCAAACATAATACCTTGGCATGATTGTCATTATTCAATGTAATTCGCCCAGCGATTATGCTGCGTACAGTTTCAAGCAATAAAGGGTATTCTCGGTTTAGCACGCGTTCAGCTAATTGGCTTGAATTATCGTTAGCTAAAACCGGCACTTTGGCTTGGCTAAGCACGCGGCCGCCGTCCAAAATACTATTTACGATATGCACACTCGCGCCGTGTTCAGTTTGGCCCTCGGCCAATGCACGCGCATGAGTGTGCAAGCCTTGGTAAAGCGGCAATAGGGAAGGGTGAATGTTAATCATCGGGCAAGGCGCAAGGCCAATGCCGAGTTCAGAAATAATGCGCATAAAACCAGCGCAAATAATCAATTGCGGGTGCACATCAATAATTAATTGCATCATTGCGGCATCAAATTGCTCGCGTGTATCAAACGATTTTGCCGCCAATGCCTGATGAGCAAGGCCGTGTTGCTCGGCATATTTCAACGCTCCACAATCGGCTTTATCAGAGAACACGCCAACAATGCGGATAGGCAACGCGTTGTGCAGGCTGGCTTGATGCAGAGCCTGCAAATTGCTGCCTCGGCCAGACGCTAGCACCACCACTGGCCAAACGGATGCGCTTTCCATGTTTAGACGATAAGCGTACGGTGTTCGCCGCGTTGTGCAATCACTTGCCCGATGGCTTTATGTGACAGACCAAGGGCCGTTAAACTTTGGCAAACCGCGCTAGTTTGCTCAGGTTTTAGCACCAACACAAAACCAATGCCACAGTTGAAGGTACGCCACATTTCCGGCAAAGCCACTTGGCCTTCGCGTTGCAACCAATCGAATACTGGCGGCAACACAATACTGCTGGCTTCCACATGTAAGCCAAGGGCTTCTGGAATAACGCGGATAATATTTTCGCTCAAACCGCCGCCGGTGATGTGCGCCATGGCTGGGATTTTATGCATTTTCAGCAAAGCCAAAATGGGCTTCACATATAAAGTGGTCGGCATCATCAGCGCGTCAATTAAACGCACGCCAGCCATGTCTAAATCTTCAGGCCGGCCAGCGCGATCATAAATTTTGCGCACTAAGGAATAGCCATTGGAATGCGGGCCAGATGAATCAATGCCAATCAGCACATCGCCTTCGGCCACCGTTGAGCCATCAATAATCTCGGATTTTTCCACAGCAGCTACGGTAAACCCAGCCAAATCGTATTCGCCAGGCGAGTACATATCGGGCATTTCTGCGGTTTCGCCGCCAATCAGTGCACAACCGCTCAACTCGCAACCTTTAGCAATACCGCCCACCACAGCAACGGTGGTTTCAATGTCGAGCTTGCCGGTGGCAAAATAATCGAGAAAAAATAAAGGCTCAGCACCTTGAACCAGCACGTCGTTAACGCACATCGCCACTAAATCAATGCCGATGGTGTCGTGTCGGTTTAATTGCTGGGCTAATTTTAATTTGGTGCCCACACCATCGGTTCCGGACACCAAAACAGGCTCTCGGTACTTGCCTGACAGATTGAATAAAGCGCCAAAGCCACCTAAACCACCCATCACTTCTGGGCGGAAGGTCTTTTTCACCAAGGGCTTAATGCGTTCAACAAGGGTATTGCCGGCATCAATATCAACACCAGCATCGCGGTAACTAAGGGGGCTGTTTTCCTGGCTCACGCACTATTTCCGTAAACAAAAACATATTCTACCAGTTCAAGCGATAATAGACTGTGCAAAATCTAAATTCTTAAGGCAAGATAAACCCATGATGTTACGTGCCAAACTACAAATTCTTCTAATAAACGCACTGTTGGTTTGCACATTCAGCCTTTGCGCGCAGGCTCCTGTGGCAAAAAAAGTGCCAGGCACAGCAATTAAAACCTTAAGCACATCAGAACCGGTTGCAGTGCCCGAACGTGTGCGTTTAGTGCGCAATCCTGAGCTTTACAGAACCACCGTGGATTTGTTGTCGCAAGGCGTGCCAGCGCGCAATGCCGCGTACGCAAAAGCCTTGGTGCAGGTGATTAACCAGCTCACTGGCCAAACCAATGCTGGCAGCAATGCCGTGGTTCGCGGTGCGCTGTCCAATGCGCCGAAGTGGGTCAATAACACGCAGCAATCGAATGGTTCTTCCGACAGTGAAGGCAATACCTTGGTGGGCGGCACGCAAGTGTTGAAAGCCAGTCTTAAAGTCAGCTTTGACCCAAACCCCGTGGATTCACTGATTGCCGCTGCAGGCTACAGCTACTGGACCGGCGATCGCCCGAAGCCACTCTTGTGGCTTAGCATTGATGACGGCCGTGGCCCGCGTTTGATTACCGCCAAGCAGCTAAATGTGATTAAGTCTTTAGCTGATCGCGGCCAACAACGAGGCATTCGTTTTCTGGTGCCGCAAGGCACGCCGCAAGAACTCGCTGCATTGCAGTCGGTGGTTAATTTGGATGGCAAAGCGCTGGCCGGATTTAACGCGCGTTATCAAAACAACACCATGCTGATTGGTAAAATATATCGTTCAGTGAGTGGTTGGTCGGCTTGGTGGTCGCTTTGGCAAGATGGTGTTGAATTAACACGCTGGCCAGTAACCGAGCCGGATGCGCGCGGAGTAATTGCGTCTGGCGCGGATAACACCGCAAACTTTTTCGCCAAACGAGATGGCGGGCGTTTAAATGCAGGCCGCTCTGGCATCGTGATGATGGAAATTGTTTCGGTGGATTCTTTGGCTGACTATGCCCGCGCAATGACCTACCTGCAAACCCATGCATCGATTCGCTCGGTGGAAGTGAAGATTGCCACGCCAGGCAAATTGGGTTTGCAAGTAGATCTTCGCAGTGGGGTGAATGCTTTTCGTGGCTTGATGCGCAGTAGCAATACCTTGCAACCGCTTGGTTCTGCAAGTGCGTCTGTGGCACAATCGGAAAATACCGAACAAGGTGGCTCAGCTGAACCAGTCGTGCAAGTTATAGAGCGCTTTGCGCTTAAAAATTGAGGATATCCAGATGATTCCTCTTAAATGGCAACTACCGGCACTGATTGGGCTGTTTTGCGTATTACTTTGGTTGCTCAGCCCGATCTTGACTCCTTTCATTTTTTCAATAGTACTAGCCTGGATGGGAGTGCCATTAGTTGTGCGTTTTGAACGTTGGGGCCTGAAACACGACAGAGCGGTTCTGCTTGCCATGACTTTGTTGTTTGGAAGTTTGATCCTCGCTTCACTGATTGTGATTCCCTTGTTATGGGTGCAATTGAGTTCATTGGCCAATGGTTTTCCGCGCCTGCTTATTTGGTTCCAAGAATCTGCTTTGCCATGGGTATCAAAAAACTTGCGCATAGATGTATCGCATTTCTCTGATCGTGAGCATTTTACGGCATGGCTCGAACCTCACCGAAAGGATATTAGTGAATATGCCGGCACAGTCCTCGGCTATGTTACAAAATCATCTGGGGTTATCTTGGGCTTTGTATCCAATATGCTGCTGGTGCCGTTAATCACTTTCTACTTTCTTCGTGATTGGGATGCCATTCTCGCAAAAATTCGGCAAACAGTTCCTCGCCCATATATTGCCACTGTTTCGCGTTTGACTCGCGAATCCAATGCCGTTCTCGGTGGCTTTATCGATGGTCAGTTGCGCGTTATGTTGTGCTTGGGCGCGCTGTACGCCACTGGATTATGGTTGGTCGGAATAGAATCTGCGCTGTTGATTGGTTTTCTTTCAGGGGCAATGAATTTCGTGCCTTATATGGGCTTTGTGGTTGGCATTGTACTGGCCGCCATCGCTAGCATCATCCAGTTTGGCGACATCCAGCATTTAATTTGGGTCGGTGTGGTTTACGTTATAGGTCAGTTTACTGAAAGCTTTATTTTAACGCCGCGTATCGTTGGTGACCGAATCGGTCTGAATCCTGTCATGGTAATTTTTGTATTGATGGCTGGTGGCTTACTATTCGGATTCATCGGAATACTTCTCGCTTTGCCGGTATCGGCGGTGCTGAATGTGGTGTTTAAATATCTTTATGAAGACTGCTACTTGAAAAGCCAACTTTACGGTGAGCCGGATAAGGCGGAAGCCTTGGAGCCCGAAAGGCCGGATGTGTGAGCGTACAATTACCGCTTTCCTTCAAAGCACGTTCCGATCAACGCTTTGTTGACTACCTTGAAAATCACGATGCACGTACTAGCCTAGAGCTTGCCGCTGAAGGACGTTTCGAACACAATATTTTTCTTGCTGGCGCAGAGGGCGCAGGTAAAACGCATTTGCTTAGAGCTGCCGCAGCTCATAGCTTAGCGCTTGGGCGAAGTGCGGCGTATGTGCCGGTGCTGAAAATGGCAGAGCATTTGCCGCAGATTTTAGAAGGCTTTGAACAGCACAGCCTTATTTGTCTTGATGATGTGCATGCATTAGCGGGCAATACTGAATCGGAAGTTGCTTTATTTCATTTTTTTAATCGTGCGAAAGCAGCTAAAGCATGTGTTATTTTTTCTGCCAAAGCCATGCCCGCAGCGTTATCTATCGAGCTGCCTGATCTGGTGTCGCGCTTGGAACAAAGTGTGCGTTTCAATCTTGCCGTACTCAACGAAGCAACGAAAAGGCAAGTGGTGTTGCAGCGTGCAAAAGGCCGCGGTTTGGAATTAGATGATTCGGTATTAGATTATTTGTTCACTCGTGTCAGCCGTGATTTACATACCCTGAGCAAATTATTGGATCGATTGGATCATGCCAGTCTTGCTGCCCAGCGCCGCATCACGGTGCCATTTATCAAAACGGTGTTGAACGATTAACTACTCCGGCGCTTCGCGCCACCCCTTCAAAATGAAGGGGAATTATTGTTTCATATTGGTTTATTCCCCTTCATTTTGAAGGGGTCGTGCAATTGTACGGGTAGGGCGGGGTAGTAGCGACGAATCCAATTCCGCCAAACGTTCTGGCGTTCCAACGTCGGCCCATTGCCCTGCAAAATATTCGCCGGTAATTTGATTGGCATGCATAGCGCGGCGCAGAATTGGCGCGAGTTTGAAGCGCGGATTTTGTCCATTTAATGAAGCCCATTCGTTTTGGCAGTTCAGCAAAAGTTCGGGGCGATACACACCAATGCCAGAAAACGTCAGGCGTTGTTCGCCATCAGAATGCAGTGTGCCATCGGCGCGTAAAGCAAAATCACCGTTTGGATTATGCTCAGGGTTATTCACCATCAGCAAATGCGCTAATCCGGCAGGAGTATTCGGTAAGCGATTGAAATCCGCATCGCAAAACACATCGCCATTCACTGCAATAAATGGCGTATCGCCCAAATATTGCAGCGCTAAGGCCATCCCACCGCCGGTTTCAAGTGCTTCAGTGCCTTCATAGGAATACTTCAAACGCACGCCCCATCGGCTACCATCACCGAGTGCCGGTTCAAAACAATCCGCCAGCCAAGAGGTGTTGATGACAATCGTTTGGCAACCAAGCGCGGCCAGTTTTTCAATATGCCATTCAATTAAGCGTTTGCCACCCACAAGCAGCAAAGGCTTTGGTGTGTGTTCTGTTAGCGGGCGCATGCGCTCGCCTTTTCCAGCTGCAAAAATTAAGGCGTTCATTAGGCGCTTGGCAAGCGTATGTCACGCGCGCCAATGGCTTGTTCAATCAAGGCAATAAGCGGGGCGGTTTCCGGATATTTTTGGCCAATATTTTGTGTGTATTGCCATACCAAAGGCAAATCGTTTAAGTAACCGGCCTTGCCATCACGGTAATATAAGCGGCAAAAAATACCGAACACTTTAATGTGACGTTGCAAACCCATTAAATCAAAGGCGCGCAGAAATTGGCTTGAGTTGCCAGTTGCCAAACCAGCGGCCTGTGCTTTTAAACGATACGTTTCCACCCACGCATCAACTTGCTCATTCGGCCAGGCAATATAGCAATCGCGAAGCAACGATACTAAATCGTAGGTAATTGGCCCGCACACTGCATCTTGGAAATCCAAAATGCCGGGTTGCCCTGTTGCTGAAAGAAGAAGGTTGCGCGAATGATAATCGCGGTGCACAAAAACCTGTGCTTGATGTTCGGCATTGGTAATCAAAGCACGGAATGCGACTTCGATGACATCCCATTGCTCACATGATGGCGTAAAACCCAAATGCCGTTCAAAAAACCAAGTTGGCATCAATTCCATTTCTGCCACCAGGCGCTGTTCATCGTATAAAGGTAAATCCGCGCTAGACACTTTAAGCTGCATATGCAACAGGGAGTCAAGTGCTTGCTGATACAAACCTTGCACGCTTTGGTCGTTTAATGCCGGCAAAAACAGCTGTGTGCCAAGATCGCTCATCATCACAAAACCATTTTCACTATCCACGGCTTTAATCAGCGGTGCATTAAGCTCAGCATCAGTTAAGCGTTTGGCCATAGCCAGCCAAGGTCCGGTATCTTCTTTGTCTGGCGGTGCGTCCATCACAATCCATGTTTGCCCAGAGTGGGTTCCTCGCCAATAGCTTCGAAAGCTGGCATCTTCGGAGGCGCTTGCAAGGCTAAATTGAGGATCGTTTAGGATATTTTGCGCCCACAATAGTCGTTGTGTGGCGCGTTGCAGGTTGGTCATGCTGAATTTCTCTTGTCGGGCGTAGCGTGATTTATGATTTAATAGCACTAGGATACGTTAAGCGATTAGGAAAGTTTAAATGAAATCAGTCACACCGGTTATTTTATCCGGCGGGTCGGGCACTCGGCTTTGGCCGCTATCGCGTGAAGCACACCCAAAACAATTTTTGCCGGTGATTGGTGAACACTCATTATTGCAAGCAACGGCCTTGCGTTTGCAGGGCTTGAATGCCTCAGCGCCAATTATTGTGGCAAACGAAACGCACCGTTTTTTAGTGGCCGAACAACTTCAAGCTTTAGGAATTAAAGCCTGTGCACTTTTGCTCGAGCCAATTGGCCGTAATACTGCGCCTGCTATTGCAGCGGCTGCTTATCAGGCCTTGGCATCTGACACTGATGCCGTATTGCTGGTCATGCCTTCAGATCATGCCATACGCGATGTACAAGGCTTCCAAGCTGCTGTCGCGCTAGCCTTGCCGGTTGCACAGCAAGGCGGGTTAGTTACTTTTGGTATTGTGCCGGAAGCCCCAGAAACCGGCTTTGGTTACATTAAAGCGGGTGCTGGTGTGGGTATTCGCGCTATCGAGCGCTTTGTTGAAAAGCCCGATGCTGACACAGCTATTGCGTATGTTGCATCCGGTGATTATTTTTGGAATAGCGGCATGTTCTTGTTTAAGGCCAGCCGCTATTTAGAGGAATTGGCTTTATCTCAGCCTGAAATGGTGCGTTTGGCCAAGCTGGCGGTGGAAAAAGCGCAAACCGATGCCGATTTCATCCGTTTGGACAAAGAAGCATTCTCGGCTATGCCCTCAGACTCCATCGATTACGCAGTGATGGAAAAAACTCAGCATGGCTTTGTGTTACCCATTTCAGTGGGCTGGAGCGATGTCGGTTCTTGGCAGGCGCTATGGCAGGTGTCTGAGCAAGATGGCAATGGCAATGCTCATAATGGCGATGTGCTGGCGATTGATTGCCAAAACACTTTGGCGCTTGGCGACAAACGCTTACTGACCTTGCTGGGACTGAAAGACATTGTGGTGGTCGATACCGACGACGCGCTATTAGTGGCGCACAAGGATCGTGTTCAAGAAGTTAAAGATATTGTCTCGCAATTAAAATTAGCCAATCGTTCGCAAGCTACCTGGCACCGAAAAGTGTTCAGGCCTTGGGGCAATTATGATTCAGTGGATGCAGGGCCACGTTTTCAAGTTAAACGTATTGTGGTTAAGCCCGGCGCACAGCTTAGCCTGCAGATGCATCATCATCGCGCTGAGCATTGGATTGTGGTGAGCGGCACGGCCAAAGTAACCTGTGACGAGAAGATATTCATGTTGGCCGAAAACCAAAGCACCTATATTCCTTTGGGCAGTGTGCATCGCCTTGAAAATCCTGGAAATATCGCATTAGAGCTAATTGAGGTACAATCAGGCTCGTATTTAGGCGAGGATGATATTGTTCGTTTTGATGATATCTATGGACGCACGCCTACTAGTTCAGGATGACCTATGATTGATTTGCACTGCCATATTTTACCAGGCATTGATGACGGCGCGCCAACTTTAGATGTTGCGCTAGCTATGGCGCGTTGTGCAGTGGCTGATGGAATTACTGTAACCGCTTGTACACCACATATATACCCTGGCCTTTATGAAAATAATCGGGATGGCATTCTGGCGGCGATTGAGTCATTCCGGCAAATTTTAGCTAAAGAAAATATTCCTTTGCGTTTAGTGGAGGGCGCCGATACCCATTTGGCACCTGATTTGGTTGGCCAGATTAAAGCGGGCAAGGTGCCCACTTTAAACGGCTCTCGCTATTTCTTATTTGAACCACCGCACCATGTAGCTCCGCCACGCATTCAAGACACAGTTTTTTCATTATTAGCAGCAGGTTATGTGCCGGTTATTACCCATCCCGAGCGCTTAACTTGGATTGAAGAACACTATCCCGTTTTTGAGCGTATGGTCACTTCAGGTGCGTGGATTCAATTAACCGCTGGAAGTGTGACTGGCCGCTTCGGGCCAAGGCCTAAATACTGGGCTGAGCGTATTATGGATGAGGGCTTGTGCCATATTCTCGCCACTGACTCGCATCACATTGATCGCCGGCCGCCATTCTTGGCCGAAGCACGCGATGCCGCTGCCAAAAGGCTTGGTGAGCAAGAAGCGGAACATTTAGTAGTGACAAGACCTCAAGGGATACTTGATAATATCTCTCCAAATTTACTGCCCCCATTACCAGTACGACTCCCCGTGATGCCTGATAAAAAAGGGTTTTGGCGAAATTTCTTAGCAAGCAAAAAACATTAAGAGGCGACTTTGATGCGTGTATTCCAACTTAAATTTATCTTAGTAATTACAACACTTGCATTATTGCAAGCATGTTCTTCCAGTGGTTCTAAAATTAAAAGCGGCACTACGATGGCGGTACTGTCAACGTCCACTTTAGGCAAGCCAGATAACCAAACTCAAACTGGCGTATACACAGGCAACTCTGAGTATCGTATAGGGCCGCAGGATTTGTTGGAAATATCGGTATTTTTAAATCAAGACTTGAAGCGTGAAGTAAGAGTAAATACAGGTGGTTTAATTTCACTTCCACTTATTGGCAGTGTGCAAGCCGGCGGGAAAACGGTGCAGGAGCTTGAAGCAGATCTTTCCCAGAAATACGGTAAAACCTATTTGCAAACACCGCAAATTAATGTTTTTATCAAGGAGTTTACTAGTCAGCGTGTAACGCTTGAGGGCTCAATTGCCAAACCAGGTATTTATCCAATCACCGGAAAAACCAGCTTGCTTCAGGCTATCGCCATAGGCGGCGGAACGCAGGCGCTTGCTAATGAAACGTCTGTGGTGGTTTTTCGTGTAGTGAAAGGCCAGCGAATGGCAGCAGTGTTCGATTTAAAACAAATTCGATCAGGCCAAACTGAAGATCCTGAAATTTTTGGGGATGACATTGTTGTGGTGGATAAATCACAAGTCAAATCCACAATAAGAGGCATTATTGAATCACTGCCTTTAATAAACTTATTTACCGTTTACTAAAACATTTATAGCGATTAGGTTGCACATACTTTATGACAAATATACATCCTGAAAATAATAATAATATGCCATCACAATATCCCGTGCAAAGGAATGATCTAGTGCATTCACGCGCTGGCGCAATGTCGACCGATGTACATGCTGACCAGCAAAATGAAGAATTTGATATTGATGTCCAGACTTTCTGGCATGTGTTGGTAAAAAGACGTTGGACAATTGCTGCAACCATCGCACTGATTTTTCTAATCACGCTTATTGTCAATTTATTATTGACGCCTATTTATCGTGCAACCAGTACAGTGCAGATTGATCGTGAAATGGTTCAGGTAACTGCTGACAGTGCCTCCCAGATGCAGGATTTGTGGATGGACCCGGACTACATCAATACCCAGTATCAGGTGTTGCAGAGCAGGGAGCTGGCAGGGCGCGTATTAGTCGATATTGGCTATCAAGATGAAAAGAAATTCAATCAAGTCTTCAAGCAATCGCCATTTCAGCAATTTCTTGCCACATTGGGCTTGGCGAAAAAGGACAATGCTAAAAAATCAGTAAGTCCTACTCAGCAGAAAGAAAAATCTTTTAGAAGAGTAGCGCTTTTCCAAAAAGGTATAAGCATAGAGCCTGTTAGGGCAACGCGATTAGTGAACATTCATTACAACAGTCCTGACCCAAGCTTTGCCATTAACTCGGTGAATAGTTTGGCAGATGCTTTTCTAAATCGAAACCTAGAAACGCGATTTGAAAGCTCTAATTATGCCAAGACCTATTTGGAAGATCAGCTCAAACAACTTAAATTAAAGCTGGAAGACTCTGAAACACAGTTGGTTAAGTTTGCTGCTCAAGAACAAATTATTAGTACCGGTGGCGAAGAATCTGGGTCGCTGCAAGAGCAGAATGTTGGCGCTTTGAATGCCGCTTTAGCCCAAGCTAAGCAGGATCGGATTAAGGCTCAAGCGCGCTGGCAACAGGCACAAAGTAATGTTGGTCTTGTCACTTTCGGCACGGCCGGTGTAGCATCAGCAATTAGCGGTTTGCAGCAGGCTCGTTCTAAATTAATGCTGGATTATCAAGATAAGTTAAGTGTCTATAAACCAGCGTATCCATTAATGGTTCAATTGCAAAGTCAGATCAGTGAAATCGACAAACAAATAGCGCAAGAGATGCAAAATATCAAATCATCGATTAAAGGTGAATTTGAATCTGCGCAGCAGAATGAAAGTATGATTGAGGAACAAATTAGATCCTTAACTGGTGAAGCGCTAGACTTGAAAAGCCGTTCTATCCAGTACAATATCTTTAAGCGCGATGTAGATACCAATCGCCAGTTATATGAAGCTACATTGCAGCGTTACAAAGAAATTGGCGTGTCAGCAGGGGTTGGCTTCAATAATCTATCGGTGGTTGATAGGGCAGTAAATGCAAAAAAATTCAACCCAAATATTCCTAAGAATCTTGCTATTGCATTAATTCTTGGGCTAATTTTCGGTATATTATTGGCACTGCTTTTAGAATTCCTTGACGATACCCTGAAGAATCCTGAAGATGTTGAAAAGCATTTGAAGCTTGCGGTGTTGGGCGTTATTCCAAAACTTGCAGATAATATAAGTATTGACAGCGCCTATGCTGACAGACGTTCTGCTTTTGCTGAGTCATATCGATCGGTGCGCACGTCATTGCAGTTTTCCACCAGTCATGGCGTGCCTAAAACGTTGCTAATCACCAGTTCGTCGCCGTCTGAAGGTAAATCAACAGCGGCCTACATGATTGCCCGTAATTTTACTGAAATCGGTAAGCGTGTTCTGTTGCTCGATATCGATATGCGCAAACCATCCATTCACAGAAAATTAGCAATGGATAATTCAGTGGGTTTAAGTAGTTTTCTAGCTGGCGCTGTTCCGCTTACAGACATTATCCAAGTGTCCGACATCCCTTTGTTGTCAGTGATAACAACTGGACCTTTGCCACCAAATCCTGCCGAGCTATTGTTAAATGAAAACATGCAGACTTTATTGGGTTATGCATTGGAACATTTTGATCAGATTGTTATTGATGGTCCTCCAGTTATGGGCTTAGCCGATGCGCCTATTGTGGCGAGCTCTGTTGAAGGCGTATTACTTATTATTGAAGCAGGTGTTACACGCAAAGGATTGGCCACGAATGCGCTTAAACGGCTTCGCTCTGCGCGCGCACACATTATTGGCACATTGATTAATAAGCTTGAAGCTAAACATACGCCTTACAGTTATGTGTATGGTAACTACAGCTATAACTATGGTGTGGACGACCGTAAAAAACTGAGCAAATGAGTTCATGGCGTGCTGCCTTAGATCAAGCGTTGTTGCTCCAGAAGCAGCCGGCACTTGCTGTTGCATTTAAGCAAGCAGCGCTGCCGGATGGAATGCCTACACTGATTAGATTGGCTTCAGATGAGGGTGTGCGCAGGAAAGACTTGGCTCAGTTAGTGGGCATTGATGAAATCCAATTGCAATCTGCAGCAACGGAGTATCTGTTGCAAATATGCCTATATCCAGGCAGCAACGATTTTAGGGTGCTTGGTTTAAATTCTGCATCTGACATGAAAGCTGCCAAAGAACATCATCGACTACTATTGAAGTGGTTGCATCCAGATAGAAACCCGGATAATCAAGTTTTAGCTGGACGAGTTAATCAGGCATGGGCGGCGATTAAAAATAATGCTAATAGTGCAGTAATTGCTGGGTATTCTATTGAGGATGAAGATGCTCGAGATCTTCAACAAGCGCCGCCATCGGGTAGATTCCCCTTGTTTCTTTGGGGTTTAATAGGACTTGTTGCCGTGTTGTTGATAATCAGTATGATGCCTGATTCCAATATTTATGTCGCGGATTCAGGCTCTGATACCCAGGTTGCCTCAATACCAAGAGGTGCATCCACTAACGATAGCAGTGATGGTTTAATAGAGCGCAAACTAAACGCACTAGAGCTGTCTTTTGGTGCAATTAAAAAAGCAGTCTTGCCTGCTGAAAAAGTCACAAGTAAGTCATCGAAAGAGCTGAAAAAGAAAACCACTTTGCGTCCCGCAAAGCCAGTATTGAAATCAGCTCCCGAACGGAAGCAAGCAACGCTAGCAACTAAAATAGTAAAAAAAAATGATGTGGCAATGATAAGTCAGCCAAAAAATAACACCACCGTCGTGTTGCCAAAGCCTGAAGAGAATGAAGATAAATCACCTGTTACGGTTAAAACCATACAGCTTGAGCCTGCGATTGAATCTAGGCAAAATCTACAAACTGAAGCACAGGAATTATTAGCGACATTTAGGCAATATTACCGATTAGGTAATGTTGATGTATTTATGCGCAATTTTTCGAGATCAGCAAGAAACAATCGGGGGGACAGGCAAGCCATAGAGAATGACTACGCAAGTTTTTTTGCCAAAAGTAATTCCCGCAAAATTATATTTTCAAACGAAAAATGGCTATTTCGTGAAGATGTTGTTCAGTACACTGCTCGATATACGGCAACAGTCAGAAGAAAAGGCGAGCTCATCTCGGATTCAAGTAAGGGTGATATCGAATTCATTATGTCTAAGGAAAATGGCAAGTTGTTGATTCAACAAATACTGCTAAATGATTGAAAGGCTATGTAAATGAATAGAAAAAAAATAGGCTCAATATTGCTAATCGTGGCGGTGGTTTTTCTGGCTTGGCGTGTGCTGAGTTTAGGAATGGCCGATCAGTTGGCTGTGAGTAATCCTGAAAAAGCTTTGTTTTGGCGTTCGAACCATCCAGAGGCTTTGATTCGTATGGCCGAAAAAAATATCAGCACTAAACAGTGGCAACAAGCAAATACGGCTGCTGAAAAAGCCTTGCGTGCAAATCCCTTAGATGGTCGCCCATTGCGAGTGTTGGCGCAAGTTGCAGAACATCAAGGCAATGATAAGCGCGCGTATCAGCTGTTTACTCAAGCGGCTAAATTATCGCCGCGAGATATGACTAGTCATATTTGGCTTCTTGAATATGCATTGCGTAATCAGCAAGCTAAGCCTGCCGTTGTCCACTTAGACGCACTGTTGCGCGTTAAACCAAGCCTGATGGAGTCTTTACTACCTCAGGCAATTGCTTTGGCTGTTAATCCAGCTGTTCAGGACGCAATGGTTGAGCAGCTGGCATTAAATCCACCATGGCGCCGACATTTGTTAATGGGGCTTGCAACAAGCCAGTTTAGCGCTGATCAGATTGTGCCAGTTTTTATCAAGTTGAATGCAAAATCGAAACTTGAGCCAGCAGATTACTTGCCATTAATAGAAAGGTTGAACAAAGAAAATCGTTTTGCGCAATCCTACCTGACTTGGGCCAATCTAATACCAACTCAGCAACGCAAATATCTGGGCAATGTATTTGATGGTGGTTTTGAACTGCCAATTGAAGAGCAAATTGGAAGTTTTGCTTGGTTGGTTCAGGAGGTAACAGGTGCCCAGCTACAATTATTAAACAGCCAAGGAACCTTGGGTGAGAATTCTTTTTATATCGAGTTTGAAGGTCGGCGTACCCCATTTGCCCATTTGAGTCAGACTCTTGCATTGCCATCTGGTCGCTGGCTAATGAATTATCGAGCCAAAGCTAAGCATTTAGACAGTTCACGTGGGCTAGTTTGGCGTATCATTTGCCTGAGCAATGGCAACACATTGGCGGATTCTGAACCAATGAAGGGGCAGTTTAACTGGCAAGAGTTAAAATTTGAATTTACAGTTCCTGATAATTGTGAGGGTCAGCGGCTTATTTTGATGATTCCGGCACGAATTCCCGCTGAAACTCTAATTAACGGCGCTCTTTGGCTAGATGATGTTAAAATTCAACGAGTTGAGTAATTATTGTGATATTTGTCACAACAATCTTGACAATTCCACCTTAAGTCTGTATGATTGAGCCGTATAGTGCTATAAAATTCGATTTTCGTAACAAACCATGGAAGATAAAAAGGTAAAATCATGAGCAATTTAATCATAGCAATGTCCGCAGTGTTGTTTGCAGGATCAAGTCTTGCTGCAAATTCGGTAGCAACATTAAACGTAACTAATGGTTCCGTGCTCGTTAATCAAGGAAAGCAATTCATCACAGCGCAACCTTCACAGGTTCTAGCTGCTGGCGATCGCGTGATGGTTATGGAAGGCGGTAACGCTGTTGTTAAATATGCTGATGGTTGCATTCAAACATTATCTTCAGGCTCTTTGGCTGTTATTGCACAGCAGTCCGTGTGTGTGTTAGGTGTCAATACAGTCGCTAAAATCTCTCCAGTAAGTGCGCAAGCGGTGGGTGATAAAGCAGATATATGTTATTCAAAAGAAAAATGTTATTCAAAAGATCGCGACTGTGATGATGATGGTATCCCAGATAGCAAAGATAGCGATTTAGATGGTGATGATGTATTGAATGTTGATGATGACTACCAATCTTGCAAAGTTGGCGGTGTTCTTTTAACTAACAATACCGGCATCTGGATTGTTGCTGGCTTGGCCGCTGCAGGTGCTGCTGTATTAATTAGCGATGGCGATGACGCAACGATTTCTCCATAATCAAAATTACTGCTAGAATTAAAAGGGTCGCCTTGGCGGCCCTTTTTTATGGAACACAAAATGCGCTCATCAAGAATATACAGTTCACCTCAATTTATACTTTCTATGTTCGTGTTGTCATTGGCAATGGTTTTTGGTGGTGGGCAAGGTACACTCGGCGATACGCTAACCCAATTAACTGCCATTGTTTTATTGGTTTTGTTATATCGAAAACATCCGAACCTAAGCAAATGGCCGAAGTCTAGTCTTTATGCACTCATTCCGCTTGTTCCAGTACTTTTATTTTTGCTGCCACTGCCGAATTTTCTAACAGATTTAGGTATAGCGCGTAACGATCTACGCAACTCACTTAATCCGGTTATCGGTGATTTAGGTGGGCAGTCCGGCCTTTCAATCTCTGCAGTAGAAAGAGCACTGTTTTGGTTATTACCGGCTATTGCTATCTACTTAAGCGCATTACAATTTAATAGGCAGCAGAAACGTTTAGCTATTGTCGTTTTGCTCACGTGGATTTTTGTGGGCGCAGTTCTTGGTCTTGCTCAAAAAGCGGGAGGGTTGGACAGTGCCTTGTATTTTTACACCAATACCAACTACGGCTCAGCAGTCGGCTTGTTCGCCAACTCTAATCACTACGCCATATCCATGGCGGCTAGTTTGCCGCTGATTTGGGCAGGATTAACTGTATTGTTCAATCAGCGCAGCAAGAAATCGGTTAATCCACTTTGGTTTGTCATGTACTCTGGGCTGGCCGTATTATTTATTCTTGGTTTTATGTTATCGGGTTCACGCGCTGGTCTCGCATTGGGCATGTTAGGCTGTTTGTTAATGTTGCCAGCCATCATTCTTGCCGATGAGCATAAAGGCGCTAAACATTGGTTATTTGCGTTCTTGGCAGTTGGCTTGTTTTTTACAGTACAAATAGGTTTGTACTTTATCAGTCTGAAATTCGAAACAGATCCGTTGGATGATTTACGTTGGCAGCTATTTCCAATAACAGCACAAGCAGCTAGTCAATTTGGGCCATGGGGCTCAGGGCCAGGTAGTTTCTGGTTTGTTTTTCCACAGTATGATAATTTTCTAACTGGCAATGTTATTGCCAACCATGCGCATAATGACTACATCGAATTATGGCTAGAAATGCGTTGGTTATTCTTAATCGCGGCTCTCGTTGCTTGTACTGCGTTTTTATGGCAAGGCGTAAAAATATGGTTTCGTTCAACTGGGCTCGAAGATGAGTCAGTCTTGCTAGCGCGATCTGCCTGGATTGGCATACTTCTACTATTGCTGCATTCAGCAGTAGATTACCCATTACGAACTACCGCTTTATCAACCATGATTGCGCTTTTTGCGGCATTTTTGGCATCTGTGGAAGCTAAAGCAATATTGGATGATTAGAAGGAATTCTGGCTATCTTTAAACAGGGTAATTTGCGATAATTGAATGCCTGTTTGACGTAGGGTGGGTCTAGATCCAGCGCTCGACTGGTCGTTCGCCTCATGGCAAGGGCGAACACAAGCTTCGCCCCTACAACAAAACCGCATCATCATCGTAAGGGCGCGCCCCTTACACAACCGGACTTGAAATGATGGATCTTAACAATACTAAAATTGCCGTCATCGGTCTTGGCTATGTGGGTTTGCCGCTTGCGGTGGAATTTGGCAAGAAATTCCCGACAACCGGTTTCGATATTCGTGCCTCACGAATTGATGAATTGCGCTTAGGCGTTGATAGCACGCTGGAAGTTAGTACCGAAGAAATGGCTGATTCTTCACTGCTTACCTATAGCGCCGATAAATCTGACCTTGCCAAATGCAATGTGTATATTGTAACCGTGCCAACCCCGATTGATTCAGCCAAGCGCCCGGATTTAACACCACTGATTAAAGCCAGTGAAATGATTGGCAGTGTGTTGAGCATCGGCGATGTGGTGGTGTATGAATCAACCGTGTATCCGGGCTGCACTGAAGAAGTGTGCGTGCCGATTCTTGAGCGTATTTCCGGCTTGAAATTTAATACCGATTTTTTTGCAGGCTATAGCCCAGAACGCATTAACCCGGGCGATAAAGAACATCGGGTGATCAATATTTTGAAAGTCACCTCTGGCTCCACACCAGAAACTGCCGATTTTGTCGATGCACTGTATTGCTCCATCATTGTGGCTGGCACGCATAAAGCCTCTAGCTTGAAAGTGGCAGAAGCGGCGAAAGTGATTGAAAACACCCAGCGCGATGTCAATATCGCGCTAATTAACGAACTGGCATTAATCTTCAATAAGCTCGGCATCGATACCCTTGAAGTACTGGAAGCTGCTGGCACCAAATGGAATTTTCTGCCATTTCGCCCAGGCTTAGTCGGTGGCCATTGCATTGGCGTGGATCCATATTATTTAACCCATAAAGCCCAAGAAGTTGGCTATCACCCTGAAGTGATTTTAGCGGGGCGGCGCATCAACGATGGCATGGGCGCATTTGTGGCCACACAAACCGTGCGTTTGATGGCAGCTAAGAAAATTAATCCCGTTGGCGCGAAGATTCTTGTACTCGGTTTAGCATTCAAGGAAAACTGCCCTGATGTGCGTAATACGCGTGTGGTGGATATTCTTGCTAGCCTGAGTGAATATCACGCCGATGTTGATGTGTTTGACCCGTGGGTGAATGCTGATGAAGCCGAACACGAATATGGCATAAGGCCAATTAGCGATGCACAGCTAGACACCTATGATGCCATCATCATTGCCGTGGCGCATGATCAATTTAAAGCATTAGGTGCTGCAGGCATTCGCGCCTTTGGTAAAAAGGCATCCATTATTTTTGATGTAAAACATATTTTGCCGCGTGATGCGGTGGATGGGCGTTTGTAATGAAAATTTTAGTTACTGGTTCGGCCGGTTTTATTGGTTCACACGTGGCCAAACAATTGTTGGCGCGTGGCGATAGCGTGATTGGTTTGGATAATCTTAACGATTATTACGATGTGTCGCTTAAGCGTGCACGCTTGGAGCCTTTGCTGGCCGAAAAAAATTATTCGCATAGCTACATTGATTTAGCAGATCGCGGTGCGATGGAAGATATGTTTGCCATGCATAAGCCAGACCGCGTTATTCACTTGGCCGCGCAGGCGGGTGTGCGCTATGCCGCTACCAATCCGCATGTGTATGTGCAGAGCAACGTTACGGGCTTCCTGCATATTCTGGAAGGCTGCCGGCACAACAAAGTGCAGCATCTGGTGTTTGCTTCTACCTCTTCGGTGTATGGCGCCAATACCGACATGCCGTTCACCGAGCACAAAAGCACCGAACACCCATTAACGCTGTATGCCGCAACCAAGAAAGCCAATGAAATGATGGCACACAGCTATGCGCATTTGTACGGCATTCCGTGCACTGGTCTGCGTTTTTTCACGGTGTATGGCCCGTGGGGCAGGCCGGATATGGCGCTATTTCTTTTCACCAAAGCCATTTTGGCCGGTGAGCCGATTAAAGTGTTCAACTTCGGCAAACACTCGCGCAGCTTCACCTACGTGGACGATATTGTGGAAGGCATTATTCGCGCTTGCGATCAACCAGCAACAGCGAATGCCGAATGGAATAGTGATAAACCTGATTCCGCCACCTCGAACGTGCCATACCGCATTTACAACATCGGCAATTCGCAAACCGTGCCGCTGATGCGCTACATCGAAGTGTTGGAGCAAAGCCTTGGCATGAAAGCACAGATTGAAATGCTGCCACTGCAAGCCGGCGATGTGCCGGATACCACCGCCGATTGCTCGGATTTAGAAAGCGTGCTTGGCTATTCGCCGAAAGTGAATGTGGAACAGGGCGTGGCAAATTTTGTACGTTGGTATCGGGAATATTACTCGGAATGAACGCGCTGACGTGCTTTAAAGCCTATGACATCCGTGGTCGGCTCGGCGCGGAGCTGAACGAAGACATCGCGTATGGCATCGGCCGGGCAGTTGCGCAATTCTTGCAGGCCAAAAAAGTAGTAGTTGGTTGCGATATCCGCGAGTCCAGCGAATCTTTGAAACAGGCCGTGATTCGCGGCTTGGTTGAACAAGGTGCGGATGTCATTGATTTGGGCATGACCGGCACCGAAGAAGTGTACTTCGCGGCCTTCTATTTGGACGTTGACAGCGGCATCGAGATTACTGCCAGCCATAATCCAATTGATTTTAACGGCATGAAGCTGGTTAAGCGCGGTGCGCAGCCGATCAGCGGCGATACCGGTTTGAACATCATTAAGCAGATGGTGCAGACCAATACTTTTGTTGCTGCAGAAACGCCGGGCAGTGTCACAAGCGCCAGTTATGTTTCCGAATACGTACACCATTTGCTGTCGTATATCAGCCTAGCCAATATCACGCCCTTGAAGCTGGTAGTGAACGCTGGCAACGGTGCGGCTGGGCATGCCATCGACGCCATCGAACACGCATTCCGTGAACATGGCGTGCCAGTAGAATTCATCAAAGTCCATCATCAACCGGACGGCAGCTTCCCGAACGGCATACCGAATCCTATTTTGCCGGAAAACCGCGCTTCAACAGCGGATGCGGTGCTAGCGCATCAAGCCGATATGGGCATCGCCTGGGATGGCGACTTCGACCGCTGCTTCTTGTTCGACGAGCAGGGCCGCTTCATCGAAGGCTATTACATTGTTGGCCTACTGGCAGAGGCGTTTCTAGCCAAAAATCCGGGCGCCAAGATCATCCATGATCCACGCCTGTGCTGGAACACCATCGATGTGGTTTCAAGCGCCGGTGGCATACCGGTGCAATGCAAAACCGGGCATGCTTTCATCAAAGAGCGCATGCGTTTAGAGAACGCTGTGTATGGTGGTGAGATGAGTGCCCATCATTACTTCCGCGACTTCGCCTACTGCGATAGCGGTATGATTCCTTGGCTGCTGGTGGCAGAGCTGTTATGCGTGAAGCGCCTGCCTTTGTCGCGCTTGGTGGACGATCGTATTGCCAAATTCCCCTGCAGCGGCGAGCTGAATTACACAGTGGCCGATGCTGAGTCTGTCATTGAGTCAATCAAACAGCATTTCAGCAACGAGAGCGCCGAGCTGGATTTCACCGACGGCCTGAGCATGGCATTTGCCGATTGGCGCTTCAACCTGCGTAGTTCCAATACCGAACCATTGTTGCGCTTGAATGTGGAGTCGCGCGGCGATGCGGAATTGGTGCTGGCCAAGGTGCGTGAGATTGAGGGTATTATCCGTGCAAGCATCCCTCCCGGCCTCCCTTCCAAGGAAGGCAGGGGCAACGCGAACCTAGCTTCCCCTTTTCTAGAAAGGGGGATTGAGTGGGATTGTGCGCCCGATGCCGTGGCAAACAATATCAGGGCGCAGCAAGCAGCGCCCGAAACTACCCCGGCGCTATGCGCCACCCCTTCGCACGCGAAGGGGAATTTACAGCCTTTATTCCCCTTCATTTGTGAAGGGGTGCCCGAAGGGCGGGGTAGTAATTTAAGGAATCCAACATGAAAATTCTCGTCACCGGCGGTGCAGGTTTTATCGGTTCGGCAGTTATCCGCCATCTGATTACTGATACTAATCATCATGTGTTGAACGTGGATAAGCTGACCTATGCCGGCAATCTCGAATCTTTGGCAGAAGTTGCTAGCTCAGCACGCTACCAATTCGCGCAGATTGATATCTGCGACCGTGATGCGCTGCAAAAAGCCTTCGCCGGTTTCCAGCCCGATGCGGTGATGCACTTAGCGGCAGAAAGCCATGTTGACCGCTCCATCGACGGGCCGGGCGAGTTTATCCATACCAATATCACTGGCACCTACACGTTGCTTGAAGCGACACGTACCTATTGGTCTGCTTTGGATGAAGCCGGCAAAGCGGCATTTCGCTTCCAGCACATTTCCACCGATGAAGTGTATGGAGATCTGCATGGCGTGAGTGATCTATTCACCGAATCAACGCCGTATGCGCCGAGCTCGCCGTATTCAGCCAGTAAGGCAGCCAGCGATCATTTGGTACGCGCTTGGCAACGCACCTATGGCTTGCCAACTTTAATCAGCAACTGCTCGAACAATTACGGACCGTACCACTTCCCCGAGAAGCTGGTGCCGCATATGATTCTAAACGCTCTGCACGGCAAGCCTTTGCCGGTATATGGCGATGGCCTGCAGATTCGTGATTGGTTGTATGTGGACGATCACGCCCGTGCTTTAGTTGAAGTGTGCACAAAAGGCAAGGTTGGCGAAACCTATAATATTGGCGGGCATAACGAAAAGAAAAATATTGAGGTGGTTAAATCCATCTGCGCTCTGCTTGAAGAACTCGCCCCTGAACGCAAACTGGCCGGCGTAACGAATTACACCGATTTAATCACCTATGTGAAAGATCGCCCCGGCCATGATGCACGCTATGCGATTGATGCCAGTAAAATTGAACGTGACTTAGGCTGGGTTCCGCAGGAAACGTTTGAATCGGGCTTGCGCAAAACCGTTGCATGGTATTTGGCGAATGAAGATTGGTGGCAGCGCGTGCTAAACGGCGATTATCGCCTGCAGAGGATTGGACAATGAAAGGCATTGTATTAGCCGGTGGCGCGGGTTCACGCCTGCACCCAATCACCCGTGGCGTATCGAAACAACTGCTGCCGATTTACGATAAGCCGATGATCTACTACCCGATCTCGGTGCTGATGCTGGCCGGCATCCGCGATATTCTGATTATCACCACGCCCGAAGACCAAGCGGGTTTTGTGCGTTTGCTTGGTGACGGCAGTGAACTCGGCATTAATCTGATCTACGCCATTCAGCCCAGCCCGGATGGGCTTGCGCAAGCCTTCATTATTGGTGAAGACTTCATCGGCGATGATTCGGTATGCTTGGTGCTTGGCGACAACATTTTCTACGGCCAAGGCTTCTCGTCAATGCTAAAAGAAGCTGCCGCGCGCAAATCGGGCGCCACAGTATTCGGCTATCAGGTGAAAGACCCGGAACGCTTCGGCGTAGTGGAATTCGACAAGGACCTGCGCGCGCTGTCGATTGAAGAGAAACCGCTCAAGCCGAAATCGAATTTCGCTGTTACTGGTTTATATTTCTACGACAACGACGTGGTCGCCATCGCCAAAGCCGTGAAGCCATCCGAGCGCGGCGAGCTGGAAATCACATCGGTCAATCAGGCGTACTTAGAGCGTGGCGATTTGAATGTGCAGCTGCTCGGCCGCGGTTTCGCTTGGCTAGACACTGGCACCTTCGACAGCCTGCACGAAGCTTCGCAGTTCGTGGCCATCATTGAGCACCGGCAGGGCTACAAAATCGCCTGCTTGGAAGAAATCGCCTTCAATCAGGGCTGGTTAAGCGAAGCGCAGCTGCGCGTGTTGGCGCAGGCTTTGGGTAAGAATAGTTATGGGCAGTATTTGCTTTCGCTTATCAAACAGGAGCATAAGCAATGAAAATATTAAGTGGAATACACAGTACGGTTTTAATTGGTGAAAATGTCAACATTGGAAAAAATGTCAGCATTGGACCAAACGCTATCATCCATAATAATGTAACCATTTGTGACAATTCAGTTATCGGTGCAAATGTTATTATGGGTGAACCGTTAGCCGCATTTTATTCGGATACTTCCTATGTAAACCCCGCGCTATTCATTGGAGAAAACGCAGTTATACGTTCAGGCTCGATTATCTATGCCGGCTGCGAGTTTGGTGACAATTTTGCTACGGGTCATGCCGCTGTTATTCGTGAATTTACTAAAGTCGGTAAGCATTCCAGAATCGGTACCAGTGCCGATATTCAGGGTGAGTGTTTTATTGGAGATTATGTGCGTATTCATAGTAATGTCATCACCTCGCAAAATGTAACGATTCACGATTATGTTTGGATACTTCCGCATTGTGTGATTGCCGATTGCCCGCATCCTCCTTCAGATGAAGTGTTTCCGGCCAGCATCGAGCCCTATGCAGTCATAGCGGCCAATTCGGTAATCTTGCCGGGAGTGACGGTTGGCGCCGATTCACTGGTTGGCGCTTCCTCTGTGGTCAGCCATGATGTAAAGCCAGGCGCGGTGGTTATCGGTCAACCGGCGAAACAGGTAGCATGGGCAAGTGATTTGAACTCAAAAGTGTCAGGCAAGTCAATGTACCCGTGGCGGTTGCATTTCGAGCGTGGAATGCCCTGGCAAGGAATAGGTTTTCTTGAGTGGAAAAAACAAAATCAAAGTGAGCAAAATGCCTAATTTCAACCAGTTTCAATTGCCGCTCATTCAAGACCCGCGCGGCAGTCTATCGGTCGGCGAGTTTGGCAAGAGCATCCCGTTCGAAGCCAAACGTTACTTCATCGTATTCGATGTACCAAGTAGCGAATTGCGCGGCGAACATGCTCATCGCGAATGCCATCAATTTTTGGTCTGCGTAAAAGGCAGTTGCTCAGTGGTAACTGACGATGGTTCCAACCGAAATCAGTTCGTACTAGATAAGCCTAATATTGGAGCGTATTTGCCGCCGATGACCTGGGGCATTCAGTTCGATTATTCGCAAGACGCGGTGCTGCTGGTGTTCGCTTCGCATTATTACGATGATGCGGACTATGTCCGCGATTACGATGAGTTCATTCGGCTCGTCAAGGACAGCAAATGATTCCATTTTTAAATCTGCGCGATTCTTACCTCGAACTCAAGCCAGAGATCGATGCCGCAGTTGCACGTGTACTTGACAGCGGTTGGTATATTCTTGGCCCAGAAGTGGAAGCTTTCGAAAGCGAGTATGCCGAATACTGCCAAGCCAAATATTGCGTGGGCTTGGCTGATGGTTTAGATGCTTTGTATTTGGGTTTGAAAGCCATGGGCGTTGGTCCGGGCGATGAAGTGATTGTGCCGTCCAATACCTATATTGCCACCTGGTTGGCAGTTAGCCAATGCGGAGCCATTCCCGTTCCTGTTGAGCCTGATGAGCGCACGTATAATATTAATCCTGAGCTGATTGAAGCCGCAATTACAACGCGCACCAAAGTCATATTGCCAGTGCATTTGTATGGCCAACCTTGCGATATGGACCCGATACTGGCCATCGCAAAGAAGCATGATCTGAAAGTTCTTGAAGACGGCGCACAAGCGCACGGTGCTGAGTATAAAGGTCGCAAAATTGGCGCGCACGGCGACATTGTGACTTGGAGTTTTTACCCGGGCAAGAATCTTGGCGCATTGGGCGATGGTGGTGCAATCACTACCAACAATGCCGAACTGGCCGATAAAATTCGTGTGCTGCGCAATTACGGCTCAAGAGTCAAATACGTCAATGAAGTGCAGGGCTGCAACAGCCGACTCGATCCGATTCATGCCGCGGCTTTGCGTGTCAAACTTAAATATCTGGATGAGTGGAACGTGCGCCGAGCCGCATTGGCCGAGCAGTATCTGCAAGGTTTGCAAGGCGCTGATTTAATATTGCCATTTGTTCCCGAGTGGGCGAAGCCGGCTTGGCATCTGTTTGTGGTGCGTGCTAAGCAACGCGATGCTTTGCAAAAACATTTAGAGCAAAATGCTGTGGGAAGTTTAATTCACTACCCGATTCCGCCACACAATCAAGCAGCCTACGCTGAGATGAAATTCGCACCAGACGCTTTTCAGCTGGCGAACATCATGGCTGATGAAGTGCTGAGTTTGCCGATGGGTCCGCAGTTGAGTTTTGAAAGTGTTGATGAAGTCATCAAGGTTATCCGGAACGCGCATTAATGAGTGATAACAGTACCAGCTACCGCCAGATTCTGCGCTCATCATCTATCATCGGCGGTGCATCAGTAATCAATATTGTGCTTGGCATTGCCCGTATGAAAGCGGCAGCAATATTTCTTGGTCCGGCTGGTGTTGGTTTGATTGGCTTGTTGACAAACCTAACTGGCGTGGCTACTGCGGTTGCCGGTATGGGCGTTGGTAATGTTGGCGTGCGGCAGATTGCCGAAGCCGCTGGTAAAAATGATGAAATCGCCATTGCGCAAGTGCGCCGCGCTTTGTTTTGTGCAACTTTGTTTTTGGCGGCACTTGGCGCTGGTATTTTTTGGTTACTGCGTGGTGTATTAGCCGATAAGGTATTACATAATCCATCTTTAGCTTCGGATGTTGGCTGGTTGGCTGTGGCAGTAGGTCTTGCCATAGCATCGGCCTCGCAGAATGCTTTGCTGAACGGCTTGCGCCGCATCGGAGATTTATCGCGGGTTAGCGTTTTTTCAGGGCTTGTGTCTTCAGTCCTTGGTGTTGCAGTCTTGGCACTGTGGGGCAGGGCAGGTTTGCTGGCGTTCATCCTGATTGCGCCGATTGCCAGTTTCGTGCTCGGTCATTGGTATGTATCCCGCTTGCCGAAAATTGCAGCGGTGAATGTTCCGTTCGCTGAACTCAGCGCGCAATGGCGAACTTTGGCCAGACTCGGCTTTGCGTTCATGCTGTCCGGCCTTGTGATGATGCTCGGACAATTATTGGTACGCAGCATGATTCAAAAAGAACTCGGCTTGCAAGAACTGGGCTATTTTCAGGCGGCCTGGGCAATTTCGATGACCTATATCGGTTTTGTGCTCGGTGCCATGGGTGCCGATTACTACCCGCGCCTGACCGCCGCCATGAGCGATCATGCTTCAGTAAACCGCATGGTCAACGAGCAGACCGAAGTGGCTTTGCTGCTGGCCGCACCTATTCTTTTGGCGATGATGGCATTGGCACCGTGGGTGATTCATCTGCTGTATTCGCGAGAGTTCCAGCCGGCCACAGACGTTCTGCACTGGCAGATTCTTGGCGATATTCTAAAAGTGGCTAGTTGGCCATTGGGCTATATCATTCTTGCAGCGGGCGATGGCAAAACCTATGTATTTTCGGAAACTGTGGGCATAGGCGCTTTCGTATTGCTAACTTGGCTGATGTTGCCTTGGCTTGGGTTAGAAGCATCTGGACTGTCATTTTTGGGTTTGTACGTAGTGTATTTACCTTTAGTATTTTTGTTGGCAAAACGGAGAACGGGGTTTTCCTGGGCCAGTTCCGTTTTTAAGCAAATTACTCTGTTATTTGTATCGGCAGTAGCCATATTGATTTTGGCACGCTATTCGCAAACTTTGGCGGCAGGTATTGGCATGTTGTTAAGTGCAACTTTCGCAGTGTACGGATTCAGCCGCTTGGCGCATAAGTCAGAACTTTCAGGGCCATTGGGAAAATTGGCGGAGCAAGCTCAAAAGTTGATGAAGATAATTGGGGTTTGGTATGAGTAGTGATATAGAAAAACCTCTTGTTACGGTGGTTATACCAAGCTATAACCATTCGCAATACGTTCGCTTTTCAATTAAGAGCGTACTAGAGCAAGACTATAAAAATATCGAATTAATAATTATTGATGATGGCTCTAAAGATGATTCTGTAGTTGTAATAAATGAGTATTTGAAAAATATAAAGGATAACAATTTAGCAAAAGTTACTTTTATCAGCAGAGAGAATAGGGGGCTGTGTAATACGCTTAATCAAGCATTTGAAATAGCAGCAGGAAAATATGTCCTTACGCTAGCGTCAGATGACATTTTGCTCAAGAAATCAATTTCATTATTAGTCAATGCGGCAATGTCGGACTCATCTATTGCTATAACTTCCGGCTACTACATCGAAATGGATTCAAGTAATCGATGCATTCCACTTATTTTTCATAAGTGGATATCAAGAAAAAACTACGCAACCTATATTACATTTGAGGATAGATATACAAAAACTGAGCAATTTTGTGGCCAAGCCAGTTTATACAAACGAAATGTGATATTACAGTTAGGCGGCTTCAGGCCTGATTTTTGGGTTGAAGATTATTATATGCAGCTCAAGGTGCTTGATGCTGGATTTCGAATATACAGAATTAAAGATATGGTTTTGCTATACCGCATTCATGATAACAATTCGATTTTAGCGACTCAAAGTCTTCAAAATGAATTAATGAAGATAAAGCAGAGTTTTGCATATCTGCAGGTTTTCGAAATGTTAAATGATAAGGCTGATGATTTGCAAAAAAGCGAGCATTCGCAAAAAAATGAATTTGCAAAAAAATGGAATGGAAAAAAATTAAAATTTAGAAATTTAATTAAATCGTTCTTAATGCGCACCTATTATTAAACACTAAATGAAGCAGCACTTAAGGCTGTAAAATCCTACATAATGAAATTAAATATGAATATAAATACAGATTTTGTATCAAAACCAAAAATTTCAGTCATAACACCCAGCTGGAACCGCGCCAAGTATTTAGAGCGTGTTTGGAATGGCTTGAATAGCCAAATATTCAGAGACTTTGAGTGGATTGTGGGTGATGACGGATCTTCGGATGACACGCAAAGTGTCATTAAAGATTTGGCTTCTCGCTCAGATTTCCCAGTCACACTAATTACTGCCAGTGAGCATATTGGCAAGATTCGCTTGGATAATGAAGCAATCAAGCTAGCCAGAGGCGAATTTATTATCTGGAACGATTCTGATGATTATTTCATTCCTGAAGCTTTCCAGCAGTTTTTGGAATCGTGGAGCTCTATCAGTGAGTGTGAACGAGATAAATACGTCGCTGTTACGTCTCTTTGCAAAGACGAGTACGGATTGACTTCTTCAAAGCTTCCGTATGAAGGAATTTTTGACACAACCTGGAATGAACTGTATGAAAAATATTTAGTTCAAGGAGATATGTCATTTTTTATAAGAGCCGATTTACTCAAAGCTAAGCCATTCCCGGAGATTGATTTTGTAATACCTGAAGGTGTTGTCTGGACTGCGCTTGGCAATATGCCGACGAGACTGATTCCCAAGGCACTGAAAATAGTTCAATATCGTTCAGATCATTGCATATCATTTAGCGGCAAGATGAATTACTGCCGAGGTTATGCCTATTCAATGTCAGTTACTGAAAAATATGCAAATCAGTTTCCTAGAAAGCTTAAGAGGAGATTGTGGAGGTTAATATCATTTATTCGTTTGAGTATTCACGGTGATGTTGCGGTTAGTGAGCAATTGCGCCAGTGGGGCAACAACTCAAGTAGGTTAATGTTTTTATTGTGTTTCCCAGCGGCATGTCTTTTGGCAATTAAAGATCGGATCCAAAGAAAAGTCGTTAAGTCGCACATAGCTTTTGATATAGCAAATATAATTGTAAAAATTAATCATAAAATCCTTGGGTGATTTTCTAGAATTTATGTTGCCATTTTTATTAATGATCATTTTAGGGTATTTGTAAACTGATATGAGTAGTGTTGATAAATATCGGCCAGATATCGATGGCCTCCGCGCTATTGCCGTGCTTGCCGTGGTGGCCTTCCATGCGGCCCCTGGACGGGTGTCCGGTGGCTTCATCGGCGTCGATGTATTCTTCGTGATTTCAGGGTTCTTAATCACATCAATTCTGCACAACAGTCTGGATAAAGGTAAGTTCTCCATTCTAGAATTTTATGAGCGCCGTATCCGGCGTATTTTTCCGGCGTTATTTGTGGTTTTATTTACCTGCGCCGTTGCTGGCTGGTTTTTTTTACTACCCAGTGAATACCAACAACTAGGCAAGCATATAGCCGCAGGAACGGCCTTCGTATCAAACTTCGCACTTTGGAATGAAAGCGGCTATTTCGATATATCGGTAATGTTCAAGCCTTTGCTGCATTTATGGTCATTAGGCATTGAAGAACAGTTCTATATCTTTTGGCCGCTGATACTTTGGTTCGCCTATAAAAAGAAATGGTCATTACCGCTAACCATTAGCGCATTAGCTATCGCATCGTTTATTCTGAATATCTATCTTACCAATACCGATAAATCCAGTGCATTTTACTCGCCATTTCCTCGTTTCTGGGAGCTATTGGTTGGCGCATTGCTAGCATGTACGATTGCAGCGCGTAAGAAATTTGATACGCCGGCGCTTGGTAATGCCCAAAGCATATTGGGTCTGATTTTACTTGCAGCTGGCTTCTTTCTAATTACTGAAAAGGGCGCGTTTCCCGGCTGGTGGGTATTGATGCCGGTGATGGGTTCTGCCTTGATGATTTCAGCCGGTCCGCAGGCTTTATTTAACCGATGGATTCTTTCAAATCCATTGATGATATGGGTTGGCTTGATAAGCTATCCGCTGTATCTCTGGCATTGGCCTATACTTTCATTCCTGCGAATCATGGAAGGGCAAGAAATTCTGCAAATACACAGGGTCATTGCAGTTGCTATTTCTTTCATGCTCGCCTGGCTTACTTATGCATTCATCGAGAAACCGGTTCAACGCAGTACGAAAAAAAACTGGACCACATTAATATTGCTTGTGCTGATTGCTGCAATCGGGTTATTCGGCGGAAGTGTCTACTTGACTAATGGCTTCAAAAACAGAACCGGCAAACTACCAGAAGTGGTCAATGCTGGCGATATTGGGCACACGGAATTCTTCGAGAACATCAAAAACAATTACTATCCTTGTACGCCAAAACACATACGGGATAGTGCGGTTCCGCAACTTGGTATTGTGCATTGTTTTCAGTCCAAGCCTGATGTAATGCCAACTTTAGCGCTTATCGGAGACTCTCATGCAGAGCATCTATTCATAGGCTTAGCTGAAGCAATGCCTGACGAGAATGTGGTTTTTTATGGGACTGATCGACTGCCTTTCATCGATAATGATACGCTTTCCACAGCGTTCACTCATGTAATCACTACTAAAACCCTCGACACGGTCGTACTTTCAGCATTATGGGCTAGAAAGTTGCAAGAACCTGCCAACGCCGCTTGGCAGACCAAGTTGGCCGCCACCGTCAAAAGACTGGATGAAGCTGGTAAATCAATTTACATCACCGACGATGTGCCTAGTTTCGATTTTCTTCCAAATCGATGTAAATATGCAGGGCGGCTAGGTATCGAAAATAAATGCGTTGACAAGGATGAAATGGCCTATATGAGCTATCTTCCCGTATTCGAGGCGATAGCATTACAAAATCCGGTGTTTCATGTCATTCGTACCTATGAGTCATTTTGCAATGCTGGCACATGTGATATGTCGGAGGACGGCCTGCTTCTTTATCGGGATGAGAATCATCTAAACATTGCTGGTTCGAAAAAAATCGGACTTATCATTGTTAGCCAAATGAAAACTCCATGATAAGCATGTCCATGCACATTATGAATTCAATAACTGTTGTGTGTTGCCGAGCACAATTTTAACCATGACCATCTCATACCGCCAGACACTTCGTTCGTCCACGATTATCGGCGGCGCGTCGATTATAAATGTAATCCTCAGCCTGCTTCGCATGAAAGCTGCTGCGCTTTTTCTCGGTCCCGCCGGTGTCGGGCTCATCGGCATTTTCAGCAACCTTGTCGGTGTGGCAATTTCCTTGGCGGGCCTTGGTCTGGGTAATTCAGGTACGCGTCAGATTGCAGCGGCCGATGGCAATACTGCAGCAGCACGGCGCGCCTTGCGCTGGATGTCCATTATCATGGCAGTTTCGGGAGCCGGCCTTTTCTGGGCGTTGCGTGGTATTTTGGCTGCGCATGTTCTAGGCGACATCGGCTTGGCCGATAATGTGGGGTGGCTGGCATTGGCGGTGGGCCTGAGCATAATCGCCGGATCGCAGGAGGCCATGCTGAATGGTCTGCGCCGCGTTGGCGACCTCTCAAGACTTAGTGTCTATGCGGCATTCTGGTCTTCCGTGCTGGGTATCGCAGCGCTATGGATGTGGGGCCTTGCCGGCGTGGTTGTTTACATCATCGCAGTGCCGTTTGTCGGGGTGATACTCGGCCAATGGTATGTGGCTAAATTGCCTCAAAACGCCGGCGATGTCATCCCAATGTCGTCAGTTGTTGAGCAGGGTCGCGAAATGCTCAAGTTGGGCTTTGCCTTCATGCTGACCAGCACCATTGGCTACTCTGGGATTCTGTTTGTTCGAAGTCTTGTTCAAAATGAGCTCGGCATTGAAGCCACGGGGTATTTCCAGGCGGCTTGGGCAATCTCGATGACTTACATCGGTTTTGTATTGAGCGCCATGGGGGCCGATTACTACCCACGATTGACTGCTGCTATCAATGATCATGCTTCTGTGAATCGTATGGTCAATGAGCAGACCGAAGTAGCATTGCTGCTAGCCGGTCCGGTGTTGCTTGCGATGATGGCATTGGCACCTTGGGTCATTCATCTGCTGTATTCCCAAGAATTCCAGCCGGCCACTGATGTGTTGCATTGGCAGATACTTGGCGACATTCTGAAAGTAGCCAGTTGGCCTCTTGGATTCATAATATTGGCAGCCGGCGATGGCAAAACATTCGTATTTAGCGAGAGTATTGGCATTGGCGCTTTTGTTTTGCTGACTTGGCTGATGATTCCATGGTTCGGATTAGAAGCGACTGGGATTTCATTTTTTGGTATGTATGTGGTGTATCTTCCTATAGTTTTTTGGCTGGTAAAACGCCGTACAGGTTTTTCCTTGGATAGCGCTGTATTGAAGCAAATCATTCTATTGTTTGTGGCAGCGGCCGTAGTTATGGGTTTGGCACGTTATTCGCAAACATGGGCTGCAGGCACTGGTTTATTACTAAGTGCAGTGTTCGGGGTTTATGGCTTCAGCCGCTTGGCGCATAAAACTGAGCTTTCGGGGCCATTGGGGAAATTGGCGGCATACGCGCAGACAATAATGAAAAAGATAGGGGTGTGGCATGAGTGATGCAATCGATAAGCCCTTGGTTACAGTCATCATTCCGAGCTATAACCATGCAAAATATGTTGAGTATGCTATTAGAAGTGTGCTTGAACAGACTTATCAGAATTTAGAGCTTCTAATTATTGACGATGGATCAAAGGATGATTCAGTTAATATCATTGAAGAGCATCTTTCCAAAATCAAAAGCCCGAAAAGAAAAATCACTTTCATCCATCGCGAGAACAGAGGGTTGTGTAATACGCTTAACCAAGCGCTTGAAATGGCACGCGGCGATTATGTGGTTACCTTGGCCTCAGACGATATGCTACTGCCCGATTCCGTTTCACTAATGATGCAAGTAGCATTATCCGACACTAGCATTGCCGGTGTAGCAGGAAGTTTAGTGGAGGTAGACTCTGAAAACAATTATGTCCCGATATTCCTCAATAAGCTCTTGTCTAGGAACTTGGACGCCAAGTATATTTCTTTTGAGGAGCGTTTCAGCCTTACCGAGCCGTTTGGTGCTGCTGGAAGCTTATTCAGCAAAAATGCATTGATTGATGTAGGTGGGTTTAGGGCTGATATTTGGGTCGAGGACTATTATATCCACTTGAAGTTGTTGGAAGCGGGGTACAAACTTTACAGGGTCGAGCATTTCGTAGCGCTTTACAGAATTCATGATGCCAATTCCATTTTAGCAACTGAAAGGCTCAGTGCCGAAGTAGAAAAAATTCAATCACTTTTCTCGACAAGACCAGATTTTTCCGATTTGATGTCAATGGCGGTTATGACCAGGAAAAGAAAAAATAGAAAGGTTGAACAAAGCGATAATAATAAAGGACGATACTTCGGCGTCAGAATTATCGAGGTTCTTAAGAATAAATTTAAGAATGCACTAAAGCGAAAATACCGCTAATCAAATATGAATATGCTTAACGACATCAATCGATGACTTCCTCATATCGCCAAATTCTGCGATCAACTTCCATCATCGGTGGTGCTTCTGCAATCAATATCATATTGAGCTTGCTGCGTATGAAAGCGGCTGCGTTGTTGCTCGGTCCGGCAGGGGTTGGCTTGATTGGTGTATTCAGCAATCTCGTTGGCGTTGCTATATCATTCGGCGGCATGGGTCTTGCTAACTCCGGAACGCGTCAGATTGCAGAGGCGGTCGGACGGGATGACAAACAGTCCATAGCGGCATCCCGCACAGCGTTACTGGTCTGCTCATTGTTTTTGGCGCTTTTTTGCGGGGGATTGTTCTGGCTGTTGCGTGGGGTAGTGGCTGAGTACGTTTTGAATGACCTAGCACGCGCCCAACAGGTGGGCTGGTTGGCTTTGGCGGTTGGTCTACATATACTTGCCGGCTTTCAGAGCGGGGCATTGAATGGCCTACGCCGCATTGGAGATTTGTCGAGGTTAAGCGTGTATTCGGCGTTTTTCTCGTCTATTATCGGCATTGGTGCCCTGTGGTTTTGGGGCAGTGCCGGCATCGTTGCATATGTGGTGTCGGTTCCATTGGTAACGGTGATGGTTGGTCAGTGGTATGTAGGCAAACTGCCCAAGTTGCAGCTGGCTGCTGTGAACCGCGCCGCCGTGGCCGAGCAGGGCAGGGCAATGCTCAAGCTTGGTGCGGCATTTATGCTGGTCAGCAGTATTGGTTATTCGGGCCAGCTCTTGGTGCGTAGTCTTATCCAGGCCGAGCTTGGCCTAGATTCATTGGGCTATTTCCAGGCGGCTTCGGCAATCTCAATGACCTATATCGGTTTCTTGGTCACCGCTATGGGGCAGGATTACTATCCGCGGTTGACAGCTGTTATTGCCGATAAGCAAGCTTCATCGCGCATGGTGAATGAGCAGATTGAAGTTTCGCTTCTTTTGGCAGGTCCAATTTTTCTAGCAATGATGGCTTTGGCTCCATGGGTTATTACATTGCTGTATTCCACTGAATTCCGGCCGGCTGCAGAAGTTTTGCATTGGCAGATTATCGGCGATGTACTGAAAGTTGCTGGCTGGCCACTTGCCTATGTTTTGGTTGCAGCAGGTGACGGCAAGACATTCGTCATCAATGAAATTCTGTATTTAGGCGTTTTCGGACTGTTAACATGGTTATGCTTGCCCATTTTCGGTATTGCTGGCTCCGGGGTATCCTTTTTAGGCATGAATGCCGTTGGGCTGTGTTTACTGCTTTGGCAGACCAAGCGCCGAATTAGATTCGCATTTCAGCCGGCAATTATTAAGCAGTTGGGTTTTCTATTGCTTGCATCCGTGGGCTTATTACTTTTGGCCAGTTATTCATTGTTGGTCACTGCTTGTGTTGGAATTTTCCTCAGCACAGTGTTTGCGCTGTATGGATTCACACGCCTAGCGCACAAATCAGAATTAACAGGCATTTTCGGTAAATTAGCAGCCTGGGCTCAAGTTTGGATGAAGAAATTCGGTGTTTGGCATGATTGATTCTATGTGTCACCGAAAATTTTCTGGAAAAATCGTATGATTGTCATCGGCAATGGCATGTTGGCTAATGCATTCGAGGCTTCGCATATCGAACGGCAAGGTCTTGTAATGTTCTGTTCCGGTGTTTCCAATTCCAATGAAACATCTTCTGATCAGTTCAGTCGCGAGAAAGCGCTTTTACTGAAAACCATACAGGGCAATTCCGGCCGTAAAATCGTATATTTCTCGTCCTGCGCTGCCGGTCTTATTAATACACCGTATTACCAACACAAGATGGCTATGGAACAAGTAGTCATGTCAATGGCCGAACAGTATTTAATTGTGCGCTTACCTCAGGTGGTTGGTTTGGCGAAAAATGCCACCTTGGTTATCCATATTGCCGGATGTATCAGATCTGAAACTCCTATCACGGTCTTCCGTGGTGCAAAAAGGAATCTGATTGATGTCGATGATGTTGTCAGGCTGACGCTCTATCTAGTCGATCTCGATAATATGCTAATCAATGTCACCAATGCCAACATGCTACCGGTTGAAGAGATTGTCCACATGATATCCGTTATTCTTGGCAACCAGCCGATTATACTGGCCGGCCCGCCTGATGCTGACGCTCCAGATTACGACGGCGGGCGGTTGAAAAATTTGATTGGTCAAGCTGATATCATCTATTCACCTAGCTACAATCAGGTTATTTTATCCAAGTATGTCCCTTTATTGAGTGATTGATTTTATAATTAATAATAATTAAAAGGCTCCGAGGCTTTGGCACGGAAGCTTTATCTAAAATTTTTGAAATGTTTTCTTTATGAGTCTTGCAGCAAAATACCGGCCAGATATTGATGGCCTAAGAGCGATAGCAGTAATTGCAGTGGTGGCTTTTCATGCTGCACCTGGTCGTTTGCCAGGCGGTTTTATCGGCGTCGATGTATTTTTCGTTATTTCAGGATTTTTGATCACATCCATCCTGTTAAACAGTTTGGAGAAGGACAAATTTTCCATTTTGGAGTTTTATGAGCGACGAGTTCGGCGTATTTTTCCGGCCCTATTTGTGGTTTTATTTACCTGCGCCGTTGCTGGCTGGTTTTTTTTACTACACAGTGAATACCAGCAATTAGGCAAACATACCGCCGCAGGCACGGCCTTCGTATCTAACTTCGCACTTTGGAATGAAAGCGGCTATTTTGATATATCGGCAATGTTCAAGCCCTTACTACATTTGTGGTCGTTAGGTATTGAAGAGCAGTTCTATATCTTTTGGCCGTTGATTCTTTGGTTAGCCTATAAAAAGAAATGGTCTTTACCATTAACCATTAGCGCATTAGCCATCGCATCATTCATTCTAAATATCTATCTTACCAATACCGATAAATCCAGTGCATTTTATCTGCCATTTCCGCGTTTTTGGGAGTTGTTAGTTGGCGCATTGTTGGCCTGTACGATTACAGCACGCAAAAAATTTGATACACCAGCACTAGGAAATGCACAAAGCATATTGGGTTTGATTTTGCTTGCAGTCGGCTTCATATTGATTAATGAAGAAGGCGTATTTCCTGGTTGGTGGGCGTTGATGCCGGTGATGGGTTCTGCATTGATGATTTCCGCCGGTTCACAAGCTATTTTCAACCGACTTATTTTATCCAACCGTTTGATGGTTTGGGTAGGCTTGATAAGCTACCCATTGTATTTATGGCATTGGCCAATTCTGTCTTTCTTGCGCGTTATGGAAGGCGAAGAAATACTGCAATACAAACGAGCAATTGCTGTGTTGGTGTCTTTCATTCTGGCATGGTTAACTTATCAGTTCGTTGAAAAACCAGTACGTCAAGCGCCTCGAAACCGTACGATGGTGTTAGTTTTACTTGCACTGTTAGTAGCAGTAGGACTATTTGGCTATAGCAGTTATAAATATGAGGGATTCAAAAATCGAGAATCGAGCGCTTTACCTAAAATTGAGAATGCTGGCGATATCGGAACTGAGCAGTTTTTCAGTTACATAAAAGATAAATTCCATCCATGCACGCCAAAATCAATTCATAGTAAAATTAAGCCTGAGCTTGCTGGAATTGTTCGTTGTTTCCAATCAAAAACTGGCGAAAATAGAACAGTGGCATTGATTGGAGATAGCCATGCTGAGCATTTGTTTATAGGGCTTTCAGAATCGCTTCACAATGAAAATATTGTGTTCTACCCAACTGATGGCTTGCCGGTTCTGTCGAATAAAGCGCTTGAAGAGTCCTTCAAAACTGTGTTTGATGACAAATCGATACATACCGTCGTACTGAATGCCTTCTGGGTAAAAAAGGCTGATCAAGCGCAATTCGGCGGATGGGAAAATGACTTTAGAACAACAGTAAGCATGCTTACTGCGGCTGGAAAAAAAGTTTATAGCACAGATGATGTTCAGGAATTTTCTTTTATTCCTAGCCGATGTAAGTTTTCAGGAAGGCTCGGAATCGAGAATAAGTGTAGTGAGAAGAATGCACATAAAAACCTAAAATATCTTTCGGTATTTGAGGCGATTGCTTCCGAAAACCAAAATTTTCATGTACTTTATAGCTATAATTATTTCTGTCGTAGTGAACAATGCGACATGGCAAGAAATAAAGTACTCTTGTTCAGAGATACTCATCATCTTAATATTGAGGGCTCACGTAAAGTGGGCAAAGTGATAGCAAGTCAGATTAATGCACGGGAGGCTAAAAATGATTGATTCAAAAAAAACCTCTGATAGCGTTAAAGACCTGCCTTTAGTCAGTATGGTTATTCCCTGCTATAACCATGCCGCCTATGTTCAACAGAGCATTGCATCGATTATTACTCAGGATTATGCCAACATCGAATTGATCATAATCGATGATGGTTCAAGCGATGAGTCCGTGCAGTGCATCGAAGCTATGCTAGTGGCTTGTCAGCAACGATTCGTTCGTTTCGAGTTTCGCATCCATGGCAATAAAGGCCTTTCTGCAACTTTAAATGAAGCGCTGGAATGGGCTAACGGAGAATACTTTGCTGCACTCGCTTCAGATGATATCTTATTACCATTCAAGACATCAATATTGATCGACGCTATTGAGAGCGAGCGGGGTATTGCCGGCGTTTTCTGTGGTGCTGAAACCATTAATGAGCATGCAGGTTTGCTCGCAATAAAATGCGTGCCGTCCAAAATATACTGCGGATTCCCGCAACTGTTCCTGCACAACAATTCCTTGATTGCTTCCAGCATGCTACTCGACATGGCCTCTGTTAGGTCGGTTGGCGGCTATGATGAAAGAGTGTTCTTTGAAGATTGGTATATGTGGCTGAAATTGACGGAAAACGGCGTAAATCTCATGGTTTTGCCTGATATCTTGGTTAAATACAGGATTCATCCGGAAAACATGTCTAAGAACATCGCTAAGATGCAGGAAGCACGCATCAAGATCGCAGAAATGTACAGTCAACACCGTCTCTATCCTCGTGTTATGGCTAACATATACGCAGCCAGTGCACTGGAGTATTCGGAAGTTTCCCTCGCTGATACGTTCCGCTGTTTGATTAAGAGCACGAGTTTTAGCCTGAAAGTGATTTTCAGTCATAGTTTCAAATACGCCTTGGCGAAGGCGCTATTACCGAAAAAATTGCTAAATGCTATCAAGAAACTGATAGCATGAGGTCCTTGCCACTATTCATTCTGAATCAGCGTTTTGTAGGAAACAACCCGGCAACCTGTAATGAAATCAACTGACCTCAGCGGAATGCCAATGATAAGTGTGGTTATTCCTTCGTTTAACCATGCGGCATACATTTTCCAGTGCATAAATTCTGTCATCGCCCAGGATTATGCCAACATCGAATTGATCATCATCGATGACGGTTCTAGTGATGATTCCGTGGCAGTCATCAAATCTATGGCTTCTGCTTGCCGGAATCGCTTTGTACGCTATGAATTTAGAAGCAGACCAAACAAAGGACAAGCCGAGACCCTAAATGAAGCACTGGAGTGGGCTGAAGGCGAATACTTTTCTATGCTTTCATCCGATGACGTTTTGCTTCCGGAAAAGACCTCGAGGCTTCTTGCTTGCATCAGCGCTGAAGATGATGTTGCAGGGGTATTCAGTGGTTTCGAATATATTGATGGCGACGGCCAGCTGATTGGTACTGAAAATCATCCTGAAACTTACTTTACATTCGATGATGTGCTTGCGCACCGACACTCTTTGCAAACGTGCACTCAACTATTTCGTACGGAGTGTCTGCGCGCAACCGGCGGATATCTGGAAGGGTGCTATATCGAGGATTGGTATATGTGCCTGAAACTGACTGAGCTTGGCTACCGATTGAAGAATGTTCCATTTATATCAACACGCTACCGCTACCACGATACCAACATCTCGAAAGATAGGTTGAAAATGTTCGAAGCTCGCAAACAGATTCTTGGGCATTTCAAGCAACATACTGGTTATCTGAATGCTCTATCTGTTATGTACATCTGGGCTGCAATTGATTTTTCCTGTGTGTCCAAATTCCGCTCGCTTGGATTCTTGCTGAATGCCTTGGTAAATAGCCCGCGAGTTATAGCCACTCGCTATTTCGCCAAGGGTCTGCTCAGATGGCTAAGCCCCTGTTTTCTGGCCAAGCATGCGGAAGTTCTCAAAGTGCGTTGGCCAAGGCTATTTGCCTATCTGCCGAGTAAATTTTAAATGTACATTTTAGATTTGAAAGAACGAAGTATTGTTATGTTATTGTTGATAATAATTGGAGATTATGCTTTGTGAAGAACTGGCGATTGATAAGTGACAATCCGAATTCTCCGCTGGTTCGGGAACATCTAAAGCATGGGATAGCGAGCATCACCGGCGAGCGCTTCGAGGATCCGGCTGTTTTCTACAAGCATTTTTTCAAGGGCCAAACAGTACTAGATATAGGCATGGTTGGTCATGTTATTGAAAATTCATTAAAAGGAGACTGGCGGCATGACAATATCCGTAAAGAAGCCACTCGCACTGTCGGTATAGATATTGTTGAAGATGCCGTGCTTGAACTGCGTCAGAAAGGTTATGACGTGCGGCTGGTGGATGCCACCAGTGAGGTGGATATTGGTGAGCGGTTTGAACGGGTGGTGCTTGGCGATGTTATTGAACATGTTGATAATCCGGTGGCACTGCTGCGATTTGCAGCTCTTCACCTAGCCGAGAATGGTCTTATTGTCTGTACAACACCAAATCCTTTATTTGTCGAGAATGCCCTTTCGGTATTACGTAACGGCGTCATGCTCGCCAATGCCGAGCACGTCAGCTGGATCACGCCAACTAATGCTATCGAGCTGGCTTGTCGTGCCGGTTTGTCGCTCAAAGCCATCCATCATTATACTGGTGGTGGCAATACTGCATTTCGAAAAGCATGCATATCCGTCCTCAAAATCCTCGGACTTATTAAGTACGATTACTTTGCACGATCCTTTATCTATGTATTCGAAAAGCATGATGCTCAATCCTAAGGCGAATAAGATGTTTTATGCTCATGTCTGAACATATAAATTCCACCCGTCAGGTCACGCCTGCATGTGTTCAGCGAAAAATACTTCTGGTCACGAATAGTTTGGATGAATTCCCGAACGGCGGGCGGGAATTGCTGTGCAAGCTCAATTACGACGTTTTGTTGGATATGTTTGGCTCGAGCTTTTTTCTGTTTGAATTAGAAAAAACCGGGGTGACTAGTTTTAATGGCTTTATCAATGCTTTTAAGGGGCACATCGATGGACTTGATGCGGCAACTATTAGCCAAATATTCTTGAAAATCCGCACAGAAAAAATCGAATGTCTGTTTATTGATGGCTCAAACCTAGGCGCACTTGCCAAGCAGGCTAGGCATGAATTTCCCGAGCTCGAAATCATCACATTCTTCCATAATGTTGAGACTATTTTCTTTTGGGATAGCCTCAAACACACTCGTTCGCTCAGAGCGGCTGCGGTTTTATTAGTCAATTACTTAGCAGAACGAAAAGCGGTGAGCTACAGCAACCGATTAATATGCCTTAGCGAGCGTGACAGCGGCAAACTGAATTCGTTGTTTGGCAGGCAAGCAACCGATATCTCGGCAATGGCCGTAAAAGACACGTACACAGGCACTGTATTTATTGAGTTTGAAGATAATCATGATAAGTACGCTCTGTTTGTTGGAGGTGTTTTTTATGCCAATCTATCGGGAGTTCTTTGGTACGCTGAACATATAGCGCCTAAGATTCAGATCAAGACATATGTAGTTGGTCGTGGCTTTGAACTCTACAAGGATAAAATTGAGCGTTGGGGTAATATCAAGGTTATTGGTGGCGTCGATAGCCTAGAGCTTTGGTATGCCAATGCCGATTTCGTGGTGGCGCCAATATTCGGCGGTTCGGGCATGAAAACCAAAGTTGCTGAGGCCCTGATGTTTGGCAAAAAAGTTATTGGTACATCCGAGGCTTTTTCAGGTTATGAAAGTATATCCAGCAGGGTTGGATCTATATGCGATGATGCCGATCAATTTATTAAGACGATTGAAGAGGTCACTGCCATTGACAATAATCAGTTCGACGAAGATTTGCGTGAAATCTATGAAAAAAACTATTCTATAGACGCCGCACGATTGCGGCTGATTCAAATAATGGGTGAGTCAAGATGAATGTTGCGGATAGGATGACAGAGGCATGAAAAAGCGGGTTTCATTCTTTATCGCCAGATATTCCATTTCAGGTGTGCCACTTGCCCAGATTCGACTCGCCAAAGCATTTTATCGAAAGGGTCATCAAGTCGATATCGTAATTGGGTATGTTGAGGGCCTTGCCCTGCCGGTGATTGAAGGAATACCAGTCACTTATTTCAACCTACCGAGAACCCATGAAATGCTCATGCCGATAATCACACATGTCAGAAAAAGTAAGCCTGACGTTGTATTCTCAGCTGAGGACCATCTTAATGCGATTGTTGCCATAGCCTTGATATTGGCTAGATCCAAGGCCAAATTAAGCGTTTCATCTCGCGTGAATCCATATGATACTTATCCGAATAAGCTGTTCAGCAAAGGCACGATTCTCAAACTGCTGATGAAAGTAGTCGTAAGACGTGCTGACGTGTTGACCTGCGTATCAAAGGATATGGTCGATCAGTATCGGACGATATTCAATCATCCGCCGCATATCGATGTCTATAACATCATTGATAACGCCACCGCACGGAAACGCATGTTGGAGCCAGTAGACGAACCTTGGCTGCTGGATGACAGCATACCGGTTGTGGTAGCTGCGGGAGGATTAGGAGTCTGGAAAGGATTTGATACACTTATCGATGCTGTTAAAGAGTTGTTGAAGATCCGCAAAGTTAGGTTGCTGATTCTCGGTGAAGGGCGTTGCCGAGGAGCTTTGGAAAAGCAGATTGCCCAGAATGGCTTGACGGATTGGGTTAAATTGCCGGGCTATGTCGAAAACCCATTAAAATATTTCCGCAACGCTGATGTTTTTGCTCTATCTTCACGGCTTGAGGGCATGCCAAATGTTCTGGTTGAAGCAATGATATGCGGATGTACCCCAGTGGCTACGGATTGCCCAACGGGACCCCGTGAAGTATTGCAAAATGGTAAGTATGGCTACTTAGTGCCTGTTAACGACCCTGTTAAAATGGCCGAGGCGATTAACAAGGCGCTTGATTGCCCAATCTCTAGTGACATTCTCGCCGAGGCAGTTAAGCCATTTGCCGAAGATCTGGTGTATCAACGTCACATCGATTTGCTAGGGTTAAACGCCTTACGTGATAAAAGTGATTGCTTGAAAATATGTGTTGCGGTGTCTGCATTTTCACCCACAGGTGTACCGCTGGCGCAACTCAGGTTTGCCCGCGCGTTAGCCGAAAAAGGTCATGAAATCGATTTTCTGGTTGGTGGCATCGGTGCCAATTTTCCGGACACGACCTATCCGGTGGTTAATGGCGTGAATGTCATCCCGCTGAACCAGACTAAAATTCGTCATATGTTTTTCCCAGTGTGCGCCTATCTGAGAAAGACCAAACCAGATGTTGTATTCTCCGCAGAAGATCATTTTAATGGTCTTTTTCTGCTTGCAGCAATCGCGTCGGGTAGCAAGGCGAAAATTAGTGGCTCATCTCGAGTGCCGCCTTCCGACTCCTATTCGAATACGCTATTTTCCAAGCGCTGGGTCAAAAAACTACTGATGCGCGCTGTGATGTGGCGTGCCGATGTACTAACCTGCGTGTCAAAGGATATGGTCGACGATTATCGCTATTACTTCGGAAATTCGACGCCACATGTTGGCGTTTACAACATTATTGTGGACGAGCAATCACTGCTGAGGAGGCAGGAGCCGCTGGATGACCCATGGTTCAATGATCGTTCGACGCCACTTCTGGTCGCAGCAGGTACATTAACTACGCGTAAAGGCTTTGCTGACTTGATTCAAGCGATGCATGAGCTAGTCAAAACAAGAAAGGCCAGACTGGTAATTCTCGGCGAAGGACCTTTGAGAGGTGAACTACAAGCATTGATTGATGCTCTCGGTCTTTCAGAGTTTGTGCGTCTGTATGGATTGGTTAATAATCCGCTCAAGTATTACGCGCGCTCCGATATTTTCGTACTTTCATCCTATGCCGAAGGGTTGCCTAATGTGCTGGTTGAGGCGATGATGTGCGGTTGTACACCAGTCGCAACCGATTGCAGAACTGGGCCGAGAGAGGTAATCGCTGGAGGCAAGTATGGATATCTGGCGCCAGTTGGAAATCCCGAAGCACTAGCCGGTGCAATAGCCGCCGCAATCGACAGGCCTATTCCAGCACATATGCTGCTTGAAGCCATAGAGCCATTCCGTGAAGATGCAGTAATTCAAAGGCACTTTGAATTACTTGGTCTTTCTGAGTATATGCCGACGGTTCTCAACTAATGAATATCAATAACAGAGAAAGCTATTGAATATCGTATTCTGCATTAAGGAACTAAGTAGTCAGGGCGGTGGTGCAGAGCGCGTCTTGGTGGATGTTGTAGCGGGCCTCTCTGCTCGTGGTCACAGCATTACCGTGGTTTCAAGCGAACCCCAGGGTAGCATGCCTTATTATTATCTTGATGATTCCGTGCAGAGAATTAATCTTAATATCGGCGATACCACCGTAAAATCGAACGGACAAGACACGATTCGTCGAATAATTCAGTTTCGAAAAACTATAGTTATGTTAAGACCTGATATTGTAGTAGCGTTTATGCATAGTAGTTATTTGCCGATTGGCATAGGACTACTTGGCACGGGAATTCCGATGATTGCCAGTGAACACGCTGGCCCAGAACACTATCGAGCTAGACCTGCGGAATGGTTGGCTCTGCAGATGACTCCCTTGCTTGCGGTTAGGACGACTGTGGTGACCCAGCAGATTTTGGACTCCTACAATGCCTGGCTTCGCAGGCACATGGTAGTGGCGGTAAATCCGGTTTCATTTGCAGCCAAACAGCGGATAATCAATCTACAGCCTGATCCAGAGCTAGAAAGGGTACTGCTGACGGTAGGAAGACTGGTGCCATTGAAGAACCATAAGTGCCTGATTGCCGCATTTGCGAAGATTGCTCCTGATTTTCCACGCTGGAGGCTTAGAATCGCTGGAGAGGGTGAACTCCGTGCTGAGTTGGAATCGCAGATTAGGCAACTGGGTCTTTCGGAAAAAGTAGAGCTGCTTGGTGCGGTTTCTGACATTGGTAAGGAGTACGATAAGGCAGATCTTTTTGTGTTGCCATCCACCTATGAGAGTTTTGGCCTAGCAACCGCTGAGGCCATAATGCACGGTCTTCCCGCTATCGGATTCGCGGATTGCCCGGGCACCAACAGCCTTATAGAGCATAATATTAACGGTCTGCTAGTAACCGGCGATGACAAAACACAGGCTTTGGCGGATGGGCTAAGCATGCTTATGTCCAGTCCTGCTGAATTGGCGAGAATGTCCAACACTCCAACGGATAAACTGCAAAGCCAGTTCAGTATTGATACCGTAGTGGATGTCTGGGAAAAGTTGTTGTACGAAGTTGCCATTGTCCAAAAATAGTGCCTATTGGCTTTTGAAATACGTTAGATGGTTTAACCGAGAATAGAGAGTAAATTGCAAACTATATTTTATTCAGTTGCAAGAAATCGAAAACGCTAACGACACCGTTACTGTGCATATGATGAGCGCCGAAAGTATTCGGAAAAAAATCGGCCGGCACTGTTCGTACTTCAGTTTCCTGATAGGCTGTTTCGTCCAAGCGGTCAATCCGATTGATGCTGAATTCTTTGCCATAAAAATCGAAACTCTGTTTCTGCGAAACCCTATATATATGGGTGGCATCGAATAGCAACCCGGCATTGCGTCCCTTTGCTGCATCGATAAAAATAGGATTCGCCATGTGTGCTGTCCATTTGCTGGATAATGGGCTGTCGGCCCAATAAATGTTTAGCTCCGTGCAGTAGTCACCAGTTTCTGTTACATCCATATTAGTTAGCATCCACCAACGTCCGTCACGTTCGAATAACATGGTGTCTGCTGCCGAAACATCATCCATCAGCACCGAATGCAATTGCCACTGCAGCGGGAAATGCAAGCACTTGTATACCCGTATTTGCCTATTTCGACTGGTTTCCGGGCACATATACAATTCAGACTTGTATCGAAACAGATAGGGAAAGGAAAGATGGTATGGCTCAACCAGCGCATTGCCCAGGTATTCTGCGCTATTGGCATGCAGTTCATAGACCGCGATATGCCCCTTTTGTGTACTGTAGTCGTAGTCCTCCAAAAAACAGTAGTCACGGTCGGATTCGCTGATCACGAAGGGGTCGGCGAGAAAATGGTTTTTCGGATTGGGAATTTTTATCGCAGTTTCCATGACTAGGTTATTCCAATCATTTTTTTTATAGGCAACGCCCCATTTAAAATCTATCCTTAGCTTGCTTCTGACGGCTCTACTGATGAGCCGATATCCGAGTGCAGCGATGTATTTTGCTTGAACAATCAGGTTGGGAACATCGTGTGTCATTTTTTTAAATGGCATCAGGCCGAAGCAAGGAGGTAGCCGCCTATTATTTGCGATGCTACTTAAGGTTTCTTTCACGTAGTACAGACATTTCTGCCGTATGTGCATTCTGTTAAGCGAATAATAGTTATGTGTCCTCATGCGACCGCTTACTATCTCGTGCCCATCATTGGCATCATTACTTTGCAGTCTGACTGCGAATCCTGTGTAATCGTGCTTGAAGAAAACTTCCCAGAATCCTGTTGTGCCACCACAGATGTCGTTTTCATCACTGTGCACTGCTGAAATAACCCCAAGTGCCGCGCTGTTTAGTACTTCACCTCGCAATGTGCCAGAGCCAGCCATCAGTAACACATCGAGCTTAAGCGACTTGATTTTATCAAGTTCGATTCCCGAGCATGTGCGGATGTGACCGGATGCATCGGATACCATTTGTATCCTAATGGACTCAGGAATTAGGGCGTCAAGCAATTGGCCGACATTGTAGGTCTTGAGGCCATATTTATTCAACAGTAGGGTTTCAAGCCAGTGGATAGCCGATAAGCATGAAGTGCGTAGGGAATTAGTCATCGTTCGCCGCCTTGGCGATGACGCATCCATGACGATTAGGTGGCTGATAGTAAGCGTCGACTGGGCCTGACACCATTGAGCCAAATCGAACAAGTGTTTGGGCACTAATTCCGAATCGACGAGCAGGCCAATTTTTAGTTTTGGGTTGATTGGTTTTGAAAAGTCGATAGTACGCTGATTCATACTTTAATTTTCGTTGAATTTTTGCATTTTTGTCGAAAACTGATTAAACATATATTTGAACTGATTTTCATCATACAGACTTTCATGAGAAGAGATACTTGATCTTATTCAATCAAATTTAAGTCAAGAGCAAAGGCATCGCATGAAAGACAACTTAGATTCCTGTATTATGTAACACATTGAGTTGTAATAAAAAATAATACTAATTTAATAGTTAACTATATGGTAAATGATAGCATGGGCAAAAATTTTGATGATGAATTGAAAGGCAATATAGACCAAGGCACGGTTGAAAGCTTCGGTGATGAGTGGGCTCGCATGAATCAATCGCTTTTGAGTGATGTTGAGAAGGTTGCAATTTTCCATGATTATTTCTCCATGTTCCCTTTCGACCGTCTGCCGGTTTCGGCATCCGGTTTCGACATGGGCTGTGGCAGTGGCCGTTGGGCAACCTTAGTGGCACCGCGCGTGGCGCAACTCAACTGTATAGATGCCAGTTTAGAGGCTTTGCAGGTGGCGAGAAAGAACCTAGTCGATTTCACTAATGTTGAATTTATCCATGAAAGCGTAGATTTGGTCTCTCGCCCTTCCGATGGCTATGATTTCGGCTATTCCTTAGGCGTTCTTCACCATGTTCCTGATACGAAGGCAGCTATTGTGTCGTGCGCTAACTTACTTAAGCCCGGTGCTCCTTTCTTGATCTATCTTTACTACTCTTTTGATAACAAGCCAGGATGGTATAGGTTTATATGGAAGACCTCGGAGCTGTTCAGGGCAATTGTGAACAAAATGCCTGCCAGCCTGAAAGCGGGGACGTCTGACATGATAGCCGCATTGATTTATCTGCCTTTGGCTCGAATTTCTCAGGGCATGCATTGGTTGGGTTTTGAAGTGGACAGTTTTCCGCTCTCATATTATCGAGATAAATCGTTCTACACGATGCGTACCGATGCACGTGATCGATTTGGAACCCCACTAGAACAACGTTTTTCCAAAACAGAGATTCAGCAGATGTTGGAATTTGCTGGATTTGATAATATCCAGTTTTCTGAGGGTCGCCCTTATTGGGTGGCTTTGGCTTATAAAGCTAGTTGTGAATAATGGCGCATCGAATCCTAGTCTGATATTTTTTATCTAACCAAATTAAAAGTTGTGTTATGTGTTGTTGAATAGGGAATGGTTGTGGAATAAAATGCATTTTGCACTTGAATCCACGGATTGATAAGGTTATAAAAAATGGAGTTAAAATGAATAACAATCTAAATTGTCTTCGATCACCTGGGCATGATAGTGATTTAACACTTGTTGGTGACAAATTTCTTGACCCGAATGGTCTTTCATATCCGATAGTTCGTGGTATTCCGCGTTTCGTGGATGCCGATAACTACAGTAGCGATTTTGGTGCGCAATGGAACCGTTTTCCGCAAACCCAATTAGATTCTTATACCGGGCTTGATGTTTCAGAGTCGCGGCTGGAAAGGTGCATGCGTGGCAATCTGCATGATTTGAAAGGCAAGCTGGTGCTTGAAGCCGGCAGTGGAGCTGGCAGATTTACCGAAATATTGCTGAACTATGGTGCTGTCGTGCATTCGTTCGATTTTTCAAACGCTGTCGAGGCAAACGCATCCAATAACGGCGGAAGTGATGATCTCGTACTTGTCCAAGGTGACATTCGAAAAATTCCCTTCTCGGCGAATTCATACGATTACATTGTATGCCTTGGTGTGCTGCAGCATACACCTGACCCAGAGGAAAGCATACGTTCGCTTTGGAAAATGCTAAAACCAGGCGGCGCCTTGGTCATTGATCACTACCAATGGAAGTGGAGGATTGTATTGCCGCCACCCATCGGGCAGGCCTTGGATTTATACCGCCTTTGGATTTTGAAATTGCCTAAGGAAAAGAGGTTCGACACCGTTAAGAAGCTTACTGATTTTTGGTTTCCATGGCATTGGAAGTTCAAAGACTCGTGGTTTATGACGCGGATTCTTAGAAGAGTCTCGCCGGTCATCTTTCATTATCCATACATAAAGCTCAATGACAGGGAGCAGTATTACAACTGGTCCCTGCTGGACACCCACGATTCAACGACAGATTTCTATAAACATTACCGCAAGCCGGAACAGATTCGCAAAATTCTTGAACAGCTCCGTGGGAATGATATCATCGTCACCGAAGGCGGAAACGGCATCGAGGCATTCTGTCGAAAGTAAGCTTAGTTGTCATTACTTGACTTTACGATTTTTGCTTGTGTGATGGGTGCCCTTTATGTACCTTGAGAAATATACCTGAATTAGCATCTTCCTCTTTAGGTGCATATCCAAGAAGTGTAAAAATTAACTATTTGCTATATTTAATGATGTAAATATTAGCTAGTATTTCAGATGCAATTTATCGATAAATACGCGCTGAACTATCGAATTCGACGATATGAGAAATGTATAAATGAGTTTAGAAAATATTAAAGATCTGCTACGTAAAACACCATTGATTTATTTATTCATATGGACCAAAAGACGCTTTGTGTTGCCCAAAGCCCAGAATGACGAAGAGCAGATACTTAATACACTGATTGGGCGCTTCAATGTCCCTAAGACTTTCATTGAATTCGGTTTTGGCGGATGGGAGTTCAACTGTGCTGGACTGATTGACAAATGGGAAGGTCTTCTGGTAGATGGTGATAAATACAATACTCAGATTGCTAAAATAATATGTCCCAAAAGAATCACTGCTACACATGCTTGGCTAACCTTAGACACCCTTGGTTTCATTATTGAGTATGGAAAATCGAGGGACTTGGGTATACTTTCAATTGATGTGGATGGAAATGATTACTGGTTCCTTGAGAAACTCATTCATCTAAATCCAGCCATAATAATTGTAGAATACAACTCTTCATTCGGTTTGCAATCGGTGACGGTTCCTTATGACGAGCAATTTCAAAGGTTTCAAAAGCATGCTTCAGGGCTATATTTTGGCGCTTCATTGCAAGCTTTAACTACATTAGCCAACAAGAATGGATATGCTTTAATTGAAGTGTCAAATTCAGGCGTGAATGCATTTTTCGTCCGCAAAGATTTGATGGCTATGAATGATATTGAACTTAAGCCCGAATACTGCTTCAGGGAGAAACGTTTCGCCAATGGCTCAAGACCGTCTACACAGTGGGAACAAATTAAGAACTTGGAGTTTATTAATGTCCCTTGAATATAATTCATCATTTTGTTACAGGATTGAGTTTTTATGTGCGGCATAACGGGATTTTTCGGCCAATTCGATAAAGAGCAGATGCCGGTAGTGGCAACCGCCATGGCAGAGCGCATTGCCTATCGCGGCCCAGATGATTTTGGTGTGTGGGTTGATTCGGATGCAGGCATAGCCTTGGCGCACCGGCGCTTGGCCATTGTTGATTTATCGCCCGCCGGACATCAGCCTATGTTGTCTGATTCCGGCCGGTTTGTGCTGGTATTCAATGGCGAAATCTATAATCACTTGGAATTGCGCCAACAGCTTTTGCAGCAAGGCCAGCGGATTGCATGGCGTGGCCATTCCGATACCGAAACGTTGCTGGCAGCGATTGAGGCCTGGGGTTTGCAGGTTACTTTGCAAGCTTGCGTCGGCATGTTTGCCATTGCGCTTTGGGATACACAAGAAAAAACTTTAAGCTTAGCCCGCGATCGCTTCGGTGAAAAACCGCTGTATTTCGGCTGGCAAAATGGCATGCTGCTGTTCGGTTCCGAGCTTAAAGCCATTGGTGCGCATCCAAACTTTGAGCGCCGCATTAACCGAAACGCTGTAGCATTGCTGCTGCGTTATAACTATATTCCTGCGCCATATTCCATTTGGCAGGGTGTTCATAAATTGCCGCCTGCCAGTATTATTAGTATACGCAGTGGACAAACCGATGCAATTCCTGAGCCGTATTGGTCTTTGGCTGAAGTAGCCGAGGCGGGTCAGAAATCGACATTTTCCGGCACTGAAAGTGATGCTGTCGAGGCTGTTCAGAATGTTCTTATTCAATCTATTCGTGGCCAAATGCTGGCCGATGTACCACTAGGAGCGTTGTTATCTGGCGGCGTAGATTCCTCGATGGTAGTGGCGCTGATGCAAAGCCAGTCCGAACGCCCGGTGAAAACCTACAGCATTGGTTTTTATGAAAAGCAATTCGATGAGTCCGGACATGCGCGTGATGTGGCCAAGCACATTGGCACCGAACATACCGAATTGTTTATAAGTGCCAAAGATGTATTAAATGCTGTGCCGAATATGCCAAGTATGTATGACGAGCCTTTTGCTGACAGCTCACAATTGCCCACTAGCCTAGTGATGGCACTGGCCCGCCAACACGTTACTGTGGCGCTCAGCGGCGACGGTGGCGATGAACTATTTGGCGGCTACAATCGCTACCTACTGGCACCAAAAATTTGGAAGCTGATGCGTCTGTTACCTGCGCCACTCCGCGGCATAGTGGGTAAGTCGCTTCAGTCGGTGTCGCCGCAGCATTGGGATCAGTTAGCGAAACCATTTGCCCGTCTCATCAAGCAAAACATGGTCGGCAACAAGGTGCAAAACCTGTCTAGCCGACTAATCAATGTAAAAACATTTGATGACCTCATCATGTCATTAACCTCCGAATGGAATGAACATTCCAAGGTAGTCATCGGTGCCGGTCATACCGATAACTTCAACAACCAGTCCAGCTTGTGGCCGGATATCCGCGATCAGGCGTCACGAATCATGTTCGTCGATTCAATGTCCTATATGCCGGACGATATCTTGGTTAAAGTTGACCGCGCTGCCATGGCGGTTAGCTTGGAAACACGCGCGCCATTTCTGGATCACCGTGTGGCGGAACTGGCTTGGACCTTGCCGATTTCAATGAAAATCCGCAATGGTAATGGTAAGCATATATTGCGTCAGGTTTTATATAAATATGTGCCACAACATTTGATTGACCGACCGAAAATGGGCTTCGGCTTCCCCTTAGATCAATGGTTACGTGAAGACTTGCGTGACTGGGCCGAGTCCTTGCTGGCGCCTGAGCGTTTGAAGAATGAAGGCTATTTTGACGTTAATCTAATTCGTGATGCTTGGCAAATGCATCTCAGCGGCAGCAAAAATTATGGCTACCGGCTCTGGTCGGTGCTGATGTTCCAGGCTTGGCTGCAGGAGCAGGGCTGATGTGGCCGTACTGGCTGATGTTCCTGTTGCCTTCATTCTTGGCAATAAATCAAGGTATGGTCAGGCTTCCTTTGCCTAAAAAGTGGCCATTTGTTTGGTTAGCCGCCTATATTTTGCTGGTTATCGTGATTGGATTTCGTAATGAAGTCGGTGGTGACTGGGGTGCGTATGAAAAGATGCTTACACAAGTGTTTGATCAGCCTTTGCATGTACAGTTTTTAAGAATTGAGCCAGCATATGTCATTCTTAATTGGATTGCAGGACATTTTGATCGAGGTATATATTTTGTCAATTTTGTAGGTGCTATGATTTTTTCTTGGGGCTTGGTGGAGTTCTGTCGCTCGCAGCCACGACCCTGGCTGGCATTGTCGGTTTCCATCTCTTATTTAGTGATGGTGGTAGCGATGGGTTATACCCGACAGGCCATATCCATCGGCCTTGTAATGATGGCTTTTATCGCGTTGTTCGAAAAGCGCATGCTTCACTACTTCATATTCATGGCCATTGCCGTGATGTTCCATAAGTCCGCCATCATTATGTTACCCTTGGTGGCGCTAACATCTGCCAAAAACAGGTGGGTCAAGATAATTTTAGTGGGATTAGTCGGAATTTTCCTATATGTGTTTTTGATACGCGATGGATCAGACCGCTATGTAAATGTCTATATTGGGACCGAGTACAGTTCTGCAGGCGCAGCCATACGCATTGCCATGAACGCTTTGCCAGCAGCTTTATTTTTATTGTTCCGTAAGCGATTTAGGCTCCCGAAAGATCAAAACAGCTTCTGGACCATGATGTCCTTGTTGGCTTTCGGTTTTGTGGTGTTCCTGATGATTTCGCCTTCATCCACGGTTGTTGATCGACTGGCGCTGTATTGGATACCCTTGCAAATGTTCGTGTTTTCTAGACTTCCTGATGTGTTCGGGCGACCTGGAGGCGCGAATACTAATTGGGTTTTTCTCATCCTGTTTTTTTACGCCTTAGTTATGTTTACATGGCTTTTTTTTGCAAATCACGCCAATCTTTGGCTTCCCTATAAGTTTTTCCCGTGGGATTGGTTGTGGGATGTGCCGCGGTTGAGAGATTGACTCTGTCCTGAATTTTAAGATTTTGTATTCGTAAGGGTTAAAATAAAAATTGTCAAAATATTTGATGCATAGCCAATCCAAACGCCTAGTTTTCATCATCAACGTGCCGGCGTTCTTTCTTTCACACCGACTGCCAATTGCTGTGGCTGCCAAACGTGCCGGTTGGCAAGTAGAGCTGATAACCGGAAAATCCAGCAGCGCGAAAATGGAAGCCGACAGTGCACATAGTCTTGTACAAGCCGGGATCGCGCATTACAGTGCACCATTCAAAGCGACCGGCACCAACCCGTTCAGCGAGGCCTTCGGTTTGCTGCATGTGTTAAAGCAGGTCAAGAAGACCCAACCCGATGTTATCCATACCGCTTCGCCGAAAGGCAATTTGTATGGCGGTATCGCGGCCAGGCTGTGCGACGTGCCAAAGCTGGTTATTTCGGTGTCGGGCCAAGGCTATTTGTTCACTGGCAATGCCGGTTTGCTCAAACGTAGCATCGGTTTTTTCTATAATGCTTTAATCAAATGGGTGTATCGGCACCCAGATTGCACGGTGATTGTGCAAAATAAAGACGACTTTGCAGCCTTGCTGGATGCGGGGATGCTTAAACGCGAGCAGTTGCTGTTGATTCCCGGCTCAGGTGTTGATTTGGCACTGTATGCCGATATGCAAGCAGAGCAAGCCCAGAACATTGTGTTGCTACCAGCGCGCATGCTACGCGATAAAGGTGTTTTGGAATTTGTGGCGGCGGCGCGAGAATTGAAAGCCACGCATCCAGATTGGCGTTTCGTGTTGGCCGGTGCAGCCGACTATGAAAACCCTAGCGCGATATCTGTCGAACAGATTAAAGCTTGGGTTGGCGAGGGCATTGTGGAGTGGTGGGATTATCAGGCGGATATGCCGAGTGTGTATCGCAAAGCCGCTATTGTGTGTTTGCCTTCGTATCGGGAAGGTATGCCTAAATGTTTATTAGAAGCCGCGGCGGCCGGCAAGCCAGTAGTTACTACCGATGTGATTGGTTGTCGCGAAGCCATTGTGCCTGGCGAAACCGGTTTGCTGGTTCCGGTGCGGGATGTGGTGGCATTGGCAGCGGCGCTTGCCGAATTAATCAATAATCCAGAGCAACGAAAAACCTTTGGCAACAACGCACGTGTTTTGGCGGTTCAAAAGTTTTCGATTGAAGCTGTGGTCAATCGGGTACTAAAAATATATGGCATTTAATCGTCTTGCGTTTTATAAGCGTGAAGGTTTTTTGTAGACAGTTGCCCCAACTTGTTTAAAATGGTTGAAAATTTATAAGGTTAATGAATGCTGCAAGCGCTAACCAATTTTGCCTGCTCCGCTTTAATAAGCTTTTTAATTATAAAAATGCTTATTCCGTTTTCTAATCGCATCGGTTTGCTTGATAAACCCGATGAGCGCAAACAGCATGCTATTCCAACGCCGCCTATTGGTGGCTTCGGCGTATTTTTAGGCATATTGTTGCCATTTTTGTATGTGGAAGGCTTAAGCCGTGAATTTATTGGCTTTGCCTTTGGTTCATTGTTATTGGTGCTGATTGGCGCGCTAGATGATAAATATCATATTGATTGGAAAACTCGGATAGCCATTCAAGTTTTGGCGGCGCTGTCGTTAATCTACATCTCCGGCGTGCGCGCTGAGCATGTTGGCCTGCTTTTTGGCTTCGGTGACATAGAATTGGGTTGGTTGAGTGTGCCGTTTACTGTATTCGTCACGCTGGGGCTTATCAATGCCATGAACATGTTCGACGGCATCGATGGCCTAGTCGGTGTGGTCAGTTCGGCCGTCACCGTCATGTTTATTTGCGCGGCGCTTTACTCCGGTGCCTACGATGTAGCTTTGGGCTTATTTTGGGTGTTGGGCGCAATGTTTGGCTTCCTATGGTTCAATCTGCGCAGACCAGGGCAGGCTGCCGCTAGGGTCTTTCTAGGCGATGCAGGCAGTGGCTTTATCGGCTTTATTCTTGCATTCATCATATTCAGGCTAACCCAGAATCCGGGTCATCCCATTAGCCCAATCTTAGGGCCTTTTTTGTTAGCGCCACCAATCATTGATTGCCTTGTGTTGATTGTGCATCGCTTGCGGCGCGGTACATCGCCATTTGCTGCTGGCCGCGATCATGGCCATCACCTGATGCTGGATGCCGGATTCAGCGTCAACCAGATTGTGGCTTATGTCCTGTTGCTGACCCTTGCCGCAGGCCTGGCAGGTGCTTTGGCCATGTATATCAACGTACCGGAACCGATGATGGTGATGTGGTATCTGCTTTCGATTTTTGCCTGGTTATGGATCACCGAAACCGAACAGCGGGCGAAAGCCTATTTTCAATGGGTACATAAGAAAATATACGGGTAAATCCATGCAGGAACGCACCCATGCAATCGCTGCATCCTAAGAAGCTGCATTCTAAGAACCTGCGGCCGTAGGCGTTGGAATCCGTGGTAGTTTATGAAAATGACTGAAAATCTACGCACCTGGCTCATCGCCGCACTCACCCATCAAAAATTACCAGCACTTGCCGAACAGCAGTTCGATAAGCACTTCGATACGCTCAGTGTGCCGATAGTTGAAATGGCCAGCGATGAAGGCGTGTTGGTGTTGCTTGAATACCAGCTGTCCAAGCATCCAGACTTAGCCAAGATTCCTGCAGTTTTGCTCACGCAGATTCAATCAGCGGCTAAGCAGGATTTACTTCAGCAATTACCATTTCATGCCGAGCAGAAAAAACTCTTTCAGGCCTTGAACCAAGCGCAAATTCCGTTTCTGGTGATGAAAGGCGCGGCGCTTGGCAATTGGCTATATGATTCGCCTAATCATCGGCCGGTAACCGATATTGATCTGTGGTTTAAAGACCAGCACACGGTCAATTCACTGGCCGAAATTCTACAGCCACTCGGATTTATTGCTGTTCAATCAAGTGGCAATCTAACCAGTTTTGAACAGGCTTTTGATAAAGACTTCAATGGCATAAGAATTCGACTTGACGCGCATTGGGCGATGTTTAATAGCGCCATATTGTCGGCAGGCATGAGCTATGAGACGGCGTATTCAAGAGCGATGCTGGTCACTATTCAGGGACAGGATGTAAGGGCTTTATGTATCACTGATGCGTTAATTAATTCTATAGGTCACCGTGCCTTGAAATTTCTCACAGGCCAAGCTGATACGCTGAAGTGGCTGTATGATCAGCACTTGCTGCTGAAGGCATTGAACGTGGAGCAATGGCAGGAATTAGTAATGCAAAGTGCCGAGATTGGAATCAGTGATTTAACGCTTGATGCCATTGAACAAGCGCAGAAAAACTTCAATATACAGGTTCCGTCTTCGTTACTATCGGCCTTGTTGAATAATGCCAAACAAGAAAAAATAAACCGGCTTTGGTTTCAGTCATGGCCTCGCTATCAGTGGCATGAGATGTTGTCGGTTAGTCCAAAATTTTCGGTACGCATGCAATGGATGGGGCAAAAACTTTGGCCGAATCCGGAAGCTATGCGCGAGCGCTACGGCAGCGACGATCCGGTTTGGAAGTTTATGTTCAAGCGCATCGGCATTGGGCTGAGGCGATTGTTCGGGTGATGGCTTTTATATGAGAAACATAAAGACGTTCGCTGAAAAAGTAAAGCGCGGCCTGCGCCAACTTTGGTATCGGGATATCTGGCATTTTTGGCCAACTGCGCCCTTAAATTGGCGCTATTTGCTGCCTGCTCAATCGGCAGCAATCCGCCTGCATCGGCAACTCTGGTGGCATTCGCGCTATAAACTGCCCAGCTTGCTGTGGCTGCCGTTGGAGCTTCTCCGTTGGGCGTATTGGCGCTTATGGGTTACTCGCCGGCTAGTCAGCAAGGCTGTTGCAATCAATGGCGCTAACGTTGCTGAACGATTCGGCGTTCATATCGATGATCAAGTCCGTCAACTCACATTTTGGGCCAATGCCTGGTGCATAGATCCATATACTGCTTACAACTGGCAGCTATTTCAGCCAGACGCCGATGGCTTGGCAATCGTTTACGAAAACCAGACCTCCGCTTACCATGCCCTGCAGAACCGCAGAACCGGCGCCACAAATGCCGACCACCGACTACTCGGCGATAAAATCGCTTTGGCCGAGCTTTTGTCGGCGCGCGGTATTCCGATGGTTGAAACGGCGCGTGTGTCTAGCGGCGATTGGCAAGATATTGTTACTGCATTGACGCATCACCCGAAACTGTTCTGCAAGCTTCGCAGTGGTAATCAGGGCGAATCGGCGTTTGCGGTTTGGCGTAGCGAACACGGTGTTCACGGGTTGGCGCTTGATGGCACTGATTTACCGAATGAACAGGGTGTACTGAAAGCTTGGCGAACACTATGTGGCAAAGGCGAGGTGCTGATTCAGCCATTTTTGGTGAACCATGCAAGCTTGGCTTCTGCGCTGACCGATGATGCAGCCATAACCCTGCGAGTGGTTACCCGTGTGGGGCAGGGAAGTATTTCCGCGTGGTGGGCGGAATTGCAAGTGCCTGGCGATATTTCTTCGGTAGGTGGTCGAGGTTTTTGGCGCGTTGCAGTTTCTGTTGCAGATGGTGCTGTTTTAGCCATGAATCGGCAAGAGTTCCTGAAGCAAGATTGGCAGGATGA
>ENA-OFCF01000019-OFCF01000019.1-metagenomes-genome-assembly--contig:-NODE-19-length-87034-cov-4.563906_pt1 | contig 87034 bp, 76 predicted proteins | sample MGYA00153387_OFCF01 | MGnify analysis MGYA00153387 | reverse complement strand
TCCAGTCCCTGAGCGGGACCTGGGCGAAGGTCAGCTATGGCGGAAAGACCGGATACGTCTCGAGCATTTATCTGAAGACAGTCACAGTGGCAGCTCCAGTAACTCCGGCACCGGCACCTGTTACTACAGCACCAATAGCTGGAACAGACACCAGGGTGACTACCGGAAACCTCAATATGAGGAGCGGAGCGGGATCAACCTATGGCATCCTGCTGACGATTCCCCAGGGAACAACCGTCACGGTCCAGTCCCTGAGCGGGACCTGGGCGAAGGTCAGCTATGGCGGAAAGACCGGATATGTCTCAACAGTCTATCTGAAGACCGTCGTGGCCTCGATACCGGTAGTCCCTGTGGAGCCGGTACCAGTCGTACCTGACCCCATTGTGACGACACCTGAGGTTCCAATTAAGGATGTCAGGGAAACCACTTCCAACCTGAATCTCAGAAGCGGACCAGAGACGAGCTATGCAGCGCTCCTGACCATTCCTCAGGGAACGCAGCTTGTCGTTGAAGCTCTGGAAGGCGCATGGGCGAAAGTCACCTACAGCGGAAGCGCGGGATATGTCTCCACAGACTATCTCAAGGTCGTGGAAACGCCCGCTGAGGTCGTGACTCCCTCTGATCCGATAAGCAGCTCAACAATAAGGATCGAAGCTCCCACAGGAACTTTGGAATACAATAACGTTACAGTAAAGGGATATGTCCTCACAAACACCGGCGTCAAAAGTGTAAGTATACGGGTCAATGGCATAGAAATTGGCCTGGCTGAAATAAACATCGCCAGAGCCGATATCCTGGAAGAGAATCCAACCTACACGAATGCGGCAACAAGCGGGTACCAGTTAGTCCTTGATAAGGACAGGTTCAACAGGGGAAGCAATATCGTCACGACAGTGGCAACCCTGACTGATGGAACCACAGCCAGTGCCTCTTCGACAATAATCTATAACAGACCTGAATATGAATCAAGAGCCATCCTTGATAGTGCAAATGTCGTTGACTACAAGAATGTTGACATCCGAGTTTCAGGATATGCCAGGATAGACTCAGGGGTGAAGAGCGTAAGGGTCTCCCTTAACGGAAGGGCTCAGGGTACAGCAAATTACGGCATCATGAGAGACGATGCGGATAAATCTTTCAGCGGCTATGATTATCTCATCCTTCGGAACAATCTTTTTCCAGGACAAAACACCATTAAGGTGGAAATAACGGGAAATGCGGGTGAGTCCATCATACTGACCAAGGTCATTGAAGTGGAAAAGGTGCCAACTGTCATCATAGATGCCGGACATGGCGGAAAAGACAGCGGTGGGCGTGGCATCCTTAACGGGGCCTACATCTACGAAAAGGTTTATGCCATCAAGTTTGCAGCTTACCTTAGCGAAGAACTCAGAGCAGCAGGAATCAATACGATCATGACTAGGACCGATGATACTTTTATAGAACTCGCTGATCGGGCGAAAATTGGAAATGATGCCTATGCGGACCTTTTCTTCAGTATTCATCATGACTATAGTCCTGATCCTGCAAGCCAGGGCGCTTTCGTCATCTACCCTTCATCAAAGCCTGCAAGCATTTCCGAGTCCACCATCACCGAAAGCGTCGATGCGGCCGGATATATCAAAAAAGCCCTTGTGGCACTAGGGTTCAAGAGCAGAAACAATGGAACGGACCAGGCGATTTCCGGGCACACTTTGGCGGTCTTAAGGCAGACAAATATGAGGTCCATTTTGGCGGAAATCGGGTACATGTCCAACCCCTCAGACCTTTTGAAGATTACGGATCCCATGGTTCAGCAAGCCTTGGCGAAATCCATGGCCGATCAGATCATAGCCTACTTTGGAATGAACTGACCGAAGTGAAATTATTAGCATTTTAGTATAGCAAGAAGAAGGACCCCTGTGCATTCGCACAGGGGTTTTTCTTCCATAGATGGCATGACGGCCTTCACCAGATAAGGAACACTACATGATTTCCATCACATACTGATAGGATTTTTCCGAACCTGCTTCGAGGGAGACATTGTCTTCCTTGTCACAGAATTCCCCATAGAAATCCACATAGTCCGCATGTCCAGCCCAAGGTTCAATACAGATCATCGGCGAATCTCCGAGAGTCGTCCATATTCCCAAAAAGGGGAACTCACTGAAGTCGAACCGGACCATTTTGCTGTTCTTCCGGTTCTTCAGCATGACATACTTGGATTTCAGCCCTTGAAAAATCAGAGCGTCCCCATTGAATAGGGTCTTTTCCAGGTTGATGATCTTCGTGTTTTTCGCCATGGGAATCCTGTTTCTAAGAAGAAGACCCGATTCCAGGTTAATAGGAATGAGGTTCAGGTCCTCCAGGGTTTCGAATTCGAGGAAATAATCAGTGAAAACCTCTCCCTGGTTTCTAGGAGCAAGGAATGCCGGATGTGCGCCCAAGGAAAAGCTGATTTTCCGGTCATCAAGGTTGCGCACGTGATATTGTACAAGGATAGCCTTGCCGTTGATTTTGTATGTGACCACCAGTTCAAACATGAAGGGGTAGGCCTTCCGGGTCTCATCGGAATATCTCAGGGAGAAGACTGCCATCTTTTCAGTTGTGGAAATCACGTCGAATTCGGACGTTCTGGCAATTCCGTGCCTCGGCATAGGATAGTGTTTACCTTCATGGATCAGCTCACCATTTTGAAGTGTGCCAACCACGGGGAACAAGTGAGGAACAGAATATTTCCAATGTTTTTCATCATTAAGGACAAACTCCGTACCATCCATATCCTTGATGCTTTTGATTTCTGCGCCGTGCTTGCTTATCTCCACGGTGAGATAGTTATTTTTCAATATAATCATCGTTTTCACTCCTCGAAGTTCATTCTCTTTGATATTATACCATTTAATATTGAATTACCTATGACTGGAGTCGCGTGTGAAACGAATTGGCTGTAATTCAGGTGTGATACAGATTCTTTTTGCTCATTTGGGTCAATGCGCATAATTGAGTTATGTAAGGAGTTGATAAATATGGAATTAACAGTAGTAAAAGAATCAAAAGATCTCATCATGACCTTCGTCAAGGAAATCCTGAACGACAAGGTGGTTTATGAAACCAGAAGGATCAGAAACCTCAAGGTAGATGCCCTTCCAGAAGACCTGCACGAGGTAGCGCTGAAGATTGCCGCCATCAGCGAACAGGATGGCGGAGAAATCAAGGTTCAGGACGTCAGCTCAATCGATGTACTTTAGGAGGTAGAGTAGTATGAATACACTGGTAATGACATTCCTTAACAAAGACAACAAGAAATACAGCCTGAGGATTCCAAAGGTGAGGACCGATGTCCTGGAAACCGAAGTCACAGAGCTCATGAATTTCATCATTACGAAGAACCTGTTCTTCACAGAACTGAAGGAGCTGGTTTCCATTGAAACCGCCTCCATCTCCAGAGAAGAGAACCTCTTCTAGAACAGTCCCCAAATTGCAGGATCTTAAGCGAGGCCTCCCAAATGGGAGGCCTTTCTCTATTTGTGGCCGAACACAATAGAAATTTGATGTACATAGTGTATAATAGTGAAAAGTAGATAAATTTAGCCCGTTGGGTGTGAAGGGGATGTGAAGATGCCTAAGTCAATAAAGTTCGTCCTGAAGTTCCTCAAAAAGCTAGGTGAAGACGACAGTCTGGTCTATGCCTACAAGCTGACTTATGGCCTTTTGCTGTCCCTGTTTCCATTTTTTATTTTCCTGTTCACCATCATCGCCTATTTGCAACTGGACTCTAGTTATATCCTGACACTGATCGAGAATAATCTGCCTTCGAACATCGCCGAAGCCTTGGCTTCAACGGTAGTAGACATCGTGGACGTCCAGAGGAGTGGACTTCTGTCCCTTTCCATCATCCTTACGATCTACACAGCATCGGGTGGTTTTCGGGCATTCATGACAGGAATCAACAAAGCCATGGGAATCAGAAATGAACACCATCTCGTCTACAGGTATATCGTGTCCATCTTCTGGGTAATCCTCCTCACCGGCAGCATCCTCCTTTCCCTGGTGGGAATCGTCTTCGGGAAACAGATTATAGCGATCATCTCACATTACATCCCGTACCTTCCCATGACAGGGATCATCAACGTCCTGAGGACGTTTATCCCCCTGGTTCTGATTCTCGCTCTTCTGACCGGAATCTACATGTTCATTCCCGCCAGAAATGTCAAGTTCAAACATGCTTTTCCGGGTGCCGTCTTTGCAACAGTCACCTGGATTCTCGCAACACTTCTTGTACAGCTCTACGTCAATAATTATGGAGACTTCACCAAGTACTACGGAGCGCTCGGTACTGCCATAGCGCTGCTGTTATGGCTGCTGTGGACATCCATCATCATGATCATCGGAGCTTCCTTCAATGCTTTCCTCATAGAAGTCAAGGAAGTTGAAAATCCTTACTTTAGTTTTAGAAGAAAGAAGAACAGGACCGAGAATCTCCAAGAGCCCAATGTGGATATCCCACCCCAAGACAATGGAAATGAGAAGTTGGGTTCTACCGCTGAGAATAAGGACAAACCAAGAGAGGTCTAGAACAAAGGATATACGCATAATGGAATTCATAAAGCAGCAGCTGTCTTCACAGGCAGTTGCTGCTTTTCTTCTATGGCGCTTAATTTTATTGAAACGTTATCATTTACATAGTAATAATAGTATAATAGGTGTATATGCGGCTGGGAGGTAGAGATATGATACTGGGGACGGGAATTGACATCATTGAAATCAGACGGATTGAGAAGGTCTTTGATTCGGAAAAGAAAAAAATGAGGATCTTCACAGAAAGAGAAATCGAAGAGGCGGATCCGAATAATATTTCCAGGCTTTCTGGATTCTATGCCTCCAAAGAAGCCTTTGCGAAAGCCCTGGGAACCGGCATCAGGGGAATCGCCTTCAGGGACATCGAAGTCCTGAAGGATAAAGCCGGGAAGCCCTACATCAATAAGGAGAAGGTTTCCCCTCTTGTGAAGGAAATCTTTCAGGTAGCGGATTTCACCATCCATCTGACCATCTCCCATGACCGAGAGAAGGCCATTGCCATGGTAATCCTTGAGGAGGGTGTGAAATGAGAATAGCGGATATCAGGATGATGAGAGAAATGGACAGGCTATCCAGCCTGACCTTTGGAATTTCAGGCCAAATCCTCATGGAGAATGCCGCGATGGCGGTGAAGAGGCAACTCGACCTGACCCGGTCCTACTTTGTCATTGTCTCGGGACCAGGAAACAATGGAGGAGACGGGCTCGCTTTGGCAAGGCACCTCAAGGCTTTGGGAAAGGAAGTGGACGTGTTCGTCGTGACCAAGGACGGAAATCTCAAGGGGGATGCCAGGGTGAATTTTGACATCCTTGAAAAAATGGAGATTTCCATGTCCAGCGTGATGGATACGGAAAACCTGGGGTTCCTGACGGAATGCGTCAAGAAAGCGGATGTCGTCATTGACGCTCTTCTGGGGACAGGCGCGAGAGGACCCCTATCCGATCTTTTTACAACGGTCATCGGAATCATCAATGATTTTGCCAAGGTCGTCATTTCCGTGGATGTCCCCTCAGGCCTGGATGCTGATACCGGCCTTCCTATGCCTGTGGCCATCCATGCTGACAAGACAGTCGCGTTCCAATGCATGAAAAGAGGTTTTCTAGGTTATGAGGCTATAGAATATCTTGGGGAATTGATTGTGGAGGATATCGGTATTCCTGAGGCGGTTATGGAAATCATCGATCAAGGTGAATACCTGACCGAGATCTGTGATATCGAAAGAATCCTTCCCCGAAGAGGAAGGACGGAATACAAGACCAGGTACGGCCGGGTGCTTGTGGTAGCCGGGTCAAGGGGATTCACGGGTGCTGCCCTGATTTCTGCAGAGGCCGCCATTTCAACGGGTTCAGGCCTCGTAACCCTGTCGTCCCATAAGAACGTCATGGAGAATCTTGTGCCACAGCTCAGAGAAATCATGAGCCTGTATCCGGAGGAACTTGAAGAAGGGGTAAGGAAGTCAGATGTTGTGGCCTTCGGTCCAGGCCTTGGCTCCTCCGAGGAAACGTATGCCATGCTCCTTAGGGTGATCAGGACCATGGAAGAAGAAGGAAGGAAAGAAATGACCCTGGTCCTTGACGCAGACGGGCTGAATGTCCTTCAGGGAAGATGCGAAATCCTCAAATCCCTGCATTTCAATGTCATTTTGACGCCTCATCCCGGCGAGATGTCAAGACTAACGGGATTATCACCAGAAATGATTTCCGAGGATCGGATTGGCGTGGCCCGTGAATTTGCCAAGGAACATGGCATCATCATGGTCCTTAAGGGTTACCACACGGTCATCACAGACGGAAAGAGCGTTTATGTCAATCCGACAGGCTCCTCAGCCATGGCTCAGGGCGGAATGGGGGACGCATTGACGGGAATCATCGCCTCCCTTGCAGGTCAGGGAATAGATCTCTTTGATGCTGCTGTTCTTGGCACCTATCTCCACGGATATAGCGGAGACAGTTTGAGCGAGAAGAGGTATTGCGTCAAGGCTTCGGAAGTCATCAGGAACATCCCGTTTTGCATGAAGAGGATCCTCAACAGCAAGGACAGCGGAGGATGCCAGAGCAAATAGAAGGCAGAATTCCGATGGAAGAGTGATTTTCCAACCTTAGTTCTGAGGTAGATGCTAAGGTGATGACGGTGAAATATGTTCGAAACACTTAAATAGTCTATTGGTTTATGTTAAGATTAAGTGTGGACCCTAAGGGTCCTTCAATAACCTTAAGGAGCGAAGGGGCAACCCGTTATAATATGTATGAGAAGATAAGGCCACTTTGGGCCGAAATAAATCTGGACAATTTGGCCTACAACGCCAAGAATATCAAGGAAAGGGTAGGGGAAAGGAATGTCATCGCCATCATCAAGGCAGACGCCTATGGACATGGTGCGCCTGAAGTCGCCGAAACCCTGATTGAAGCAGGTGCTGATGCTTTTGGCGTGTCCATCATCACGGAGGCACTTCAGCTGAGGGAGAAGGGCATTGGGATTCCCATCATTGTCCTGAGCTACACCCCGGAAACCTACATGGAGGATGCCGTCAGAGAGGATATCACGCTCAACTGTCTCAGCTATGACTATGCGGTCAAGCTGGATGGGGTGGCAAAAAAATATGACAAGAAAGTAAAAGTGCTCATCTCCATCGATACGGGAATCGGAAGGCTGGGCTACTCTCCTGATGAGAAGGGAATGAGCGAAATCGAAAAGATCGCCCGCCTAGAGCATATCGAAATGGATGGGATCTATACGCACTTTGCCTTATCGGATTCACAAGATAAAAGTTTTACTTATGTCCAGCTGGAAAGATATAAAAAAGTCATAGAGAGGCTCAGGAAGGATAAGGTCATCTTTAACCACTACCATGCGGCCAACAGCGCCGCCATTGTGGACATGAAGGAGACTTATTTCGACAGCGTCAGACCTGGAATCATCCTTTATGGCTATTATCCTTCCAATGAGGTCTTAAGGGGAAATATCTCCATCAAACCGGTCATGAGCATCAAGGGCATCATCATACGGCTGAAGAGCGTTCCAAAGGGCACGGGAATCAGCTATGGCCACAGGTTTGTAACAGAAAGGGAGGAAACTAGCATTGCTACGATACCCATCGGTTATGCCGACGGCTATTTCAGGGCCCTTTCCGGAAAAGGGAAAGTCATTGTCAACGGAGTCCTTTGTCCTCAGGTCGGCACAGTGTGTATGGACCATATCATGGTCGATGTCACAGGCGTTCCGAATGTCAAAGAAGGGGATACCGTCACCATCATGGGAAGCGAAAACGGCGTTTCCTTTACTGCTGAAGACATCGCAGAGATACTCCAGACGATACCCTACGAAGTCCTCTGTGCCGTATCCAAAAGAGTGCCAAGGGTATACCTGAAGGGTGGCAAGGAAGTAATGAGGAAGAGTTATGTTTAAGGTGAGTTTCATGAAGAACTTTAGAGGCTATTTCCTGATTACCCTGGGGACCTTGCTGGTCGCTGTGGCCATAGAATTCTTTTTCCTCCCTCACCAGATTGCCCCGGGAGGGGTTTCTGGCATCGGGCTTGTCATCAATAACTTTATCCCTGCCATTTCCGTGGCGACCTACGTCATCCTACTGAACATCATCCTTTTTCTCCTGGCGTTCAAGCTCCTGGGGGAAGGATTCGGCGTGAAGACACTCTATGCGAGCTTCTCCCTGTCCGGCTTCATGTGGATCATCGAGAATATGGTCAGGCCTGAAGTCATTTCCGAAGACCTCATGCTAAATGCCCTCATCGGAATTCTTTTCCTGGGGACCGGGCTTGGGGTGGTTTTCAACCAGGGAGCCTCCACGGGGGGAACGGACATTTTGGCGAAGATCCTCAACAAGTATTTCAACCTCTCCATGGGTCTTTCCATGACCCTGATCGATTTTTGCGTGGTCATCCTCGTGACGATGGTTTTCGGCCTGGAAAGGGGTCTGTACGCGACCTTGGCGACATTCCTCAACGGAATGGTCATCAACAAGGTGGTTGAAGGCTTCAATGAAAAGAAGCAGGTCTTCATCATCACTACGGAGAAGGAAAAGGTCAGCGCCTTCATCGTAAATGAGATTTATCGGGGAGCGACGATATTTTCCGGCGAAGGTGGATATTCCGGGACAAACAATTATGTTATCTTCAGCGTCCTGTCCACAAAGGAATTTGTTCGACTGAAGACGTTCCTCAAGGAAAGCGTTCCGGATGCCTTTGTCACAGTCAGCAATACCAGCGAAGTGCTTGGACAGGGTTTCAGCGTCCCAAAGAAAACATACAGCGTGGATCCACAATAATTTGACTAAACGGAGGTTGTCATGAAAAGAAAAAAAACGTCGAGCATCAAAGATTTTGCAATGATCACCCTGGGACTTTCCCTGGTGGCCTTTGGTCTTGAATATTTCTATATCCCTCATAATATCGCTGCAGGCGGAGTTTCGGGAATGGCAATCATCCTGGGTAGTTTTATCAAGGTCATCCCTATAGGAATCATCATCCTCATCCTGAATCTCATCTTCTTTATTATCGCTTTTATCACCATCGGAGGAAGTTTCGGTGCGAAGACCCTTTATACATCCTTTGGACTGTCCTTTATCATGTGGTCCATCGAGACCTTCCTGAAACCGGACAAGCTCACGGATGACCTGTTCATCAATGCGGCTATGGGGACGTTCATCATTGGCATAGGAATGGCCATGGTGTTCAACTACGGCGCATCGACTGGGGGAACGGACATCCTGGCGAAGATCATGGCCAAGTATTTCCATACGGATATCGGCAAGTCGCTTCTTCTGGTGGATTTCATCATCGGCCTTTCAGGGCTCCTGACCTTCGGCATCACAGCAGGCTTTTACGCACTTCTGTGCATTGTTGCCAACGGCACCCTCATTGACAGGCTCATCGACGGTTTCAACACTTCCAAGGAGCTGATGATCATCAGCAAGAAGGAAGAACAAATCATCGAATTCATCATCAAGGAACTCGACAGGTCCTGCACAGTCCTCAACGGATATGGCGGATATACCTCTGAAGATATCGACGTCCTTTATGTCGTGCTGTACAGGCGCGATTACATCCGGCTCAGAAGCTTCATCAAAGAAATAGATCCAAATGCATTCATTTCGGTCAACGAGGTGCATGAAGTTCTTGGAGAAGGATTCATAGATATCAAGCTTTAAACAACAGGAATTTCAAATAGAAACTGATTTATTTTCTTCATAAAATCTTTACATGACTATGGGATAATATGTACTCGTGAGATAGTGCGGATTTGTACCGCATCTCATAGGAAATCACTGGTTTGACCTTAAATAAAGTGAGAATCATAAAGTGAATTTATAGTAACATATATACTAGAACAACGGGAGATGTGAAATGATAGAATTTAAGAATGTCACAAAGAAATATGATAACAATGTCATTGCCTTGGATAATATTTCTGTACGGATAGATTCAGGTGAATTTGTGTTCCTGGTTGGTCCCAGCGGTGCCGGCAAGTCAACTTTTGTCAAGATGCTGCTCAAGGAGATCGACCCTACTTCAGGGGCGGTTACTGTCAGCAACAAGGACCTGAAGAGCGTCCTCAGAAAAGAAGTTCCTTACTATAGAAGGAAGATCGGAATGGTCTTTCAGGATTACAGGCTGATCAATACGCTCAATGTTTTCGAGAATGTGGCCTTTGCGATGCGCGTCATCGATGCGACCCCAAAGGAAATCAGGAGAAGAGTGCCAATGGTACTGGCCCTGGTTGGATTATCCGAAAAATCAAAGAGCTTTCCAAATGAGCTTTCAGGTGGAGAACAGCAGCGAGTGTCCCTGGCCCGAGCCATCACCAACAATCCAACGTTGCTCATCGCTGATGAGCCCACTGGAAACCTGGACCCGGAAACAGCCAAGGATATCATGAGTCTTCTCATGGACATCAACAAGGCGGGGACGACGATTCTCATGGCAACACATGCCAAGGACATCGTCAATGCAAGCAAGCGAAGAGTGATAGCCCTGGAGAAGGGGAAGATCGTTCGAGACGAAAAGAAGGGCAGGTACGAATTCAATGCAGAAAATTAAGATGTTTTTCCTTGATGCGCTGAAAAGCCTCAAGCGAAATAGAACCATAACTTTAGCCAGTATCATTACAGTATCAGCGACACTTTTCATCTTTGGCGTTTTCCTACTCGTTGCCCAGACCATCAATATCGGGGTAGAGTCAGTAGAGTCAAAGGTTGAAATCAAAGCCTATCTGAATAATGACATCACCAGCTCAGAAAAAGATAACGTCCTCGCCATCATCAACACAGTTGAGGGCATCAAGGAAGTCGTCTACGAGTCAAAGGAAGAGGCCTTCCAGAAGTTCAAGGACAGATTGGGCGAGAACAATGCGATTCTGACAGGATTTTCTGAGGATAGGAATCCCCTGCCTAACTCCTTTGTCATCAGTCTTCAAGAACCGGAATCGGCCCTTAAGGTCGAGGAAGCTCTGAAGGATGTCAGAGGCATCGAGGACGTCGGAAATGAGCGGGATACCGTGGAGAAGATCATATCCCTGGCCAAAATCATCAGGACCATTGGTGTCGTAATCTTTGTCGTCCTTGTTTTAGTATCGTTGTTCCTGATCTCCAATACCATCAAGCTTACGGTTTATTCCCGAAGAAGAGAAATCGGGATCATGAAGTTTGTAGGAGCGACAGACTGGTTCATCAGATGGCCTTTCCTCATTGAGGGAATGATTATGGGACTCGTCGGCGGAATCCTTGCGGTAATCGTCGTCTATTTCACCTATAATCTCGTCTATATCGATATCACAAAGACCATGTTCTACGCTGAACTTATCACACCCCAATATATCCTTCAGAACTTCTCATGGCAGTTCGCTCTCACAGGCATCTTCATCGGTGCCCTAGGCAGCTACATCGCCATGAAGAAATTCCTTGAAGTCTAGGGAAGAGGTGTGTTGATTGTATTATGAAGGACCCGGAAACAGAGGAACCAACAAGGCACTGATCGCACTGGTCATCATTATAATCGCAGTTGGCGCTTTTTTTGGAGGATCCGTATACGGGTCCCTGAAAAAGCAGGCGGTATTGAATCCGGAGACTCCGGCGGCGACTGCTGCCGGAAACTACGACAGACTTGATGAAGTCAGGGAAATCCTGGACAGCGAGTATTACAAGGACATCGACCCTGATCTCCTCGTCGAGGGGGCCATAAAAGGTATGGTCAATTCGGTGGGAGACCCTTATACAGTTTTTTTCAACGCACAGGAATATAAGGACTTCAACGATGACGGAGACGGAAAATACGTCGGCATAGGCGTCATGGTTGGGATCAAGGAGGACAAGATCGTCGTGATCTCCCCCTTTGAAGGCTCCCCGGCATACAATGCCGGGATTAAGACAGGGGATTTCATCACGAAGGTGGAAGGCGTCCCCTACACAGGGCAGGAACTTGACAAGGCTGTTTCGGTCATCAAGGGCACCGAGGGAGATCCTGTCGTCCTTACCATCATGACCGATGGTATTGAACGCGATGTCACCATCTTGAGGGCGAGCATAACCATTGTCAATGTCAAATCCGAAATGCTCGAGGGAGACATTGGCCTTGTGACACTGCTCCAGTTCAGCAGCGGAACCTCTGCCCAGGTCAAGGAAGCCTTGGATTCCCTTAAGGCCCAAGGTGCGAAAGGTTACATTCTTGACTTCAGGGGGAATCCAGGCGGATTCTTGGATGAAGCCGTCAATATCGGATCACTTTTCATCAAAGAGGGAGAAACTGTCATTTATACGATGGACAAGTATGACCAGAAGAAGATCTACCCATCGGTGGGTGGAGATTATATCGGAATCCCCCTGGTCGTCATGATCGATGGCGGTTCCGCATCCGCATCTGAAGTTGTAGCAGGCGCCCTCAAGGACTATGGTGCAGCTACACTCGTAGGAGACAAGTCCTTTGGAAAAGGCATTGTCCAAATGGTGTATGAGGTTGGCGTGGCCGAAGGGCTGAAAGTCACCGTGTCATCCTACTATTCTCCAAAGGGAATCAACATCCATGGTACCGGCATTGAACCGGATATCAAGGTGCTGCTGCCTGAAGATGTCGTCACACCACTGACCATCGACAATGATACCCAGCTGCAAAAGGCTGTGGAAGCCCTTAGAGGCAAACTGAAATAAACTGGCCCATCCAGATGGGATAAATGATTTCGAACCCGGCTTTCATCGGAAGAACGATGCAGCCTGACACTTAAAACAAAAGCTAGGGGAAAGCGAAAGCTCCTCCTGGCTTTTGTTATTGTCTAGAAAAGATGTTCTTTTCATAATATTAAATATAAATGAACAAATGTACTAATAACTGCAAGTGGTATATAATGAGAAGGTACTAGGGGAATGGACAAAGGAGTGAATGATTTTGGAAGGAACCTTTAAAATTGAATCCAGATTCAAGCCCACCGGAGACCAACCGGAGGCCATTGAAATCCTGGTTGATTCCATAAACAAGGGGAATAAGGGGCAGACGCTTCTCGGTGTCACCGGTTCGGGTAAGACATTCACCATGGCCAACATCATCGAACGAACACAGAGGCCTACGCTGGTCCTGGCTCATAACAAGACGCTGGCAGCACAGCTCTGCTCAGAATTCAGAGAATTCTTCCCGGAAAGTGCTGTGGAGTATTTCGTTTCCTACTATGACTATTATCAGCCTGAAGCCTACGTGGCTCAGACAGATACCTATATAGAGAAAGATTCCTCCATCAACGATGAGATTGACAAGCTAAGGCATTCAGCCACGGCAGCCTTGTTCGAAAGACGGGATGTCATCATCGTGGCTTCTGTTTCCTGCATTTACGGACTCGGTAACCCGGAGGAATACAAGAATCTTTCCATCTCCCTGAGGCCAGGGATGGTCAAGGACCGGGACGAAATCATCAGAAAGCTCATCGAGATACAGTATGAGAGGAACGACATCGACTTCTCCAGGGGGACCTTCCGGGTCAGGGGGGACATCCTTGATGTCGTCCCCTCCAATGAAACCGCGAGAGGAATCCGCGTGGAGTTTTTCGGGGATGAAATTGAGAGGATCAGGGAGTTCGATGTGCTCACGGGAGAAATCATGAATGAACTTACCCATACGATCTTCTTCCCGGCCTCACATTTTGCCACTTCCTATGAAAAAATAGACAAGGCTATCCTTGTCATCGAGGAGGAACTTGAGGAAAGGCTGAAGGTTCTCAGCAGCCAGGACAAGCTTCTGGAAGCCCAAAGGCTGAGACAGAGGACGAACTTCGATCTCGAGATGATCAAGGAGATGGGCTATTGTTCAGGCATTGAGAACTACTCGAGGATCTTTGACGGAAGGGCACCTAATACCCCGCCAAAGACCCTCATCGATTATTTCCCTGAAGACATGCTGCTCTTCATCGACGAAAGCCATGTGACGCTGCCTCAGCTCCATGCCATGTATGCGGGAGACAAATCAAGGAAGGGAAACCTCGTGGACTACGGATTTCGCCTGCCTTCGGCGTTTGACAACAGACCGCTGAAGTTCGAGGAGTTTGAAAAGAAGATCAGGCAGGTGCTGTTCGTTTCAGCGACGCCATCAGAATACGAAAGGAAGCATTCCGCCGTAACTGCCGAACAGATCATCAGACCTACGGGTCTCATGGACCCGGTGGTCATCGTGAAGCCGCTCAAGGGACAGATTGATGACCTCTATGGAGAGATCAACAGAACCGTGGAAAAAGGGTTCAGGGTCCTTGTGACGACACTGACGAAAAGGATGGCGGAGGACCTGACGAAGTACTTCAAGGAACTGAGGGTGAAGATCACCTATATGCACTCCGACATCGACACCATGCAAAGGATGAAGATCATCCGAGACCTTCGGCTCGGCGAAGTCGATGTCCTGGTGGGCATCAACCTTCTCCGGGAAGGTCTCGACATTCCGGAAGTTGCCCTTGTAGCCATTCTCGATGCGGACAAGGAAGGATTCCTCAGGTCCGAGACCTCCATCATCCAGACCATTGGACGAGCTGCGCGTAACAGCGAAAGCAAGGTCATCCTCTATGCGGACAGGATCACGAAGTCCATGGAAAGGGCCATGAGTGAGACGGAAAGGCGAAGGAAAATCCAGGCCGAATATAATGAGGAGCATGGCATCATCCCGACGACCATAACCAAGGATATCCGGGATGTCCTTGAAATCACGAAACTGTCTGAGGAGATCGAAGCGTTCAATTCCCTGGAGGAAGCCGTCAAATACAACAAGGACAATCTGGACAAAACCATCAAAAAGCTGGAAATCGACATGTACAAGGCATCCAAGGAACTTGAATTTGAGAAGGCCGCCTACATCAGGGACGAGATTACCAAGCTGAAGAAAGAGCTCATCAAGAATAAGAATTAGCAGAAGTGGAGAGAATGATTTGGGAGTTAATATGAAGAATATAGTAATCAAAGGTGCAAAAGTAAACAATCTGAAGAACATCAGCCTGGAGATCCCTCGGGACAAGCTTGTGGTCCTCACGGGACTTTCAGGTTCCGGGAAGTCTTCGCTGGCTTTTGACACCCTTTATGCAGAGGGACGCAGAAGATATGTGGAATCCCTGTCCTCCTATGCCAGGCAATTTCTGGGACAGATGGACAAGCCGGATGTGGAATCCATCGAAGGGCTGAGTCCTTCGATTGCCATCGACCAGAAAACCACATCCAAGAATCCCCGGTCCACAGTCGGAACCGTCACGGAAATCTATGACTACCTGAGGCTTCTCTATGCCAGGGTGGGAATCCCCCATTGTCCCATCTGCAACAAGGAGATTACCTCCCAGAGCATCGACCAGATGGTGGACAAGATCCTTGAACTTCCTGAAAAGACAAGGATCCAAATCCTCGCCCCGATCATCAAGGGCAAGAAAGGGGAGCACGAGAAGGTTCTTGAGGAAATCAAGAGGGCAGGCTATGTGAGGGCCAGAATCGATGGGACGATCCTCGACATCTCCGAGGATGAGGTGAATCTGAAAAAGACCCATAAGCACAACATCGAGGCGGTCATCGACAGGCTCGTCCTTCGGGATGAGATCAAGGGCAGACTGACCGAATCCCTGGAAATGGCACTCAAGCTCGGGGAAGGTACGGTGATTGTCAACGTCATCGACGGGGAAGAGATGGTGTTCTCGGAGAAGTTCGCCTGTCCGGAGCACAACGTCGGCATTGAGGAATTGGAACCGAGGTTGTTCTCTTTTAATGCCCCTTACGGCAAATGCCCCCATTGCGATGGCCTGGGAACCCTCCTGGAAATCGATGAGAATCTCGTCATTCCGGACATGACCAAGAGCGTCCTGGAAGGGGCCATTGCATCCTGGGGAGTGGGAAGACTCAAGGAAGATTCATGGACCTATGGAAACCTGCAAGCCTTATCGAAAAAGTACGGCTTTGACCTCTCCGCACCCGTGGGGGAACTGCCGGAGAATATCCTGGATATTCTCCTTTATGGTACCCGGGGGGAAAAGCTCAAGGTCTATTACACCAAGAACTATGCCAAAGGAGAATACTATCATGCCTACGAAGGTGAAATCAACAATCTGAGAAGGCGATATATGGAATCGGGTTCTGACTACATCAAAGGCGAAATCGAACAGTACATGTCGAGCAATCCCTGCCCGACATGCAACGGGGCGAGACTCAAACCTGAAGTCCTCTCGGTCACCGTGGGCGGAAAGAATATCTTTGAGTTCACCTCCATGAGTATCGTGGAAGAACTGGACTTTGTTAAGAATCTGAAGCTCACCGAGAAGCAGAGCATCATCGGCGAACAGATCATCAGGGAAGTGATTTCCAGACTGAGTTTCCTTGTCAATGTCGGCCTGGATTACCTTAACCTTGCAAGGACCGCGGGAACCCTTTCCGGGGGAGAGGCCCAGAGGATAAGACTCGCCACCCAGATCGGCTCCAGCCTCATGGGTGTCCTGTATATCCTGGATGAGCCCAGCATTGGCCTTCACCAGAGGGACAACAGCAGACTCATTGAGACACTGAAAAGGCTCAGGGACAACGGAAATACGGTGATTGTGGTGGAACACGACGAGGAAACCATCATGAATGCGGACTATATCGTGGACATCGGGCCGGGAGCCGGAGAACATGGCGGCGAAGTCGTGGCTAAGGGAACTCTGAAGCAGGTCATGAAATCCAAGCGGAGCATCACAGCGAAGTACCTTACGGGTGAGATGAAGATTGATGTCCCGACAGAAAGAAGAAAAGGTGACGGAACGTTCATTACCGTAAAGGGAGCGAGGGAGAACAACCTGAAAAACATCAAAGTCGATTTTCCGCTCCGGGAATTTATTGCCGTTACCGGTGTATCGGGTTCTGGCAAGTCGACCCTGATCAACGAAATCCTCTACAAAGTTCTCCACCGGAAGATCAACAAGGCGAAAGTCCTTCCGGGGAAGCATGATGCCGTCTCGGGAATCGAGTATATCGACAAGATCATCGACATTAACCAGAGTCCGATCGGACGTACGCCGAGATCAAACCCTGCCACGTATACAGGGGTATTTGACATGATCCGGGACCTGTATGCCAACGTCCCGGATTCCAAGGCCAGGGGCTACAAACCAGGGCGGTTCTCCTTCAATGTCAAGGGAGGAAGATGCGAGGCTTGTTCGGGGGACGGGATCATCAAGATCGAAATGCAGTTCCTCTCCGATGTCTATGTCCCTTGCGAAGTCTGCAAGGGTAAGAGATACAACCGGGAAACCCTGGAAGTTAAATACAAGGGAAAGAACATTGCGGATATCCTCGATATGAATGTGGAAGAGGCGGACAGCTTCTTTGAGAACCTGCCGAGAATCCACAACAAGATCAAGACCCTCATGGATGTTGGCATGGGCTATGTCAAGATGGGACAGCCCTCGACGCAGCTTTCCGGCGGTGAAGCCCAGAGGATCAAACTGGCCTATGAACTCTCTAAGATAGGCACCGGGCAGACGCTCTACCTTCTGGATGAACCGACGACAGGCTTACATACGGACGATGTCAGAAGGCTCAATGCGATTCTCCAGCGGCTGGTGGATGCCGGGAACACGGTGGTTGTCATCGAACATAACCTGGACATCATCAAATGCGCCGACCATATCATAGACCTCGGACCAGAGGGAGGAGACAAAGGGGGAGAGCTCGTCGCCGAAGGAACACCGGAGGAAGTGGCATTGAATCCCATTTCCTATACCGGGAAATACCTGAAGAGAATGCTTTAGGGAATCAGCTTACACGAACAAAATAGGGAAAAAATCAGACCATGGCAGCAAATCTGCCATGGTCTTTACTGTCATGTTTCAATAGAAAAAGACATATCACATGATGAAAATTCGGGGGTGATATGGCGCTCTAGATTATAAAGATTCAGAAGTTACCAGGTAAATGCTTTCAAGAATCGCAATTAACTCATCAACACTTGTGTTTTTTATTCCTAAATTTGTTAAGTCAGGTCTATCTTTTTTGATCTTCCCAATGAACATATTGATGTCTTTCTCAATCTCTGCAGCTATTTCTACTTTTCTGGATGGCACAACAGCAGTAAGCAGTCTAAATATGTCATTTTTATGCTTACTGACGGTTTTAGAATCCATATGTTCTCCATTTTCCAATTTTTCTCTCATATCAAGCCAGGCTCTGATTTTAAAGAGAATTACTGTTTCAATTTCAATGACAGAATAACCATCTATCGTCCGCCTGCTTCTTCATAGAAAATCATAATAGACATCATTTAGCAGAATTGCTGAAAGACTAATGATACTATCCTCTATATGAATCGGTGTAAGTCCGTTGTTAAACTTCAACTCAAAATCATCTGCCTTGCGACTAAATAACTCCATCATCACCGGAAAGTCAGATTCCGTGGGTTTGCTGAACCGATAGAATTGATTTTTCCCTGTGCTCTTTTCACGGTGCTCATAACCACCATCTTTTATGAATTGCGATAACTTTTCTCCAAATGAAGCATCTAGCGTCTCAATGATTAAGACAATATCCAGATCTTTTGTAGTTCTAAATTGAACACCCAATTCGTCCATAAGAATGTCACAGGCTGTTTAGCCAATGAAAACATATTGGTTCGTTTTATCTTCGAAGTACTCTTTGAATTTTTCTAACCCGTATACCATTTTTCACCTCGCAAGACCTCTTCAAGCGCCTGCGCAATCCTCTCATCTCTTTCATCCTTCATAGATGCATACAAAGACATATTATCCACATGATTCTTATCCGTGAACACTTTAGGATCATAATCCCATATCTGGAGCTCCACTAACTTTTCATCCTTCACGATGTCCTTGTTATTTTCAATCTCAAAATCTTCCTTTTTAAGCTGCTGCTGGCTTATTGCCCTGACTTCATGTCCAGGTGGATTGATCATGGATAACCCGGCCAAAGCCTCTAGTCCGGCAATCAAAGCCCCTTCAGGTGGCTTTCTCACATAGACAATTTTCTTAACTGGAGACCGCATGAGAGTATTGCCTTTCTCAAAATACTCTGGATCTCCAATTCTGCGATATTCTTTGCTTCGACCCGTCTTTCCACCAATTTCATACGTGAGGAGCATAGAATTATAAAGGTCATTTAGTGTTCTGGAAGCTGTCATCACTGTAAGATCGAGTTTCTCTGCTAATTCTCTAGTGTTCACCACGATATCTTTATTGTATAGAAAATAGAGATACACTTTTTGCGTAGACGGAGAAAAAGTGCGTCCCTCTATCTCTACAGAATCCTGTTCCTTTTTTATATCTAGGCTTAAAAATGGTAAAAACATCTGTCCATCTTCAACGATAAATGGAATGTGATTTTCAATTAAGCTTTTTCTTCTGTACCTTGTGACCTTCTTACAGTAAAGTACAAAATGCTGATTCGTTAATTCTTCAATTTGCTTAATATGCTTTCGGAGCGCATCAATTCCAGGCATTTCATCCCTAATTTCAACCATAACACAGGATATATCCATAATCGTCATCTCGTAGAACTTGTAAATATTTTTTAGGAACACAGGTATATTATCCATTTCACGCCAGGGGTTGATCATAACGTGATCATCAATATTTTCTTTTAAATAGGGTTCGGCAGCAATTATCAATTTAGTCCCCTCCTAATGTAACATGTTATATTACAAGCAAATTATGTTACATTAGAATCTTCAATTAAATCTTATGAACTTAATAAATAACATTCACGCTGTCATTTCCGTAGATATTAGCTTCGGTATGTACAATGTCTGAAAATTTCTCAGGTACTTTCTATAACCATGTCTTTTTCCTAGTTTCAAGGTGTAGAACATTTATCTTGTTTCTCCGCTTATTGTAGAACAGAAGGTGTCTCCTTGGAAGGGGTCGATATTGAACTCGCCTTGCAGAATTTCAGCAAGATCCCTGCTGTTTTGTGGATGCTGCCATACAATGGACCAGAAGAAGCAAGGATGTTTTAGCATCTGAGAAATTCAGTTTTCCAGTTCCATTAAGACTTTCCTATTCTCTCAATAGGTAGAATTTCAAATCTCTGTGCTCCATTTCCTCTGGACTCCCTATATGACGCGTAAAGAAAAGATGTTCTAACAGTATTTCTTCCGATTTGGTATAATTAGAGGAGAAAATAGGATTTTACTGCCCAATTTAAAGTCTTGTCCTTTTATTTAAGGTAGAGTTCAAGCAATCTTAATGTCATACCTGTAAAATGAAGTGTAATCATGCGTTAAAGGAGGTCATTATGGATATTAAACGAGTCATTGGATTGACATTCACCATACTTTTTGTCCTGGTCTTATTCTATATTATTATTACATCGCTCATACTCATGAAGAAGGATATGAAGGAAACCACGCTGGAAACAGAAGAGGATATGCTTCGCCTCAAGGTCGTGAAGTCCGGTGAAAACCGCAACCTCAAAGAAGGATCGGTCATGAACATTACAAAGGAGACGACTTTCGGGAGAAAGAATGACAATGCCGTCGTCCTTACCGATCCCTATGCGTCCGGATACCATTTCAGGATTTTCCCGAAAGATTCCAGATTTGTCATTGAGGACAACCAGTCCACCAACGGGACACGTCTGAATGGAGAAAAGCTGAAAATGAAGACCTATCTGAAAAATGATGATGTCATCTCCGTAGGGAATATGGCACTGAAAGTCAGATTCTGAGAGGAGAATTTATGAAAACATCAAAACTTAAGATACTGATTCCCATCTATCTTCTGACCTTCGCCCTGTTTCTCAACATCGCTATCTTGTCCGCCCCTTTTGACATCGGTGCGCTCATCATGGCGGCGGTCATGTGCGTGCTCATCGGATATGCCCATCTTGTGGTGAACAGGTTTTTCTCCAACGGGGACAAGTTTCTTGTGTCCTTCATTTCTGTGCTGCCGGTCATCGGCATCGCTGTCCTCTATCGGCTGGATCCGAATATCGCCATCAAGCAGGTGTTATGGTTCATCGTCGGAATCAGCGTCTATATCGCCCTGGTCATCATCCTGCCTGATTTGAACCGCTTCGCGAAGTACAAGTATTTCTATCTTGTGGGGACACTGGTCTTCATGGCTATGGCGACATTCTTCGGGAAATACGTCTATGGGGCGAAAAACTGGGTGGACCTCGGGTTTATATCCTTCCAGCCGTCGGAATTCGGTAAGATCTTCTTTGTGTTCTATCTCGCCAGCAGCCTGAAGAACTACACGGATTTGAAATCTTTCATTGAGCCAGGTATCGTCATCATCGTCTCTCTGGGTTTCATGGTCCTGCAGAGGGATTTGGGCTCAGCGATGATCTTTACCTTTATCGCCGTCGCCATGATCTATACGGCAACTTCCAAGCTCAAATATATGCTGGCCTCCTTTGGACTAAGTGCACTAGGTGCCATGGCCAGTTATGCGATTTTCCCCCATATCCGAAACAGGGTCATGATTTGGCGGAATCCCTGGGAATATGCCGGAGATGAGAGCTATCAAATCGTACAGGGGCTGTATGCCATGGCATCCGGAGGATTCTTCGGAAGCGGGCTTGGAATGGGATATCCACAATACATTCCCATAAACGAATCTGACTATATCTTTGCTGTCATTGTGGAGGAGCTGGGGATGGTATTTGCCCTGGGTATCCTCATCATCTATTTCCTTATGTTCTTCAGGAACATCAGGGCAGCACTCAAGGCGAAATCCGCTTTCACCTCCCTACTCGTCGTGGGGTTCTCCGTCATGATCGCGATGCAGGTCATCGTCATCATCGGAGGCGTGCTTAACATGATTCCGCTGACAGGAATCACCCTGCCGCTTGTCAGCTACGGGGGCACTTCGATGCTCACCGTGTTCTTCTGTCTGGGTATCATTCAGAAGATATCCGAGGAGGTGTAGAAATGAAAGAGGATGCAAGGAAAATAGCCTTGAACAAGAATATCATGATCCTCTCTGGTGTCATTCTGGCACTGTTTGTTGGAATCATGAGCTATATGGTCTATTTCAAACTGACCATGGCCGATGAAATCGCGACCAAACCCGGAAATATCAGATTTGCAGCCCAGCGGAACGAGGTTCTAAGGGGCACAATTTATGACCGCAATGGTACGGTCCTCTCCTACACCGAGAGGCAGGAGAACGGAAACCAAAAAAGAATCTATAACGGAGCAAAACCCTTTGCCCAGATAATGGGCTATACAGAAACCGCCGGGACCACAGGTCTTGAGAGTTATATGGACAAGACCATGATTACAGACGAATATGTCCTGAACATCAACAGGGACAATTTCCTGGAAATCCTGAAAAACCCCACGAAGGCCATCCAAAGGACAAAAGTGGGAAACAGCGTCGTGACCACCCTGGACACTGAATTTCAACAGAAGGCCTATGAACTTCTGGGAGATACTGTGGGCACAAGCGGATCCATCGTTGCGCTAAATCCCAAAACCGGGGAAATCCTCGCCATGGTGAACAGGCCGAGCTATGACCCGAATGCCCTGGACGAGGAATATGAAGGCCATCTCGAGTACACCAGGGATGATGGTGTTCTTCTTAACAAGGCAGCCAGGGCAACCTATTTCCCAGGTTCGACCTTTAAGATCATCACGCTTCTTGCTGCGCTTGAAAACCTTGAAGGCGTCACTGAAAGGACCTTTGAGGACAGGGGACTTCTGGATGTCAAAACCGGAAAGGACCTGCCAAATGTCAACGGTAACGTCTATGGAGACATCAGCCTGAAAAAGGCCTTTTCCGTATCGTCTAATGTGGTCTTCGGTGGTCTGGCTATCGAAATCGGCGGAGACAAGCTGCAAGAGACTGCAGAGAGGTTCGGATTCAATCAGGACCTGGGCCTGAGGGACATGACTGTCGGAAAGAGCATATTTACTGCCTTTGGCAATAAAGACGATGGCGCCCTGGCCGCTTCGGGAATCGGGCAGACCGGTGTCTCGACCCATCCCCTGCAGATGGCCATGATCGTAGCTGCTGTGGCCAACGGCGGAAAACTCATGACCCCCAGGATAGTGAGTTCCATCATGAAGTATGACGGGACGACGAAGGAAGTCTTCGAACCGGAACTATACAGCACACCCATGTCCGTCGAGACAGCCCAGACAATCAGGGATTATATGAAGAATAACGTGGATTCCTCAAACAACGCGAACATGAAGGCGCTGTCTGGCATCCGGGCAAGCGGAAAGACCGGAACCGCAGAGGATTTCTTTGTCACCACAGGGACTACGGCAGAAGGGGACAGCCAGCCTGTCGTCAACTCCTGGTTTGTAGGCTTCGCGCCATCTGAGGACCCGGAAATCGCCATCGCAGTTGTTGTGATTGACGGAGGCTCAGGAGGAGGCAAGGCTGCTGAAATATCAGCCAACCTCATGAGCTGGTATTTAGAGAACAGGTGATAGAATGTTTGATTTAGAGTACCAACTGAGTATCCTCCCGGATAATCCGGGCGTGTATCTCATGAAAAATGAACTGGCGGAGATCATCTATGTCGGCAAGGCGAAGAACCTCAAGAAGAGGGTCAAATCCTACTTCGTCCATTCGAAGAACCATTCGGAAAAGACCCGGATCATGGTGAGCAAGGTAGCGGAGTTCGAGTACATCATCACGGACAATGAAATGGAAGCGCTGATCCTGGAAATGAATCTGATCAAGAAGCATACCCCCAGGTACAATGTCCTCCTGAAGGATGACAAGCACTATCCGTTCATCAAGATCACAACCAATGAGGACTTTCCCCGGGTTTATATCACAAGGACCTATGCCAGGGATGGAAACAGGTATTTCGGTCCCTATACGGACGTCTTGGCTGTGCATGAAACCCTGGACACCATCAAGAACATCTATCCCATCAGGACCTGCAAAAGAAACATCCTGGAGTTCGGGGAAAGGACAAAACCCTGCCTGAACTATCATTTGGGACTATGCAAGGCCCCATGTGCAGGATATATCTCCAAGGCAGAGTATGGGAAGATGATCGAGGACATCGTGAATCTTCTGGAGGGGAAGGACGTCAAAATCAAGAAGACCCTGAAGGAAGACATGCTGAAGGCTTCGGATAGCCTGGACTTTGAGAAGGCAGCACACATCAGGGACAAGATCTATGCCATCGCGAAGACCGTCCAGAAGCAGAAGGTTTTTACCCGGTCTCTGGATGACGAGGACTATATTGCCCTCTATAAGGACCTGGAAGATGTCTCTGTCCAGGTATTCAACGTCAGGGAAGGAAAACTCGTGGGCAGGGAGCACTATATCCTGGAAGGCTTCGCCAAGGAAGAGGATGGGACCATCACAAGTGACTTCATCCAAAGCTACTACAGCGGGACAGCCTTCGTCCCCAAGAAGATCTTCAGCAAGGCACCCGTCACGGACGAAGTCCTCATCGAATGGCTGAACATGAGGCGTGGAAAATCAGTCACCCTTATCTCCCCTCAGCGCGGAGAAAAGGTGAGCATGCTGAGCCTCGCTGAAAGCAATGCCAAGGTCATCATGGACCAGTTCAAGCAAAAGATCCTCCGGGAATACCAGACAAACAGCGAAGCCCTTTTCCAGATGAGCGAACTGCTCGAACTAGACGGCCTCCCGGAAAGGGTGGAAGCCTATGATATCTCGAACATCCAGGGGGTCGACTCTGTCGGGACCATGATCGTGTACGAGAAGAGCAAGTTCAAGAAGAGCGACTACCGACGATTCAAGATCAAGACCGTCAAGGGAGCCAATGATTATGATTCCATGAGGGAAATCCTGACCCGGCGCTTTAAAAGGGGCCTTGAGGAAATCCGAGAAATCCAGGAAAGAAAGCTCGAATATACCGGAGGGAAGTTCTCCACCTTCCCCGACCTCATCATCATGGACGGAGGCAAGGGGCAGGTGAACATCGCCCTGGAAGTCCTTCAGGAGCTCAGCATCGAGATTCCGGTCATCGGCCTCGTGAAAGACAGCTTCCACAGGACCAGGGGTGTCATCTACAGGAACAGGGAATACGGGCTTCGGGACATGAAAGAGGCCATGCTCCTTCTGACCAAGATCCAGGATGAAGTCCACCGCTTCGCCATCACCTATCACAGGACCCTGAGGGACAAGCGGACCCTCCATTCCATCCTGGAAGATATTCCCAGGGTGGGGGAAAGCCGAAGAAAGAATCTCATGCTGAGATTCGGTTCCATCGAAGCGATACGTGAAGCCTCACTGGAAGAGCTGATGAAGACGCCAGCCATCGACAGGCAGACGGCGCAAAGCATTCACGTCTATTTCCATGGCGAAAAAGGGACGGACGCAAAGGGCCCCAGCAGCGACACGACTTGATTTTGATGGGCTAAGCGAAACCTGTTAAAATGTTCACTTTTAATTGCCTACCATAGTGATAGAATAGTAGCAGCAGCTTTTAGTTGGTCTGTAGAATTGCGCAGTCATGAAAATAAGGTTTTATTATCGTGAATTATTGTGTATAATGGCTAGATGGAATTCAGTTTAAGGAGCATTTTTAATGAATAAATACGCAAGTGCATATGATGAGCTAACGGCAATCCTGACAAAAGAGGAGATTCTCGTGGATGAACCCATGAAGAACCACACCTGGTTTGAAATAGGAGGTACTGCAGACATCCTGGTTATCCCGGATTCTGTGGACAAGTTGATCCAAGTGATTCATTTTGTCAAAAAGAACCATATCCCGGCGTTTCTCATAGGAAACGGATCAAACCTTCTGGTGAGGGATGGCGGAATCAGAGGAATTGTCATTAAGACAGAAATGATCAACCATATGGAGGTTAGAGGGAACAAAATCATAGCTGAATGTGGCGCACTTCTCAGCGACATTTCCGACATGGCTTACGAAATGGAGCTCACCGGCTTTGAATTTGCCTGTGGGATTCCCGGAACCCTGGGTGGTGCTGTCTTCATGAACGCAGGTGCCTATGACGGAGAAATGTCCTTCGTCCTGGATAGCGTGCGGGTCATCACGCCGGAACTCGATGTGAAGGTTCTGACCAAGGACGAGCTTGAACTGGGCTACAGGACATCGGCTGTAAAGAAACGTGACTACATTGTCCTCGATGCGGTGATCACCCTCATCCCTGGTGTCAAAGAGGAGATCAGAAGCAAGATCGATGACCTGACCAACAGAAGGAAAGAGAGGCAGCCCCTTGAATTCCCTTCAGCAGGAAGCACCTTCAAGAGACCTACAGGCTATTATGCCGGAAAGCTCATCCAGGATGCAGGGCTCAAGGGATTTCAGATCGGCGGAGCCCAGGTATCCGAGAAGCACAGCGGATTCCTTATCAACAGGGACAATGCTGATGCGGAGGATGTCCTGAACCTCATCCGGTATATCCAGACGACGGTCATGGAGAAATTTCAAGTACAGCTCAGCACTGAAGTCCTCATCGTCGGAGAAGACAAACAGAATGATTAATATGGAGGCCTGATTTCCTCCATCAATAAAAGCGGCAGTGAACAGTAAATGTTTCCTGCCGCTTTTATATCTCGTCTTTTTTTCTTCGGAGACAAATTGTTGTTAAAAATCTCGTAGACACCATCATAAATTATCCAGCATTCTGAATTTGGCCTAAGGTGCAAGGGCTTGCTGTGAAGCATTTCCGGACAGAGAATCTCCCTCGTTTTTCATGTCACTGGAAGAATAAAACGATTTCAAGGATTTTGGACTTGTCTGATAAAGTTATATCGGGTATCATTTGAAGTAGGAATATTCAGCATATAGGGGGATCACAATGGAACATTTGGTTAGAGAAGAAGTCAAGGGAATGAAGAGGTATATCGCCGGTAAGCCCATATCCGAAGTGAAAAGGGAGCTGGGCCTGGACAAGGTCGTCAAGATGGCGTCCAATGAAAATCCTTTCGGATCCAGCAAGAAGGTGAGGGAATCGATTCTCAGGACGTATGAAGAGGTTTCCCTTTATCCGGATTCAGGCTCCTTCGGGGTTCGGGCCGCGCTCATGGAAAAATGCGGAAGACCTATGGAGGAAATCTTCGTTGGAGGGGGTTCGGACTCCCTGATCAAGGTCATCTTCTCCACATTCATCAATCGGGGTGAGGAAATCATCATGGGGGAGCATTCCTTCTCCAGATACGAGGACAATGCCAAGCTTAGCGGAGCCAAGGTCATCAAATCGGATATGAAGAATCTTGTCTTCGATTTGGATGCCATGGAGAAATGCATATCGGACAAGACGAAGATCATCTTCCTGTGCAACCCGAACAACCCGACAGGGTCCAGCTTCGGAAAAGAAGAGTTTGAAAATTTTCTTCTCTGTGTGCCGGAGAATATCATTATCGTCATGGACGAGGCTTACAGGGAGTATGTGACGAGAACTGACTACTTTGATGCCCTCGACTACATGGATGCGCACAAGAACCTGATTGTCCTGAGGACTTTCTCCAAAGCCTATGGCATGGCTTCGCTCAGAATCGGGTACGGATTTGCTGCGAAGGAATTCGTAAATTACTTTTACAGGGTCATAGACCCCTTCGACGTGAACCTCTTTGCCCAGGAAGCTGCGGTGGAAGCGCTAAAGGATGAAGAATTCATCAAAATGGTCCAGGAAGAGAACAGGAAAGGCAAGGCATACTTCTATGGGGAGCTTGAGAAGATGAATCTTCCCTATATCCTGTCCGATGCGAACTTCGTCCTTTTCCAGACAAAAGAGGATGATATGCAGGTATTCAATCTGCTCATGAGGAAAGGGTACATCATCAGGCCCGGGTCTTTCCTTAGCCTGCCTGGATTTATCCGGGTGACCATCTCTACCATGGAGAATAACCTGGGTTTCATGGCTGCCTTTAAAGAAGCTCTGCAAGAGATTTCCGCAGGGAAAAAAACAGAAAACCCTGAAACGGATTTTCTCCAACCCACACCTTAAGTCCGGAGGCCTTTAGCCGGGCAGGGTTTATCTGACATCGGACTGGCATGGAAAGTGCATCATCATCGAAGAACATCACTATTTTGCCAGAGGGCATCTGCAGAAACTGTCGTAGAGTAATCTGAACGGTCAAGGAGGAGAAAACATGAGATACGATTTGTCAGTAGGGATGATGGAGGGACTTGAGGGATGAGGAATGATTCGCGAAGAAAGATTTCGACCGGAAGGAAGGTATTGTACTACAGCGGCATGGGGATGATTGCCATTGGAATCATCCTATTCCTGTCTACTTTTGTGGTTGCCTTTACGGGTGATCCCTTTGAACTGATCGATAGTGGAAAGAATCCCATGAAACTTGGCGTATACGGCTTCATCATGATCTTTCTTGGAACGGTGCTCAGGGGTATCGGTGCCCTGGGAACTTCGGGGTCCGGTCTCATCCTTGATCCCCAAGAGGCCAGGAATGATTTGAACCCTTATACCTCAGCCGTCGGTGGGATGATCAGCGATGTCCTAGACGAGGTCAAGGCCGTCAGGAAAGAGGGGAACGTGGAGGAGGACAGGGAAGTCATCAGGATCCGGTGCAAAGGATGCAAAGAACTCAATGAGGAGGATGCGAAATTCTGCAAGGGATGCGGAGCAACGCTCTAATAGGAGTTTTCCAGACACCCTTTTCCATGGACTGGAGAGGGGTGTCTTTTGCTTGCCTGCATATGGTATAATTTACAGAGAATCAAAGGGTAAGGAATGTTGGTGTGAATATGAAAATAAAAGACTGGTTTAATACAGGATTTGGAATAAAAAGGTGGTTTGGCCTCGGATTTGTTGGGATGAGTATCATCGTTTTTGGGATTATCGAACTGATTTTCAGAAGGTACTTTAGCTTTTCCTACAAGCTCTACTACATCTATCTTCTGGTATTGGGGACCTCCCTGCTTTATGTTTCCATCAGCGAACTGCTGAAGAGCTTTATGACGCTCGCTAATGACGGATTTATCGACTTCAACATCGACTCCAGGCAGATTGGAAGTCTGATCCATGAGAAAAAGCTTCTCGTGCAGGGACCGAAGGTGGTCATCATCGGTGGCGGAACGGGGCTCTCTACGATACTCAAAGGGCTGAAGAACTACACAAACAACATCACCGCGGTTGTCACCGTCGCGGACGACGGCGGAGGATCCGGGACCTTGAGAAAGGACCTGGGCATGCTTCCTCCGGGCGACATCAGGAACTGCCTTGTGGCCCTGGCAAACACGGAACCTCTCATGGAGGAGCTCATGCAGTTCAGGTTCCAGGACGGTACGCTTAAGGGCCAAAGCTTCGGCAACCTTTTTCTGGCCGCGATGAATGGCGTTTCGGATAATTTCGAGGACGCCGTCCAGAAAATGGCCAGCGTTCTGGCCATCACCGGCAAGGTGCTTCCGGTCACCCTGGACAATGTGAAGATCCATGCGGTGCTCGACAATGACCAGCTGGTTGTCGGTGAATCCAATATTCCCCATGTCAGCATCGCAGAAGGGGCAAAGATCAAGAAGCTCTACATCCGGCCTGAAGATGCAAAATGTCTTCCAGATGTGAGGGAAGAAATCCTGAAAGCAGATGCCATCATCCTTGGGCCAGGCTCCCTATATACCTCCATCATCCCGAACATCCTTGTCAAGGGTGTCCCCGAGGCCATCAGGGAGAGCAAAGGCATCAAGATCTACATTTCAAACGTCATGACGCAGCCTGGTGAAACCAACGGTTTTTGCGTATCCGAGCATATCAAAGCCATCTACGAGCATGGGGATATCGGCCCTCTGGACTTTGTCTTCGCCAATACGACGGAAATTCTTGATGAGAAACTGAAGAAAAAGTATCATGACATGGACCAGTGGGAAGTGAAGATAGATTACGAAAATCTCACCCACAAGGAGTTTGTGCTCATTGAAGGGGACTATATCCTACCCAGTGAGAAGTCGGTCAGGCATGATGCCCAAAAGCTTTCAAAGAGGTTGATGGAAATCATCCTTGAAAAGACCCTTGTCTATGACAAGAAGAGTATACTGGAATACATCATCCTGTCAGGGAAACTGAAGGCCAAGGGGAAGACCCACAAGGGAAATAATGCTGAATAGCACGGACAGTCAATCAATAGCACCATGAAGGCATGAATAGCAGATAAGGAAGGGAAGAAGATGATTACCTTAAGGGAAGTTACGATCGAGAACTGGCTCAGCATCATCAGACTCAAAACATCGGAAGAACAGACGAAGTATGTGGCTTCCAACAGCGCATCCCTTGCTCAGGCTCATTTTCAGCCTGATTGCATTCCACTGGCCATCTATGAGGAAGAGGAACCTGTGGGATTCGCCATGTATACCCTGGATCCCACCGATAAGGAGTATTGGATCTTCAGACTGATGATTGACAATAACTACCAGTCCAAGGGCTACGGCAGAAAAGCCATGGAACTACTTCTCGACCGGATCAAAGAGGATAAGAACCACCATTCGATCTTCATCAGCTTCGAGCCTGAGAATGAATGGGCGAAGAACCTCTACACCAGCCTCGGGTTTGCCCCCGATGGACGGATTGTCGAGGGTGAAGTGGTCTATCGGTTCGATTACGGGAACTAGCGCTTGGGACTTTGCGGAAGCAAGGTCTTTTTTTGTGGGGCAAAACGTTAAGTAATCTATTTTTCACGCTTTTTCCTATGGAACAATCTCTTATGGTATAATTTAGTTTATATAAGCTGTACTAGATTTTAGCGAATATTGGTACAGTTGCGATAGGATTCAGCCCCCTTTAATAAAACAGATTGGGGATAGGTGGTAGCATGTCTTTTTCATCAAAAGTCAAAAGTGAAATAACGAGAAATACCGATATTTCAAGGGAAGAGATTCTCTCCATGATGTCCGCCATCATGAAGGTTTCCGGGACCCTTGCTTTTTCGTCGTCCAAACTCTCCTTCAAGATCACCACGGAGAACCCTTCCACAGCCCGGTTCATTTTCAAGCTGCTCAAGGACCATCTCCTGATCCATGGAAGGCTGATTGTGAAGAAGTCCAGTTCTCTGAAGAAGAACAACGTCTATGTCATCATCATCAGCGAGGAGATGGGGCTCCGGAACCTTCTCCTGGAAACAGGGATCATGAAGGATGATGACGAGATCTTCAGCCTCGACTACTCCATCAACAAAAGGCTGGTGAGGAACGATGCCCTGAAGAAGGCCTACATCAAGGGGTCTTTTCTGGGCTCTGGAAGCGTATCGAATCCGGAAAGAGCGTACCATCTCGAACTTGTTACCGGCTCCCTGGAACACGCCGAGGAACTGAAAAGCCTCATCAACTCCTACGGGCTGACATCCAAAGTCATCGCCAGGAAAAATGCCTATATCGTCTATCTCAAGGAAGGGGAACAGATTGTGGATACCCTCTCTATCATCGGCGCCTTCAACAGTCTTTTCGAGTTCGAGAATGTCCGCATCATCAAGGACATGAGGAACAACGTCAACCGGATTGTGAACTGCGAGACGGCAAACCTCTCCAAGACGGTGAATGCAGCGGTAAGGCAGGTGGAGTCCATCAGGCTCATCGAGACAAAAATCGGGCTGGCCAGGCTTTCCAAACCGCTGAGGGAAATTGCGGAAATCCGGCTTGACTATCCCGACGAGTCCCTGAAGGAGCTTGGAGAGATGCTCAATCCTCCCGTGGGAAAATCCGGCGTGAACCACAGGCTGAGAAAAATCGAGAAGATAGCCGATGAACTGAGAAAGGGTGGGATTTAGTGGCAAAGATCGACAAGATCATGGACCATATCAGAGAACTCCAATTGGGAACGAAGCTTTCCGTAAGGACGCTGGCGAAGGACCAGAGTGTCAGCGACGCAACAGCATACAAGGCAATAAAGATCATGGAATCCCAAGGATACCTTGAAACCCTTCCCCGGACAGGTACTGTCCGGGTGGAGAGCGAGCAGGAAAAGAAGATCGAGAGCATCACCTATAATGAGATCATCCGGATTATCGACGGGGAACTCCTTGGAGGAGCTGAAGGGATTGAGAAGACCATCTACCGCTTCAACATCGGCGCCATGACCATTGAAGCCATGAAGAAGTACCTTGTCATGGGCGGGCTGCTCATTGTGGGAAACCGGGATGAGGTGCACAACATCGCACTCAGCATGGGGGTAGGGGTTCTCATCACTGGCGGATTCAAGGCCAGTGACAAGAACATCGCTCTGGCCGACAGACTCAAGCTTCCAATCATCTCCACAAGCTATGACACCTTCACCACAGCTTCCATGATCAACCGTGGAATTTCGGAGAACCTGATCAAGCAGACCATTCCCTATGTCAGGGATATGATCAGGAGCGAACCGGTTTTTCTCACGGAAAGCCAGAGTATCATGGCGTATCGGGAGTTGTCCGAAATGACGCTCCATGAGAAGTTTCCCGTGGTGGATAACAAGATGAAAGTGCTGGGCATTATCACCCCAAAAGAAACTTTGGGCAGGGCGGAGAGCGAGCTTCTTCGGGATGCCATGAGGAAAGTACAGATTCCCATCACACCCAAATCCACCGTCTCCTTCGTCGCCCATGTCATGGACTGGGAAAACCTTCCCCTTTGCCCGGTGACGGAGGACGGGATGCTGGTCGGGGTCATCACGAGGACGGACATCCTCAAGGCCCTCCAGGAGAGGCAGACCAAGCCCATGGAAACGGACACCATTGAGGACAGGATCCTCCGGTCCCTGGAGTTCGAGAAAAAGGAGGGAAAATTCCTCTACCACGGCATCATCACCCCGGAATTTCTGGACCCGCTTGGAAACGCTTCGAGGGGACTCCTGTCGATGCTCATGGGCAAGACCGCCATCACGCTTCTTCAGAACCAGTACTACAGCTGCAGCCTGGACAAGCTCGAGACCGATTTCTACGAAGTGCTGGGCATCGATGCCAAATTCACCCTGGAGGTGAATATCATCAAGACCTCGAAGCTCCATTCCAAAGTGGATGTGTTTCTGAGGGCCAAGAACAAACTCATCGCCAGTTCAAGACTCAACATCGTGCACAGCCTGGACGACTAGGTCCGGATGCAAAAGTGCAGGTGGCCGAATGAGGCTTTTCTGGTCCGTCAGATTAAGCATTCGAGGAGGAATATTATGTTTACACATGTCGTATTATTCAAGCTGAAAGATAATTCCAAGGAGAACATGAACAAGGTCAGGGACCTTCTCCTCTCCATGGAAGGAAAAATAGAAGAGATTCGTGGGCTTACCGTGGGAGAAGATGTGCTTTTTACTAAGAGGAGCTATGACCTTTGCCTCATCGTTACCTTTCTGAACCAGGAGGAGATGGACAAGTACCAGGTTCACGGGTATCATGTGGGCACAGTGCTGAAAAATCTGAAGCCCATGCTGGAATCATCAAAGGTCTGTGACTTTGTCTCCTAGCGATGACCGAGGTCCTGGAGCATGCCGCCACCTGAGGGGTTTCCAGAAGGGGACCTGATCATCTTTTTAAGAGGAGAGAACCATGGAAAGACAGTTTTGTCATCTTCACCTGCATACCGAATACAGCCTTCTTGACGGCTCGAACAAGATCTCCAAAGTCGTCGCGCTCGCCAAGGAACTGGGCATGAAGCAAATGGCCATTACGGACCATGGCAGCATGTACGGTGTGGTGGAGTTTTATAAGGAAGCCAAAAAGGCTGGAATCAAGCCCATCATCGGATGTGAAATCTATGTTGCGGCCAAGGACATGTACATCAAGCATCAGGATCTTGAGAATTCGACGCACCATCTTGTTCTTCTTTGTAAAAATGAGACAGGGTACCACAACCTCATGAAGATCGTTTCAGATGCCTCCCTTGAGGGATTCTACTACAAGCCAAGGGTCGACCATGCCTATCTGGAAAAACATGCAGAAGGGCTCATCTGCCTTTCCGCCTGCCTTGGCGGAGAAGTGCAGGAGTACTTCAATCTGGGGATGCCGGATAAGGCCAGGGAAGCTGCACTTTTCTACAAGAACGTGTTCAAGGAGGACTTTTACCTGGAACTCCAGGACCACGGCCTGGAGGAGCAGAAGAAGGTCAACAAGATGAACATCCAGCTTGCCCGGGAACTGGACATTCCCCTTGTCTGCACCAACGATGTCCACTACCTGAAAAAAGAGGATTCCAGAGCCCACGACATTCTCCTGTGCATCCAGACGGGGAAGACCGTGGAGGAGGAGAACAGGATGCGCTATCCTTCGGATGAGTTCTACCTGAAGTCCCCGGAACAGATGTACGACCTGTTCCAATACATCCCCGAGGCGCTGGAGAATACGGTGAAGATCGCTGAAATGTGCAACTTCGACTACGAGTTCCATGTGTCGAAGCTTCCGAGATTCCCGCTTGAAAAGGATGAAGATCCCTTTCTTTTTCTGAAGAAGAAGACCTACGAAGGGATGGTCGGCAAGTACGACCTCTTCATGGAGAAGAGAGGAAAAGCTTTGGACTACGGCGAATTCGACGCCATCACCGATGAGACGATGCGGGAAATCCTGGACAGGGTGGACTATGAGCTCTCCGTCATCAGACAGATGGGCTATGTGGATTACTTTCTCATCGTTTGGGATTTCATGAAGTTCGCCAATGACCATGACATTGCCACTGGAGCGGGAAGGGGAAGCGCCGCAGGGTCCGTGGTTTCCTACTGCCTGAATATCACGAAGATCGACCCGATCCGGTACAATCTCCTCTTTGAACGGTTCCTCAATCCTGAAAGGGTCTCCATGCCTGATATCGATTCGGACTTCTGCTATGAGAGAAGAGGCGAGGTCATCGATTATGTCATCGGGAAATACGGGGAACAGAATGTCGCCCAGATCATCACCTTCGGAACCATGGCCGCTCGGGCCTGCATCAGGGATGTCGGCCGGGCCATGAACTATCCGTATGGCGAGGTGGACAGGATTGCGAAGATGATTCCTGGAATCCTCAACATCACCATCGACAAGGCTTTGGAACTTAACCCCGAGCTCAGGACGTTATATGAGGAAGACGGAAGGGTGATGGAGCTCATCGACATCTCTCTGAGGCTGGAGGGCCTTTCCAGGCACTCCTCCACCCATGCCGCCGGCGTTGTGATTTCAGAAAAGCCACTGGTCAACTACGTCCCTTTGCAAAAGAATGACGAAGTCATCGTCACCCAGTTCACCATGAACACTTTGGAGGAGCTGGGGCTCCTGAAGATGGACTTTCTGGGGCTCAGGACCCTCACGGTCATGAGAGATACGGTGGAGATGGTCCGTGAGAACCGAGGCATCGACATCGATGTGGATACCCTGGACCTCACGGATCCCGAAGTCTACAAGATGATTGGCGAGGGAAAGACAGTGGGCGTGTTCCAGCTGGAATCCTCCGGTATGACGAGCTTCATGAAGGAGCTGAAACCGGACACCCTTGAGGATATCATCGCAGGAATTTCCCTCTACAGGCCGGGGCCAATGTCTGAAATTCCAAAATACATCGGAAACAAGAATTTTCCTGGAAAGATCACCTACCTGTGTCCCGAGCTCGAACCGATCCTTTCGGTGACTTACGGCGTCATCATCTACCAGGAACAGGTCATGCAGATTGTCAGGGACCTGGCAGGTTACTCTCTGGGCAGGTCGGACATCGTCAGGCGCGCCATGAGCAAAAAGAAGCACGATGTCATGGAAGAGGAGAGAAGAAACTTCATCCATGGCCTCACGGACAAGGATGGGAAGATCATCGTCCCGGGCTGTGTGAGAAATGGCATCAGTGCTGATGCTGCCAATACAATCTTCAACCAGATGATGGACTTTGCCAGCTATGCCTTCAACAAGGCCCATGCTGCTGCCTATGCGGTCATCGGATACCAGACAGGATACCTGATGAGGTACTATCCCCAGGAGTTCATGGCAGCGATGCTGAACTCCTTCATCGGCAATGCCGAAAAATGCGCCTCCTACCTCAGATTCGCAAAAATCCTGGGAATCAGGATCATGCCTCCGGACATCAATGTATCCGGATTCAAATACAAAGTGAAGGGCGATATGATCATCTTCGGCCTCGGTGCCATCAAGGGCGTCGGCAGGAACATGGTGGACGCCCTGGTGGACGTCCGGACGAATACGGGGGCTTTCAAGTCCATCATGGATTTTGCGGAAAAAGTCAATTCGGGCACGGTGAACAAGAGGGCAATGGAAGCGCTCATCAAGTCAGGGGCCTTCGACGGTCTCGAAGGGAACAGGGCCCAGATGCTGTCTGTCTATGAGAAGGTCCTGGACGGGTTCACACAGAAAAACAGGAAGAACATCGAGGGACAGGTGTCGCTCTTCGGAGACCTCATGGAGGAGGACGATTCCATGCATATCGTGTTTCCGAAGTTCAAGGAATTCGACCAGAAGGACCTCCTCTTCATGGAGAAGGAAATGACGGGCATGTACCTTTCAGGCCACCCCCTGGATGAATACGAGGAAATGCTTCGTACTGCCGTGAGCCACAGGATTTCCGATATTACGGAGGACGACTCCAATCTGCTCGATGATACCCGGGACGATGCGACCCTCTATACGGAAGCCATGATGAAGAAAGGTCATGTGAAGGATGGGGAAAAAGTCGCGCTGGGTGGCCTTCTGAGGAACATTTCCCGGAAGATCACAAAGAACTCAGCCATGATGGCTTTCATGAATCTGGAGGACCTCTCGGGAGTCATCGAATGCATCGTGTTTCCCAAGACCTATGACAAGGTCTCGGAATTCCTGAAGGAAGACAGCATCGTTCTGGTCCGGGGAAGGATCTCCATCAAGGAAGAGGAGAACCCCAAGGTCATTGTAGAGAGTCTCGGATCCCTGAACCATGTGAAATCCTCTAAACTTTACCTGAGGTTCAGTACGATGAATGACGCCAAGATGACCGTTCAGGTGCTGCGGCCGGTCTTTAAGACTTTCAAGGGGGAAACCCCGGTTATCGTCGTCTCAAGCGACAAGAAAGAAGTTATGCAGCTGGCCAGGGAGCTCTGGGTTGACGAAACATCGCCAGTCATTGCCATGCTCAAGTCGAAACTGGGTGAAGACAATGTCAGGCTCATCGAAGCCTGAGGGACATGCTGAAAAAAGCAGTAAAAGAACAGTGGCTTGAATTATGCCGGCTTTCGATATACAATAATATGGGCATAATTTTTGCGGACGGAAGAAAGGCTAATCTTCTGCTTCTTAAGGAGGACATATAAAATGAAGAAAATTGGAATACTTACCAGCGGCGGTGATGCTCCTGGAATGAATGCGGCCATCAGGGCTGTTGTCAAGACTGCTCTTGTCAATGGCATTGAGGTCATGGGCATTTATAAGGGATATCTGGGATTACACGAGGGTGAAATACTTCCTATGGATAGAAGCTCTGTTTCTGATATCATCCAGAGAGGCGGGACAATCCTCAAGACGGCAAGATTTCCGGAGTTCGCTGATTTGGAAGTGAGAAAGAAAGCAGCACAAGTGCTGAGAATATATGGCATCGAAGGACTGGTAGTCATCGGTGGCGACGGCTCCTTTTTGGGGGCCAAGGGGTTGTCGGAACTCGGGATCAAGACCATCGGAATCCCCGGAACCATAGACAATGACCTGGATTATACAGATAGGACAATCGGATTTGATACCGCGCAGAACACCGTCATCGATGCCATCAACAAGATCAGGGACACTTCCTCCTCCCACCAGAGAGTATCTGTTGTGGAAGTCATGGGAAGGAACTGCGGTGACCTGGCGCTTTATGCCGGTCTGGCCGGTGGCGCAACCACCATCCTTGTTCCGGAGAAAAAATATTCCAAGGAAGAGATCTTCAGGACCGTCATGGATGGGAAAAAGCAGAAGAAGCATCATAACCTGGTCGTCATCGCTGAAGGTGTAGGCCAGTCTGATGAGATTGCCAAGGAGATTGAGGAAATTTCTGGAATTGAGACGAGGCTCACCGTGCTTGGATATGTGCAGCGAGGGGGTTCACCTTCGGCCTATGACAGGATCCTTGCATCAAGGATGGGTCACAGGGCGGTGGAACTTCTCATGGAAGGCAAGTCAGGAAGGGTCATCGGGACGGTCAAGGGTGAAATCGTCGATCTCGATATCCACGAAGCATTAAGCATTAAGAAACCATTTAATGACAAACTTTATCAAATTGCCTTGGACTTGGTCTAATAAAAGGATAGGAGTAGATTTTATGAGAAAAACGAAAATTATCTGCACAATAGGACCGACGTCGGAATCAGAGGAAACCATACGCGAGCTGATCAAGGCTGGCATGAATGTTTCCAGACATAATTTTTCACATGGCGACCATCCGACGCACAAAGTGAAGATGGAAAGAGTCAGGAGTGCAGCGGAGGAGTTGGGGAAAACCGTCGCTATCCTTTTGGATACGAAAGGCCCTGAAATCAGGACCCATAACTTCAGAAATGCCCCTGTGACATTGATTGAAGGAAACTTCATCGATATCTATACAAAGGAAGAGATTCTTGGTGACGAGACGAAATTCTCCCTGACCTACGCGAAACTTGCTGAAGATGTGGTCATCGGTTCCAACATCCTGATCGATGATGGTCTGGTATGCCTGGAAGTCGTCGCCATAAACAACGTTACAGGCGTAATCACATGCAGGATCATGAATTTCGGAACGGTTTCAGACCATAAGGGCATCAACCTTCCCGGAATCAAGACACAACTTCCCGCCTTGACAGAGAGGGACCTTGATGACCTGAAGTTTGGCGTGGAGATGGGTGTCGATATCGTCGCTGCCTCCTTCATCAGGAAAGCCGAAGATGTCCTGGCCATCAGGAGAGTGCTCCGTAACCTTGGTGCTGAGGACATTTTCCTGATGTCTAAGATCGAGAACCAGGAAGGTGTGGATAACATCGAGGAAATTATCAAGTACTCTGACGGCATCATGGTCGCCAGAGGCGATATGGGCGTTGAAATACCCCTGGAGAAGGTGCCTTCCATCCAGAAGAGGATCATTGAACTTTGTAATGTCGTTGGAAAACCCGTAGTGACGGCCACACAGATGCTGGAGTCAATGGTGAGGTTTCCAAGACCCACCAGGGCTGAAGTTTCCGATGTCGCCAATGCGATATTCGATGGAAGCGACTGTATCATGCTTTCAGGCGAAACCGCCAACGGCAAATATCCTGTGGAAGCTGTCCAAACCATGGCAAGGATTGCTCAGGAAGCTGAAGGAAGAATCAAGTATGACAATATCCTTTCAAAGATGATGAACACGCATGTGTCATCCGTTCCGATAGCGATATGTCTTGCCAGCGTTTCCACAGCCTATGAACTGGGTGCTACGGCAATCATCACGGCAACGGTATCCGGAAGTACGGCGAAGAACGTTTCCAGGTTCAGACCGGAATGTCCGATCCTTGCCATTACCCCGAGCAAGGACGTCGCGAGAAAACTTTCCCTCTATTGGGGTGTATATCCCATCGTTGCCAACCTTTATGATTCTACAGATGAGATGATCGACGCGACAGCGGAAATCGCGAAGAAGCTGGGATACGTAAAGGATGGGGAACTAGTGGTCATCACGGCGGGACTTCCACTGAACTTTGTCGGTTCCACGAATATGATCAAGGTGCACCTTATTGGCGAAGTACTTCTCCAAGGTAAGAGAATTAATGAGACGAACCAGGTGGTCAGCGGCATTGTAAAGAAGGCTACCTCCCATAAGATGGCCGAGGAAATCATCGAAAACGGGGACATCCTCGTGGTGAATTCCCTGACAGATGCGTACATCGATGTCATCCATAAGGTGTCTGGCGTCATCGTGGAGACAAACCAGGTTACCCCGGAAATCTCTGTGGAAGCCATGAAGCAGGATGTTCCTGTGATTGCTGAAGCCATCAATGCTTTAAGTGTCCTCACCGAAGGAACACTGGTCACCATAGATGGAAAGAGAAGCTTAGTCATCAACGGAAGAACGGCCCTGAAATCCTAACCCTGTAAATGTAGAGAATCAAAGATCCCCTTGAGAAAATGAAATCTCCCCTTGGACAGGACACAAGGCATTCAAGTCTCACATAGAATAAAACAGATGCACAGAGAATGGAGCCAAAGCTCTTTCTCCAGTGCATCTGTTTTATATGGCATGTGGTGCCGATGGTTTCTCATCAAGGCTAGGAAAGCCTGGAGAAACTTAACAGGACAGCGGTGATGTTCCGTGACCGCATGGAAAAGGAACGCTCTCAGAAGGCTGTTCGTCTTCTGCGTGATATGTCCCCGGATGAGAGCAAGGGGGAGGAGGAAATTCGTTTTTCAGGCAAAATGACCTGAAGTCTTTTGGATTCGCATAGAATGAAGTGAAACTACCGGAAAAAAGAAGAGATTTAACCACAAAATAATAATTAACAATTTGTACATATATGCGAAAAACGTTGCTAGTCGGCACCTATAAGCATCCTAAGAAAATTTGCATATAAAATTAACATAAAGTTTACAGTTTAGACTTAAAAAATTTACATTTGAGTTTGGGAGTAGTGTTATAGTTTAATCTGTAAAAACGAATAATTGGCAACACATTCATGAGCTTCAGCACCCTATATGGGTGCATTTTTTTTGGATGGAATCAGATAATAGATTATAATGTAGATACTATATGAAATTGAAGGGTATGGGGAATATGATGAACAAAAATGATGAGATCCTTGTAAATATTGTTGACCAGGGGCATACAGGAGAAGGAATAGGCAAAGTGGAGAATTATCCGCTCTTCATCGAGTTTTCCCTTCCAGGGGAGAAGATCATGACCAAGGTCCTGAAGACGAACAAGAACTACGGATTCGGGAAAATTATGGAGATTGTTGAGGCAAGCGAGAAAAGAGTGATTCCTCCCTGTCCTTATTATTACAGATGCGGCGGATGCAATGTCATGCATTCTTCCTATGAAGGCCAGCTGGAGTTCAAGAAAAAGCGGGTGAAAGATTCGCTCGAAAGAATCGGGAAGATCAGGGATGTCCTTGTCGATGAGACGGTGGGGATGGAAGAGCCCTGGAGATATCGCAATAAGGTCCAGATTCCCCTGAGCCGGGTAAATGGCAAGTTTGTCGCGGGATTCTATGCCAGAAGATCCCACCGGATTGTGGACATCGAAGCCTGCCTGGTCCAGCATGAGGATGGGGACAAGGTTCTGTCACTGCTCAGAGCGTGGGCGGAAGAGTTTAAGGTTTCTACCTACCAGAACGACCTGACGGTAGACCCCATAGGGATCCTCAGACACCTCATGGTGAGGAAAGGATTTACGACTGGGGACCTTATGGTGGTACTGGTTGTCACAAGCAAGGACGTCCCGCATGTGGAAGTGCTCCTTGAGCGGCTGAAGACCCTGGAAGGATTCTGCTCACTCGTCTTGAATATCAATGCCAAAGACACTAACCTGGTCTTGGGCGACCAGAATGTCATCCTCTATGGGGAGGGATACATCAGGGACTATATCGGTGAATACCTCTTCAAGATTTCACCCCACTCCTTCTTTCAGGTAAACCCAAGGCAGACAGAGGCTATGTACAATAAAGCCCTGGAATATGCCGACCTAAAGGGAGACGAGATTGTCTTTGATGCCTACTGCGGTGCCGGAACTATATCACTCTTCCTGTCCAAGAAGGCGAAGAAGGTCTATGGCATCGAGATTGTTCCGGATGCCATTGCCGATGCCCGGGAAAACGCACTACTCAATCATGTGGATAACGTGGAATTCATTGAGGGCAGAGCGGAGGAAGTCATCCTGGACCTCATCAACAAGGGGATAAAAGCTGACGTCGTTGTCGTGGACCCCCCAAGGAAGGGCTGTGAGTTAAGTCTTCTGGAAGCCATAAGGGAAATCGCACCAGAAAAGGTTGTGTATGTTTCCTGCGACCCTGGAACCCTCGCGAGAGATTTGGGCATCCTTGAATCGTATGGCTTCAAGACGAAAAAAGTGACCCCCATCGATAACTTCCCTCAATCATTCCACGTTGAGACGGTAGTCTTGCTTTTCAAGGGAGAAATCGACTCAAAAAAGGTGCGTGTGTAGTTCTCCTTGGAGGGTATGGGTATGAAAGTGTCTTACCTCTGTATTGCTCAGATTGCCGGCAATAAATATATCAGTGGGCAAAGTTGGATTATTTGACTTGTAATGACCTACTGGCTTACACAGACAATATTTTGAACGGAGATCCAGAGACGTATTTGAAAACTGTAACGGAATTTGAAGTTTTAGACTAAACAATAGCCACGGTTGCTGCTCCGAAAACAGAGTAGTAGTCGTGGTTCTACTTTTGCTTTTAGTCTTTCTCCCTACTCGTAAAAATAACGCAGCCGAAGCTGCGTTAGAAATATGAATTAGCATTAGAATCTTAGTGACAAGCAAGTGAGGCTGCCGTCGATTTTCTTGAATTCGCTTGTATCAACTAGCCTTACCGGGTAGCCTTGGTCCTCGATGATTTTAAGAGTCTTAGGATATCCTTCAGGAACAAGAACTGTACCGTTAATGTACAGACTGTTGATCGCATAAAGTTCGTAAGAGGCTACAATGAAGCGGTTAAAGTCTTTGAAAGCTTCTAGCTTGTCAACAATTTCTGTAACAAGCATATTGTTATTTTCAAGGTAGATTGCGAAATCCTTTAGATGAAGGCCTTCTGTTACAGGTACTGTGGATGAAGTGTAGCCAAATTTTGTAACTATTTCGTTGAACTGGCGGGCGCCTTCTGCGTTTGTTCTGTCGCTCTGACCAACATAGAAGTGATCTCCTACACGCATTACATCACCGCCTTCCATTGTTCCTGGAAATTCGATGTGAAAAATCTGGTTATCTGAGTAGAACTTACGAATAGCTGGAAGGATTTCTTCCTTTTCGCCATTACGGGAGTCCTTTGCAGGGTTTGTGATCACCGCACAACGCTCCATAACAACGGCTGGGTCTTCTGTAAAACATGAGTCAGGGTAACGCTCATCGGCTTCTAAATCTAGAACTTCCAATCCAAGAGATTCAAGAATCTCAACGTATTTATCATGTTGTCTGGCGGACAATTCGTATACTGGTTTTTCGCCCGGTTCTACGAACTGAGCTGTGGATATTCCGTCGATTAATGCTTTGCAAGGTTTCTTAGTAATGGCTTTTGTAAACATATTTATACCTCCATAAAATTAAGTTGATGTTTTCTATGCTCTGAGTATATAATACAAATAAAGATTCGTAAATGGCAAGTATATCATGGTTTCCATGAGTAAACATCATATAATGGCCAAGGAGGTGAATCATGAGTCTTTCACAATACGAGGCATTTATCAAAGCTGTCGAGACTGGAACAATGACTCAGGCGGCGGAGGAGCTTGGCTACACACAATCTGGGCTTACTAGAGCGATAAATACACTAGAAGAGCAATGGAATGTAAAACTATTAACTAGAGGACGAAACGGTGTACAACTTACTACAGAAGGACAACTGCTGTTGCCATATATAAGAATGGTCCTTCATGACCAACGTAGACTTTCCGAGCGAATCGGAGAGATCAATGGCCTTCGTGAAGGTCTTATTAGAATTGGAACATTTAACAGTATCTCTGCACAGTGGCTCCCAGGGATGATAAAGAGATTTCAACATGATTACCCTGGAATCAGATTCGAGCTACTACACGGAACAGATACTCAGATTGTCAGTTGGATAGCTGATGGACGAGTGGATGTGGGTTTTGTTGCATACCCAACTTTACCGGAAATTGAGTCCGAATTCCTGTACCGTGACCCCATCGTAGGTATTTTTTCTGAAGATGATCCCTATGCCAGAATGGAAAAACTCAACATTTCTGAGCTGCCAAATCTGCCGTACATTGCTCTTAACGAGGGGGTGGAGGACGAGATTACAGCCATTCTGGACAAAAACAGAATCACCCTGGACGCGCGTTTCGTAGAAAGCGACGATCACGCCGTAATCGCTATGGTAGAGAAAGGGCTGGGCATTAGTCTTATGTCTGTAATGATGATACAGGGTTTTGACCGACGAATTGTGGCGATTCCACTGGACCCTCCGGGCTACCGCGACCTAGGAATCCCTTGCCGCAGCCATAACCTTCTGTCTGGCGCAGCATCAAGGTTCTACGAGTATGCTCGTCGCTGGGTAGCTGAGGAGTACAAGCCTATCGAACTATGACATATTTCCGAGGGACTATTGCGATCTTGCTACATTATTTACGGGTCGTACCTATGAAATAGAAGTGTATCCCTTTTCTTTTTCTGAGTATTTGAGCTATTACGGAACATCAGATTTTCAATCTGCCTTTGATGGATATATCAAAGAAGGAGGCATGTCGGGATCATATTTGTATAGAGAGCCGGAAGAAAAGTACAAGTATCTTGCGGATTTATTTGATACGCTGATTTTGCGAGATATCACGTAAAAATATAAAATTAGGAATATTACCTTGATGGATAGGATTGTTGATTTTATGATGGAAAATATCGTCGCACTGGAATTAATGAGAAGAGGTTACGAAATATATGTAGGCGTACTCTATAAAAAAGAAATTGATTTATTGCAGTCATACAAAATGAAAAGATTTAGATTCAGGTGTCGGATGATATAACTAACGAAAAAACTTTTGAAAGAGAAGTAGATTCTCTACTTAAAATAAAAGATGCACATTCTAAGATGTTAATTGCGAGGACAAGACACGAACAGTATCAGTATGAGGGAATTCAAGTAATTGATATTGCGCAGTGGTTGAGTCTTTAAAATGAATGCAGCGTTACTGATTTCGAAAAAAATTAGCCTCCGCCAAGGCCACAACATCTCTTTTCAATATCAATTTTGTCTACTCAAGGCACGTAAAGACGGTAGTATTGATGTCAAGGGTTTTGTGACTTTCGAATAAACCTTCGAAACCCCAGACTTTATTCGAATTTTAAAATAGTTTGAGCGAGAAAAGGCGTGAGGGAAAATCGAGCGAATGGTTTTTTTGAAGACAAACTAATTAAATTGGCGACGGTGGGATGCGTGTTTGAAGGGTGTGGCGAAGGCAGACTTTTATTCGAAAGCGACAGGTAGGCATAAGTAATATGATGATTAGAAGCCAATGAATGGTTGATGGCATTCAGAGGTTTTTGTATATGGAAACATATCTACGGAATATTTTGATTGAAAGGATTTTAGGCTTTTAGGTTTGTGCTTTTGCACGATATCTTCCTACATATGAAGAATAAGTTGACAAAAATGAAATGGAAATTAAGAAATGTTATAAGCAATATAATTCAGTATAAATCAGGTGACCTGTTAGTTTGTAGTTAATGACTTAAAACGGCAAATAGGAAAATTTAGTATCTTTTCCGAATTGTTTGAAATACAAAAATGAATATAAACGATTGAATAGCTAATATTTAAATTGTTAAGTAAAATAGTAAATGCTATAATAATGCTAATCAAATAAAACGGAAAAATGATAAATATTTCCGGAATGTTTGAAAAGTAGTATAAACCCTATTTTGCTGACATTACTGCAACACTGGAGGTTAACATGAAAAATCTAAAAACAACAACAGCGGATATAATTAATAAATTTGGATATGGAACACCCTTTTCGGCAAAGGAACTCTTTGAGTTCTATAAAACATATGAAGAAGAATTGCTTGAAAGCACCTTCAGATGGCGAGTCTATGAGCTGAAAAAGGAAGGTGTGCTTCGAAGCGTTAAAAGAGGCATCTATATTTTAGATAATATGAAGAAGTTTCAACCGGAAGTATCCAGAAGCACAAAAATTCTATATAACCAGATTAGAAAAAGATATCCATATATTGATATTAGCGTCTGGGATACGTCTTGGCTGGATAACTATATGAATCATCAACTCTATAATTCCTTGACGATATTCGAAGTGGATAAGGAAGTTGTCAGTTCAGTTTTTAATTTTTTGAAGGAGAAAAAAGATAAGATATACATGAATCCCACTGAAAGTGATGTTGAGAATTACATTTTGAGCAGTGATGCCATTATTGTAAAACCGCTACTAAAAGAAGCACCGGTTCAAGACAGCGGCAATGTGAAAATTCCAAAGATTGAAAAAATCCTGGTGGATCTGTTCTTTGATAAAACTTTGCTTGTATCCTATCAGGGCGATGAGATGAAGAATATTTTCAAAAGAGCGTTTGAGGAATATGAGATCAATCTGACGACATTTTATCGATATGCACGGAATCGTGGTATCAAGGATAAAATAGCAGATTATATACAACAGGAAATTGGTGTGGCTTACAACAAAGGGGTGAAAGAAAAAGCATGATTGACCAAAAGACATTTAGCAGAGAGTGGATTGAAGACAGAAGCAACCATTTCAAAAAGGGTAAAGCAAAAGGAAACAGTGAGCTAATTGAGAAAGTTATGTGCGCAATGTATCTGCTAGAGTGCATCGTATCCAGTGGCGTTGATCTCGTTTTTAAAGGTGGGACATCACTGATTCTGCTGTTGGATGAAGTTCACCGGTTCTCTATCGACATTGACATTATTCTTAAGGATGATGAGGATCTGGATGCTTCACTTGATGGAATCGTAGCGAATAATTTCATCTTTGCCAAATATGAAAAGAATGAACGAAAGAACACAAATGGAATACCGAAAGTTCACTACAAGTTTTATTTTACATCGTTGCTGGATGACACTGAAAAGTACATCCTATTGGATATTCTGTTCGAGGATAATCCATATGTGGAGACGGTGACAATGCCCATAGTAAGTTCCTTTTTAATGACGAACGGAGAACCGGTAAATGTAGTTATGCCGACAATTGACTGTATCTTGGGTGATAAGTTAACGGCATTCGCACCGAAGACCACTGGGATACCTTATGGTAAAGATAAGGAACTGGAAATTGTGAAGCAGCTATTTGATGTCAGCATTCTGTTTGATAAAGTTTCGAACTTGGACCATGTTAGAGAGACCTTTACTAAGATTGCACAGAATGAATTGGAATATAGGGAAATGACAGATAAAACGCCTGATGATGTTCTTCATGACATTTATGATACGTCCTTTATCGTCTCAATGAGAGGCGCAGTGAATAAAGATGAATTCAACGAGCTAGAGCTGGGAGTTAGGCGAGTAAAGAGCCATATCTTCTCTAGAAACTTCATCATTGAGGAAGCACTGTTATGTGCCTCAAAGGCAGCATACTGCGCTATGTTACTTTTGACGAAGGATAGTCCAATCGAAAGATTCGATGAATCCATGAATTTGAGCAAGGAAGTCATTGAATTAGAAGGCTTCGCCAAATACTTCAAGACGATTAAGAAGATAACACCGGAAGGTTTTTATTACTGGAAGAAAGCTGTTGAATTGCATAATCTTGGTTCTGACTTTATCCCCTGAAAGTTATCCTGAAAAAAGAATTGAAAAGACAAGAGATTTAATCAATCAACTCGTCGGGTGTGGTATCAAAGTTATTGAACGTACAATTATGCACGAGCATTATGCAATCATTGATGAAGATATTGTGTGGTACGGCAGTATGAATCTTTTAACCGGAGAAAAAGAAGACGATAATTTAATGCGTGTGGTCAGTAAGGAGATTGCGCTGGAATTAATGGAAATATCATTTCAGAAAGAAGAAAAGCTTTAATTACGCGAATTGCACCGATTTGATTTAAGGGAAATAACCCCCCGCCAAGGAGCCAATAGGTCCTAACGACATCATTATTAGCTACTCAAGGCACGTTGAGACAGTGGTCTTGATGTCACGAGCCTAGGTTGAAGCTACAGAATAATTGCCAGTGAGACATTTTAATTTGATAAACATAAGGAGAGATGAGATATGGAGACGAAAGCACTTGTTATCATCGATATTCAGAACGACATCACAAAACACTACAAGGAAATCATAGATAACATCAACACCGCCATAGATTGGGCTGTGAGCAAGGAAATGCACATTGTGTACATCAAGCACAACAATCTTTCCGCAGGTACACGAACCTTCAAGTCGGACACAAAAGGCGCAGAGCTTGTTCCCGAGATGAAGATCGTATCGGAAAACATCTTCCTGAAAACCAAGGGCAACGCTCTGACAAGTGAAGAATTTGCCGCATTTATCGAGACAAACGGCATAAACGAGTTTTATATCACCGGTGCGGATGCTACCGCCTGCGTGAAATCCACCTGCTTCAACATGACCAAGGCCGGCTACCCCGTACATGTCATTTCCGACTGTGTCACTAGCTATGACCTGAAAAAGATGGACGAAATGCTCAGCTATTACGCAGGCAAAGGCTGTGAAGTCAAGACGCTCGCTGAATTTACTGCAAATTTGTAAGGATAAAAGGACCTGTCCAAAATACATAAGGAAATGCATTGAAGCAGCAGTAAGAGAAGCATTGGGGCAAAGTGTTGTCTGCTTTTATGACCCGGATAAGCATATTATTGAAGTCGGAGAAAATATTAAGGCTGTTTGCAGGCATTTTCTGAGCAGCGGAATGACACCCAGGCAGGTTTCTGAGCGTATGGATGTACCGATGAAATTTGTGAATGGGTTTATGCGATAAATTGCAGTTTGTCGACATGTTTCCATCATCTATAAAATGATGATATGTTTCTGAGGACACCTTTATTACTTTGACATGTTTCTGCGGACGTATGACATTCATAGTGACCACTCAAGACATGTTGAGTGCGTAGTTTTGATGTCAAGAGTTGATAAATGAGTATGTGAAAAGTCCAGTAGATAAGCCATTTCTGTAGTTTTGATGTAAAATTCGAGATCTTGAAAATCATGAAAATATCGCTCCGTGGAAACAAGCCCAAGAGGGCAGTTTTGATAGTCAAGTAGGCAGGTTGGATGTCAGCGTTCGCGAGTGGTCAGGTTAGATGTTTTTTCGGCTTTTACCGAGGTTGTGTGGTCAGGTTAGATGTTGGTACAAAAAGTTGCAAAACAGGCTAACCAACATGACCAATAATGCTCAGATGTTTATTAGCCGGTATGCTGAATGGAAAGCAAATGCAATATGCAGCAAAAAGTAAAATTACAGGGAATTTTAAAAATGACGAAAACCGCTGTTATATATGCAACCAAAACCAGACACTCTAAAAAATTAGCGGAAGCGATCGGCTCGTTTTTAAATGTTAAAATTAAAAATATAACTGATAAACCCGCGTTGCATGATATTGATCTACTTTTTAAAGTTGGCGGAATTTATGGTGGTGTCAGCATGCCAAAGCTATTAGATTACACAAAGAAGCTTGAAGCCCCCTTGCCTAAGAGCGTGGCACTTGTAACAAGCTGCGCTTCAGGCAGACAAAAGCAGATCGCAGTTCGCAGCATACTTGAAGAAAAAGGAATAAGAGTAATTGACGAATTTGTTTGCAGGGGCAGTATACTATTTGTCTCTGCTCGTCATCCTAACGCTAAGGATTTAAAAGAAGAAACTGACTTTGCTCAAAAGATTGTGAGCACAAAGGCCTAACGATTTCACATTGAGACGGAAGTATTGATCTCAAGCGTGGAAAAATCAAAGCGTAAAAATGCATAAAGTACAGATTACACTTTGTAATATTATTGAAAATTCAGATAATATGTGGTATTCTTAAATCAATAAATGATAATTTAGGGTGTTATTAATCTGAAGGAGGGATTTTCAATGGCGAGTAAATTTGTCATAGTCAAAATAGATGAACAGTTTAGGTTTCATCTAAAAGCTGTAAATGGTGAAATTATATTAAGTTCGCAACCATACTCATCTCTTGCATCATGTAAAAAAGGTATTGAGAGTATAAGGGTAAATGCTCCTATCGCCCCTATTGAAGACCAAACTATTGAGGGATTTACAATAGAGAAGAATCCTAAATTTGAAGTATACGAATACAGAAATGGAGATTATCGATTTAGATTAAAAGCGAGGAATGGAGAACTTATTGGTACTGGTGATAGATATAAATCTAAATCTGGATGTCAAAATGGAATAGATTCCATAAAGAAAAATTCTGAAGAAGCGATAATTGTAGAAGAAGAAAACTAGTATTATTTTGCAAACAATCTCAGCAGCAGGGCTTCTATGCAGGCATCAGAATGTAGTTGCTTAAATGTACCCTTAGATAAATCGCCGTATTATTCCGAAATGAATAATGCGGTGTTTTATCTTGAGCGGTGATATCGCTAACATTATTCGGGTTGAATAATATGCCGTTTTTGAATATAGATAAGAGTTTTTTTCTGATATGATAAATTCCGACTGTGATTCAACAACAGTCTTTGGCTGATTTTTTGTTCCTGTCTAAATTGTTTCAATACAGTGTAAACCAAGGCATCCTAGTGCAGGGTGCCTAGGTTTACATTATTTTATCATTGATATCCATAGCAATAGCGGAGGGCTGTACTGTAAAAATGCTGAGATCTCACCATGTGTTTGCGTTAGTCGTCACGGTTTGCATTTCCAGCTTGCACTTTCCTATTTTCTTCATGAAAGCGGTAGTTCTCATCAGCCACATCATCGTAATTGCCCTTGGTACTGGCCCGCTTCAGAAGCTGAGTTTGCAGTTCCTCCAGCTGGTTGGCGATAAGTTGGATATTGACAATATAATAAAAAACACGAGTATTTTAGTAGTAATGTTGGCTTGGGAATGAAAGCAAAATTTTCAGCGTTAAATAAAACAGGTCACACATGTTTTTGGGTGACATGAGGATAATATAATAGCAGTTCTAATTAGCGGCTTAAATGTGTATAATTGGAATTATAAGCTTAAGCGTTGGTATAGGCTGCGATCTTGATGAAATGACAGACACCATATTAGGCAAAATCAAAGGAGGATTTCAATATGTCTAAAGTAGCTATCGTCTATTGTGGGAGTTATGAATACAGTGAAGTCAAAAAGGCTGTTGAAAGGGGATTTGCCTTGCTTGGGGGTTCTTCGGTTTTTGTCCATCCGAACGAAAAAATCCTGATTAAACCTAATTGGTTATCTGCAGATCCGCCTGAAAAATGTGTTACAACACATCCAGCTGTTTTTAAGGCTGTATCGGAAGTGCTGCAGAGTGCGGGTGTGAAACTCTCATATGGCGACTCTCCGGCTTTCCATAGTCCTGAAACAGCAGCGAAACGGACCGGGATATCGGCTATCGCCGATGAACTGAAAATCCCTCTTGCTGATTTCAAGTCCGGGAAAGAAGTCCATTTTAATGAGGGTCATCAGAACAAGAAATTCACAATCGCCAATGCTGTCCTGGAAAATGACGGAGTCATCAGCCTGCCAAAAATGAAGACACATGGATTCCAAAGAGTCACCGGCGCGATAAAAAACCAATTCGGATGCATACCTGGAGCGTTAAAAGGTGAATTTCACGTGAAAGTACCGGATGCGTATGAATTTGCCAAAATGTTGATTGACCTGAATTCTTATATTCATCCGAGATTGTATATCATGGATGGCATTCTCGCGATGGAAGGAAATGGTCCCAAGGGAGGCACCCCCAAAAAGATGAATGTGCTTCTTTTTTCAACCGATCCAATTGCGCTTGATGCGACAGAATGCAGACTGATGAATCTGGATCCTGCCCTGGTTCTGACAAATAAAGCTGGAATGGAAATGGGGGCAGGAACATACCTGAAAAAAGATATTGAAATTCTGGGGGATCCGATCAATAATTTTATAGCCTTGGATTTTGATGTCAATAGAAAACCTGAAAAACCTTTTAAAAATAGCGGTGGAATACAGTTTGTCAAAAATGCGATTACACCCAGACCTTATATTGTGGCCGAGCATTGCATCAAATGCGGTATTTGCGTGAACATGTGCCCTGTAGACCCCAAAGCGGTCAACTGGCATGACGGGAACAAGAATAATCCGCCTTCCTATAAATATGACAGGTGCATCCGCTGTTATTGCTGCCAGGAACTTTGCCCTGAAGGCGCGATTCGTATAAAACAGCCATTTATTCGCAGGATTTTCAGTAGAAAAACCAGTCGCGAAAAGACATCCTCATAGTCATATATTGATATTATTGTAAATCATAGAAAATTTTAAAAAATAATATAACTTTAATATCATTAAATCATCTCAACTACGTAGAGACGTAGTCTTGATGTCTAGGGTTGAAAAACAGAAGGTAGAAAGCGCTTTAATATAATGGATTCCCGAGCATTGGATTATTCTTACGGCTACAGCGCTGCAGTGTACAATGCAAGGAAATCCTTTTTATGTCGTTTGAGGTAGCATATCACTGGCCCTGAAGAGGATAAGGTTGAGTTGACAGCTCAGATAATGACTATTTTTATTGGGGTTGAGAAGAAAGGATAGAGGTGTTACTGCCTTATTGTGTTATTGCTTATTATATAGATTAAATACTATAATATAGATGAATAAATAGATTGTAAAGAATAATAATATCAATTGGTAGTTATAGAGTTCTATCAATCAAACTATTGTTCGGCTAATTCGAAAGGGATATAATGAATTATGAAAAGCAAAGTACCTGTATTAAGGATAAAAAAATCCGATATTGATGTTTTATAAAGGGAGGATTAAGATTGTTGAAGAAGCCAGTTAAAGAAACCATTCATGCAAAAGGAATCGATATTTCAGTTTACAGTGAAGACTTACAAAATGAGTATATTTCGCTTACAGATATCGCACGTTACAAAAGTGATGAGCCCAATGATGTCATTAAGAATTGGATGCGTAATAGAGATACTATTGAATTTTTAGGTTTATGCGAAAGTATACAAAATCCCGATTTTAAACCCGTCTAATTCGACGGGTTTAAAAAAGAAGCTGGATTGAATGCATTTACAATGTCTCCATCAAAGTGGATTAATGCAGTACATGCAATCGGAATCGTTTCAAAATCTGGAAGATATGGTGGTACCTTTGCACATGCAGATATTGCATTTGAGTTTGCATCATGGATTTCAGCCGAGTTTAAACTCTATATCATCAAAGACTATCAAAGATTGAAAAGAGATGAAAGCAGCAGACTATCATTAGGTTGGAATCTCAATCGTGAAATATCAAAACTAAACTATAGAATTCATACTGATGCAATTAAGGAAAATCTTATACCACCTGATTTGACAGCATATCAAATATCGATGACTTATGCTAGTGAGGCAGATGTGCTCAATGTCGCTTTATTTGGTAGAACAGCAAAACAATGGCGCGATAAAAATGTGGGCAAAAAAGGTAACATGAGAGACGATGCTACATTGAATCAATTGTTGGTTTTAGCGAATATGGAGAGCTATAATGCGATTCTAATTGAACAAGGCAAGATACAATCTGAAAGAGTTCTACAGTTGAATCAGTTGGCAATCCGGCAGTTGAGTGCTATAGAAGAGCTTGGGACAAGTGAAATCAAAAAACTGGAAAAGAAATGAGATCATGATAACTTCTTTAATTGCACCAAAACATCATGAGAATATCAAGATATTACATTAATTATTCCCTTCAGATAGATTTCACGGACAAATTTCCGCGAAGGAGAAATAAAAAAATACTCTCAATACATAAATATTAAAGGTTCGGGTCATGTAGAGACGGTAGTACCGATGTTTAGGGTTGAAAAATTAAAGTCTAGAAAAAGCATGAAAATAAAGGCTTTCCGAGCATTGAGTTTCCCTCACTTCGTTCTGAAAATGATTTAGGCATATATAAAAATCGTTATAATATGAAAACTTTTTATTATAAGGAGGAAGATATGAAAGAAGTTCAATTCACCATCGAAATAAATGCCTCTAAAGATATAGTCTGGGCCACTCTTTGGGAAGACAGCACATTCCGTGACTGGGCAAATATTATTGATGAAGGCACCTATATCAAGGGCGTAATGAAGGAAGGGAATGAAATCCAGTTTATATCCTCTGTAAATGGGTACGGTGTGACAAGTCGGATAGAGAAACTTAATCCGAATGAGTTTGTAATGATCAGGCACAGTGCGGACACAAAAGAAAGTGGACAGCTGGAACGCGAAAAAGAGTGGACTGGAGGGAGAGAGAGTTATACCCTTACCGAAGAAAAGGGAGTTACTACATTAATTGTCAAATTCGATGTTCCACTAGAACAAGAAGAAACATTTAATATCAGGTTTCCCAGAGCTCTGGAGCGTATAAAAATTCTAGCGGAAAAAATTCAATAAGAATGAGGGAGAAAATATATGGAAATAATATTTAATAGAAGAAGTATAAGAAAATATAAAGATCAGCCAGTAGAAAATGAAAAAGTTGATCAGCTTTTAAGAGCAGCTATGCAGGCGCCATCAGCAGGCAATCAGCAACCATGGGAGTTCATTGTCGTCAAGGAAAGAGAAACCTTAAAAAAACTTTCAAAAATGAGTCCCTATTCAAAGCTTATCGCAGATGCTCCACTAGCCTTTGTGTTGTTAGGAAATGAAAAGAAGATGAAATTCGCTGAATGTTGGCAGCAGGATATGGGAGCAGCAACGGAGAATATTTTATTGCAAGCGGTAGACCTCGAACTTGGAGCGGTCTGGCTTGGAGTAGCGCCACTTGAGGAACGGGAAAAATACTTAAAAGAAATATTCGATTTACCAGAAAACATTAAACCCTTTGCAGTCATTGCTATTGGGTATCTGGATGAAGGACAAAAAAATAGGTTTATCGATAGATATGACGAGACGAGAGTGCATCTGGAAAAGTTTTAGGTGAGAATTTATGAAAAAAGTAGATGCAAAGAATTTGACAGCAAGGCCGTCAATAGGTTGGAAAAATAAGTGAAACAACAGAATGTCGCATTTGTTAGAATCGGTCAGCCGCAATATCTTATTTCAGGAAGGGATAACTATATGGAAAACGAAGATGGTGAAACAATCATGAACACACTAAGAATTGCAGCTCTTCAGTTATCACCTACAGGGTCTATTGAAGGGAACCTAAATAAGGGAATTGAATATTGTGATAAAGCTAAAAAATTAGGCGCTGACATCGCTTTATTTCCTGAAATGTGGAGCACTGGCTACCATGTTCCAGAAGATATGGATATCTTGAAAGAATTATCTGTTCCTGTAGGAGGCGATTTTACAAAGGCTTTTGGGAATTTGGCAAGGGAGCTCAATATGGCTATTGGCATTACCTTGTTAGAAGAGCATGAGCCACTACCAAGAAATACGATTTGTCTGTTTGACCGTTTCGGAGAATGTGTATATACCTATGCGAAGGTGCATACATGTGATTTTGATGATGAATGCAGATTAAGTGCAGGGGATAATTTCTATGTAGCCGACCTTAATACCGAAAAGGGAATTGTGAAGGTTGGTTCCATGATTTGTTATGACCGGGAATTCCCGGAAAGCGCTAGAATTCTGATGCTAAAAGGAGCTGAGTTGCTACTTGTTCCCAATGCTTGTCCTATGGAGATTAACCGATTAGCACAGCTTCGAGGTCGGGCATACGAAAATATGATTGCTATCGCGACATGCAACTATCCTGTAACACAACCAGACTGTAATGGACATTCTACTGTATTTGATGGCGTTGCATATCTTCCCGAATCACCGAATTCCAGAGATACGTGCATTATGGAAGCGGGTGAAGAAGAGGGGATTTATCTGGCGGATTTAGATTTGGATATGCTACGCAATTACCGAGCGCACGAAGTCCATGGTAATGCTTATAGGCACCCCTCAAAATATGCCTTATTGATATCAGAAGAGATTCAAGCGCCTTTTGTGCGAAAAAACTACCGAAAATAATCATGCTGATATGAAAATCAAATGCCATTTGTCGATAAATATGTTATCACCAAGAAGCCGATAACTTGTTGTGTGCGACTAAACCGGTTGCTATGTTTGCACGAATGTTAATTTCGGTTTTCGTCAAATGTTATCAATGCTATTAAGTCGACCCACGTTGATACATTGGTATTGATGTCAAGAGTTGAATAATTACAGGGTTAATGAAGCCTGCAAAATAAGGACTTCCCATCATCTGACCGACTTTCACTTCGATGTGTGAAGGCGATAATGATGGGAAACCCTTATTTTTTATGTTGGCTAAATAAAAAAGTAACTTCCACTTCTTGTTATGCCAAAGTTATTTCCGGTTCTCTTTTTTAGGGTATGGAAATTACTATTACAATTAAGTTCTAAAACATATTGTTTCCAATGACAACCAAGCTTCTTTACTTCGTGAACTATTTCGATTATACTGATAACCGAAAACAATCTAAATAAGGCACAGGATCCATTTGTCTGCTTGAAAGAAAATGGCATGGCAACAGCTAGAACTCAAGCAAGTAGAGGCGGTACTAACATCAATAAAGAATAAATGATAAAGTATAAAACATCTAAATGAACTATTACAGACTGAACTTATTATCCGGGGAGGATACATTATGAAAATCTCAAAGAAAGATGCATTGTCATGGTTTGAATTTTTTTCAGCATTACCTGAGGAAGAGGAACTTATGACAAAACAGCAGGAAATAGTTTACGCCACCTTTGCTCAGATTGAGGCAGCGATCGATCATAGAAATGATACGTTACTGTCGGAAATTGGAAGCTTGAAAAATTTGGAAAATAGAACACTATTTGTAGGAAACGAAAGCAAATTCGCACCAGGATGCCGTTCCTGCCTCTTGGGAACGGGTCTTAGCGCCGTTAGGAAAACGAACAAGTGCAACATTGCGTGTAAGTTCTGCTATAACTATGGGGAACTCGATGATATTCCTCCAGTTGGCGAAGGAATGTGGGAAATTGGAGGCACAAAATTCTATGAGAAGGATATTGATTTGCTTCTTTCCACCTACAAGAAACCCACTGGCATTACCTACGTTTATTTAGAGCCCTTCATGGAAATTGAAAAGTACTATTCGATCATCAAGAAATTCAAGGCTGCTCAAGTGTATCAACATATGTATACCAATGGAACGCTAGCTACGGAAGAAAATTTGAAAGCACTAGGTGAAGCCGGTCTTGACGAGATCCGTTTCAATCTGGGTGCGGCTAATTGTTCAGACAAAGTCATTGAAAGTATCGGAATCGCTAAAAAATACATTAAGAACGTAGGTATTGAAACACCAATGACTCCTGAGTTCTTCGAAGACTTTTTCAAGAAAAAGCAGGCAATCCTGGACACAAAAGTTGATTTTATCAATTGTGCAGAATTACATTTAAACCAGAACAACATAGACAACTATTATGGAGACAACATGTATATTTGTAGACAGGGCTATATCTCTCCAATTTGGAGCAGGGAACTAACGCTAAAATTCATGAAGATAGCCGATGAAGAAAAGTGGGATTTGGCCGTTCATGATTGCTCGAACAATACAAAATTTGCCAGAAGTCTTAATTTGGGCAGCAAAGAGGGTAAGTGGTTCGGAGCCAGCGATTATGGCTGTGAGTTTTCCAGAACTCCATTCGAAGCATTCTTACCCATACTTCGTGATGACAGCTTCAAATTTTTAAGTGAAGAAGAATTGCCTTTCGGCTATAAGCCAGGAGAGTTGATATTTTAGAAAGTCATGTCGATTATGTGTGGTCTATTGTTTCGTGGGATTTGGGGGAGATGTCTGGGACATTTCAAAAATGCCTATGACATGAAAGATGCCCAATTGGGTCACCACGAGAAGTGCGGAACTCCCGCCTTCGTGAATCACCTTCTTTTTTCGAACCGATGACCCTTTTCATGTTGGCACTAGGGATAGCTGTTGTTTTTAAACTCTAACTAAAAACACCCTGGTTGCTATATTGTTACAGCATCATATTTGATAGATAGCCATGCTAATCTAATTAGTAGGGGACCCTTCCTGAAGCTCGATGTTAAAATGAGTCAGGAAGGGTCTCTTTCTGTCCTCTAATAATAATTATGGTCAGTAGATCCGTCAATTTAAAGATCATCATGTCGTTCTATTTGAGGTTAAATATTGATGGCCTCAACACTAACAGTTTTCAAATACAGAGAAGTATACGTTAGTAATCAAATATTTATTTGCGTCGTAATATATTTTTCACTCCGATACAAAGTTAAAAATTAAATATTGGAAAGTCATTCAAAATTTATTAAATATATAACATAATAGCTTATTAACAACAAAAATGACATAAAAATGTTGCATGAGAATTATTCGATTTACAACATAATTATTAGTATTGATAATATATGAACTTAGAATATTTAAATATATACAAAGTTTGAACTATGTGATAAATTATTCTTATAAGATCAAATGTAATAGATTACATTCGTTATTAGGAATACCATGATTCTGATTAACGACAGTATATAAGGGGGAGACGAATGAGAAATTTGATGAATAACAGATTGATCTTGATCTTAATCGCTATTCTAATGTTATCGGGATGTACCAAGAACAGCAATCAGCCCCAGTTAACATCTGATTTGAACATGCACCAGTCTGCACCCGGTGTCTTTACTGAAACGGAATCAGGCTACTACTTGACTTCCGGAAACTTTTTCTATTACAGCGACAAGGACAATATCAATTTCGTCAAACTATGCAACAAACCTGATTGCGAACATACGGGCGAGAATTGCAACGCCTATAATTATGGATCCAGAAGTAATACTCATTTTTTCAATGGAAAACTTGTATTTCCATATATAAAAGAAAGCGCAACAGAATGGATGTTGACCATTGCTTCCAAAAACATGGATGGAACAGACTTTAAAATAGAAAAAGAGATCGATATTGGCTCTGGTGGATACAATGGGAAAATGCATAGAAATTATTTTGTATATAACTTGGAAAAATACGATGAAGGTACCACTGACAGGACAAGTACCTTATATCTTCTGGACCTCAACCATTTGGAGCAGGAACCCGTCATCATCTATGAATATGTTGAAACTGTGGTGAACGTCGGAGCTGGCATCTACTCTCCTGCAATGATAGGAGAATATATTTTCTTCAGCGTAAAAGATAAAGTTTATCGCTATGATATCTCTTCCAAGTCGTTAATTGATATTCCAAACTATGAAATTGCACGAAAAGGAGAATTTTATACGGAGAGTGGAATATACCAGTTGAATATGGACAACGATTTCTATTATCGGGATGTCTTGACTGGGGAAGTCACAGCGCTAAAGAAGGATGAGGACCCACTTGCCTTCGGTCCATTTTTCTCCGACGGCGAGAGGACCTATCGCCCGAATTACTCCTATGGCAACATGGTTATTCCAGATGAATATAATGGGATTCTGATCTATGATATGGAAGGGAATCGCATTGACTTCATAAAATATAGCATACCAACCGACAATCATGGTTACTTCGTCATCGCAGAGGATAAAGTGTTTGTTTTCCGGGCACCTGACTATGATTCGATTACTTCCTACTCTTATTTCGACAAGGGTAAAATCGGAACGGATGGGCTGGAGTGGACAGATGTGATCTTGAACGACTAGCGAAATTGGAGGAGAGAGATTTGAAACTAGAAATTGACGGACTGTCGAAAAGTTATGGAGATAAGCAGGTGTTTCAAAATTTCAGATGTAACTTCCAGCAGGGTATTACAGGGATTCTGGGCCCGAACGGGGCAGGTAAAAGCACCTTGATGAACCTCATCACCGATAATGTGAAAAGAGATGCCGGCCGGATTCGTTACGGGGATAAAGATGTCTTGGAACTGGGAAAAGCCTTTCGTTCCGTATTGGGATATATGCCCCAAGAGCAGGGAATGTATGATGATTTTTCAGCGCTGGTATTTCTGCGCTATATGGCTGAACTCAAAGGACTTCGAAAAAAAGAGGCAATGATTCAGATTGATTCCCTTCTGGACTTGGTCGCACTTAAACATGTTTCACATCGTAAATTAGGAACATATTCCGGTGGAATGAGACAGAGGATTTTGCTCTGTCAGGCACTATTGGGTAGTCCGGAAATTATCATCCTGGATGAACCCACAGCAGGTCTGGATGTCGAGGAACGAATCAAGATTACGGAATACATCACGAACCTCTCCAAAGGAAGGATCGTGTTGTGGTCTACACACATTGTCAGTGATATTGAACATACCGCCTCAAATATCCTGATTATGCGTTCGGGTGAAAATCTGGTATATGCACCGGTTGATCAGCTGATTCAGGCAAAAAGTTCAAAGGATTTGTCTGAAGCTTATCTCAAATATATGGATAATACCCCTCGAGGCGAAGCATGAGAGAGCTGAAAAGAGTTCTGTTCTCAGGGAAAACTCTATTCACCGTCATTGTTTTGATCCTCATCTCCGTGGTTGTTCAACAGATGACACGCGGAACCTCACAAGAAGAATTCAAACAGATGAACTCCGCATATGATATCGCCTTGGAAGAAGTAAACCAAGTCAATCCACAGGATCCATTAAGCTATCTGGAAAACAGATCCAATGAAATGAGGGTTATTTTTGGACTAAAGTCACGGATAGAAGAGGGTCGGGGAAATACAGAAGAATACCTTCTCCTTCGAGATGAATACGCCATAATGTTCCCGGAACTTGTTGAACAGATTGAAAACGGAAAAATCGACATAACCTCTTCCGAGGCTAACTATAGAAGAATGGCGTACAAAAATGTCATGGATAAGGTCCAATATGTGGGATCCTACAATATCTATTATGAGAAGATTACTAGTGAAGCCGAAAAAATGAGCAGTGTCAGCATTTTCTCAGATGAGAACTCTTTTTCCCATAGAAATATTGTAAAAACCGTCAATGATTTCAAACCGATAGAAAACTGGAAAATTGGGTTAGAAAACACACAGGTTGAAGATTCACTATTTAGTTCGTTGCTTATCGATTATCTGTTGCTAGTTTTTGTCTTTGTCTTCGTGCTCAGCTTTATACAAGAACGAAAATCGAGCATGTGGCAGTTAGTCTATGCTTCCGCTGAGGGCAGAGGAGCTCTGGCTTTTAAAAGGATTGTCATCCTGTTTCTTGGTTCTTCAGCCATGACCCTTCTCCTGTTTGGGGTGAAATTCCTGGTGGCACAAAATGAATTCGGAAGGAAAATCAACTTCGATCTTCCGCTGCAAAGCATCTCCATATTTCGCTTTGTTCCGTCTGCCATCACCTTGGGTGAATTTCTTCTCGAATACTTAGTGATCAGGATCATGACGATATTCATCGCGGGTCTGCTCTTGTGGCTTCTCTTGTCCTTGGCAAGAAACCTCACGATCGCCATAACGCTCACAGGTGCAGTGATCGCTGCGCAATACGGGTTATTTGTATTTGTTTCAGATAGCAGTATATTGGCTCCATTGAAATTTTTGAATTTCTTTACCTTTATAAACCCACAAAAATTATTAGAAAAATATCTGAATATCAATATCATGGGGTATCCGGTCAACATCAAGAACCTGATGCTGACGCTAATTCCATTTCTTGCAGCGTTTCTTTGTATCTTATCAGTCATCTACCACGCAAAGAAAAGACCGATATCCCACGTATCGAAAATTGAAGCTTTCCTGGATTATCTGCGGATAAAAATAAATCCCCTCTTCGCAAAACTGGGACTTGGCGGAATGGAACTCTATAAGACACTCCTTCCTTTGAAGGGATGGGTTGTCGTATTGCTCTTCCTATACTTGATGAGTGGATATCAGGGAGTGCCTTCAACTTTTATCGAATCCAAGGATTTTGTTGCCCTAAAGTATTATAAGGCTTATGAAGGACCAGTGGGGGAGAACACCCTGAGCGAACTTCGAGCGCTGCTGGAAACAGAAGACAATCAGGTACAAGGCGACAACCTTGAGGATTCAAACCCGGATTACTATGAAGGGGTGAGTCTTGTATTAGCAGATGCGGAAAGGATAGTTGAGATCAACAAGAATGAGGGAAGACAGCTGGAATTGGTTTCTCCTTATGCCTATCAGAGCCTATTTAGCGATAATAGTGAAAGGTATCATCTTTTGCAGGGAGTAAAACTTGTCCTTATTACCGTCCTGTTCTTTTCCGGTATCTTTGTCTATGAGAAAGAAAAGAAGATGAAAAAGCTCATTCTTTCAAGTCGAGAAGGGAGAGACAAGTTTTTCAGGAAGAAAATCATGGTGAACTTGGGCTTGTTATCCTTACTCCTTCTGGTTTTCTATGGCATTGAGATCCAATCCGCAAATCAGGTTATGGGCGGATTTTCCAATTTAGGTGCTCCTGCCAGAAGCCTGGCATTTCTGGAGGGAGTTGATGGAAATTACTCCTTAGGATTCCTTCTTGCCTACCTTTATCTTGTGCGGATGATGGGATTGTTTTTCCTGTTCTCGCTGATTTGTCTCATTTCCTTAGCTTTTTCAAAAGTGAACCACTCGATGATCGTCTTGTTGATGCTTTTCGTGCTCCCTATGGTATTAAGCGATATCGGAGCGGGGATTTCATCGAGAATGACATGGGCATCCTTGCTTAATCCGCAAGGAATACTCGAGAGGGGATGGTGGCTTCCCATTGCGGTACTGCTCTTCACTATCTCGGTCATCTCGTCACTGAAAGTGGCTTTCAGGAAAGGATACAAGTGATTTTTGAATAGCAAACAACGCAACAATAATGTGGGTCAGAACGGCCTGGATGAGGAATGGGCATGAACCGATTATTGAAGAGGGGAAATATCAGCGTTCCAGGAAGAACTGAAGCTCAGGAACAAGATTGAAAAAATATGCGGTCAACCCAAAAGAAAAGGAACGTGCTATAGCTTAAAGCGTAAAAGAATTATTGAACATTGCGATGATGGAGAGCGCTCAAAGATAAGAACCCCATTGAAACATAGTCATCGAACTCTGTTTGGGTCTTGGTTTAATAAAAATCTAATTGAAAGTGAGACCAGATACTATATGAGAACACAAAGTATTTATGATGTTATATGTGAGAGCATGAATTCCGAAGGAAAGCTCTCACAAAACTTTACGCTTCCATGTGAAGAGGCTTCGCCAAATGAACTGCGTTTTATGCCTGGTGCAAAAGACGGGATTGGCGTATTTCACTTTGGCTTAAAACATCCGGAAAAAGTCGCTAAGAAAATAATGAGGTTCATGAAAAGCGACTGGGAAAAAGGTTGTACTGATTCGCAAAGCAAAATTGCTGAACTCCTCCATAAACATAGGGCCTTGTCGGTGGTTGACCATGTCCTTGATTCCATTCGAGAAGACCTTAGAGGGGACGATGTTAAGAAAATGGTTGATTATGCTTGCCAGCTCGCTTTTCAGAATGCTGATGAGGAAATGGTCAAGCTAGGAATAGCCTTGCTAGGTGTAACTGATTTAAGCACCGAACAGGAAATTATAGACAAGCTTCTTTTGCTCGCTTTGTATGAAGAGTTCACGCTTTATGTGGATGTAGCGGTTTCGAACTACCAAAATGGAAATGATCTTCTGTTCGAAATTGCAAAGAAAGTTGATGGGTGGGGTAAAATCCATACAATAGAGCGCATAGAGCCGACATCGGATGAAATCCGAGAATGGATTTTGCGTAAAGGCTGTGACAATTCAGTTATGGATGCTTACCTTGGACTGGAATGTGCTAATAAGGGTGATTTGATTAATGCCCTGCGCCGTGATTCAGTGGACAATGAACTTTTTGAAAGTATCAGCATTATCATTGATGCTCTCTTGGATGAAAGACCTGCAGAGGGCATAAGCGCTTATGAACACGATGAAGAAGCATTACAGCGATATTTGTTATTTGCTGAAGAACACGCGGTTACCCTTAAACACCTCTGGTTCATCCTTAATTTGCAAGATTGGTTAGAAGATGCAGAAATAGCGAACAGAGATAAATTGCAAAAGATGTGCGATAACATTATTTGTAGGGAATCCTGGAATGATTTGATTCGAAATACTCTTGAAAATCCCGACGAGGACCAACTTTTCTACATTTCCAATGCAGCATCCAGATTGAATTTAGATGTTTCGGAATTGATATTTAAGGCAATCAGTAAGGATCCTGTAAAATATTGTGGGTATCTTTCTATTGCTTATCAAAATCCAGAATATGCAAAACAGTTAACGGAAATATATGAGGAAATCTTACCCCTTGATGATATGGCCACAGGAATGGGAGATTTTCTTTTTGCGGAGAATCTATCACAAGAGCATTTTTGTCTGGATTTTGTCTTACAAGAGCTAAAGCAATATCCGAAAATGGGTGAACGGCTGATAAAGGCTGCACTTCAGTCACCTGTGGTCAGAGAACGAAACGGTGCGTGTAAAGTGGTGGAAGAATGGAGCAAACAATTGGATCAAAATTTGAATGCCATTTCACCGAATTTATTCAAAGTACTAAAAGATACCGCGAGAATCGAAGTTGACTCGGATATGAAGAAGAATATGAAAAAGCTTCTAAAGATTAAATAGAGATTTATGCTTTGTCTTTGCATTATTTTTTGCGACGTCAAAGCGTTGTAGTACATCAATATTGTTCTCCCAACCTTATGGAACAAACTTCAACTTTGGCATGTTGTGAGGGTTGTAGCAAGGGAAAAAATAGGCATATAAAGTGCTTTGAGAGGCTTTCAATGCTTTTTTCTGCCCTCTTGCTTAGCCTGATTATCCCACGTTGAGACGGTAGTATTGATGTCTAGGGTGGAGAAGTAATGATGGATAAAGTCCTGTATTTAAAGGCTTTTCGAGTTTAAGGATTGAAATCCATAGTTCAAGATTCATGATGTTATTGCGCTGGAGGGGAAGGTCTGCTAAATTAGATTTGATAGTTAGGTGGTCAGTTTAGTTGTCATAGCCCGATGACAGAACAGATTGAAGAGAAGGAAAATCGTATTTGAAGTGGACAGTGTCTATATTTGAGGGGTGATCTAATGGAATCAATGCAATATCAAGGTTGGATTTTTAATTTTGATAAGGATGCAACGCGAGAATATTATGCAAAGCATCGTTATGAATGCTCTGGTGCTCCATGTCGTAATTTTCATCAGAATTTATTTGAGATGCCATCTGAGGTTAGAAGATTTCTTGAAGGTTTCGGTGTTGACATTGATAATCCCATAGAGCAGATGTCAACCACTGCGTTCAAAGAGGATAATTTGGTGGAACAAGAGGTTATGTATTGTGTCAAAGGAACAGCTTCTTCAGAAGAAGGATATGAAATCGACATCGGAAATGTCCAAATTTCAATAGTTAAGGACAGATCTGTAATGCCGAATCATGAAATGCCGGAGCCGTATTTCGGGCTCATATTGTACAACTTGTTTTTTCATTGGACAGTAGATGATGATATCGATGATTGGTATCCTGAGAGTAATAAATTATTACGAAAAAATAAAACGTTTCTCTTCCGCAAAAAATGAGCATAATCTCCGTCAAAACAAAACCTGGCTAAAAAGCATAAATGTAAGGCATCCTACGATAAAATTTCGAGGAATGCCTTTCTTATTTTGGCTTCAGGGCTCCACATCCGCCATCACGAGACGCATCTTAGCATTATTGTAAAGATGGCAGTCTTCAAGCATATAATGTTACTGGACCATAGAGAAGAAAAAATGATGCCCTCGGCGGCTGAACAAAAATCAGTCGCCGAGGGCATTGTCACTGGTTGAATCTACCTGCAATCAAGTGCATTTAATTTAGATAATATTAAGTAATACTCTGACCTAATTATTATTAGCAGAGGTAGGAATCAATGAAAAATGGTTTCGATAAAGCTGGATTGCAGCTACACCGATGAGAACCGCCATTCCTGCGAGTGCGACGGTCTGAAGAAGACCGTACTCTCCCTTAAACCCTTCCGGTGCGTTTAGAAATTGATAGATTCCAAAATAAGCCCATGCAACAGGAAGAGGGAATATAGCGTTACGGATTTTTGAGAGTACCATAATGACCAGGGGAACTGATATGACAAGGATAATGATTGCCCAAACATCATCAGCAATTCCGAAACCGCTCCAATTCAGCTTGACTAACGCTGAAGCGATGTTAACGACGGTTGCAATAAATAACCAGCCTGTATAGAGTCCAAAGCTCAGGGGCAGCAGCCAGCGCTTCCCGGTTTGGATCTTAAGTAGTTTCTGGCAAATCAGGGCTAATGTGATTGCAAATGCCAAAATGAAGAGCGCGGACAGTTCAATTTGCAAATAGGAGAAAGTAACAATCCACACAATGTTCAGGACACAGGAAATTCTGTAAAGGACAGTAATCTGATCTACAGCGTTATGATAATAAGTGTCATCTTTTTTTGCAATCATCACAATCACAGAAATCAGCAGCAATGTGTAGATCATGCTCCAGATGCTGAAGGTGGAAGGGCTCGGAGTAATAAGGGTGATATACATATCCGAAATTTCTTTTTGTGAGAGTCCGTTGATAATACCTGTCGCACCCAGGGCGTTGACAGCCAGAGTGAGGAGGAAAAATATTCCGTTGACCCATGCTTTTTTTGTCCTATCCATAATAAACTCCTTTTTCTTTCTATTTTTTCAAAACTGTTACGCCAGGACTTGTTTTATCCGAAGACTAACAACAAGCTCATGCCAGTGAATTTCAAGGAATTGAGAATTCCATCTGGTTTTTGTTTTCCAAACTTATCAAAAAATAGTAATTTCTCCAATGAACACCATCTGAAATTCATTGATTGTTGTATATTATAATTGTATATTACAATGATTTGTATTTCAATCGAATGTGAAAATTTCAAAAGTTCTATGACTGAACCTTTAGTTATGGTGCATGGTTTGAACATCTTCAGGATTTGCTTTCATGCCAAACTCGAATTTGGCCAATTACCGGTGAAATAGCATAGATGTTGCAGGCTTATATTGCTGTTGATCAGCAGGACACTTCGATGAAAAGGGTCTTTAGATCAGCTTATGATATTTCCTTGCAGGATCGGTAACAATATCTCCATACGGGTCATTTCGATGCGGCTTGCCTATCTTTGAAACAAAGGGATAAGAGGATTCTTAATAGGATGTATGATTCACAGCTCAAGTGGAAGTATAATGATTGTAAAGGAAGCGTTATAGTGGGCTTAAGAAGTACCAAAGAAAAGTGAAAGACAATCTTCAAAGTCAAAAGAGAAATAAGAGCAAAATAGGATGAAACCAAACCAGGAGCAATTCATCATACCGTTTCGCTGATTAATTTCGATGAGCCTGAAATGGCTCAGAATTCACCCTGTCCTTATGAAACACGCTGGATGAGATGAAAATGAGAAATCATCTGTCTTGAAGAAAAGCCATTAAGCAGAACGAGGTATTAATATATCTGCACCATGAAAGTGAGGAATAACAAGTGTTTAGAGATATGAGAAGAAGCAAGCAATTATTATCCATGGAAGACACAGTAGCGGTCATGGACAGATGTACAAATGGTGTCCTGGCCTGCATAGGAGATGAAGACTACCCCTATGCTGTCCCTCTTAGTTATGTCTATTTCAACGGAAAAATCTATTTTCATTCAGCAAAAACTGGACATAAAATCGATGCAATCTTGAAGAATCCAAAAGTGTGTTTTACGGTAATCGACGAAGATACAATCGTGAGTAAAGAATACACATCATATTTCCGGAGTGTACTGGCTTTTGGCAAAGCCAGAATTGCAGAAGATGATGAATGGCTAAAAGCTTTTAAAGCAATAGTTGAAAAGTATTCAGGAGACCAGCCTGAAGAAGCTAAGCACAAGGCAATAAACGGATGCACACAAGCGTATATCATTGCAATTGACATTGAGCACATCACTGGTAAAGAGGCAATTGAATACGTCGATCCAAAAAGAAAATAATCCATTTATAATCAGAAATGGCGAAATATCTTTAAACTGAAGCTCTAAAATGAAAATTTAACTTAAATGGAACCCGATGCCCAGATATGGATACAAATTGACAAGAGTGCGAATTATAAGCTAGTATGAAGTAAATTCTAATCTACTGATAAATAACGCGGACATTAATTTGGGGGTATTTTTGTGATAGATCATGTTAAAGACATCGCAGAGTTGCTAAAGGTATTAGCCAATGACAACAGATTAGCCATCGTGTGCTATCTTCTCGAATCACCAATGACGGTGAGCGAGCTGCACCAAAAGTTTAGGAACCTCACACAATCGGCATTGTCGCAGCATCTGTCTATTTTAAAGGCGCATAGAATATTGAGTTCAAGCAAGAGTGGCCTTTCCATCACCTATTCAATACAAGATGATCGGATCAGAAGCGTTATCAAGGTATTAAGAGATAATTATTGTAATTGTTAAAGTCCCGATTTGGATTAAGGCAAGACATGTGGATTAGCAAAACTAATTACGTGTCTTTTTTAGTTGCTGCTGTAATCATGATTTTCAAACTGATCAGTTGCATATTGCCTGAATATAGATAAGGATTTTCTGAGGATTTAGGCCGAATATTAGCATTGACAAAATTTAATTTATAAACTATCATAAGTTAGTAATTAAGCAATTGCTAATATACTTAAAGGGCTTCATAAGGATTTATCAGGTCTATCAGCCTGCAAGGATTTATTCCTCTGAGGTATGAAAGTATCAATGGTTTAGTTAAAACAGGATCTTGTAGAAAAAAAACAAGATGGAACAAAGTAAAAACATAATGGAGGATAGTATTATTATGGCAAGAGAATTAAAGAGTAATGAATTTCAAAATGAGGTAATAAACGGTCAGGGTGTAATATTGGTGGATTTTTCTGCAGTATGGTGCGGACCATGTAAAATGCTTGCGCCTGTAGTTGAACAATTAAGCACAGAAATGGAAGGCAAGGCCAAGGTGTTTAAAGTCGATGTCGATAAAAGTGGAGATATCGCCCAGAAATACAATATTATGAGCGTTCCAACAGTCATGATTTTCAAAGATGGCAAAGTCATTGACCAGATGGTAGGTTTTCAACCAAAGGAAGCTTTGAAAAGGAAATTGGAACATTATTCAAAATAGAGGAGATTATCACCCATGACTAACCGATATGACATCGCCATAGTGGGCAGCGGTCCTGCTGGGCTTTCTGCGGCAATCAACGCGAAAATTAGGAATAAAAAAATCATTGTGTTTGGTAATAAGGATTTGAGCAATAAAGTGAAGAAGGCGCCCAAAGTAAACAACTACTTAGGGCTAAAAGGTGTTACCGGTGAACATCTGAAGAACCAGTTTGCTGAGCATATTGAATCCTTGAATATTGACATCACAACTGATAGAATTAATAATATCTATGCAATGGGAGATTATTTCACACTCATGGCTAACGAAAAAGCCTTTGAAGCCACTTCTGTGATTTTGGCTTCAGGTATTGAATTTTCCAAACCTTTACCGGGAGAACTGGAATATCTGGGTAGAGGTGTAGGCTATTGTGCCACCTGCGATGCACCTTTATACAAGGGCAAGACGGTCACCGTCATTGGCTATAATGAAGAAGCTGTGGAAGAAGCAAACTACATCAGTGAGCTTGTAGGGAAGCTTTATTTTGTGCCCAGATTCAAAGGGGACTACAAGTTGAACCCTAACATCGAAGTGGTCCGTGGCGTTCCATTAAATATTCAAGGCACCGAAAAAGTCAATAAGCTTGTACTTAAGGATAGGGAGATCGATACGGAGGCCATATTTATTCTGAAGGATAGTGTGAGACCCGAGCAACTTGTGCCAGGATTAGAGATGGATGAAATGCACATCAGAGTCAACAGAAAAATGGAAACGAACCTCCCGGGACTTTATGCAGCTGGCGACATTATTGGGAAGCCTTATCAATATATCAAGGCAGCAGGAGAAGGACAGGTGGCAGCACTTAACTCAGTGAGTTTCCTGGATAAGAACAAGAACTAGACTAAACACTAAAATCATTCAGTGCCATGCATGTGGCATTATAGGAGAAAGAGATGATAAATGGCCTAGTATCAACCACCAGTATCAGTTTTATTCTCGTATTCTTTGAAGGACTCCTCTCGTTCTTCTCACCATGTGTCATTCCGCTTATCCCTCTCTATATGGGGTACTTGGCGGGAAACACAGAAGTTGTCGGAGAGGACGGAATGATCAACTACAATCGGAAAAAGGTGTTTCTACATACCCTGAGTTTTGTACTTGGAATATCGTTTGCATTCTTCATATTAGGGATATCCTTTACGGTGATGGGAACATTATTGAACCAAAACCAAGTATTATTCACACGAATTGCGGGAATACTCATTATCACCATGGGCTTGTTTCAGCTTGATTTCTTTAACATCAACTTTCTGCATCGGGAAAGAAAGATTAACTTCAATCTTGCAAAAAGAACGGTGAATCCCCTGGTGGCATTTGTTCTTGGGTTCACATTCAGCTTTGCCTGGACGCCATGCGTGGGTCCTGCCCTTTCATCGGTACTGATCTTGGCATCCAGCGCCAAAAGCGCATTTGCAGGAAATGCACTAGTCGTTGTATACGCCATTGGATTTGTCATTCCTTTCCTCTTATTGGGCTTGTTTACCACTCAAGCGCTGAACCTGTTGAAAAAGCACAAAAAACTATTGAAGTATACGGTCAAGGCAGGAGGAGTGATTCTGATCATCATGGGTGTTATGACCTTTACTGGCTGGATGAACGGAGTATCCAGTTACTTGAATACCTTTGTTTCTACAGCCGCTCCAGAAAGCAATGAACCGCAAGAATCTGTAGTCGAGACTCCGGAAACATCAGATTCGAGTACTAGTGAATCACCTGGTGACGAAGAGGCACAGGCCATACCTGCATTTGACTTTACCTTAGTAGACCAGTATGGCAATACGCATACCCTTTCGGATTATAAGGGAAAGGTGGTGTTCCTGAATTTCTGGGCAACGTGGTGTCCTCCGTGCAACCTGGAGATGCCCGACATAGAAGCCCTATACAAGGAACACAACTATAATAAGGACGATATCGTCATCTTGGGTGTTGCCAGCCCCAAAGGTCCGGAGAATACGAATACACGTGAAATAGACAAAGATGGAGTCCTTGGGTTCTTAGAGCAAAAAGAATATACATTTCCCATACTGTTTGATGATACCGGTGAAGTATATCGTTTATATAATGTCACCGCATTACCCACTACCTTCATGATAGATAAAAACGGGTCTATTTTCGGGTATGTGCCTGGAATGCTCACAAAAGATATGATGAGAAGTATCATAGAACAAACTATAGATTCCACTAAATAACAGAAGGCTTCCAGATGTGACTATGATGGAATTTGAAGATTTGTAACACCAGGAAATGGAAGACTCTATCTAATTAGCTTAAGCATGTGCAAGAGTGACCACTGGAATAAATAGTGTACCAGAGCTTTCTTAGATGCAAACAATCATCTTTGTGGAGAAATACCAGCACAGTGTAATATCATTGTTGGATGGACATCATTACGAGACACGCATAGCATAACCTCCGCATTTTATAATGAGGGGGTTATATTTACGCTTATTTTAGGGTCTTACTTTAGGATCTGTTTGAAATCATTTTTCAATTAAAGATAAACATATGTTATAAATTTATCTTTTTCATATAGGCTTATTCATCTGATTTAGTTATTCTATCCATACGTTCCACAGGATTCATGTTCCTTGTAGCAACTCGAAAATTAGCGAGTTACCTTATGAATCCAAGATATTTTCAAAATTACGAACTTTATATCATAAGATAACTTTTGATATACGGTATGCTATAATGTTGTCAATAACGATGAAAATTGCTGAAACTCATAACCATATCGAAGGTCGCTTTGTATCAATCAGGAAAATGGAAAAGAAGGTTTGGATATGTCAGCACATTACTCCACAGACCTGAAAATAATGAGAGCTATCTTTTTCAAAAGATCACTTCATCCGCTCGCAAAACAGCATTAAACAAATTGAACCAGAAGAAAAATCCTTCATGGTGATTTCGGTCAGCTGAGGTTAAAAGGTCGGTTATGAATGTGGGCGGACAGGTCAATTATTCGCGAAAATCTCCTATTTAAGCATAGGATTAAAGGAAGGTGATTTCATGATTAAAGTGCAGAAAATGAAGCGAAATTGGACGAAAGTACTTAGTTATTTGCTTGTAGGAACTATGCTTATAATTATGACATCTTGCGCCAAGGAAAAAACTCTGATTCAGGCAGGCAATCTGATGGCGGAAATATCCGCAGATGAGGTCAGTAGTAGAACACCTGATGATCAGTTTATTGGGAACACGGCAGACTTTTCTTTCGATCTCTTTAAGGAAACAATTGCCGAAAAAGAAAACTCTCTTGTTTCGCCACTGTCCGTTATGCTCGCACTTGCCATGACTGCAAACGGCGCAGATAGTGAAACGCTCGAAGAGATGGCACAAGTGCTGGGCAAGGATCTCACGCTGAATGAACTGAACGAATACCTTTATTCCTATGCCAACAGCTTGCCAAGTGAAGTGAAGTCGAAGCTTCAGATTGCCAACTCTATCTGGTTAAGTGAGGACGAGGATCGTCTGGTGGTGGAAAAGGAATTCTTGAAAGTCAATGCGTCTTACTATGGCGCTGCGGCATACAAATCAGCTTTTGACGACCAGACCATTAAGGATATTAACAGCTGGGTTGAAACGAACACCGACGGCATGATCGACAAAATACTTGAGCAGATCAACGAAGATGCCATCATGTACCTGATCAACGCTATCGTGTTCGATGCTGAGTGGAAAAATGCGTATAAACTAAATGAGATAGCGAGCGGTGACTTTACCGCCATCGACGGGAGTACGCAAACGGCGGATTATATGAATTCCGAAGAAGATACCTACCTTGACGATGGCAGGGCGACAGGTTTTATCAAACCTTATGCCAATGGCCATTATAGCTTCGTCGCACTCCTTCCCAACGAAGATGTGGACATACTAGACTACATCGCAACCCTTTCGGGGGAAGGGTTCCTGAAAACAATCAAGGAGGCTGAAAAGACGGCCGTCACTGCGGCTCTGCCGAAATACAGCTACGCATACACCGTAACGATGAATGATGCCCTGAAGGCTATTGGCATGCCGAAGGCTTTTTCGGCGGATGAAGCTGATTTCAGCAAGCTTGGGAAATCATCAAGAGGAAATATCTACATCGGGGAAGTGCTCCACAAGACCTTCATCAGCGTGGATGAGCTGGGAACAAAAGCGGGTGCGGTAACAAAGGTAGAAATGAGAGAGGAATCCTATATGGAAACAAAAATCGTGAAGCTCGAAAGGCCTTTTGTTTATGCCATTATCGATAACGCCACAAATCTTCCCGTCTTCATCGGAGCGGTAATGAGTCTTGGGAAATAGGGACAGGCTCAAGACCAATGCATTGAGAATGAATAATTGTTAAGCAATACAACTTCGAGAGTGCTGACTGGGTTTATTGACAACCTAGAGATGGAGGGACAATAGAATCAGATTGAAAGGGTTTCGGAATAGTAGAACTTCATACATACTGATTGCTTGAATTCTGACTCAAAAAGTTTGATAGTGAACCGGTTTTTTTGTTTGCAAGGATTTTCTATTTCACATATCCCGTTTGTTGGTAGTGGAATCGCTTATAATTATCATCGATTTATGTGCCTGTAAAACTGGGCCTAAAATATCAATCGAAATTGGCCATTTGGTTGATGAGTTTGACAGTTGTTTCTTAGATGGGTATGAAAGTTATTCCAAGGAGTAAAGCATGCGCAAATTCGGATATTTTATCTAAAGAAAACAGCGGGTCTGTACCGTCAGGTAACAGGCCCGCTGTTGAAATATGTGTGAAGAGGTTTATTCTGTCATTCCTTGGTGCATGCATTCATGATTTTCCATCTCGATTACTTCCAAAGTGCAATGCAGGTAATGCATCACTTTATGCATATACATAGGGTCATCTTTCTGGATTCCCATGAACGAAGAGCCAGGTCCCATTTGTTCTGCAACAAGCTTTAGGATATCACCAGTTGGTTTAACCCCGTGTTCGGAAAGTATCTCAACAGCAACTGCAGGTGCAGCCTTCAAAGCTTTCTCAGATCTTGTGGATGCGAATACAGGTGTAGATGAAAGCAGTGTAAGTGTTAGTGCCAGTCCGGCTATCTTCTTAATCATATGTTAGACTTCCTTTCGTTGGTTATGATTTCTTAGTATGGCCTAATTGTATACGTGCATTATGGAGAACCTATGGAGATATGGGATGAAAATGGTTAACCTTTACTTCAAATTGTTAATATTGGATGAATATTTGGCTCCAGTATACTCCCACTGTTACTGGAAGGTGTTTGTCGGATGTACACACATGGAAGAGATAATCATAGGGTATTTCGTTACCTCTTTGTGGATACTGGGACATAATGAATTTGAATTGAATCAAATGGCAATACATTTCAAAAACAACACTCAATGACAATAAGAAAATCATAATTACCCTGTTGGATGGAATCAGTTTCGAATGTGATAGCTAACAATAAGAAAACTGAACCAACTGGGGGCAAGCATCCTTTACTGGAGGGAGTTCAAACGGATTGACAATGCAGAGAAGTGGCAATACGATATAGTGAATAATATAATCAAATATACGTAGATGAGAGCAGATAAACGGGAAAAGTGATTTTAGGCCTGACCATTTCTTTGGATGGATTTGCAGAGGATGCTAATGGCAGTGTTGGTGCCTTATATGCTGATATTGCCTTCCTGTTGATGAACATGCTGGGCGACGCTTCAGAAAAGTTGCAGTATCTAAACAGGCTAACCATCTACGGATTTTATGATCCGGTTGAACTGGTTCATGGTGGAGACATTATGGCAGTCAACCTCCTCTATATCTCAATCATCGCAATTCTTTTTGCTTCAGCGGTGCTGGTCTTCAAGAAAAAGAGGCTTCCCCTGTAAGCGCCCATGGAAGTCGAGGGTATATAAAAATGACACGATTCCTTATTTTCAAAATAAGGGAAACATTCCTCTGTATGTCCATAAGTCGGCGCGTAAAATACGAATCCGTCTGAGTGGACTGGTTCATTTCAGGTGCAAATAGAAAAGTCATTTGGAGCATGATGGTACAGGTCATCATAATTAAATGATAAAGGAGCTGGCCTCGCTAATTTGATTAGCGTAGACACGGCTCCTCTGTTTTTTTCTGTTTAGATGTCTGGTGGACTATTTTTCAGTCTTGCCAGATGGGGCTCCTGGCACGAAGATTTTCTTGCTATAGTTGTGCTCGTATACCTTATCCAGCATTTCTCCGAAACGCTGATAGTGGACGATCTCTCTAGCCCTCAGGAATTTGAGAATCTCTTTGACTTCGATTTCATTAGTAAGCTTGATGAGGTGCTCGTAGGTCGCCCTCGCTTTCTGTTCAGCAGCCATATCCTCACTCAGGTCCGTGATGGGGTCGCCTAGGGCTTGGATATACGCTGTGGTGAAAGGGACACCATTGGCATCACCAGGGAACAGGGATCCGCCATGCTGAGCGAAGTGTCCGCCAAGACCAGCTTCCTTCAATTCCTGAGGTGTCGCATTCTGCGTCATCTGGAAAATCATGGTGCAAATCATCTCAACATGGCCGAGTTCTTCAGTTCCGATATCGGTCAGGAGTCCCATGAGGTTTCCGGTAGGCATGCTGTACCTCTGATTGAGATAGCGAATTGCCGCAGCCAGCTCTCCATCTGGACCGCCATACGATGCCATGAGGCATTTCGCCATCTTGAGGTCCTTGCTCTTCAGATTTATTGGAAATTCTAGTTTCTTCTCATAAATCCACATGTCATACCCTCCTTTCCTGGTTTTCCCAAGGCCAGGGATCGTTCAGCCATTTGTTCTGCTCCTCATTGGTCCTCACGTTCGTCGCGAATAGCGGAGTGTGGGTTTCCTGATATTTCGTGCGAAGCTCTGTTGCGGTTTCCATATATTTCGCCATCTTCTTCATTGCTTCCTCATCATTAGGGTGAGTATCCAGGTAGAGATTGAGATCGATCAGCGCAAACTCAACTTCCTGCAGCTCTTTCAGGTCGGTCATCATTTTCGTTGCCATATTGATCAGTTCCTCCTTTTCTTAAATCTGGTATTTGTCGTCAAGGTCCTTGAAGATTGTGCCTGCTTTAAGACCTTCAGTCAAATCATAAGTCTCTCCATGCGGTTGATACATTACATAAGCCTTGCCGATTCCGCCTTCAAATGGAGATACACTGGAATTCGACGATAGTTTCTGTTCAGGTCTCGGACTGTTGGCATCGATTTTTGCGATGTCATTCATAGTACCAGTAGTTTTTACCACGATAATCACTCCTTTACACAGATTGCAATTTTAGTGCAAGTTAAACATATCAAGTAAAAAAGGATAGTGTATTAAGATTCTTGAAACAACAATGTCCACAACACAGATAAATTGTTAACAAATTTTTGATGCTATGATACAAATTATTTAATATTGATATAAGTTGTGAATTGTAATACGTAAAGAAGATCATCATTGATGCAATTTAGAAACCAGATAATAACCTAATAGATATCCATATCTTTGATTCTTTCAATCAACGAGCAACTACTAATTCGTTAGACTTTAAGAGAAAAAATATTCGGGACCAGGCGCTAGAAAATTGATTGACATGCGCATCTCAAGCAGGCGTCATTGCGTATTCCAGGACAATATCAGGACAATATCAAAGATTCGACAAGTAGCTTGTTGGAAATAAGCGGTATCGGCAATAGTATCTTTGTGATACAATGTTATCAGAATATTGAGAAACTCGGACTGCGAATGTGCGTGACATGCGAGGCTTATTGTTGTGGGTAATTAGTTAACGGGCGTTATCCCATGAGTTTACTTGTTGGTGGAACTTGCGAAGTGAGAGAATTTCGGAGGTTGTGAAAATCGTATAAGCGCTCAAGTGCATGGATGCATTCTGGAAATTTCTATTCATTAATATTCGATGAAAGGGGTTACCTGTATGAAAGGAAATAAAGAATTGATCAATACCCTCAACGCACTTCTTTCCGACGAACTAGGTGCAATCAGCCAGTATTTTGTCCACTCGGAGATGAATGCCAACTGGGGTTACAAAAAACTGCATGCAGCATTTGAAAAACGCTCCATAGAAGAGATGAAGCATGCTGAAAAGCTTATTGCCAGAATTTTGTTTTTGGAAGGAATTCCAATCGTAAGCCATTTGAGCGACATCAAAATCGGAAGTGATGCACCCAAAATGCTGGATAATGATCATTTTGCAGAAGAGATTGCCATTAAGGGCTATAACGAAGCTATAATATTGGCCGGAGAGGTCAAGGATTATGCCACTCGCGAAATCCTTGAGGAGATTTTAGAGGACGAGGACAGACATATCGATGAGATTGAGGAGCTTCAAGACCAGATTTCTCATATGACATTGCCGCTTTTCCTGACAACCCAGGTCGAATAGCACATTCACCATGTGTCTTAAGAAGAAAGTTTTGGCTTCTGCAGGATTTTCGGTGAAATAACAACTTCAATGGAGAAACCGTCGACGAAAGTTGACGGTTTCTTATCGGGAAGCTCAGCATACCCTGGAACGTGCAGATGAGAAAAGGCGGCACCGTGTGAAAAAATACATTCTCTTTAAGGACAGTGATAGACAAAAACCAGCCTGGTGTATGTGAAAATTTCTCGGTGGTGGAAGTCAAAAATATTTGACAGCACATAGGAAAAGAAAATGCAAAGGCAGGTCCGTTTGCCTGAAGTTTGTCAAGGACAGGCACTACAGGCAAAGTTATTGTGAAATAAGCGCTATAATTTAATTGACGAAGAACAGGATAACATGGTAATTTTATAAAAATATCGAATTGTACAGCATCTGGGATGAGGGGTAAAGCCCTCTATCATAGCAACTGAAGGAGTCATTATAGTTGAAGAAAAGAGAAAGAATCAAACAATTAGCTGTTTGCCTTATTGCCTTAACCGTTGTTATCATTCCTATGATTTCCTTTGTCATCGGGTACACCAGCATCAATTTTGATCGGTACAGGCAACACGCACCCATAAGCGGCATATACGGAAAATACAGCAATGTAGCCAGGGAAGCTGCCACTCTTTCAAATACCGGGAGAGGGACCCTCTCCACCGCATACGTCATTAGGGGAACGGAGGAAGTTGTTCGCAACATTTCCATCCTTGGTCTTGTGACATTGCTTACTGCCTTAGCCTCTTTCTTGTATGTAGGGATTTCCACCTCCGTAAAAAACAGAAGACTTATCAAGGTGGCTTATTATGATGCTCTGACAGGTCTGCCTAATCAGCTTTATCTACAGGAACATCTGCCGAAGAAAATCATGAAGAACAGGAACGAGAAGAAGGCAATACTCCTCATCGATTTGTGCGATTTTAGGATCATCAATATGACATATGGGCTGGATTATGGTGAACAGCTTTTGAAGAAGGCAAGCTTGCTGATGAAACAGTTGGAAAATGGTGATAAGCTGCTTGTACGTTTCGCTTCGGACCAGTTCGTCCTCTATACAGAGAGATATGAGGACAAAAGCGACCTGGCCTGTCTGGCGGATACGGCAAATGAACTCTTTTCCCAGCCCATCGCCATGGAAGAGGCGGAACATATGCTGAGGGTAAAAGTGGCCATTGTAGAAATTGACAGTCAGGATGACAGCATGGACCTCCTTATGCGGGATGCCTTGCTCTCCTTGAACCGGATCTCCCGTGATGATTCCGTGAGGCATGTCTTCTTTGATCAAGCCATGAAAAACAAACTTGAAAGGGAAAATCAGATTGAAAAGGAGCTCCGGGCTGCGCTTCTTGAAAAGAACACCCAAAAGCTATATCTCAACTATCAGCCGCAAGTTGACCTGAAGACCAATGGCATTTCCGGATTTGAAGCTTTGGCCAGAATGAATTCAGATACCTACGGGTCCATCTCACCGCTAGAATTCATCGATATCGCCGAGCGGAAGAATCTAATGGTCCCCCTTGGACAGATGCTGCTTTACAAAGCATGCAGCTTCATTGGCAAGTTGAACAAGCGGGGTTATCGGAATATCAAAGTTGCAGTCAACATTTCGGGGATACAGCTCTTAAGGGATGACTTTATGGAGATTCTCCTCGATATCTTTAATCGGACGGGAATCAATCGGAACCGTTTGAGGCTGGAGATTACTGAATCCATCATCACAACGGACTTTGAGAAGATCAAAGAAAAGCTGAAACGGATACATGGCTATGGCATTGAAATTGCAATGGATGATTTTGGTGCGGGATATTCTTCCTTCTCACGTTTGGAGGAGCTTCAGCTTGACGCCGTGAAAATCGACAAGTCTTTTGTCAGCACAATATCTGAAGACGACAACAGGAGCCTTATCACAGCAGAAATCATCGCTATGGCTCACAAGCTGAATCTCAGGGTTATCGCCAAAGGCGTGGAAGATGAGAACCAAAAACGATACCTCGTCGAAAACAGCTGTGATGTGATGCAGGGATACCTTTTCAGCAAACCAGTCTCGGAGGAGGAAGCCATAGATATGCTGATGTGACCCGGTCGGATATGTCCGGATAGGATGAGAGAAGCTTTATCTCGCTTTTCCGCTGGAATTCCTGGGCCATTCGATGGGGTGAATGGCATTGGTCAGCATGAAGTGCTTCCTTCTGAATCAGGGCTGAAGGAAGCACTTTGTTTTAGAAGGACGTAATCTTCTGGAGCAGATAGTCTGGAGCACTTCTTCTTGTTTGTTAGGCAATGCCTAACAATGACCCTGAGGGCCTATAAGAAAAGGGCCATTTCTTATGGATTGAAGTAAAAATGAACAAGATACTTTGAATATAAAGTTTATCAGATATAATGATATACAATAAAATTTTAGCTAAACAATTTGTGGTAATAAAAGCTATTGCAATAATTTAGAAAAATATTGCAATGACATTGCTTATTACGTATAATAAAATTAAATAATCATTCATAAATATATCAATATTTATATATATTTATGAGTGATTATTTATGGAGTTATGATAAAGTGGAAAATATATAATTGAAATTAATTTGCTCTAGGCGCAATGATTAAAATCAGATGCTTAAAATCAGATGAATGGAAGTCATAAGTCGTGAAAGGAGATTCTCAGTTTATGAATCCCAGAAAATTGAAGATAGACAACATAAAAGTGTACCTGCTTCCACTCATAGGAATTACTATCGTATTTGGAATCATGGGATCAATCATGCTGTATAGCCTTGAGGAGCATTTTAATGATCGGGCAAGAGAAGAATATTTGAACATTGCAAGCGGGTATTCCCTGAGTCTCAGCAAAGCAGCTGAAGCTGAAGAGGTCGTCAATGACCTTTTGGCTGAAAAGCTCAGCATTGCAGGCAACGCGGTCATCAGAGAGGTAGCACCCTTTGACGACGAGTTCCTGAAAAGGACAGCACTTCTCATGGAGGTAGATGTCATCGAAATATACAATTCAGATGGCGTCATCATCAATGCTACAAATGCGGACCACCTGGGGTGGAAAGCCGAGAAAGGGCACCCGGTGGACAACTTTTTCATCAGCGATCTGAACAGTTACGTTGGAGGTGTCAGACAGGACAGCATCTCGAAATATTACATCAAATACGGCTATTTCCGCATGCCCCTCGGTGGATTCGTCCAGGTTGGCGTCATGGCGGACAAGGTAGGCTCATTTCTTGGCAACTTCGAAATGCAAAAGCTTCTTTCAGAAATCGAGGGGACGAATGAAGTGCGTGTCGCCTTATTCATTGATTCCGAGAACAGGATTATCGGAAGCACCAATGAGGATGACGTCGGTAATGTTATTATGGATAATGAGGCCATCGAAGCCATGCAAGGGGATCAGGAGCAGGGATTTGTGGGTCATCTCTTCGGAGAAAGGCTCTATCAGGTTTTTGTCCCCGTATATTTTGAAAATCAGAAAATCGGAACCCTGGGTATCGGGGCATCCATGTCCAAAACCGATGAGATCATCAGAAGGTTTTCTTACATGGGGCTGCTCATCCTTTTCGCCATATACATGTCTGCGTTGCTCATGGGCAAGCTCTCGTACAATAAGGACAAGAAGTTCATGAAACTGGCATACCATGATTCACTGACCGGTCTCCCCAATCAGGTCTATCTGCGCGAAGCCCTGGCGGAGAATCTCCGGAAGAACAAGGGGAAGAAGAAAGCGCTACTCCTGGTCAACTGCGACAACTTCAAGATCATCAACATGATTCTTGGCTACGACTATGGAGATGAGATTCTCAAAGAAATGGGAGATAAGATCAAGAGCATCGTTGAAAAAGATATCATGCTCTTTCGGTTGTCTGCAGACCGGTTCGTGCTGTATATTGAAAACTACAGGGACAAATCGGAACTTACGGAACTCTCCAACAGGATTACGGAGCTCTTCATCCGGCCATTCCGGGTGAAGGATACCATTAAGTATCTTACCATCCAGGTGGGGATTACAGAGATTGGAGATGAGGAAAAGAGCATTGACCAGATGTTGAAGGAAGCCTCCCTTTCCCTGAGTACCGTGGTAGAGAGCAAATCAGAGAATTATGCCTTCTTCGACAAGAACATGGATGAAAGGATGCAAAGAAAAGAGGTTATTGAACGTGAACTGAGGCAAGTGATTCAGGGGAAAGACGAATCCGCATTCTATCTTGAATATCAGCCGCTGGTTACCCTGAAAGACAGGCGAATTATTGGATTTGAAGCCCTGGCGAGGTTGCGTTCCAAGAACCTTGGAATGGTATCACCAGTTGAATTTATCGGAATCGCTGAACATAAGCACCTGATCATCCCCCTGGGGAACATCATTCTCAAGCGTGCATGCATCTTCATCCGTGACCTGAACCTCCTCGGGTACGACTCGATAAAGGTAGCGGTGAACATCTCTGTGCTTCAGCTGCTGAAGGATGACTTTACGGATGTGGTCAAGAATATAATAAAGGAATCGGGCATCAATGCATCGAACCTTGAACTTGAAATCACAGAATCAGTGATCTTCGAAAACTTTGATGTCATCAATGAGAAACTGAAGGAACTGAAAGCGGTTGGCATCAAGATTTATCTTGATGATTTTGGAACGGGATACTCTTCCTTGCACAGGCTGAAGGAACTTCAGGTGGATACCTTGAAGATTGACAGGAGCTTTATCAGTCATATCCGTGACGAGTACGATTCTACGGTGATCGCCAGAGATATCATCTCCATGGCCCATCGCGTCGGGCTTACGGTCGTGGCAGAAGGGGTGGAATTGGAGTCACAGAAGGCATATCTCCTCATGAATGACTGCGATATCATGCAGGGCTATCTCTTCAGCCATCCCCTTCGTGAAGAGGATGCGATTAGCATACTCCGGGAAAATCAGGATGAAGGTCTTCTTCAGCATAAAAGGTGATTCGTAGATTCTCGGCTGCAGAACCTTGAAGGCCTTCGGCATGGCCTCATATGAAAAACGAGCCTCCGAGATGTCATCAGCACAGCGTCCATGACATCTCGGAGGTTTATCATGCACGCTGATGGAGCGCTTGCAATGTTGTTTTCGAGCAGAATCGGGTGTATAAAAATAGAAAGTAAGAATATCGCTATAACAGGAATAGATCAGCAGGTTCTTTCTTCCTTAGGAGGGAAGGGAGCATGCTCATCCACCAAGTCGAAATCATCCGGAAAAAAAGGGGAGGAAAACGTATGGACATCGATCAGATATTAGGCATGGCCGTTCTCATGGGGGCGTCGGACATTCATCTGGCCCCGAAGGCCAGTCCCATGGCAAGGGTAAATGGAGTCCTTCGAGTCATTACAGAGGCTCCTCTGCTGGAGGAAGAAATGGAGAAGGTGATGAATCAGGTCCTGTCCGAAAAGAGAAAGGAAAGACTCATGGACATCGGTGAGGCGGACCTGTCCTACACCAACGGCGAAGGACGCTTCCGGGTTAACTTTTTCAAGGAACGACAGGGTTTCGGGGCGGCCTTCAGGGTAGTTTGTTCGGAGATTCCCAGCTTTCTGGAACTGGGTCTTCCTCCTGCAATGGAGACGTTAAGCAAGCTTCGTAAGGGCCTGGTTCTCGTTACCGGACCCATGGGAAGCGGAAAGTCCACAACCCTGGCATCGGTCATCGACAAGATAAACCGGACCCAGGAAGCCCACATCATCAGGAGGGTTGCGGCCTTCGAGGTGATGACAGGATCCACTGCAGTGAGGAACCTGATCCGGGAAGGGAAGTCCCATCAGCTTTAAAGTCAGCCTCTTTATCCTGATAAATTTCATGCTCTTCAGGTTCTACGGAATTCCGAGAATACAGGCTCTGGATGAGGTTTCCAAGACCAACGAGGAAAACCTGCTGCGCGTTGAGCAGCTGGTCAAGGACCAGTTTGAAATCAAGAACAATGAAGCGGACATCACGGAATTGAAAGCCCTCACGGCGGACTACGAGATCCTTGTACCAAAGGACCTGGATACTCCTCAGATTGTCTATGATTTCTATACCTATTCCAATCTCTACGGAGTCACCCCGGAATATCTTGACTTCTCCCTGCCAGAAGACAAAGAGCTGGCAGAAGGAGCAGAAACCTCCGCCGAGGTGCCCGAAGGCGCCATGGGGATAACGGAGCTCGAATTGAGCTTTTCTGCAAAGGGTACACACGCCAACATGATCAGGTTTCTGGAGAACATCGGAGGGATCACAGCCCAGCAGCTAAATGTTAACAGCATCAGCCTGACCAGCCTCGATGCAGGGAACCTGCAGGTGGATATCAGCTTCATGCAGTATGTGCAAAGCAGCGGTGTCTCGAAAGAACCCTATAAGAATTATGTATTTTACCTTGATACGATTGGTTTTGAGGACATCGCAGCCCTTTTCGGGGAGACACCGATCCTTCCTGTACCGGAATCGGATGCTTTGACAGGCAACGTCAGCCCCTAAATTCGGTGTGGCTGCAAAATAAATATTTTACCGATATGTACAAAATATGATAGAGTATAGATATAATTATAATTATACCTGATAAGGATGAAGCATTGACAGATGGATGATCCTTGGTCCCGGATGTTGGTCCGGGGACCAAACGACAGATTGGCAACACTTTTGACATGGCCCAGGGGAGGAACACAATGGAAAATCCGAATTACAGACTGAAGGATGAACAACTGAGGGAATTGATAGAGGAATCTTCAGCCCTTATCCAAGCCGTCGATATGGATGGAGGATTCCTCTATGTGAATAAAACCTGGAAAGATACGATGGGTTACGGGGAGGAAGACCTGACGAGCCTTACGATCTGGGATCTCCTGACACCGAAGTCTTCACTGGAGTACAGAAAGGTTCTGGAAAAGGCAAAGGCCAACGAGGAGTCAGGGTATGTGGAGATGGAGTATCTCACCAGGCAGGGCAGCCAGATCATTGTTGGAGGAAATGCTTCTCTTCTCCGGGAAAAGGATGGAACACCACTGGGAACCAGTGAGTTTCTCAAGGTCAAGGCCCATATAGACAGGAAATTGAAAATAGAAGTGGATTATACGCTGGAGAAAAGGGATCATCCGCAAAGAGGCTACAGTAAGGAGAACTCATATCAGGGAGGCATGCTTCAGGCACTGGAGGACCAGACGAGTCCCATGAACATGTTCCTGGACTCCATACACGACCTAGTTTTCTACAAAGACCTGGACGGCATTTACCGTGGCTGCAATACAAATTTTGCAAACCTGCTGGGTCTGCCGAAGGAGAAAATCCTGGGCAGTACTGACAATGACCTTTATCCGGATGACATCGCCGAATTCTTTCAGACCAGGGACAAAATGATCCAGAACGACCTGAAGTCCCGCAGGAACGAGGAGTGGGTCACCGGAAATGATGGAAGCCGGAGCTATATCGAAACCATGAAGACCCCCTATTGGGGACCTGACCATGAACTTATGGGATTTCTCGGAATCAGCAGGGACATCACCGAAAGGAAACTGACGGAGGAAAAGCTGGCTGAAAACGAGAAGTGGCTCAATATGTATTTCAGCCAGTCCATGGATGCCAAGTTCTTCATGATGCTTGAGGAGCCTGTCATATGGAATGATACCATCGACAGGGAGAAGAACCTGGACTACATCTTTGACCATATGCACATGACGAAAGTTAATCCGGCCATGCTCAATCAGTACAGGACATCTGAAGGGAAGCTCATGAAAATGACCCCCCGGGACATCCATTCCTATGACAGCCAGTATGGAAAGGGACCATGGTTGAGGTTCCTGGACAAGGGGAATATCCATGTCATTACGGAGGACAAGAGATTTGACGGGACAATAATGTGGATCGATGCAGACTACAGCTGTCTCTATGATGAAGGCGGGTTAATCAGCGGCATCTTCGGTACACAAAGGGACATCACCAAGGAGATGGAAATCGAGCAGGAAATGAAGCTGAGGGAAAGATACCTCCGGACCGTCATCGAAACAACGCAGGACGGGTTCCTGGTGCTGGACAGCGAAAGGTTCATCATCGATGTCAACGAGTCCTATTGCAGGATGTCAGGGTACAGCAAGGAGGAAATCCTTAAGCTGAACATCCGGGACGTCAACGCTATTCAAACCCCAGCGGAAGCAGAAATCAGATACAGAAAGATAGCTGAGGAAGGTCCCGAAATCTATGAAACAAAGCACAGGAGAAAGGAGGGTTCGGTCTTTGATGTGGAGATCTCCGCAACATCGCTTGGACCCAATGACCCGACCCTTGTTTGTTTCTGCAGGGATATCACGGAGAGAAAACAGCTAGAGAGTTACTTCCTCATTGAAAAGGAACAGTTCCAGAATACGCTTCAATCCGCTGCTGACGGTGTCATCTCCACGGATAGAAAGGGAAGGGTAATCATCATGAACCAGATTGCCGAGGAGCTGACTGGCTGGAAGTTTAGTGATGCTGTCGGAAGACCCCTTGAGGAAGTTCTTCACATCATCGACGAGGCCACCGGACTCGAGAACCCCAATCAGGCAATTCTTGCCATGGCTGGTGGAAAGACCATAGAGGTGTCCAATAACATGAAGCTGATCACGAAATCAGGAGAGACGTTTTTCATAGAAAGCAGCGCTGCACCGATTAAAAGCGGACAGGAAGAGATCACAGGAGCCGTTGTCGTCTTCAAGGATATCACGAGGAGACGCGAAGAGATGAAGAACATCGAGTTCTTGAGCTTCCACGACGCTTTGACCGGACTATACAACAGGAGATATCTGGAAGACACCTTCAAGAGATTCGAACGAGAGACGGATCTTCCCGTGGCCATCATGGTCATTGATGTCAACGGACTCAAGCTGACCAACGACGCTTTCGGGCACATGAAAGGGGACAATCTCATCAAGATTGTCGCCCGGATTTGCAAGGAAGTTTCAAGGTCTGAAGATATCGTATGCCGAAGCGGCGGAGATGAGTTTGTCCTAGTCCTTCCTAACAGCGACAGTGCTCAGGCGAAGGCGCTGAAGGAAAGGATCATTACCAAGGCGGCGAAGACTGAGAGTGATTCCATGGTTGTCTCGCTCGCCGCGGGCTATGCGGTCAAGTCATCCATGGAACAGGACATCATGGAGATTTATGCGGAAGCGGACTGCAGCATGTACAAGAATAAGCTCCAATATGGGAAAATCATGAGAAAGAAAACCATAGAGACGCTCATGAAGAAGCTGAACGGGAAATATGAGGAGTCTGAAAGCCATAACAGCAAGGTTGCAGACTATGCAGAGGCGATTGCCCGCGCCAAGAGGATGAGAAAAGCAGATGTTGAGGACATCAGGACAGCGGGATTGCTCCATGATATCGGAAAGGTCATGATTTCGGATGAGATCCTGATGAAAGTCGACAAGCTCACTGAACGCGAAACCAAAGAAGTCAGGCAGCATCCGGAAATCGGCTACCAGATTCTGAAAGAAGTCGATGACTACGCCCATCTGGCTGAAGTTGTGCTTTGCCATCATGAATGGTGGGATGGCACGGGATATCCACGGGGAATGAAAATGATGGGGATCCCCCTGGGTTCCAGGATCATCTCTGTGGCCGATGCCTTTGAGACCATGACAGGAGGACGGGCATACCTTGTTCCCAAAAGCAGGGACGAAGCCGTGGAAGAACTGAGAAGGTTCGCGGGAACGCAGTTTGACCCGGAGATTGTCAGTGTCTTCATCGAAAAGGTCCTCAAGTTGAACAGAGGGCAGGAATGACCATATTTGAATGACAGAAGGGCATATTTATAAGGGAAAAAAGAACAGTCCAAACCTGGCGGATTTCGCCAGGTTTGAGACAGTCCTCTTTTAGTGTGCCCGGCATGGGCGATAACTTGGTGGTGAAAGTCCACTACGCGCTCGGTAG
>ENA-OFCF01000018-OFCF01000018.1-metagenomes-genome-assembly--contig:-NODE-18-length-87469-cov-5.262349_pt1 | contig 87469 bp, 65 predicted proteins | sample MGYA00153387_OFCF01 | MGnify analysis MGYA00153387 | reverse complement strand
CAGCGGGGTGGCTGCGCTGGTGGTCCCACCGACCCGGGACCACCGCTCGGTCGAGGCCGCCATCGCCAGCCTGGAGCTGTCGGAGAGCACGGCGATCGGCGAGGCCGTTTACACCTCGCTCGACGCCGTGCGGTCGGTGCCGGGGGAGGTCGGGCAGGGGCCACCGCCCGCCCGGGTGGTGCTGCTGTCGGACGGGACCAACACCGTCGGGCGCCCGACCTCGCAGGCGGCCGAGGCGGCCCGGGCCGCAGGAGTGCCCGTCTCCACGATCGCCTACGGCACCCAGGAGGGCGTCGTGCAGGTCGGCGGCCAGCTCATCTCGGTCCCGGTCGACGAGCCGGCGCTGGCTGGCATCGTGCTCATGGCGGGCCCGGGACGTACCGGTCGCGAGATCCTGCGCTTCCAATCCGGCTTCCGCATCGAGCACGACACGACGCTCACGCCGTCGCGACGTGCGGCGGCGCTGGCCGGCGTGAACGCTGGCGTGGATGCCGAGATCACGCGGACACCATGGTTGACGTTCTTTGCCGCGCACGACCCCATTGCCACGGCTCACAAGGTGGCGGTGCCGGTGCTGATGGTGCAGGGTGGCGACGATCAGCAGGTGATTGCCGCCGAGACGCCGCTGCTGGAGAAGGCGTTCCGAGACGGCGGCAATCGAGACGTCACGGCGCGTGTGTTCCCTGCGCTGAACCACTTCTTCATTCTGCAGCCGGGCGGCGACCCGGCAGGCTACAGCACGCTCGCCACCAACCTCGCGTCGGCCGAGGTGCTCGGCGTCGTCGCCGACTGGATCGCGATACGTGCGACGCGCGTTCCGTCACCCTGAGTCGATTTATCGTTTTGAACTGCACCGTATTCCACGCGGCACATGCAGGATTCAGATTTGCACACATTTTTACCGTACGGTCATCATGTCCGTATTTCGCCGATCGTACCGTCGCATCACGTTCGTTGACCTGGTCGCCTGACTGCTCTTCACCGGCGCCCTCGCCGCGCAGGGCCCGCTCGCGCGGCGCATCGATCCGGCCACTCGGCGAGCAGTGGTGACCGCAAATCCGTTCGCGCTCTTCGCCGAATACATCGCCGGCGACTGTCGGCGTCGCCACGGCAAACGCCGTGGCACTGTATTCCTCCGGAAATTATGGCGTCACTTCATTGTTGGGTAACGTCAGCGAGCGTGTCACGCGTCCGTCACTCGGCACGGAGCTCAGTTATCAGTGGATCGTCGGCCCATCGTCACGCTTCGTGGCCGTCGTCGGTGCTGGCGTGAAGCGGATGTTCGGCAAGGAAGGCAACTTCGAACCGCTGGACGTCCCCGTGCTTCCGACGGCACGCGCGAACATCGGGTTCGCGTTCTGACGCAGCAGGCAGGAGGCTGATCGCGTTTATGTCCCTGTGGTGCGTGACTGAGGGCTGACGTGCAATATGCTTCGGTGATACTCTCGTCTGGTGCTGTTGACGGCCGCTGCTTCAGTGCGGCTCGTGCGTTGTGCAGCAGCTTTCCCACACACCTTCTGCCCCGATCTCATGCGATGCGTCGTGACTGCAGCGCTGCTGCTCCTGTCCGTAGCGACAAGCGCGCAGGGGCAGGCTGACCTGCGCTATCCGGCGAGACCGGAGCGTACGACCGTCATCGGGATCAACCCCATTGCGCTGGTGCTTGGCGCGGTGATCGGCGACTTCGAGAAAACCATCCGCCCCGCGCTCACGATCGGCATCGGCGCGTCGGTGCTGCCCAGCTACCTGAATCGGTATCGGGCGGCGGAGGCCAAGCTGCGGTACTACCCTGATGAGCATGCGCTGCATGGGGTGTCGCTGGGGCTGACCGCGGGCATCGTGACCCAGGAATTCTCTGATTACGGCAGCACATCCGATGGTGAGCGACGGACGAATATCAGTCCGTCGATCGGCACGGAATTGAGTCATCAGTGGATACTAGGAGCAACGTCGCGCTTCGCGATGGTGGTCGGCGCCGGCGCAAAGCGGCTGTTTGGCAGCAACTCGAATCGGTACGAAGGCACGTTCGGCGGGGGCACCGTGGCGACCTTTCGCGTGAATGTGGGCGTGGCGTTCTAGACCGGCGCGCACGACCACCGCACGCTCCGGGTACCTCCGTGCGACGCGCATCGCTCACCGGCGGCGCTAGCTGTACCTGCTGAACCTGCCAGTCAACGCCTGCGGGCCGTGATCAGCGCCGCGATCTCGTCGGGGCGCGGATTCACGAAATCCAGTCGCACGCGACCGTCGGCCATCGTGCTGACCACGGCGGGTATCGCACTGTTCGTGAGCATCCAGCCGGCCGGCAGCACGACGGCATTGGCGGGGCGGCCAAAGCTGCGGTCCCACACGAGTTCATCGTTCACCACCGAATAGCGTACCGGATCAGTGTACGTCTCGAACATACGCAACCGCACACTGGTGCCCGCGACCACCGGCGCGAAGCGAAACACCACGACCTCGGTCTGCGGCGTGAGGTCCGGCACCGAAAGCCCGGCCTTCGTGACGGCCGCACCCATCAGCGTTTCATGCACCAGCGGTTCGCCGGTGTCGAGGTTCATCGCACGCGGGTTGGACACGGTGCTGCCGGCGCGGACCACGTTCAGGTAGGTGCTCGTGCCCGCCCGCGACTCGGTATAGTCGTGATACAGGTCGAAGGCATGCGTCTCGGGCTGCTGCAGGAAGTAGACGATCTCGCGGTCCTGGTGGGCGCGGTCGGTCAGCCGCGCTGCAACACTCGACGCCGCGGGCGCACGTGTGCGTGCGGGCACGGCGCGCAGGGTCACCGCAGCTTCCGACGGCGTGTTGTTCCAGAAGCTGATGCCCACGCGACCATCCGCCTCCTGCAGCACCTGCGCAGGGAAGCTGGAGGCCAGCAACTCGTAGCCGGCCGGCAGCACCACCGCATTGCGCTTGATGCCGAGGGGACGCGTGAACACGAGGGTATCGCCACGCGTGAAGTAGCTCGCGGCATCCTCGTAGGTCTTGAAGATCAGTACGCGCTGTTCGCCGCCATCGGCGGGCACCGGTCGCGCGAGCGTCACGCGGATGTACGTCTGCAGGCTGTCACCGCGCACGCCGCCAGCACGCGCTGACTCGGCGCCGACTTCCTCGAACGCCAGCGCCTTGCCCGAGGCACGATCCAGCACGCGCTCGTCAGTGGCGATGCTGCCCTTGCGGATCGGGTTGAAATAGTGAGTCGCACCCGGCGTGGTGGCAGTCACCTCGTAGATGATCCGGAACTTGCCCGATCCGGGCGCCAGCAGCTCGTAGCGGGTGTGCGCATCCGCCTCCGTCTGCCGGGCAGGTGCGGTGGCCTGTGCGTGCAGCGTTCCGCCGGACGCAGTCGTGACGAGCGTAGTCGCGACGACCAGTGCGGCAATCTGACGAGCGGTTCGCAAGCGATGGCCCCGAGGTGAAAGTGTCATGGCACACGAACGGGCTGGAGGAGGCGTGTGTTGGATGAGACATCGAAGGGGCCGGACACCGTGCTGGTGTCCGGCCCCTTCAGACCTGCGCGATCAGCCGTTCACCTGATGTCAGAAGCCACGAACGTGGATGGCGACCGACCTCCGGTACACCGTGCCCGCCGGCAGCGGCAGTGTGTTGCTGACTTCCGTGATGTTACAGATTCGCGGCGCCGTGGTGCAGCGCGCCCCGGGGCTGCAGACACCGGTGTTGAAGCTGAGCTTTGCCCCATCCGGATTTGTCAGCGCGCTGAGACGCATCATGATCGCACCGCTGCCGCCCACGAGTGCAGGGCTGAGTTTGAATGTCACTGGTGTCCACTCCGAGTTGTTGCCGCGGAGGTTGGTGTTGGTGGGGTAGTTCACCGTCGCCGCGCCGAACGATCCGCGCTGCACGCCGAGTTGGAGCGAGTAGAGGTTCGAGGTATTCGCGCGGCCCGCCGCCGACACGTACAGCGTGATCTCGCTCACCGCGCGACGTTCACCTGGATCCGGGATCCAGAAGGCGAACGGCTTGCTCGGATCATTGAACGGGTCGCCACTGCCGGACACCAGGCACTGGTTGATCGTCACCGGCGAGAGGCTGCGGCCCGTTGCCGTGAACAGCACCGATGCGGCACCCAGCGAGGCACGCAAATCGTTCACGCCCGGTCCGACCCTCCACGACGTCGACGCCGTGCCATCGGCACCGGTGACGGACGTCGGCGGAGTGGCGAGACCGGTGCTGCTGCCGCCGGCGACCCAGGTGATGGTCTGGCCGCTGACCGGGTTGCCGTACACATCCACGACCTTCACCGTGGGCAGGATCGGGAGTGCCGTACCCTCGTCCGCCACCTGCAGGTCACCCAGGGTCTTCGTCAGTCCATCTGCCGCGGGGGCTGCAGCGATGATGTTGAAGAGCGTGCCGCTCGTGGTGACGGGGTTGCCGAACAGATCGGCGGCTGCGCTCAGCTGATAGCCGATGGCGGCGACAGTGATCGACGGCGCCGCGAACACGGCCACACCGTTCACCGCGTTGGCTTTCAGCAGTGCGCCACCCGCAAACGCATTCTTGTTCAGCGTCAGCGTCACCTCACCGGTGTAGCCGTTGGCGATCACGCCGTTGCCATCAACCGCGGCGACCGACACCGGGATGGCTGTGCCGGCGACGATGTTCTGTCCCGCGGTGGGCTGCACATCGATGCGCAGTGCCGTCGGTGCCTTTGCATTCGCCGCGAACTCGATGACGTTCGCCGTGAACGTCACACCCGCCGGTACATCACCGCCAATCCCGACTGCGGCACGCACACGATTCAGTACCGGCTGCAATCCGAGAGTCCAGCACGCCGTTGCACTCCCGTTCACGCGGGTCAGCGTCATTGCGGTGCTAACGAACGGCCCGCACGGAACCGTCTCCGTCCGTACGGCCACGCTTCCGCCACCTTCCGTGACGCTGAACGTGACTGGTGCACCCTGGAGCTTGGTGCCCAGCGCAGTTTGAATTACAACGGTGGGGCGGCAATCCGGTGCCACGCCGTTGCCGATCAGGGCGTCGGTGGTGCAGGTCGGTGCGTCAGCGCTCATCATGATTTTGAACTCAGTCGCAAGTCCACCCTTGCCGCTCGTAGCCGACAGCAGCGGATCGACCAGGCCGAAGGGGCTGAACTCCGTGGCCAGGCCACCCTTGCCGCTGGTACCGAACATGTTCGTCGCTGCGAAGGCCACACGCGGTGTGAACAGCGAGGCGACCTGACCCAGCAGCCCTGACAACCCGCCACGCAGCTCACCGGCGGCGTAAGCATTGGTGCAATCCAGAAACGACGCGTCAGCAGCGGGCGTGATCTCGAAGCCAGCTGTTGCCCCGTGACCAACGCGCAGGCGATCACTCAGCGCCACATCCAGCGTATTCGGCGCGCACAAGCCGATCACGACCGGCTTCAACAGCGGGAGGTTGCCGTCCGAGAACTTCGAGAAGGTGTAGAAACCGCGATACTGGTCGAGCTTCGTGACCAGCGGGCCAGAACCAGGACCCGTGCTGGTGAACGGGATCACCTGCACGGTCACGAGCGTGGGCTCGCCGACCGGGTTTGCCGCGAACTTCACTGCGGCCAGGCCGTCGTCAGCCGTCAGGATCTGCTCCTGGTCCGCCGGAAAGATCAGGCGGCTGTTGTTCGGGTTCGTCACCACGAACGTCAGGCCTGCGTAGCACGACACCGTGTTCAGGAACGTGCTGATCTGCAATGCCGAGCCACCCAGTCCCTTCTGGCTGTTCTTGCGCAGCGTGAACTCGATGATGTCGTATGCCTGCACCTTTGCGCCAGCGATGTCGCTGCTGGCGACCAGGCGTGTCAGCGTGCGCACCTTGCCAGTGACGGAATTGGCATCGGGTGATCCGACGCCGAATGCTGCGATGGCAAGCTGTTCGAGCTGCGCCGGCGTGGAGCAGGCTCCGGGCACCGGCGCGACACTCAGGTTCGTGCCAGCCGACTGGCCGGCGATGACCGGCGCGGGGTTGGTTGGCAGAAGACTGGTGCGGGCGTCGCTGCTGCAGGCGCCAAGGGCAGCAAGCCCTATGGTCGCGAGAAGTCGCGAGAGCGTGTTGGGACGCATATGGTGTTACCTGACCCGTGGGTCCGTGCTTGAGGTGAATGAAGCGGTCTGACCGTCGACGGCGTGACGCGCGTGCTGCAGCTCTGCGACTCGTGCGCCACAGTGCAGGAACGTCCTTGCAGACTGCGGATTCTCACTCCAGTCATGCCGGCATCGCCAGGAAATCCTGACTATCCGATCCCTGATACATCTGACACGCGGGAAGCTCTAGCATTGGTGTCCACATGTGGAGCGTGCGGCCTGACATGTTACAAACTCCGGCATTCGGCGTGGTGGACGCACGTGTCGCAGAGTGCACGGCCCGACTCCCGCATTATGCGAAATCCGGCTTTAAATGCCGAGTGCCTGCTTGAACTTCGGGTCCGCCTCGAGCGGCTTGAACCACCAGTTCAGGTCTTCGCGCATGCTGACGACACGCTCTGGACTGACCGCCAGATACTCCTTCAGCAAACGGATGGCTTCCTCGTTGTCACCAAGCAGTGTGTAGACGAATGCGCCGAAGAATGCGAGCTCGCGAGGCGGATCGAGCGTTGGATCGCCGATCGAACGCCTGGCCACATGACGTGCGCTGTCGGCGACCGACGCATTGGCCGACGGCTGTTTCGACGCGCGCGCGATCACCGCGGCCACGAGCATGTGCGATCGCAGGCGCTCGATCGGCTGCTTCGCCGGGCCGACCAGGCTCACCGCAGAATCCGCGAAGGCCCAAGCCTGCGCGATGTTCGGTGGCTGCAGGTTCGTCGTCAGGAGGTCCAGCTTGCAGCGCATGCTCCGGAAATCCTGCGGAAAGCGCTGGCGGGCCACGTCACACCACTTGGCAGCCTTCTGAAACTGCTGCAGATCGTAATTCGCGTTGAAGATCCGCTGCAGGATGACATTCGCGTTCGACAGGAACTCATCCGTGGCGTAGGCCTTCTCTGCGGACGCGAGCACGTCGTATTTGGTCGTGTTCGATACTTGATAGTACAGATGCGAGAGTGAGGCGTAAGCGCCCGCCTGCGCAGGGTTCAGCAGCACCGCCCGTTCCAGGTCGCTGCGCGCGGCCACGAGTGCCGCGTCCTTCTGCGCGGCATCCACGGCAATGCCCTGCAACCAGCCCCAATACCGCAGCGTGCCTCGCGCCTCGAGCGCGTCCGGGTTGTCCTTGTCGATCACCAGGGCGCTGTCAGCGATGGCGATGCCGGCATTGACCCACGTCGCGATGTCGGTCGTGCCGCTGGCCAGCCGTGCACGCCGCAGCGCCATTGCGGCGCGCCGCGCACCGGGCTGCGGCCACACGGCATCTGCCTGCGACGACAGCACGAACAACGAATCGGCACTGCGGAACCGCTCGTCCGCGGCGAGCGAATCACCCGCGGTACTCGCCGCATCCGCGGCCTTCCACGCCTGCTCCGCGCGCTGCGCGAAGAGCCAGGCATCCTTGCTCGTCGTGCGGAAACGCTGCTCCTTGAGGCGCAGGTCCTGACCAAGCTCCTGCCGGATCATGTCACCGGCAACGACCGCGATCGTGTCACGCAGCGCCAGCTGGTTGCCCGCGGCACCGGTGAACGTCGCGCTGCGCAGCTTCACGCCGCTGCCATCGTCCAGTCGCACGTTGACGCGGACCTTGCCGCCGTCGGTCTCCACCTCGCCGCGCACCAGGTAGCCGGCGCGCAATGCGCGCGCGATGCTGTCCGGCGCAACCGACGTACCACGATACTTCTCGACACCGTTGCGCGAGATCGTGGTCAGGCTCGCGGTCGTCGACAGGCTGTTGATCAACTCCTCCGTCAGACCGTCGGCCAACGGACCGAGCGACGAATCGCGACTGAGGTCCTGGAAGTACAGCACCGCCAGACGGCGCGACTCCGGACCGGCACTCGCCTTGGGCGCCCCGGCCGTCATCTTCCACGCGCCGAACGCGACGCTCGCCGCGAACGCTGCGCCGGCGGCGATCGCGACGGGCTTCCGCCAGGCTGGCGCGGGCGGCGCAACGGACTCCGGTACCTGATAGGTGGACGTCATGCGGCGACCGGCACCGCCGCGCGTGCGCATCGTGCCGGTCATCCCCATCGGCATGCCCATCATCTCGATGAACGCGGCGGCCGACTGCGGTCGGTCGGCCGGTACCTTGCCCAGCACCGCAAAAATCGCTTCCTCGATCTCCTCCGGCACGCTGTTGCGCACGATCCGGATGCTCGGCACCTGCTCCATCACGTGGCGCGCCATGATCGCCATCGCGCTCTTGCCGGTGAACGGCGGCTCACCAGAGAGCATTTCGTACAGCATGCAGCCCAGACTGTACAGGTCAGCAGTCGGCCCGACCGTCTCACCCGCCGACTGCTCCGGCGCCATGTAGACCGGTGTGCCCACCGCCATGCCCGTCTGCGTGAGCTTCTGCTGGCCCGCCTCGCTGACCGCCTTCGCGATGCCGAAATCCGCGACGAGCGCATGCTCGCCGTTCATCAGGATGTTCTCGGGCTTGATGTCGCGATGAATGATGCCCAGCGAGTGCGCAAAGCCCAGCGCCGATGCGACTTCCGTGGTGATGCGCACGGCGTCGTCCACGGACAGCTGACCTTCGCGGTCGATGCGATCGCGCAGCGATTCACCCTTCACGAACGGCATCACGTAGAACATCTGGCCTTCCGAGACGCCAGAGTCGTACAGGCCAAGGATGTTCGGGTGCTGCAGCTTCGCGGCGACCTTGATCTCGCGCTCGAACCGATCTGCGCCGATCGATGCCGCGAGTTCCGGCAGCAGCACCTTGATGGCGACCTCGCGCTCGTGCTTCACATCCTGCGCCAGGTACACCGTAGCCATGCCACCACGACCGATCTCGCGGTCGACGGAGTACTTGCCGGCGAGCGAGTTGTTCAGCCGCTGGACAGCGTCGTTCACCGCCGCGCCGGGCGCGACGCGCGCCGCAGCAAACTCCATGGTGAAATTGAGGCCGCACCGACTGCAGAAGATCGCATCAGGCGCGATCGGTGCACCACACTTCGAGCACGCGGCAGGCAGAACGGACTCCAGAGGTGAGGCGCAGCAGGGAAAACAGCGCGGAACCGTGCGGGGCCGACGCGTGACATGTCACGAAACTCGTCACTAGGCGCGGCGCCTGCGGATTGCAGCAAAGCTATACAGATGAAGCGGTCCCGTCGCGAAACCCCTCACAAGATCTTGTTTCATTAGAATTTTCTCACAACTTAAATCGCGTTAGCACTCGCGCCATTCCACGCCGGGCATCGCGTCGAATGGCGACCGCGTGGCTAATGCGCGCATCGGCTGATGGTGCGGTGGCGCTCGCTCGCAGCGCCACGGGGCCGCATCGCTGCGGCGATGCGGCCCCGTATTTGACCTGATGATTGCCGCCGCGCCGACGTTGCGGCGGTCGAGCGGCGCTGGGAGTTTGCCGCACCAGGCTGTCCTCGTCGTGCGTACGCTAGCGACGTCGATTACCGCGGCGGTCGCGGCGGAAATCGCGCCGATCTCGCTTCAGGTCCCGTGAGTCACGACGCAGGTCGCGGCGGTCACCGCGGATGTTGCTGCGCTCCGACCCGCTCACCTGACCATCGGCAGTGGCTGCCCGCACGCCCTGACGCACCTCGCGGCGGTCGCCCCGCACCGCGCGTCTGTCGCCGCGAATTTCGCGACGGTCGCGCTGCAGATCGTTCATCTCGCGGCGCGCTTCGGGTGCCGCGGTGCGCTGCCCCTGCGCGGCGAGCGGTGCGGCGAACAGTGCAAGCGCGGCGAGCAACATGGTCGGGAATCGCATTGATATCTCCTGCGGCCGGTGCGCCGCGGTTGTCGTGATGGTTGGCCGATGCCGGCTACATCAGGCAGACGCTGGCGCGCCCCGCGCGTTAAGGGCGCGACCCGCGCGTTGAGGGCGCAACCCGCGACGAGACACGGCGCGGTGTCGTTGCTCCATTCCTGACACCCACATCCGGACCGCCATGCCACGGACGGCAAAAGGCGGCATTCCTCTTCAGGCGCGCCGAATATCCCACCTGACGCCAGCGCCGACGGCGCGCTACGCTCAGCGCATGCGCCAATCCATTCGCCTCACTGTCATCACGCTCGTCGCCGGTGCCGTCATTACCGGTGCATTGCCGCTTGCCGCCGTCGCACAGCGCGCCACCGCCGCGTTTCCCGTCGAGGAAACCAGCATCGCCGCGGTGCACCGTGCATTTCGCGCCGGCACCCTGACCTGCCACCAGTTGGTGCAGCGGTATCTGGATCGCATTGCCGCCTACGACAGGCAGGGGCCGGCGATCAATGCCCTGATCACGCTGAACGCCGGTGCGCTGACGCTCGCCGATTCGCTGGACCGTCGGTACGCCGCGGCGGGACCGGTGGGCGCGCTGCACTGCATCCCCATGATCGTGAAGGACAACTTCGAGACGCGCGACCTGCAGACCACCGCCGGCTCGTTGTCGCTGAAGGGCTGGCTTCCCACACGCGACGCGACGATGGTGGCGCGCGTGCGTGCCGCCGGCGCCATCGTGCTGGCGAAGAGCAACCTCGCGGAATGGGCGTTCTCCCCATACGAAACCGTCAGCTCCATCCTGCCGGGCTACACGAAAAATCCGTATGCCCCGGATCGCGTGACGGCCGGCTCCAGCGGTGGCACGGCCGCCGCGATTGCGGCCAACGAAGGCACCGTGGGACTGGGCACCGACACGGGCAACTCCATTCGCGGCCCATCGGCGCACACCGCACTCGTCGGCATTCGCTCCACCATGGGGCTGACCTCGCGCGCCGGCGTGGTGCCGCTGGCCAATGGCGCCGACATCGCCGGCCCGATGGCGCGCTCGGTGGCCGACGCGGTCGCCGTATTCCAGGTGGTCGCCGGCGAGGACCCGGATGACCCCGTGACCGCCGCAGCACGCGGGCATCGTGCACCGGATTACAACGCATTCGTGGTGTCCGGCGGGCTGAAAGGCGCACGCATCGGCGTACTGCGGCAAGCGTACGAACGTCCCACCACCGACGCGGAAATCGTGACGGTGTTCACGCGCGCCGTGGCGGCGATGACGGCGCAGGGCGCGGTGATCGTCGATCCGGCCGGCATCGACTCGCTGCAGGCCATCCTGCGCGTGCCGGGTCCCGGCTGCGCGACGTTCCGACACGACCTGGAACGCTACTTCGCGGCCCGCGGCGAAAACGCACCGGTGAAGACCGTGCGCGAAATCCTGCGCAGCGGCAATTATCACCCGGCGGCGCAGGTGCGCCTGCAGGCGGCGGACACGATGAGTGTCGCACCCGAGGATTCGCCCGCCTGCGCCGCACGCGAGGCGATGCGCGTGCGCTTCCGCACCGCCGTGGTGCAACTGATGGACTCGCTGCACCTCGACGCGCTGGTCTACCCGACCTGGAGCAATCCGCCGCGGCTGATCGGCGACCTCAACACGCCGCATGGCGACAACAGCCAGCTCTTCTCGCCAACCACCGGATTCCCCGCGATCACCGTGCCGATGGGCTACACGCGCAATGACGCGCTGCCGGCGGGCATCACGTTCTTCGGACGCCCGTGGAGCGACGGCCGGCTGATCACCCTCGCCTACGGCTACGAGCAGGCGACACACCATCGCCGCGCACCGGCTACCACACCCGAGCTCGCTGTCAGCAAAGCAAAGCCCTAAAGGAGTGGAATACCACCGGACATCGTGCGACGTTTGCGCAGCAGCGATGCCGTCGCGCCCACGGCACGCATCCCACCCACCACATCACGCCTTACATGCCTCGTCGCACTCACCTCCGCCATCTCCGTGCCGGCCTGACGGTCGCCGCACTTTCCTTCACCCTGCCGCTGGTGGTCAGCGCACAGCGCACGTTCACGTCGCTGACCATGTTCGGCGACAGCTTCAGTGACGTCGGCAACGCCCAGCAGCTTTTCCCGGCGCTCGGACTTCCGAGTCGCTTTTCCAACGGGCCGGTCTGGTCGGATTACCTCGCCGGGGCGCTCGGTCGCGCGGGCGATGCCACGCCGTCGTTCGTCTCGCAGGCACCGACAGGGGTCTACGCAATTGGGGGCGCCGTGACCGCTCCGGCAGCGCAGGGCAGCACGGCACAGCAGATCGCGCGCTGGTGCCTGTTCAACGGCACGAACTGCACGCGGGGCGCGAACCCGGGCGCGCTCTACACGCTCTTTGCAGGCGGCAACGACCTGCGTTCGGCCGCCGGCAATGCTGTCCTGAGCGCCGCGCAGCGCCAGGCCGCCGCCGTCACGGCGGCCACGAACATCGTGATGCAGGCACAGAACCTCGTCGGACTTGGCGCACAGTCGGTGCTCTTCGCCTACCTGCCCGACCTCGGCGTGACGCCGGACCGGATCGGCACGGCGCAGTCGGCCGAGCTGAGCGATCTGACGCGCACCTTCAACAGGACGCTGCAGACGGGCATCGTCCAGCTGCGTGTCGGCGCGCCGATGGCCAGCTTCTACGACCTGCGCCTCGACTTCCTTTTCGCGAACCTGGTCGCGCAGCCATCGCGGTACGGCTTCACGAACACCACCGGCTCCTGCCTCGCCGCAATGCAGCTTCCGTCGTGCACAGGCTACGTGTTCTTCGACGGCCTGCATCCGACGTCGGCGTCGCATGCGCTGGTTGCCAGTGCGGCATACCAGCTGGTGGCCTTCGATCGCAACGTGTCGCTCGTGCCCGAGCCGGCGTCGGTTGCGCTGCTCGGCGCCGGCCTGGTCGGCGTGCTGGCCGTCGGCATGAAGCGCCGGAGCCGCGCGAACTGAGTGCCATTGCGCCGCACACGGCGGCACACCAGCGTGACGAAGAGGCGCCGACATGCAGCAGTGCATGTCGGCGCCTCTTCGTAAAGAAATTCACGTCGGTGGCCGCCGCTCCGGCTGGAAGCCATGGAGTCGCACACCGTGTCAGGCAGCTCAGCGCTTCGAGGTGGTGATGAGCAGCGCACCCGCGCCATGGTCCATGCCCCATCGTGCGGAGGCCTGAATGGAATCGAAGAAGCGGACGGTGAGAATGTTCATGGGCGACATGGTGCGCAGCTCCTCAATCGTGCCGATGCGCTGCATGTCGAGGTACACCTGCAGCTCCGCTGACTTGCCGAAGCTCTCGGCCGCGCGCACACGGATCCAGTTGCCGCGCAAGACGCGAATCACGTCGTAGAGGTTCGTGAACTCCGTCTTTCGCATTTCGTCGCGCGTGAGCAACTGTCGATCAGTGCGGCCGGATGGCGCAGGCAGTGCAACACCAGGACCGGCAATCGAGCTGGTAGCGCTGGCGGCTGCACCCGCCGATGCTGGTGCGGCCGTGGTACCTGATGGCGTCGGTGCAGTGGACGTGGCCGGCACCTTCGATGCACAGCCGGCGACAACCGTGACCATGGCAAGGCACGACAGCACCGGCGAGATCCTGCTGGTGAGCGTCATGATCGATCCTGCGCAATGAGTGATGAACGAACGACGAGCGACCGTGCAGTATACGGCGGCTGCACATCGGGACCGGCTGTCAGTACACCACGCAGCGTGACGCGTTTGTTTCCGGATGTCGCACGCGGGCGCGCTCGTGACGGGAACGATCAGCGCAGGGACATCAATGGCGCAAGGCGGTCCACCGGCAGCAATACCCGGACATCGACTCGTTGCCCAGCGGCTGCGACAGCGTCGCGCCCCGTCGCCGCGTACATCGATCACGTCTGCAATGCAGCTCCACCGACCGTCGTCGCAGCCGGGCTGTTCCACCTACCCAGAGATCCGCTCATGACGCGCCTTCCCTCGCGATCCGCGGTCACCGCTGCCGCACTTGCCGTCGTCGGCGCCGGTGTGCTGCCGGCCCAGCGACCTGCCGCACGGACCACAGCTGCCGCTGCCGCACCGAGTCCCGCCAAGCTTCTGGAACGGATCGAGTGGCGCTCGGTGGGGCCGGCGAACAACGCCGGTCGCATCTCCGTGGTTGCGGGTGTGCCCGGCGACCCGCTCACGTATTACGTGGCAGGCGCCAACGGCGCCATCATCAAGACGAGCAACGGTGGCACCACCTTCCGTCCCATCTTCGACGACCAGAGTTCGGGATCCATCGGCGCGATCGCGGTGGCACCCAGTGACCCGAACATCGTGTATGTCGGCACGGGCGAAGGCAATCCGCGCAACAACGCATCGGTCGGCGACGGCATGTACAAGTCCGTGGACGGCGGCGATCACTGGACGAAGATCGGGCTCGAGAAGTCGGACAAGATCGCACGCCTCGTGATCGACTCGCGCAACCCCGACATCGTGTACGCCTGCGTGCTGGGCCGCGAATGGGGACCGAGCGCGGAGCGCGGCGTCTATCGCACCGGCGACGGTGGCGTGACCTGGAAGAAGGTGCTGTACGTGGATCAGCAGACGTCGTGCTCCGACATCTCCGCCGATCCGACCAACAGCAACATCATCTACGCCGGCATGTACACGTACCGCCGGTGGGCCTGGCATCTGGAGTCGGGCGGCGGCAACACGTCGGTGTGGAAGTCGGTGAACGGTGGCAGCACGTGGGAACGCCTCTCGGGCCCCGACATTCTGCGCGGCCTGCCGCGAAAGGCAATGGATCGCATCGGCGTCGCGGTGGCACCCAGCGATCCCGGCATCGTGTATGTGCTGAGCGAGACGAAGGACGAGGGTGAGCTCTGGCGCAGCGACGATGCGGGCAAGACGTGGCGCACCGTGAACCGCGACCCGAACATCAACTTCCGCCCATTCTACTACGCCGACATCCGGGTGGACCCGAAGAATCCGAACCGCGTGTTCACGCTCTCGGGTGGCCTGTATTTCAGCGAGGATGGTGGTCGCAACTTCACCACGATTGCACGCGACGTGCACGGCGATCACCAGGCGATGTGGATTGATCCGGTCGACCCGCGCTACATCCTGGAAGGCAGCGACGGCGGCTGGCAGGTGAGCCGCGATGGCGGAAAGACCTGGGACGTGGTGAACACCTTCGCGTTCACGCAGTTCTACCACATCAACTACGACATGTCGGTACCGTACAAGGTGTGCGGCGGCCTGCAGGACAACGGCAACTGGTGCGGTGCGAGCAACTCGCTCTCGGGCCAGGGCATCCGTCAGGCGGACTGGTACAACGTGTCAGGCGGCGACGGATTTTTCACCGTGCCGGTGCTGGACAAGCCGTGGCTGGTGTACAGCAACTCGCAGGGCGGCATGCTGAACATCACCGACACGCGCAGCGGCGTGCAGAAGACGATTTACCCGTACCCGAACCGCGTGGGCTCGGTGGGTGACGCGATGCTGGGCCACAAGTACCGCTTCAACTGGAATGCACCGATCGCGCTCTCGCCGCAGAACCCGGGCATCGTGTACTTCGGCGGCAACGTGGTCTTCCGGTCGAAGGACTACGGCCAGAGTTGGGACGTGATCTCGCCGGACCTCACGACCAACGACCCGAAGAAGCAGGTTTCATCCGGCGGCGAGATCGTGGTGGACAACACGGCGGCCGAATTTCATTCGTCGCTGCTCAGCATCGCACCGTCCACGCTCGATGCGAACGTGATCTGGACCGCGTCGGACGACGGCATGGTGCATGTCACCCGCGACGGCGGCCGGACATGGACGAGCGTGTTCGCGAACGTGCCGGGTCTCAAGCCGAACGCCTGGCTGGCCACGATCGAGGCATCGCACTTCGATGCCGGCACCGCATACGTCACGGCCGACCATCACCAGGACGACGACTACGCACCCGCCATCTTCATGACGACGGACTACGGCAAAACATGGAAGAGCATTCGCGGCGACCTGCCGGACAGCGCCTGGTGGACGCACGTGATTCGCGAGGACCCGAAGAACCGTAACCTGCTCTACGTGGGCACCGAGGCGGGTGTGTTCGCGTCGTGGAATCGCGGCGTGCACTGGATCTCGCTGCGCGGTGACCTCCCGGTCACGCCGGTGCGCGACATGCAGATCCATCCGCGTGACAACGACCTGCTGGTCGCCACGCATGGTCGCGGTCTCTACATCCTGGATGATCTCACGCCGCTGCAGCAGCTGGCCGACGCGCAGACCTCGGACGCCGTGCTGTTCGAACCGCGTCCGGCGATCCGCTGGAACATCTGGAACCGCGACGGCAACCTGGGTCAGCGCACCTACGCCGGCCGGAATCCGCCCAACGGCGCGATGATCTCGTATTACCTCAAGTCACAACCGGCCGGTGAGGTGAACATCGAGATTGCCGATGCCGCGGGTCAGCTCGTGCGTCGCTTCACGCGCGTGCCCGACGACGCCGGTGTGAGCCGCATCACGTGGGACCTGCGCGCCGAGGCGCCCGCCGGTGGCGCCATGGGCGGTCGAGGGAATCGCGGTGCGGCGGCGACGGCCACACCCGCGGATACGTCACTGGCGGCCGTGCGCGAGCGTCGTCGCGCGGCGCAGTCCGAGCGCGGTGGGGCCGGTGAGGAGGAAAGTTTCTTCGGACCATCGTCCACCGCCGTGCTGCCCGGCACGTACCAGGTGACGCTGGTGGTCGGCGACAGGCGCTACACGAAGCCGGTCATCGTGACGGGCGACCCGCGCATCGAGATGACGCAGGCACAGGTCATCGCACAGCACCAGGCATCGAAGGCCATCGAGGCCACGCAGTCCCGCGTGACGCGCGTGATCGGCGGCGTCGATGACCTGATCCGTCAGCTCACTGGCGTGCAGGTCACGCTGCACTCGACGCGCGATGCGAACATGACACCGGCGCTCACCGAGATCGAGGGTACGATCACAAACCTGCGGCACTTCCGCGACTCGGTGCTGGCGCGCCCGCTGCCTGGCCTCGGCTATCGGCAGTATCCGCGCCTTCGCGAAGAGGTGCAGACCATCAGCGGCATGATCGCGCGCCCGCAGTGGGCGATCACCGCCGGTGAGACGGTGCGCTCCGGTGAGCTCGTCGTGGAGACGGACGATGCGCAGCGCCGACTCGACACCATCGTGCGCGACCGCGTCGGCAAGATCAACGACCTGCTCAAGGGCACACCGCATGTGATCACACCCAACACCCCCCGCGTGCTGCAGTAGCGTCGCGCGTCGACGTGCATCCACGACTTCGCGCACTCGGAGTCGCAACGTTGCGGCGGACAGCCACGCAACGTTGCGACTCTGGACACAGGATGTGCCGAAAGTCGTCTGTTCCGTCAATCAGCATGTGTTGTTTCCCTCCGTGACGTCGTGTCTTCATGTGAGCGGTGTTGCAGATGCTGAACGGTTCGCAGAATTTTCCCGACACTCGGAAGCGCCAGTGACACGACGTTTCACGCTCATCATGACCGGCACGCTCCTGTCGGCCATGACGCTGCATGCACAAACCGCCGCGCCCGCACGCACGCCCGACGCGCGGCGCACGGTGCGTGCCGCACGCGCCGTCGCGGGGATCCGGCTCGACGGCACTCTGGACGACGCCGCCTGGTCGCGCGCCACGCCGGCCTCGGATTTCGTGCAGGCCGAACCGCTCAGCGGGCAACCGTCCAGCGAGCGCACGGAGGTGCGCGTGCTGTTCGACGACCAGTATCTCTACATCGGTGCGCGACTGCACGACGCGCACATGTCACAAGTCGTCGTCAACGACATCCGCAAGGACTTCATCGAGGAGGACCAGGACGACTTCGAGGTCCTGCTCGACACCTTCGGCGATCGTCGCAACGGATATGTCTTCTCGACCAACATCAAGGGCGCGCGGCATGACCGGCAGGTCGCGCTCGAAGGCCGCGAGTTGAATCGCAGCTGGGACGCGGTGTGGGACGTGCGCACGCAGCAGCAGGCCGACGGCTGGACGCTCGAGATGCGCATCCCGTTCAAGGCGCTGCGCTTCGATCGGAGCAGCGACGCCACGTGGGGCATCAACTTCTCGCGCCGCCTGCGCCGCGTGAACGAGATCTCGTTCTGGTCGCCGGTACCGCGCGCTTTCTCGTTGAACCGTGTGTCGCTGGCCGGCACGCTGGACGGGCTCGAGACCGGCAGCGCGGGCCGCGACCTGCGCGTGAAGCCGTACATCTCCGAGAACGCCGTGCGCGCGCTCGGCACACGCACGGCGCCGTCACCCACGATGCGGAACAGCATCAATGTGGGTGGCGACCTGAAGGCAGCCGTCACCAGCGGCCTCACGCTCGACGTGACCGTCAATCCCGACTTCGGGCAGGTGGAAGCCGATGAGCAGCAGGTGAACCTGACGCAGTTCTCGCAATTCTTCCCCGAGAAGCGCGACTTCTTCCTCGAGAACTCCGGCGTGTTCTACGTCGGCGACGCCGCGCGACGCAGCGCTGCCAACATTCCGACGCCGGACGAGGACAACCTCCTCTTCTTCTCGCGCCGCATCGGCCTCACCACGGGCGGCATGCCGATCCCCGTCCTCGGCGGCATCCGCCTGACGGGGAAGCTCAGCGAAAGCACACGCATCGGCATCATGAGTGTGCAGGACCGCGCGGTCGGCACCGATCCCGCCTCGAACGCGAGCGTCGTCCGCTTCCGGCAGAACCTTGGCAGGGTTGGCAACGACGTCGGGTTCTTCATGATGCAGAACGTGCACACCTCGGGGGCCAGCTACACCAATCGCGTCATCGGCATCGACAAGAACATCCGCCCGTTCGGCATCCTGGACTGGAACTCGTACCTCGCCACCACCAGCACGACCGGCAAGTCGGGCGACGCGTACGCCGTCAGGTCGACCGTGAACTGGGAAGGCGTCTTCTTTCACATCAAGACGGGTGCGATGGAACTTGGTCCCGGCTTTCAGAACGACCTCGGGTTCTACCGGCGCGTCGGCGTGCGGAAGTACCTCATGGACACCGGCATCCGGCCCCGTTCCGCGTGGCTCCGCGCGCACGGCATCCGCGAGCTGCATCCGCACATCGGGTGGAACTACATGGAGAACCTCTCAGGCCAGCTCGTCGCGAAGACACTGCACAGCGGACAGTCGTTCTTCTTCAACAACGGCGCGGTATTCGAGTACTCGGTGAACCCCACCACGAATCGGCTCGTGGTACCGTTCCGGCCGAATGCGAAGATGGCGCAACCGATACCCGCGGGCCTCTACAACTGGACCGAGCAGTGGCTGCTGCTGACCACGGACCAGAGCCGCATGTTCGGCGCCGAGAGCAAGTACACGTACGGTGGCCTGTACGACGGCACACAGCAGACCATGGGGCTGTCGGTCCGGTATCGCCCCAGCTACCGCTTTCGCGCCAGCGTTGGCGTGCAGCACACACAGGCGGCGCTGAACACGCCGAACCTGCGCTTCACCAACAGCCTCACCACGGTCAAGACGAGCTACTCGTTCACCACGAACATGTTCATCGACGCGCTGTCGCAATACGACGCGGTCAGCAGGCAGTTCAACGCCAACGTGCGCTTCAACCTGATCCATCATCCGCTCAGCGACCTGTTCATCGTCTACAACGACCAGCGCATCCTGACGCCCGACGCACCGGTGGCCGGCCGCGGCATCATCGTGAAGTTCACGCAGATGATGTCGTTCTGACTCAGCCCAGCGCGGCGCGCTCGCGTGCATCCGCGGCGCGGATGATCGTCGTCAGGTCGGCGCGTACCACATCGCAGCGGCCCACCCGTGCCACACCGTGCGTCTTGCACACGCCGCGCCGGAACTGCCGCAGCTCGATGGACAGCTCCAGCATGTCACCGGGCCGCGCGACACCACGAAACCGCACGTTGCTCAGCCCCAGGAAGTAGCCGATCGCGCCCTCGTTGCCCTCGAGCAACGTGACGAGGACCGCGGCCGAAAGCTGCGCCAGCGCCTCGACGATCAGCAGGTGCGGCATCGCGTACGCCCCGCCGCCGCCACTCGTGCCGATCGTGCTCCATTCATTGCCGGTGACCGCCTTCACCCCCGTGGCGCGCCGACCCGGCTCGACGCCCGTGATGCGATCCACCAGCAGCAGCGGAAACCGGTGCGGCAGCAGCGTGAGCGTGTCCCAGCGGACGGTGTCGGCGGTGGCCATGTCGCAGAAGCTATTGCGCGCAAGATTTGCCCGCACCGCGCCGATACCTCCAGCCACGCCTCCACGCACCTTCACGAGGATCATGAGCACCAGCACTCCGCCTGCCCTCACTGCACCCCTGACAGGACGCGACGCGCAGGCCGACGCGCCGGTTTCTGCTGTCCGGCAGCGCCTGGCGCGCATTCTCCAGGGACGCGACTTCCCCGCGCTGTCACAGCAGATTGCCGAGACGATCACGGCACTCGAGGACGACGCGAGCTCCATGCAGCGGCTCACGAACGTGGTGCTGCGGGAATACAGCCTCACGCTCAGCGTGGTGCGCACGGCCAACAGCGCGCACTATCGACGTGCGGATCGGCAGATCCAGAGTGTCACGCGCGCCATGATGCTCCTCGGCGCCCGCACGGTGCGACAGCTGGCCAGCAGCATCCTGCTCTTCGAGAACTACCGGAAGCATTCCGCGGGCCTCAAGGAGCTGATGCTCCTCTCGCTGCTGACCGCCAACCATGCGCGCGAAGTGGCCGTGAAGCTCGGCCTCACCGATCCCGAGGAAGTGCATCTCTGCGGCATGTGCCGCAACCTGGGCGAAGTGCTGATTGCCTGCCATTTTCCGGTCGATTACGCGCGCATCCGTACGCTGGTGCATGACCGGCATCACCACGAGGCGAGTGCCGCCCTCGCAGTGCTCGGCTTCCGCTACGAAGACATGGGCGAGGAGATGTGCCGCCACTGGGGCATGCCGGACAGCGTGCTGCAGGGCATGCGGGCGCGCGCCACGCGCGTCACCACACAGGCCAGCGCGATCACCGCATTCGCACATGAGCTGACCACCGTCATCTATCGTCGTGACGCCGGTGCCGGTGCCGGTGCCGGTGCCAGTGACGCGCGGAAGGATCTCGACCTCGTCATCTCGCGCTACGCGCCCCGCTTCAGGTTGAATCGCAAGCAGGTGGGCGAGGTGATCGCACTGGCGCTGGACGAAACGCATGAACTCTTCGTCACCGCCGGCGTGCGCGTGGACGAGTTGCGCATGCAGCAGCTCTCCACGGCGGCCTGTTCCGCACTCGGTGTGACCACGTTGGCACATGCCGAGTGGGAGGCGGAGCCGGGAGGCGCGTCCGGGTTGGCGACCGCTGCGCTGCGCGATCGCCTGCGGCTGGAGCTGGAGAGCAAGGTCGATCCGGCATCGGGTTGTGACCTGGGCCAGGTGCTCCTGCTCGCGCTGGAAGGAGCGCTGCGCGGCGCGCCCTTCGATCGCGTGGTCGCGTGTGTGTTGAGCCCTGATCGATCACGGCTGCGCGCGCGCTCCGGCCTTGGTGTCGGCGTCGAATCGCTGCTCGCGCAGTTCGACTTTCCCATGACGCCGCAGGGCGGACCCGTACCGGCGGCGCTGCTGCACGAGCGCTCGCTGTACCTGCCCGTCGCGCGGCCCATGAACGCCATGGAGCAGCGGCTTGCGTCGAAGCTTGGCATCACGCAGTTCGGCGTTTTCCCGATCATCGTGGATGGTCAGGTGGTGGGCTGCCTCTATGGCGATCGCGTGGCGCATGAGCCCCTGCCTGACGGTGGGGCGCTGGCCCATCTGGAGGCGCTGACGCTGCTTGTCGTCCAGGCTATCTCGGCGCGTCGCAATGCGCCCCTGCTTCCGGCGCCGGCGCCGCTCGTCGCGACGCGCCCGGGCGGTGTGGCCGAACTGACCGAGCGGCAGGTTGCGTTGCTGGAACCCGAGACCAGGGGAGCGCTGGTGCTGCGCCTGATCAAGGGCGAGACGCTGGTCGCCGTGGCCGGGAGCAGCGGAGTGCCGGCGGAACGCCTCGACGCATGGCGGAGCGAGTTCCTGGCAGGCGCAATGGCACGACTCGCCGGCGCCTAGGCAGTACGGCACCTAGGTACGACGGCACCTCGGCTCGACAGCATCTAGGCTCGACAGCACCTAGGCTCGACGAGGCCGGGACGCGATGACGCAGCAGGGCGAGGATGGCTGCATCGCTCGACCGGCCGCGTCAACCGGTCGAGCGCCAGAAATTCAGCGGACCGGCGTGAGCCAGCCGAAGGTGTCGTCGGCGCGACCGTTCGCGATGTCCAGGAAGGCCTTCTGCAGATGCTTCGTGGTCGGGCCCACCGTGCCCGCACCGACCTTGATCCGATCCACGCTGCGCACCGGCGTGAGTTCCGCCGCTGTGCCCGTGAAGAACACCTCGTCGGCGATGTAGAGCATCTCACGCGGAACGATCTGTTCGCGCACCGTGAGCCCTTCCCGCTGCGCCAGCGCAATGATGCTGGCGCGCGTGATGCCGCCCAGCAGCGTGCCATCCAGCGGCGTGGTGATCAGCGTACCATCCAGCACCAGAAACACGTTCTGGCCCGAGCCTTCGCTCACCGTGCCGGAGGGGCTCAATGCGATGCCTTCCGCGAAGCCGTTGGCCAGCGCTTCCATCTTGATCAGCTGGCCGCCCAGATAGTTGCCCGCCACCTTGGCCAGCGACGGAATGGTGTTCGGCGCGAAACGATGCCAGGTCGAGACGCAGGCGTCCACGCCAGATTCCAGTGCGTCGTCACCCAGATACGCACCCCACGGCCAGCAGGGCAGGTACACCTCGATCGGGCTGTCATACGGCACCATCCCGGCCGCGCCGTAACCGCGCAGCACCATCGGGCGCAGGTAGCACGACTCCAGCTTGTTGCGCACCACCAGTTCGCAGCAGGCCGCGGTCAGCTGCTCCAGCGAATACGGCAGCTCCATGCGGTAGATCTTCACCGAGTTGATCAGCCGCGTGAGATGCTCCTTCAGGCGGAAGATCGCAGGACCGCGCGGCGTGTGATAGCAGCGGATGCCCTCGAAGGCGGACGACCCGAACTGCATTGAATGACTGAGCACATGGACGTGCGCATCGGCCCACGGAATGAACTCGCCGTCGCGCCAGATCCATTCGGTTTCGGAAATACGACTCATGCAATGCCCGGTGATCGAGGAAGGATGGAACAGGTGAATGTGTGCGGCTACAGCAGCGCGTTGACGGCACCGCCGTCCACGAGGATCGCCTGGCCGGTGATGAATGCGGCCTGGTTGGAGGCGAGAAACGCGATCGTCGCAGCCAGTTCCTCTGGCGCGCCAAGACGCCCCGCCGGCGTCTGTGCGATCCACCCCGCATACACCGATTCACGTGTCGCGCCGGAACGCTGCATGTTCGCCTCGGCCAACTTCTCCAGACGCTCCGTAGCGGTGAAACCCGGCAGCACGGTATTGACCGTTACGCCGTCGACGGCGACTTCGTTCGCCAGCGTGCGCAGGTAGCCGGTGACGGCGGCGCGCAGGCTGTTGCTCAGCACCAGCGACGGCACCGGCTCCTTCACCGCCTTCGACGTGATGCTGATCACGCGGCCCCATTTCCGCTCACGCATGCCCGGCACGAACGCGCGCGTGAGCTCCACGGCGCTCCGCAGCAGCAGTTCGCTGGCCCTGGTCCACGCGGCCCAGTCATGCTCCATCGCAGGGCCGGTCGGCGGCCCGCCCGTGTTTGCGATCAGGATGTCAACATGCCCGTAGCGCGAATGCGTCTCGCGCACGACGGTCTCGATGCCCGCGGCAGTCGACAGGTCGGCCGCCATCCACAGCACCGGCGCACCGAGACCCTCCAACCGCGTGGCGGCGGCGCTGATCGCGGCCTCGTCACGCGAACAGATGGCCAGCGCGCATCCTTCGCGCGCCAGCGCCTCGGCGCTTGAATACGCGATGCCTTTGCTGGCACCGCAGACCAGCGCGACCTTGCCCCTGATACCGAAATCCATGGCTACTTCGACCCGCTGCGCAGGTAGGCATCGCTGCCATCCAGCCAGTCCTGACGCGGCGGGTCGAACACGTCTACGTCGAGCGTGTCCTCCAGCGCCTCGGCGCGGTGGCGCACCATGCTCGGGATCACCAGCACCTCGCCCGGCCGCACATCGATGTACGTGTCGCCGGGCGCGTCGGCATGCTCGCCGATCCAGAAGCGCAGCGCGCCGGACATGATGTACGTGAACTGCTCGTTGTGGTGCTCGTGCGCCGGCACGATCGCGCCCCGCTTCAGGTACACATGCGCCAGCATCATGCGCTCGGAGGTGATCAGCTTGCGACTGATCAGCGGTGTCAGTTCCTCGAGGCGGACATCGTCCCACGAGTGATGGCGAACGTCGGGCATGGTGACCGGGGCAGGAGTGACGAAAGGCGCTGCACGACAACATCGCAATCTACGCCCCGCACCCACACCCCGGACCACGGCGCGGTCGCTGTAGATTCCACGTGTGCAATTCGACGCGTCACACCGCTACCGACTCAGCTGCGACCGGCGCAAGCATCGTGTCGCGCTGGACCCCGCTAGGTACTGGAAGTCGGCGCGCTGCCCGGTCTGCGTGCTGCGGATTGATCGTCTGCGTATCCGCCGCGGCATCAAATGGCTGCAGGGCAAGGCGCCGCGGTCCGGCCTCACATGGAACGGCCGCTTCCGGCTGGTGCCCGCCGATGGCATCGCCATGCTCTTCGCGGTCGTCACGCTGATCCTGACGCTCGTGCTGCACACCGTGGCCGACGCCTGGTGGCCGGCCACGATCCTGCTGTTCCTCGGTCGCTGGCCCTGGCTGCTCATGGCGGTGCCGGCGGTGCTGCTCACCGTCGTAGCCGGGCAGCGCCGCCCCATGCTGATTGCCGTACCGGCGTTCGTGATCGGGCTCACCGGCATCATGGAATTTTCGTTCGGGCTCGGTCGCCTCGCGGCATCGACCGAGAGCGAGGCACCGATGCGCATCATCACGTTCAACATGAATGGCGATGCCGCGGGCCCGTTGCTCACGGGCCTCGTACGCGGGTGGGAGCCTGACGTCATCGCGATCCAGGAATGCGGCGGCAACACGCGCCAGTCGCTCCTCGACCTGCCCGGCTACAACGCCGACATTGGCATCACCTGCCTGCTGACGCGATATCCCATCGTGTCGATCGACTCGATGCGTCATGAGAACTTCGCCGCGGCCGGCGGGGCAGCACTGGTCAAGCGCTACCGCCTCAAGGGACCGCGCGGCGAGTTCGACTTCACCAACGTGCACATGGACACACCGCGCCGCGCGTTCGAGGCGCTGATGCATGGGCAAGCCGATGCCATCGGCAGCATCACGAACAAGACCGCCATTCGCGACCTGGAATCACGGCTTGCGCGGCACTGGATAAACGCCGGACGGGGCCCGCGCATCGTCGCCGGCAACTTCAACATGCCGACCGAGAGCGCAATTTACCGCGCGCACTGGAGCTCACTCACCAACGGGTTCAGCCACGTGGGCGTCGGCTTCGGCGCCACGCGGCTCGCCGGCTGGATCCGGCTCCGCATCGATCATGTGCTGGTCGACGAGGCGTGGGTCGTGAAGACCGCCCGCGTGCTCCCGGACTACGGCTCCGACCATCTGCCGGTGATGGTGGAAGTGGAGCGCAAGATCCGTTGATGACCCGTGCGGTGCGCGCAACGGCGCACCGCACGGGGTCACACGTTGCTCAGCTGATCGTGAACGGCTTCACCATGCCATGCGCCAGGTGCGGCTTGCCGTCCTTCGCGTCAGGCAGGAAGCACATCAGCGCGTACTCGCCCGGCGGCAGGTTCACGGAGACGTAACCGACCGCACCCTTGGGCATGGCCGAGATGCCGCCCATTGGCGTCGCTGGCGGTGGGCCTTGCTGCGCGCCGAACCACTGCAGGAAGTCGTTCACGTTCTTGCCCGGTGCCAGCTGAAGGATGAACATCTCGTGCGGCTGCGCGGCGTTGTTCTCGATCTGGATCACATGCTTGCCGGCGGTGATCGCCGGCGACACGTCCCAGGAATAGTCGCTCATCACGACCTTCACGTCAGCCGACGGCGCCATGACCCTCGGACCCGTGGCCGGGATCACCGTCAAGCCCTTCACCATGCCCTTCGTGGCATGCATCACGCCATCAGTGCTCGGGATCATGCAGACGATCGCGTAGTTGCCAGGTGTCAGCTCTTCCGTCAGCGACTGCTCACCGCCCGGCGCCGGCGAGTTCGGACCGGCGACAGGCTCCAGCCAGGGCGGCGGCGGGGACTCGGCCTTGGCCATCTTCATGCCCATCTCCACATCGGCAATGCTTCGGCCCGCGGCAATCCGAAACAGCTGCACGTGATGCAGTTCCGGTCCCTTGTTCACCAGGCGCAGCGTGACCATGCCCGAGGCGATCGTGTCCGGCGCCGAATACGAGTAGTTCTGCGCGGTGATCGTCACCACCGGCGGCGCGACGTCAGCGCTGGCAGATGCCGCGGTCGCAGCCGGTGAATCGGCGATGGCGGTCTTTTCGGACGCGCCGCATGCGGCAAGGCTGCAGAGCGCAATGGCGCCGAGCAGCGGCGCATGCCTGGATCCACCTGCCGCGCGACGCGACGAGTGGAGGGACGGGTCGGTGAACATGACGAGGCCTCGAGCGAAAGTGTGATGACCGAGCACAGCGGAATTGCACACGATACAACACAGTTTTGCGGCACGCGCACCTGGCCGAAGCCGTCACCAGTCCGTGACTCAGCGCATGATGCCGCGGCCCGCCGCGTCCAGGGGCACCATGCGACCGCCCGGCTGCACCATCAGGCGCGGTAGCAGCAGGTCGCCATTCAGCGGAATCGTCGTGCCGATCACGCGCCCGGAGACCGATGGGGCAAGGACGGCATCGGGCAGCATGTAGTCCTCGTATGCCTCCATTTCGACCGTCCACCCCAGGTCGCGAAGGGCCGCCACCGTGACCGCGGACAGCGGCTGCGCGCCGTTGACGAGCGACGACGCCATCAGCTCGCCGCCGAACGCCGTGCTGCGCCAATGACCCAGCACCCCCACCTGCAGCGGCACGGGTCGGCCCGTGAAGCGCGCGCTGCGGCCAAGTCGCGAGAAGGCGGTAAGCGCCGCCGGTCCCACGAAGATGGGATCCGCCGCGCTGCTGTCCCCATCGATCAGGCCCGCCAGTGCTCCGCGCCCCCACACCGTCCCGATGCCCAGCACGTGACCCACCTCGTGCTGCAGCAGGTCGTCCAGCTTCCGGTCCGACAGGTTGCCGTAGGTGAGGATATTCAACGAGATGGTGCCCAGCAGCGGCAGCCCGCCAGGCCGCACCACGCAGGGTCCGCCCTGACCTGCAATGCGCGGCGGCAGCGTGTCCAGCTTCACCAGCACGCGCACGCCCGTGATGAACTGGCTCACCGGCACGGCGTTGCGGCAGTCACCGATCCGCAGGCGCACGAAGTCACCCGGCGGTGCGCCGCGCAGCGCACGACGCCACTTCATCGACACCCGCTCCATGCTCGTCAGCATGCGCAGCGGCAGCGGGTTCTGTCCATCACCATCCACGATGTCCAGCAGGAATTCCGATGGACCTTGCGCCGTCAGTGTATCGAATGCGACCTGCGCCCCATTCGTCGCCCGTACCACCACGCTGCCCAGGCCCACCGCCACGAGGTGGCCGCGTCGCACCACGAAGCGGCCTGACGGTTCGGTGGTGACGATGGTGCCCGCCGTGGTGACGTTGCGTCCCAGGCTGTCCATTGCGGCGAGCTCGAACGGCACGCTGTCGCCAAGCCCTGCCACGCGCGACTCGATCTTCACGCTCAAGGCGCGGAGTGCGGCGAGCCGCACCACGAATCGCCGGCGCGTCGTGTCGCGCCCGATGATCGCCAGCAGGTCGGTTGTGCCGGGAGCGATTGCGCGGATGCTGGCGCGGCCCGCGGTGACGCTGAGCAACTGCGCGACCATCGTATCCGCAACGGCCAGCCGCGGCACGGCCGCAGCGAGTCGCACGCCGGCCAGTGTCTCGACCTCGACCAGCAGCGCCGCATCGTCGGTGATGCTGATCGTATCCGGTGCCATGAGACGCACGCGCACGGCGCGCGGCGCGACGCGGATCGTTCGTGTGCCGACCACGCCGCCTGCCTGTGCCGTCAGTTGCAGCGTGCCAACATTCCGGGCGCGCACTACGCCACCATCGCTCACGACCGCCACGCTGGAATCGGTCGACGACCACACCGGCGGCACGACCTCCAGCACCGTGCCTTCCCGGTTCACGGCACGCGCGCGCGCCATGAGCGAATCGCCCAGCAGCACGGTGTCGGCCGGTGTGTCGATGACGATTCGCGCGACGGCGGTCAGCGGCAGCGGCGGTGTGGAATCAGTTGCACCCTGTCCGCACGCGAGCATTCCCGCCGACGCGATGCATCTCAATGCCCTGCATGCGAGGCGCGCTGCGCTTTCAGTGGATGACGGCACGCGGGTAAGTTAGGGAGAGACGCACACGCGCAATGAACGAGCCGAACCGATCGATGCCACCAGGCATCCAGACCCTGCCGATGTCCGACACCCCCGCCCCGCCCGACACGCCCGCGTACGATCCTGCCGCCATCGAAGCCACCTGGCAGCAACGCTGGGCCGATCGCGGGACGAATTCGCCCGACCTCGCCAGTGGCGGCGATCCGTATTACCAGCTGATGATGTTTCCCTATCCGTCCGCGGAGGGGCTTCACATCGGCAACCTCTTTGCCTTCACGGGCGCCGACATCCATGGCCGGTTCCAGCGGCTGCAGGGCCGGACTGTATTTGAACCAATCGGTTTCGACAGCTTCGGGATCCATTCCGAGAACTTCGCGATCAAGGTCGGCGCGCATCCCGCAGCGCTGACGCCGCAGAACGTCGTGAATTTCCGCAGGCAGCTGCACCGCGCTGGTCTGATGGTGGACTGGAGCAAGGAAGTCGTCACCAGCGACCCGTCATACTACAAGTGGACGCAGTGGCTCTTCCTGCAGCTCTACAAGCAGGGACTGGCCTACAAGAAGGCCGCCGCGGTGAACTGGTGCCCCAGCTGCAAGACCGTACTGGCCAACGAGCAGGTGAAGGATGGACAGTGCGAACGCTGTGACTCGCTCGTCGAGCAGCGCCTGCTGGAACAGTGGTTCTTCCGCACGTCGCAATACGCACCGCGCCTGCTGGACAACATCGCGACGCTGGACTGGAGCGAGACCACGCGTCAGGCGCAGCGGAACTGGATCGGTCGCAGCGACGGCGCGCACGTCACCTTCCGCGTCGCGAACGCGCACGACGTCACGGTGTTCACCACGCGCCCCGACACGATCTTCGGCGCCACGTGGGTCGTGCTCGCCCCCGAGCATCCGCTGGTGGCGGAGATCGTCACGCCCGCCCGGCGCGCCGCGGTCGACGCTTATCTGGAGCGCACGAGGACGCAGGACGTCGTCTCGCGGAAGGTGAACAAGGAGAAGACCGGCGTCTTCACCGGCGCCGTCGCCATCAACCCGGCCACGGGTCAGCCGATCCCGGTCTGGGTCGCCGACTACGTGCTGATGGAATACGGCACCGGTGCCGTGATGGGCGTACCGGGTCACGACGAGCGCGATTTCGAGTTCGCGGAGAAGTTTGCCCTGCCCATCGTGCGCGTGGTCGCCGGTGCCGACGACGACGCACACGCGCCGCTCACCGAGGCGTACGCGGCGAAGAGCGACGCCGACCTGCTGGTGAACTCGGGTCATTTCTCGGGCATGCCGGTTCCGCAGGCGAAGAAGGCGGTGGTCGCGTGGCTCGAGGAGCGCCGCAGTGCCACGCCGGTCGTGAACTACCGCCTCAACGACTGGTGCATCTCGCGGCAGCGCTACTGGGGTCCGCCAATCCCGATCATCTACTGTGACAGCTGCGGCCCGGTGCCGGTACCCGAAGACCAGCTGCCCGTCGTGCTGCCCCTGATCGACGATTTCCGTCCCGACGACAGCGGCATCTCGCCGCTCGCGCGCCATGACGAGTGGTATCGCGTGCCCTGCCCGACGTGCGGCATCATGGCACGTCGCGAGACCGACGTCAGCGACACCTTCCTGGACAGCGCCTGGTATTTCCTGCGTTACCCAAGCGCCGATCGCGCCGACGTGCCGTTCGACGCCGCGCTCACGAAGAAGTGGCTGCCGGTCACCACCTACATCGGCGGCAACGAGCACGCGGTGCTGCACCTGCTCTACTCCCGCTTCATCACGATGGCGCTGAAGGACGCGGGCCTGCTCGACTTCGAGGAGCCGTTCACGCGCTTCCGAGCCCACGGCATGATCATTCGTGACGGCGCGAAGATGTCGAAGTCGAAGGGCAACGTGGTGAACCCGGACGACCTCATCGATCGCTGGGGCGCCGACAGCTTTCGCACGTACCTCATGTTCCTCGGCCCCTACGAGGAAGGCGGCGATTACCGCGACAGCGGCATCACCGGCGTGCGCCGCTTCCTGGATCGCATCTGGGGCTCGGTGCACGAATGCACGGCCGACGGTGCGCCTGACGCCACGGTGCTGCGCAAGCTGCACGCGACCATCCGGAAGGTCGGCGACGACCTGCCGGCACTGGGCTACAACACGGCGATCGCGGCGATGATGGAATACGTCAATACGCTGCGCGCCAGCGAGCGCACGGTGCACCGCGCCGAGGTGGAGCCACTGCTGCAGCTCCTCGCCCCATTCGCGCCGCACATGGCCGAGGCCTGCTGGGAACAGCTCGGTCACACGAAGTCCATCTTCGACAGCGGCTGGCCCACCTACGATCCCGCCATGCTCGTCGCCGACGTGCTCACGATCGCCGTGCAGGTCAACGGCAAGACACGCGGCACCGTGCAGGTCGGCAAGGACGCCACGCAAGCCGATGTCTACACGGCAGCGCTGCAGGATCCCGTCATCGCGAAGTTGGTGGTCACCGAACCGAAGAAGATCATCTACGTGCCGGGGCGGCTGCTCAGCATCGTGGTCTGAGCAAGCTCCCCTGTCGCCGAAACTGGGATCTGGATCTCGATGCTGCACTGCAACCGCCGCGGAACTGTATTCCATTGACGGTTGCACGGCCGCAGATCACCATGCGGCGGTCGGCTCTGCTCTACCGTTTCAAAGGCATCGCAACCTCTGACCCAATCGGGGAGCAGCACTCACCGTCGCTGTCCACGAAGCACTCCGCGCCCACGTGCGAGGCTGAGCAGCGGGCAGCACACGCCAAACGGTCGTTCTGCGGCTGTGCGGTTCTGCGGCTGTGCTGTTCCAAGATGAAATGTTCTGCACCGTTGCGGGAGCAGCAGGACAGATCGGCAACCATTATCCCGCCGGTCGGTGTCTGACAGCCGATTCACTGACCCGCGCATGTCGCGCTGGCAGCTTGAACGACGGAGAACTTGACGATGACCTCACTGCACACCGCACACGCTGTCGCACGACTTGGCCTGATCACCCTGCTCGCGCCGCTCGGCGCGATGCCGCTGCGTGCCCAGGTCGACGGACCGGCCGTCCCGCGGCCAGTGCCGGTACCGGCGCCCTTCTACCTGAACGCCGCCACCGCGGATCGCGGCTATCTCGGTGTCACGCCCCGCGCCTCGACCGGCCCCGCCGATACACTCGGTCTGCTGATCGACGGTGTCGACGACAGCCTGCCGGCAGCGAAGGCTGGCATCATTCGCGGAGCACGACTCGTCTCCATCGACGGCGTGGACCTCCGTCTCGAACCGCGTGACCTCGGCGAGTCCGCCGCTGAACGCCTCCCCGAGAGCCGGCTCCGCCGCGCGCTGGCCGCGAAGAAGTCCGGCGAGACCGTCGAACTCGTCGTCCTGACCGCCGGCCGCCGCGAGACGAAGCGTATCGTGCTTTCCGAGTCGGCAATGGCGCGCACGCTGCGCTCGATGACCACGGGGCGTCGTTCGGTGGGGCTCGGCTTCTCGCAGCGCGGCTCGATGCGTGATACCGCCGGCCTGCTGATCATCAGCATCACGAGCGGCAGTGCCGCAGAAACGGCAGGTCTCGTCGAAGGTGATCGCCTGGTGAGCATCGACGGCACCGATCTCCGCGTGCCCACGGTGGATGCCGGCAGCCGCGATGGCGTGGAGGCGCGCGTGTCGCGGTTCCGCCGCGCGATCGAGTCCGCACGCGACTCGCAGCCTGTGCGGCTCGAGGTGCTTTCCGAAGGTCGCCGCCGCACGGTGAACGTGACGCCCGCTCGCGAACGCGGCTGGACGATCAACATGGGCGACTTCGGCAACATGGCCGACGACATCCGCGAGAACATCAGCTCGAACATGCGAGTGTGGATGGACGACGGCGATCGCGATGCGATGGCCCGAACGCGTGCTGACGGCGAGCGCGCAAGGGAGGCTGGCGCTCGTGCACGCGAGTACGGTGCGCAAGCGCGTGATCGTGACGACGGTGCGCGAGCACGCGGCACCATCCGCGGCCGCACGGACGGCGCCACACTCGTCCTCGACGGCCTGACACTCGCCGCGGTCGACGATGACTTCGCCCAGCGCTTCGGACGCGGAAGCGAAAATGGAGCGCTGGTCGTGAGGACGCGTGACGACTGGGAGCCGCTGAAGGCCGGCGACGTCATCCTCACAGTCGACGGTCGCGCGGTTCGAGACGGTACCACACTCGACATCAGCTTCGATCGCAGTCGCGCTCAGCGCCTGGAGATCCTGCGCAACGGGACGAAGGAAACGATCACCCTGCGCTCCAGCCGCTGAACGACGCCGGCAAGGAACTGCGGCTCAGTACCGGACGCAGTTCCGACCGTCGCGCTTGGCGCGGTACAGCGCCGCGTCGGCCGCAGCAAGCAGGTCGTCCACCGACGTGATGCGCGGCCCGGGAAACAGCGACACGCCAATGGAGACGGACAGTGTGAGCGAGACACCGGGCCCGCCAGCGAAACTCGCGAACGACACGCGCTCGCGCAGGCGTTCGGCGAATACCATGGCGCCCTCGATCGACGTCTCGGGCAGCACGACCACAAATTCCTCGCCGCCATACCTCGCCACGAAGTCGGCGCTGCGTACCGCACTGCGCAGGATCTCGGCAGCGTCCTGCAGCACGCCGTCACCCACCAGGTGGCCACGAGTGTCATTCACCAGCTTGAAGTGGTCAAGGTCCAGCATCAGTACCGCCACCGAATGTGCGTAGCGCCGCGCGCGATCCAGTTCCGACGTCAGGCGATCCGTCAGTGCACGTCGGTTGAGCACCTGCGTCAGCGGATCGGTCTGTGCAAGCGCCGCAAGCCGCAGGTTGTCTGCACGCGCAGACTCCAGCAAATGCGCCCGCTGGATCGACGCCACGGCCGCCTTCACCACGGCATCGGCGAACGCGACATCCTCCTCGTCCAGCGGCGGCTCACCCACGCCACGTCGCAGCAGGAACACGCCTGCCTGCTGCCGATCCACGAAGAACGGCAGCGCGATCACGCTCCGCGTCGGCACCACCGTGCCCTCGCCTTCCCAGCGCGTGCGCAGCTCCGCGAACAGTGGATGCACCATCATGTCGGGAATCAGCACGGGCCGTCCTGCCTCCAGTGCCACGCGCACTTCCGGATACTTCTCCAGGTCCAGCGGCAGGTTGCGAAGCGTCGGGTCGTCGAACGCGGCGGGAATGACCGCCGTCGTCTCACCCGGCCGCGCCAGCACCACCGAGCAGCGGAACAACCCGATCGCGCGTGCCACGCGACGCACCAGGACGTGGTAGATCTCCTCGCTCGACAGGTCGGCGCTGACCTCGCGCATGATCGCCATCAACGTGCGGCCAGTCTGCGCTTCCTCGCGTGCCTGCGCCAATGCCGACTCCGCCGACTGCAGCTGACGCCGCGTCGTGTCGAACGCAGTACGGTTGCGCAGGTTGGCCCCGATCCGCGCCAGCAGCTCACCTGAACGCAGCGGCTTGCGCACCACATCGGTCGCGCCGCAGCCCAGCGCCTGCTCCACCACGTCCTCGGGCGCACGTGTCGACGTGACGAGCACCGGCAGGTCGGCCCACTGCGGATCGCCCTTGAACGCAGTCAGCTGCGCGGCGCCTCCCTCCTCCAGCAGCTGTGCATCCAGCAGCATGAGGTCTGGCACGAACTCTCGCGCCGCATTGACTGCCGCCAGGCAGCTCACCACGCCGCGCACGTCGTAGCCATGCTCGCGCAGCACCCACGACAGGGTCTGCTGCACCGCCGGATCACGGTCCGCGACGATGATACGCGGCGCTCTCACCGTCGTTCGTGCCTCACGAGTCGAGGAATGCACATCGAGTCAAGTTCCGCCACAGGAGGCGGCGGTCGTGCGGCACGAGCACGTGCCCGGCCGCCCCTGCGTCATGCACGTGCATCAGGCCTCCGGTGCACCGGCGTCACCGGCGTCACCGTTCTCCGCCTCAGGCTCCGCACCACTCTCGCCATCCACCACGTCGTCGCCGTCGCCGTCGCCGAGTCCCTCGACCGGCTTGTCCTCGGGCACCACGCGCGCCACCGAGATCACTGAATCGCCCTCGTCCAGCGCGACCAGCTTCACACCCTGTGCGTTGCGGCCGGTCTTGCGCACTTCCGCCGCCGACGAGCGGATCAGGATGCCCTGCTTCGTGATCAGAATCATCTCGTCTTCCGGCAGCACTTCCATCAGCGCCACCACGTTGCCTGTGCGATCGGTGCGGTTGAGCGTCAGAATGCCCTTGCCGCCGCGCTTCTGCACGCGGTATTCGGCCACGTCGCTCACCTTGCCCAGGCCCTTCTCGGTCACCACCAGCAGCGTCGCGTCGCGCTTGATCACGACCATGCCGACGACGAAATCCTCGTAACGCAGCTCGATGCCCTTCACGCCGGTCGTGTCGCGACCCATCTCGCGCACGTCGCTCTCGCGGAAGCGGCAGCTCAGGCCGAAGCGCGTCGCCAGCACGATGTCGTTCGTGCCCGACGTCTCCTGCACGTCGATCAGCTCGTCGCCCGCCTCGATCTTGATCGCCTTGATGCCGTTGTTGCGCACGTTCGTGTAGTCCGCCATCCGCGACTTCTTGACCGTACCATTCCGTGTGCTGAAGAACAGGAAGCGCTCGTCAGCATCGGTGATCTTCTCCAGGTCGCGCACCGGCACCACGGCACGCACGCGCGTCTCGGGCGACACGTTGATCAAATTCACCATCGGCTTGCCACGCGCACCCGCGCTGGACTGCGGAATCTCGTAGACCTTGAGCCAGTACATGCGCCCGTCGTCGGTGAAGATCAGCAGGTAGTCGTGCGTGCTGCCGATGTACAGGCGGCTGACGAAGTCCTCGTCCTTCAGCCCCGTGCCCGTCTTGCCGCGACCACCGCGACGCTGGCGACGATACAGCGACACCGACGTCCGCTTCACGTAACCCGTGTGCGAGATCGTCACGACGACATCCTCCTCGGCAATCAGGTCCTCGACGCTGAACTCGCCCTCGTCGCTCACGATCTCCGTCTTGCGCACATCGCCGAACGTCTCGGCCACATCCATCAGCTCCGACTTGAGGATCGTCATGCGACGTTCCCGGCTACCGAGGATGTCGCGCAACTCCGCGATCAGCGCACGCACCTCCGAGAGTTCGGCGTCGAGCTTGTCGATCTCGAGTCCCGTCAGCTTCGCGAGGCGCATGTTGAGGATCGCCTCGGCCTGCCGCTCCGACAGGCCGAAACGCGTCTGCAGGCTCAGGCTCGCCGTCGGCGTGTCATCAGCTGCACGGATGATCTTGATCACCTCGTCGATGTTGTCGACGGCGATCTTCAACCCTTCCAGGATGTGTTCGCGCTCGGCGGCCTTGTCGAGGTCGAACTGCGTCCGGCGAGTGATCACTTCGTGACGGTGATCGATGTAGTGCTTCAGCACCTCACGCACCGGCATCACCTTCGGCACCAGCTGCCGCGTCTTGATGTCCGGCACCAGCGCCAGCATGATCACGCCGAACGTCGTCTGCAGCTGCGAATGCTTGTACAGCTGGTTCAGCACCACGCGCGGAATTGCATCGCGCTTGAGCTCCATCACCAGTCGGATGCCCTCCTTGTTCGATTCGTCACGTAACGCGCTGATGCCAGCCACCTTGCCCTCGCGCACCAGGTCCACGATCTGCTGCCGCAGCCGCTCCTTGTTGACCTGGTACGGGATCTCGGTGACCACGATCTGGCTCTTGCTCCCGCGCTCGTTCTCCTCGATCTGCGCACGCGCACGCACCTGCAGGCGACCGCGGCCTGTCTCGATGTAGTCCTTGATGCCCGCGCGGCCGTAGATGAAGCCCGCCGTCGGAAAGTCGGGACCCGTGATGATCTTCCGGATCTCGTCGGTCTCGATGTCCGGGTTGTCCACCATCGCCACGATCGCCGCCGAGACTTCACGCAGATTGTGCGGCGGAATGTTCGTCGCCATGCCGACCGCGATACCCGTGCTGCCGTTCACCAGCAAGTTCGGCAGGCGCGACGGAAGCACCTTCGGCTCCTCGCGCGTATCGTCGAAGTTCGCGCCGAAATCAACCGTGCCGCGATCGATGTCGGCGAGCATCTCCATCGCGATGCGTGTCAGCCGGACTTCGGTGTAGCGATAGGCGGCCGCGTTGTCGCCGTCGATGCTGCCGAAGTTGCCCTGGCCATCGACCAGCGGATAGCGAAGCGAGAACTCCTGGACCATGCGCACGACCGCATCGTATACGCTGCTGTCACCATGCGGGTGGTACCGCCCCAGCACGTCGCCCACGACCGTGGCGGACTTGCGATACGGACGACCTGCGGTGAGCCCCGCCTCGTTCATCGCGTACAGCACGCGCCGGTGCACGGGCTTCAACCCATCTCGCACATCGGGCAGCGCGCGCGACACGATGACGCTCATCGAGTAATTGATGAACGATTCCTTGATCTCCTCGTCGATCATGCGAGGCAGGATGCGTTCGCGGGCCACTGGACCAGTCATGCTGAGATAGTGAGAGCGTGACCGACGTCGGGTCGCGTGCGCGACGCGGCGTCGGGAGTGCAGACTGCGGAACAGGAATTTGGAACGGGTGCATCGCGCGTTGAGGCGCGCTCAATCATGCGGCAGGCGAAGGGCGAATGCGCTCAGCCCCAGGACCGCGCAATGACGAGCAGGAGCCAGGCATTGCCGACGCGGTGAAAAATGTACGTGCCACCACCGTTGCTGGTCGACAGCGCAGTGGCGTCCCGACGCTCCATCGGGCGATGCACCGTCACCATCGCATACTCCTTCCACAGCATGGCAGCCGACACTCGCGTGTAGGCCATGATGGCATTGCTGTCGCGGTCACCGATCGCTGCCCAATGTCTGCTGCGCAGCGCGGCCAGGCCGCGATCACCGTACACGAGTTTCAGGTCGCGCCCACGTGCTGCCGGCAGTGGCAGACCGCTCACGGCAGGCAGCACGTATGCCGCCGTGTCACCGCGCGCATTGACCAGGCAGCGCCCAGTTGCCGCATCGTTCACCTGCTCGGTCAGACCGGCCGCAATTGCCTCGCGACTCGCCTTGCCACTCCACACATCCCAACGGGGACGCTCGCGCCCTGTCTCCCACAACACCACGGTGCGCAGCAGCTCGAGCCCTTCCGGTGTGTCCAGCGGAGCGTCGACCGCGTATATCTGGATCAACTTTTCGAGCTTGTCCACCAGATCGGCGGTCGCCTCGCGCATCGTGTCGGTGCTGTCACGCGGAAATGCACGCAACCAGCCGTCGTTGCAGCGATCCTGACCAATGTCGGTGAAGTCGGAGGCCCTCAGCAAGCTGGCTCGGTAATCGTGCGCCAGCTCCAGCGCAGCTTCGAGTTCGTTCTGCGGTCCGCGCCCGAGCAACGTCACCGCGGAACTGGTCAGCACACGCGGCCGGAATCCGCTTTCGGGCACCGCACCGGAACGGGCGCAACCCGAAAGTGCCCCCATCGCGAATGCCGCACTCGCACAGGAGAAGGATCCAACGGTCCGCCACCGACGCACGCGTACACTCATGCGCAAAAAGATACCGCTCCCGAGTCCATCAGGACAGACGTGATGCGCCACCCGTCGCCACGACTGGAGACTGCGCTTCCGCTTCATCATCGGCCAGCTCCTGATCGATCTCCGCCTCCTCGGCAGCCACATCGGCGTCAATGGCAGCCTTCTCCCGCTGGTAACGCGCCCACCAGGTCCGCGTGACCTCGCCCGCCAACTCGCGGTTGCCGAGCCCGAAAGCCATGGCAAGGGCCAGCGCCACCGCGCCAAACAGGATTGCAAAGGCGGTCGTCACGATGTCGGTCGCGACACCCAGCTCCTGCAGCGCCATGAAGATGGCCAGCACCACAATGCCACCGCGGCCGACCCGGGCCAGCGTCGGGCCGCCGTGCAACGCGCCGGCAGCTGCCAGCAGCAGGCCCTCCACGAACCCACCCAACACGATACCCACGATCACGATCACGATCGCCGCGATGATGCTCGGGATATAACTGACGAGCTCGGCAAACACGTCGTTCAACGACTGTAACCCCGCCGCCGTGGAGGCAATCAGCAGCACCGCGAACATCACCGCCCAGAACACCAGGTTGCCGAACACGCGCGCCGGGTTCACCTGGTGGCCGGCATGCTCCACGGCCTGCATCACGCCGCCTCTTCGCAGCAGCTCGTTGACCCCGAGCTTCTTCAACAACCGCTCCACGCCACGCTGCGTGAGCTTGGCGAGCAGGTAACCGGCAAACAGGATGACGATCGCGCCAAGCAACGCAGGCACGATCTCGCCAAGGGTGGCGAAACTGTCCTGCAGTCGGGTCAGGAAGTCCATGTGGGATCAGCGAAAATGGGCCGGCGTCGCCCCGCGGAGCGTGCCACACCACAAGCTAGCACCGCCACGAACTTCGTCGAGCGCCGCCTCGCCAGCGCTCACACGCGCGCGTCGCTTGCCACGAACGACTTTAGTTGCGCGTTCCGCGCTTCAGGTCGAAAATCGCCGACCGACGGCACGACGGGCAGACGAACCAGTCGCGCTTGCGCTGGTAGCCAAGCCCGAATGACCCACCCCCAATGCCCTTCCGCAGCAGCGCCAGGTGCGACTCGCAGCGAGGACAGTGAGGCACCGCCTCCACCAGCACATCTGCCCGGATCGTCGCCAGCTCACTCAGCGAATACTGCGCCGGACCGTCGTCTTGCGCGCTGTCCGTCACTCGGCCACCTGAATCACGACCTTCCCGAATTGCTGCCCCGACTGCAGACGCGCATACGCCTCTGGCGCCTGCTGCAAAGAAAACACGGAGTCCACGGGTGGACGAAGCCCACCTGCAGCAAACTCGGCCGCCACCTCACGCCACTCCCGCTCGCTGCCCATCGTTGAACCGCACACAGTCCATTGATTCATGAAGAGCCGACGCACGTCGGTCTCGACCATGGGACCACTGGTGCCGCCGCACGTGACCAGCCGCCCGCCACGACCCAATGAACCAAGCGACCGCTTCCAGGTCGCCGTACCAACGCTGTCGATCACGACGTCCACTCCCCGCTTTCCCGTCGCGATGCGAATCACAGCGGGCACGTCGTCAATGGCGTGGTTCAGCAGGTGGTCGGCGCCGAGCGCCTTCGCACGCTCCAGCTTTGCAGGATCGCTCGAGGTGACCCAGGTCGTGGCGCCACGAGCCTTCGCCAGCTGCAACGCCGCCAGCGCCACACCCCCTCCGATTCCCCAGATCAGGACCTGTTCGCCGGCTTGCACCCGCGCCTTGCCTGAAACCATGCGATACGCGGTCAGCGTCGCCAGGCCGAAGCCGGCCCGTTCTGCCACCGGAATGTGCGCGGGAACGCTCACCAGGTTCCATTCCGGCACCACGACGAACTCGGCTGCAGAGCCGCGGCGATGTTCGCCGTGGATCTGGTATCGAAGGCAGAGCGGCTGTTGATCCTCCAGGCAATACGCGCATTCACGGCAGCTGATACCTGGATTCAACACCACGGTGTCGCCGACTCGCACGCCTGTCACCGCCCCGCCAACTGCGTCGACCACACCGGTGCAGTCGGCGACAGGCACCCAGTCAGGCTGCAGCACGAGCCCCGGCCAGCCGCGCAGCACGAAGAGGTCGAGACGGTTCAGAGCCACCGCCTCCACGCGAACTCGCACGGAGTGAGGGCCCTCCAGCTCCGGCATCGGAATGTCGTCGCGGATCGACAGCTGCTCGAGGCCTCCATGGCCGCCCAGCACGAGTGCTCGCATCGAGATTACGGAGTGTGGCGTTAGATATGATTTTCGCGTGCGGCACCCGGCGGCGCACGCAGCTTTTCTGCGCGTTCTCCGCGCCTCCATTGGAACAGGATCCTGGCGAATGATAGCGATCAAGGTGCCACCGCTCGGCGAGTCGATCGTCGAGGCAACCGTGTCACGCTGGCTGAAGCAGGAGGGCGACGCTGTCACAGCGGGTGAAACCCTCGTGGAACTGGAGACCGACAAGATCACGGTCGAGGTCCCCGCGCTCAAGGCAGGCGTGCTCTCGGTTCGCGCGCGCGCCGAGGGCGACGTGGTGGCCGTGGACGACATCCTGGGCCAGCTCGATGAGACGGGCGCCGCAGCGCCGCGCGGCGAAGTCCTCGCTGCCGCGACGGATGGCGACTCCGGTCACAGCGCAGGCGGACCGCCCTCTGATCCGGCCGTATCCGCAACCGACCGTGTCATCGCGCCCGCCGTGGCGCCTGACGCGGCTGTCACCAAGTCCGCACCTGCGGCACGACGCACGGCCGACGAGGCAGGGCTCGACATCAGCAGCGTCACCGGTACTGGTCGCGGCGGCGTCATCAGCAAGCCCGATGTGGTGAACGCCATCGCCAGTGCTGCGGCATCGGCGACGGCTTCGCCTGTGGCACCCGCAGCGCCGGTGGCACCTGTCGCATCCACTGCACCAGCAGCGCCCAGTGCACCCGCAGCGCCGGCGGCACCCGCTCCCAGCGCACCCGCAGCGTCCAGCACACCTGCGGCTCCCGTGCGCACCGGCGAGCGCGAGACGCGCGAGAAGATGACGACGCGACGCAAGCGCATCGCCGAAAACCTGCTGCAGGCGCAGGCCAACACGGCGCACCTCACGACCTTCAACGAGATCGACATGTCCGCCACGACCGCGCTGCGTGCGCGGATCAAGGACAAGGTCGAGAAGGAGCATGGCGTGAAGCTCAGCTTCATGCCGTTCTTCGTGAAGGCAGCGTCGCACGCGTTGAAGGCGTTTCCGCTCGTCAACGCGCAGCTCGACGGCGACAGCATCGTCTTCAAGCATTACGTGAACATGGGCATTGCCGTCGCGAGCGACGCGGGCCTGGTGGTGCCGAACGTGAAGGACGCCGACACGAAGGGCATGCTGACCATCAGTCGCGACATCGCGGCACTGGCCACCAGGGCACGCAACGGCAAGCTCGCGATGGACGACCTCACCGGCGGCACGTTCACCATCACGAACGGTGGTGTCTTCGGGTCGCTGATCTCCACGCCGATCATCAACTACCCGCAGGTCGCGATCCTCGGCCTGCACAAGACGCAGGATCGTCCAGTCGCCATCGACGGCAAGGTCGAGATCCGCCCGATGATGTATGTCGCGCTGAGTTACGATCACCGCATCATCGACGGTCAGCAAGCCGTGCTCTTCCTCGTCCGGATCAAGGAGTTGATGGAAGATCCGGCCAGCATGCTGGTGGACTGACGCGTGGCCACTGAAACGATCGCGGCAGACGTCGTCGTCATCGGCGGCGGCCCGGGCGGGTATGTGGCGTCCATCCGCGCAGCGCAGCTCGGCCTGAAGACGGTCTGCGTGGAACTGGACAAGACGCTCGGCGGCACCTGCGTCAACGTCGGCTGCATTCCATCCAAGGCGCTGCTCACCAGCAGCGAGCACTTCGAGTTCGCACGGCATGACGCCGCCGAGCATGGCGTCGTGATCGAGAATGTGACGGTCGACCTCGCGCAGATGATGAAGCGCAAGAACGACGTCGTGGGCGCGAACACGAAGGGCGTCGAGTTCCTGTTCAAGAAGAACAAGGTCACGTGGGCCCGCGGTGCGGGCACGTTGAAGCCCGGCAACCTGGTCGACGTGACCGCGGCCGACGGTACGGTCACGACATACGCCGCCAGGAACGTCATCATCGCAACCGGCTCGTCATCCATCGAGCTGCCGTTCCTCAAGTTCGACGAAACGCGTGTCGTGTCGAACATCGGCGCGCTGCAGCTATCGGTAATCCCGAAGCGGATGATCGTGGTCGGCGGCGGCGTCATTGGCCTCGAACTCGGTTCGGTCTGGCGCCGCCTCGGCAGTGCAGTGACCGTGGTGGAGTTCATGCCGACGATCCTGCCCGGCAACGACGACGACATCATCAAGGAGGCGACGAAGGTCTTCGGCAAGCAGGGTCTGACCATTCGCACCGGCGCGAAGGTGACGGCTGCCGACCGCTCGTCGCCGGACGTCGTGCGCCTCACGGTGGAGACGAACGGAGCAAGCGAGACGCTCGAAGCCGAAGTGGTGCTGGTCAGTGTCGGGCGTCGTCCGACGCTGCATGGCATCGATGCGCAGGCGCTGGGCCTCGTGCTGCAGCAGAACGGCGCGATCGCCGTGGACGACCAGCTGCGCACCAACCTGCCCGGCGTGTACGCAATTGGCGACGTGGCGGGCGGTAAGCTGCTGGCGCACAAGGCGGAAGACGAGGGCATGATCGCCGCCGAGGTGATCGCCGGGAAGCCGGTGCACATGCACTACGCCGCCATTCCGGGCGTGGTCTACACCTCGCCTGAAATCGCGTCAGTGGGGCTCACGGAAGGCGAAGTCAAGGCATCGGGCCGCGCGTACAAGACAGGCAAATTTCCGTTCTCCGCCAACGGGCGCGCGCGGTGCCTGGGCGAGACGAGCGGCTTCGTGAAGATCATTGCCGACGCCACCACCGATGAAATACTCGGGTGTCACATCCTCGGCGCAAATGCAGGTGACCTGATCCAGGAAGTCGTGCTGGCGGTGGAGTATCGCGGCTCGAGCGAGGACATCGCGATCACGACACACGCGCATCCAACGCTCGGCGAGACGGTGAAGGAAGCCGCGCTGGCGGTGCTCGGGCGCGCGATTCACATCTAGCACCCAGAAGCAGCGTGGCACGGCGGCGGGCACGCGCGCCACGGCAGTGAACGGCACAGCGGGGCGGCGATCAAGATGATCGCCGCCCCGCTGCTGTCTTGTGCATCGCGATGCGCGACGCGCGAACACGACTGCCGACTACATCATGCGCCCGAAGAAGGCACCAAGTGCCATGAACACGACCGCGATGATCGCGATCGCTGCCCGCGGCATCAAGATGTTGCGGCCGGATGATGCAGGCGCCACCTGTGCACGGGCCATCACGCTCGTTGCCGTGTGCACCGCCGGTGCCGCCACGAGCCGCGCTGCCTTCGATGCCGGCAGGGCGTTCATGATTTGCGCAGCGACGTGCGACGGCGTTCGCAGCTTGCGACGCGACGCTGCCTCGATGCTGATGCGCGACCAGAGTTCGGCTTCCGGTGTCAACTGACTGTTCGCCATGCGCGGTGCCGGCGCATCACCATCCAGCCACGCGTTGAGCGCGGCCATCGCGCCGTCGTTGCGCAGCGGCACTTCACGATCCGTCATCGGTCGCTCAATCGCCGGCCGCCAGTCAGACGTCGGAATGCTGCGATCAGCGCGTGCGTCGTCCGGGTGCTTGTCCATCATCATGCGTATTTCTCCTCGAGAAGAGCCTGCAGCGCTTCGCGTGCACGATGCACACGCATCTTCAGCGCGCCGACGGTAGAGTCGAGCATATCCGCCATTTCCTCGTACGAACGGCCTTCGACGTGCTTCATGACGAATGCCTCCCGCAGCGATGGTGACAACTGGCCGAGTGCCCAGTCGAGGTCGACTCGAAGCTCGCTGCGATCGAGCTCCTCATCAGGCGTTGTCAGATGAGACGGCTGATCGTCCTCTTCGTAACTGACATGACTCCGCCGGATGTTCTTCAACCAATCCTTGCAGCCGTTGGCGACGATGCGGAAGATCCACGCGTCAAAGCGGCCGCGCACCTCGCCGAGGTGGCTGTACGCCTTGATGAACGACGCCTGCATGATGTCTTCGGCGACATCCGGGCTGCCCGTCATGTTCAACGCATGGCGGAACAGCGGATCGCTGTATTTCGTGACCAGCACCGCGAACGCCTCGCGATCACCCGCCATCACCCGCGCGATCGAGCGGGCATCGAGGTCAGCCTGTTCAGCGATGTCAGGCGGCAAGGCCTGCGCTGGCTGCGGCACATCGGCACGCTCGGCTGCTGCCGGCGGTGCGCACAACGTTCGAGTTGTCATCTACGGTACATCCCATGTCAGGGGGGGGTCGACAGGTTGCTTGTGTCGTCACATGGGCCCCGAACGTTTAACGGAACAGGCTTATCGCTCCGTCTTTTCCTCCCAACCATTCGCCCGGATCCCGACCGAGTGCTCGCCCAGCTGTGGCGGTGGCCTCCTGACATTGCCACCAACACTTGACGGCACGCCGGTGAGTGGCGACGCAGCGGTCTCGTTCAACGCCTCCAGCACGCTCCGGATCCGGCCCACTGGCACGCCCACCGCCTGGAGTCGGGAGTGCCACACATCCGCGCCACTCGCGAGCAGCTGCGTCTGCAGCGCAGCGACGCAGTCGCCGCGCTGCGTGACGCGGCCGGCATTACTGGCCCAGGCCGCAGCGGACAGGGCGGAAGGGTCGGCAACCACCGAACAGAGCGCGCGCCACTGGGCATCGTTTCCGACGGTAATCACGAGCGGCCGATCGGCGGTCTGGAAGACTTGATACGGCACGAGGTTGGCATGACTGTTCCCCCACCGCGCCGCGTCACGGCCACTCACGAGGGCGTTCTGTGCCACGTTCACGAGCGCAGCCGATGCGCTCCCCGAGAGCGTCACGGTCAGGTGCCGCGATGCAGCAGGTGCCTCACGCCGCCCAATCAGCGCGGCGAGAATGCTGATCGCGGCATCCTTGCCAGTAAGCACATCCACGAGCGCGACGGCGGTCCGTAACGGCACGCCATCAGGTGCTCCCGTGATGCTCATCCAACCGGACTCGGCTTGAACGGCAAAATCGTACCCAGGGCGTTGTAGATCATTGAGGTATCCCCCAATGGAGCACCAGATCAGCCGCCGGTTTCGAGACAGCATCGCAGCGGCATCAAGTCCTCGACGCTCGAGCGTGCCAGGCAGAAAATTCTCGACGACGACATCTGCCTCCGCGACAAGAGTTTCTAGCAGCTCGCGATCCGCCGCAACGTCGAGGTCAGCCGTGAGCGATCGCTTGTTGCGGTTCGTACTCAGGAAATACGCCGACTCGCCCCGATCATCGAATGGCGGACCCCAGTGCCTCGTGTCGTCGCCGACGCCGGGCCGCTCCACCTTGATGACGTTCGCCCCCAGATCTCCAAGCATCATCGTGCAGAGCGGTCCGGCGAGCACTCGACTTAAATCGAGCACTTTCAGGTGAGAAAGCGGCAATGATGTGTCTATCATGTCGTTATAGTGTTTTTCAGATCGGTTTCGTGTGCTTTCACGGGCGGGCATCACAATCGTCGTCTCGATGCCCTTGCGTTTCGTGCCCGGGCGCTTATTCTTCCGAATCTGTTACGCAGCCGCGCAGCGCCACACGGTGCATGCGTGGCGCTTGGTTGTATCTGACGCGCTTGTTCCGGGCATGAAGCCCCGATGCGACGGCGCCCATCAATCTGTATGGAACCCATGATTCCCGATGTGCCCGTTGCTCCCGCCGAGGTAGCGCCGACCCCGGCGCCGCCCATCAAGCGCAGCCCCGGTCATCGCGGCACCGACATCCGCGATACCGTCGCGGAGATGACTGCTCGCGCGAATGAAATCCAGTTCGAGGCAGGTAGCAAGATGGCGAATGCGTTGCGCAATATCGTGCGCGCCGCGATCGCCGACACCGAGTTGAGCCCGGAGAGCACCCGCGACGTGGTGGATTACTTCCGTCGCCGTGCCCTGATGTCGACAGAGGACGCGCAAGCGCTGCTCGACGAAGTGAACGAATACGCCGCAAAGCGCAGGCCGATCGAGCCACCGGCTGTCGCTGGCAAGCCCGGCAAGCCGAATGCGTCGAAGGTCCAGCCCCTTGCCGGCTTGGCCGAGTCGCTGTCGCTCCCCGATGTGCCGACGGAGAATGCCGGTCGTCCCACTGCCGGACCACCGACGATTTCCTCTCCGGCACCGGCGCCCGTGAAGGTTGCGCCGCCGTCGAAAATTCCGGAGCCGACGGTCATCCCGCTTGCGCAGACGTCCATCGCAAAGGCGGTTGCTCCGCAAGTTGATGTCATGCCGGCCGCGACGCCAAAGGCCGACAAGCCGCCCGCCGCTCCTGCAGCCAAGCCGGCCGTCGCTACCAAGGCTGCCGCAGTCCCAACGGCAAAGGTTGCCGTGAAGGCACCAGTGGCGAAAGCCGTTCCCGCGGCAAAGATTCCGGCCAAGACAGCGGCAAAAGCGCCTGCCAAGACGGCTGCAAAGAAGAAGTAGCGCGACATCGGTTTCGTTTGCTCCTCGCATCGCCCGCTTCGCCACATGGCCAGGCGGGCGATGCTCTTTGTATCAGGTGTCGTTTCAACCCGTGCCCACTGACGCCACTGTGCCACCGCTCCCGTTCATCGCCAGCGCCCCAGCCCGCGTCGACCTGGCAGGCGGTTGGACCGACGTTCCGCCGTACGCGACCGAGGTCGGCGGCGCGGTCTGCAACGTCGCGATCGAAATGCGAGCGCTGGCGATCGTCACCCCGGCGTCCATGTCGGTCGCGCCCGGCGAGGCACTGCTTCGTGCGGCGTGGCAACGCGCCGGTGAACCGGCCGTGACGATCGCCGTCAAGTCCGCAATTCCGCTGGGTTCCGGGCTGGGAGGCTCGTCAGCCGCAGGTGTTGCGCTGGCTGCGGCGCTCGCCACGCATGGCGGGCGAGCACTCGATCCGCACGACCTGGCTGAGTTGAGCCGAAGCACGGAGACGGAGACCATGGGCCTGCCGGGCGGTTGTCAGGACCATTACGCCGCCGCATTCGGTGGAGCGCTTCTGCTCACATGTCGCGGGCAGACGAGAGTGCACCCCGTGATAATGAGCGATGAGAGCATCACCGAGTTCGAGCGCTGTGCCATGATTGCCTACACGGGCGTTTCACGAATGTCCGCGACGACGATTACTGCGGTGCTCGAGGCATGGCGTGCTGGCGAGGCGCAGACATGCGAGTCACTCCAGGCAATGGCGGAGCTCGCTCCAGCGATGGCAATGGCGTTGGCTGCGGCGGATCTGGAAGAAGTGGGTCGTCTGGTGTCGTCTCACTGGACGGCTCAGCGGGCGCTTCATTCAACCATCACAACGCCAGCAATCGAGCAAATTGTACGGGAGACCACCCGCGCTGGTGCGAGTGGCGTGAAGGCGCTGGGTGCATCCGGCGGCGGGTGCGTGCTCGTGATCGCGCGTGGCGATCGTGTCAGGGCGGTTCGGGACGCACTAGCCGCACAGGCGTCCATTCTGCCGTTGCGTGTGTCTCGCAGTGGTGTGCAGGTTCATGCAGGCACTGGAGACGGCTGATGCCCATTCGACCGGGCGATGTCCGCGCCCTGACCGAAACGTTGATTCGCGTCGATTCACGCAACCCGACGCTCGTGTCGGGCGGGCCCGGCGAGTCCGGGTGTGCGCATGTGCTCGCGGAAGTGCTGGGCGGATGGGGGTTCCGCCTCGAATGGCAGGAGGTGGTGAACGGCCGCGCAAACCTGCTGGCGCGGATCGGGACGCCGCAGGCCGGGGCGCCGGTCCTGCTGTTCAACGGTCATCTCGATGTCGTCGGGGTGGAAGGAATGCATCACCCGCCGTTCGCACCCGTCATCGAGGGCGACCTGCTGTATGGGCGTGGCAGCTGCGACATGAAGGCCGGTATCGCAGCCATGTGCGTGGCGGCGTGGCAGGCGGCGCAGCAGCCGATCAGGGGCGAAATCATCGTGGCTGCCGTGATCGACGAGGAATACGAGTCGCTGGGCACGCGAGCGATGCTGGAGCGCGGCATACGGGCCGACGTCGCCGTGGTCACCGAGCCGACGCGTCTTGCGATCTGTCCGGCGCACCGCGGTTTCGTGTGGCTGGAATTCATCTTCAGCGGTCGGGCGGCACATGGTAGCCGATACGATCTTGGCATCGACGCGATTCAGCAGGCGGCTACCGTGTTGACGGCGCTCGAGCGCGTGCAGCAGGTCGTGCTGCCCACGCGCACGCATCCGCTGCTTGGTCGCGCGTCGCTGCATGCGTCAACGATCACTGGTGGCACCGGCTGGAGCACGTATCCCGAGGCCTGCACGCTGTGCGTGGAGCGGCGGACCGTACCGGGCGAGACGACGGCATCGGTTCTGCACGAAGTCGAGACGCTGCTGGCCGACCTGCGACGCACGGATCCGACACTTTCGGTGACCGTGAGTGGCGGCGGGCAATTGCCGAGCGACGTTGCGGTCGATGCGCCGCTCGTGCGCCGGCTTTCCAACGCGTCGGCGGGTGTCCGTGGTGCGGCGCCGGCGATCGAAGGGCTCAGTGCATGGACCGACGCCGCGCTGCTGAACGAGGCCGGCATTCCAGCGGTCTGTTACGGTCCGGGTGATATTGCGCTTGCGCACGCGGCCACGGAGTATGTGCCACTGACGGAAATCGACATCGCGACAGCGGTCCTCACTGCATTCGCGATCGACTGGTGTTCCTGACCCCATGATGCCACGGACCTGTCCTTGACTGCTGCACAATACGACGCGCTGGAGCGCGCCATCGTCAATGGCTCGCGTGTCGCGATCCGACTCCACGGTGCGGAACTGGTGGTGATTCCCGAGTCCATTCGCATGGACAAGGGTCGCGAGTTGCTGGTGACACAGAACCCATCCAGCGGCCTGCCGTTGAACATCACGATCGACGACATCGAACGGCTCGAGGTGATTCGTTGAGCGCTCGGTACCCGCTGGTGGCTGTGTACGCGGACGAGAGTTGCCTGGGCAACGGCAAACAGGGCGACACGCCTGGTGGCGCGGGTGGCCTGGTGGAATTTCAGATGCGAAGCGGTGACCTGGTCTGCCGTGACTACTGGATCAGCGAGCCGGACACGACGAACAACCGCATGGCCCTGCAAAGCGTGATTCAGGCCTTCACGCATCTATCGGCCAAAGGCGAGCGGCTGAGCGTCATCTTCACGACCGACTCGCGCTACCTGGTGGATGGCATGACGACGTGGGTGCACGGCTGGGCGCGCAAGCAGTGGCGCAAGGCCGACGGCAAGCCGGTCGAGAACCTCGCGCTCTGGCACCTCGCACTGCAGGCCGTTTCAAGCGGCGGGCACGAGGTGGAGTGGCGCTGGGTGAAGGGACATGCCGGCCACCCGCAGAACGAGTGGGCGAACCATCTCGCGACCAGCGCGGCCGCCAACCAGACACACTCGGCAGCATTGGTGGAGTCCGGTTTTGCCGCATGGCTTGCGTCGCTGCCCCTGGCCGTGCGCCGGAGCGGTCCACCGTCGCCATTTCCCAGTGCTGCCACGTTCGCAGCCGCGAAAGCCGTTCCTGCTGCGTGACGCCTCTCCATCTTTATCCGATGACAGCCGACCCAACCGTTCTCGATCGCATCTTCGACCGTCTGGTCCGCACTTTATCGGGCGGCAGTCCCGATCAGCTGTCGGCCACGTTCACGGTTTCCGAGATCGTACATGCGCTGGTACCATACCGAACGTATCGCGGCGAGCTGGGCGTGGACACGCTGCAGGATTACGAGCATGCGGTCCTGGAGCTTCTCGCGGGTGAGCGCGGACTGCTGGTCTGCGATCCGGATACCATTGCGGTGATCCGGAAGGAGCTGGCCACGCCGGATCCGGACACGCAGTTGCTGCGTCGGCTGCAGACGGTGACTGTGCGCCTCGGCGCGGTGCGGATGCCAGTACCGCCGGACGAACCGCGGTCGGCGCGCGAGCCGGGCCAGCTTATTTCCACGACGCGCGAGATGCCCGCGATCGGTGCGGATGTCGTGGTGTCGGATGCAATAGCGATCGGCGATGCGATGGATCGCGAGGACGACGCGATGGCGGAGGCGGAGGCGCGCGGGGTGGCGGAAGCGGAGACGCGCGGGGTGGCGGAAGCGGAGCCGGCACTGCCGACGGTGGCCGATCTCGCTGCGTCGCCGGCGCCTCCAGCGCTGGTGTCGACACCGCTGCCGAGTGTGCACGGCGTGACGATTGCTGCACCAGAAACCTTGTCGCGGATCGTGCCGCTCGCATCGTCCTCGGTCTACGGCGACCCGATCCAGTTTCGCGGGGTGCGACATGCGCCCGCTGATGTGGGGGGCGTGATCTTCCTGTTCGGGATGGTTGCGCGGGAGCTCGGGTTCATGGTCGAGGCCATGTCGAGTGGATTTCCGCGATGCGAAGCCATGCGGCAGCTGGCACCCGGCAAGTGGGCGCGCCTTCGCATCGAATTCGAGCTGAAAAGCCGAGATTTCCGTGAAGCAGGACGAAATCCGGCGGCGTGCGACCTGCTGGTCTGCTGGGATGACACGTGGCCGGACCGTCCCGCTTCGCTGGATGTTCTGTCGCTGTCGCAGGTTTTGCCGACCCTTGCGTCACGGGAGTGACACTGATGTCTTCCATGACCGTGATGGACAACGGTGGGCCGTGCTCATTCTGCACCAATCCGCTGCCAGTCGGTCGGGCGGTGGTCTTCTGTCCGCATTGCGGCATGAATGTCACCTTGGCCCAGTGTCCGGCCTGCAGCAGCGAGGTGGAACCAGGGTGGCATTACTGCGTAACCTGTGGCCGCGACGTCAGTGCGCTGCCGCCGATACCGGGGACAGCAAAGCGGGACGAGAATGGCTGACGGACGTCGCTCCGGAAATACATCACGATTTATACAGCTTCGTTGCGACACTAAGCGACGTTCATCAAAGCAGTATGGCGACAAAATATGAAACAGCGGGCGCTTACACGATGGTTCGGCTGAGTCGCTGCAAAGTGTGCGACGGCACGACGGCCGGCAGACCATGGGTGCCCAGCGAGTCCAGCAGTAGCTGCGACGCGTACTCCAGTTCGAATATCGCCAGGAGTGCGTGCAGGGCTCCGCCACCGGTGCCGTAGCCTTCCAGGTATGCTTTTCTCGCCTCTCGCTCCCAGAGCCAGGCGATCACGAACGCCTTTTCGTCCCTGCCAGCATGATGCGCCGCTTCCGCGGCGGCTTCAGCGATCGAGATCAGGAGTCGTGCCGCGTCGCGCAGTGGTGACTGGGGCGACAGGCGCTCCGCGTCCGGCAGGTAGGCGTCGCCGTCGAACTCCACGATGCGCAGTGTGCGCGGCGGCGTCATGAGCACCGAATCCAGCCGTAGGCTGCCATGGATGCGATGCACCAGTCCAGGCGCGTTCTCCGCGGCGGCACCGAACTGCTGGAGCTTGCCCGGGAGCACCTCGAGTGCGGCAGCGAGCGCAGGGTCCGACGTTGGTGACGCTTTGAAAGCCACGGTCGCATCGGAGAGCGAGCGCCATGCGTGTGCCACCCAGCTGCCGACGTCGCGGACGGTGGCGGCCACTGCTCCGGCGAGCACGCCCTGCTGAAAGGGTCGACCGAGCGCAGCGTGCAGCTCACGGGTCGCGACACCCACCGCTCGGACGTCATCCAATGCCACGGCCTGCAGCGACGGGTCGCCATCCAGCGCGCGACGAAGTCGGGCGACGAGTACGGAACGAACGGTGGCTGATCCGGTTGCGAGATCTTCCATGATCGCACTTGCTGTTCGCTGCCCATTTGGTGCCCGGATGATGGCGCTACCGAGCAGCCTATTGGCGATACCCACGCCGGGAACCCGTTCAAGGTGTCTGATGATGTCCAGCTCCGGCTGGCCGCCGCGCGTCATTCTCCGATAGACGATGGCCACCGCACGCGGTTCAAAGAGCACCACATCATGACGCCGCCCAGCGACCTGCAACGAGCTGCCGTCGCCCGCCCTGCTGGCAGCAGGTCGCTCCGGTGCGGCAAGCCATTCCCATTCGCCATTGCGGATCGAAGCGCCAGCTGCCAGCGCCTCGCGCAGCCAGGCGCGGAGATCGGCGTCGGCCCAGGCAGACGCCAGCGTCCAGAGCGGCGCGCCGTCGGGACCCGCCTCCCGATACAGGACCTCAGCGCCAGTGGGGGCGTCGCCGGGCCAGCGCCTGATGGCGGCCTGATGCAGCGTGCCCACGCCAGTTCCTGCCGTCGTCTCAAGTACGCAGAGCGCCGCGTGACCCATGGCGCCAGGCAACGGAAAGGTCGCGACCAACGTGCGCTGGGGCGCCATCGGCTCGGAAAACGGTTGCATGCGGTCGCAGAACCACGACGACCAAGCCTCGACGGGGACCGCGGCAAGTGCAGCGAGGAAGCTGGGCTCCAGTGCTGCAGCGACGGCGGTCATGACCCACCTCCGGACGCATGCGCGCAGGAGGCACCGTCCCATCGGACACGGGTATCATGTGCATGGTCACTGCCGGACATGTTGCCCTGTCCGGCTACGTCTTTCAGCTTGACGAACATCTGCCTCCGGCGGAGCACTGACCCGCGCATGATTTCCGCACTTTCCGCCACCTGATTGCAGCCATGGACACGCAGGGTACTGGTACCGACATCGTCATATTCTCAGCTTTGCGTACCCCATTCCGGGCATTCGGAGACAGCCTGCATCACGTTGTTGCCGCCAAGCTGGCCGTGGCACTGAAGATTACGCTCGCCAGACGGCAGCTGCGAAGCAATCAAAGTCAGACGATGAATCTGCATGCCGGCAGTCCTCCACGGGTGGCCTATGGAGCGCGCATGGACCTGCGTTTCCCACACGCATTGCAGAGTGCGAGGAAACACTACGCCCCTGGAGCGACCTGCATCGGCGGAAGTCAGGGCGGCGCCGTCGTTCTAGAGGCGCTGGCGTGAGCCACTTTTTGCGCCTTGGCGTGCGTCACTCTGCGCGCGCGGCACTGCTCATGGCCAGTATACTGCTGCCGCTGGCCTCGCTCGGCGCGCAGGTTCGGCCCGTGGCGCCGGTGCGGCCCAATGGTCCGTGGGCGATCAAGACACGCGAACACGTCGATCTCTGGCTGCACGGATTCGCACTCGTGTCGGCAGACACCAGCGTAGTACCGCTCTTTCGGCGCGGATATCGTGATTCACTGGTCGTGGTGCGCAACATGGCGCAGCGGTCCACGCGACTCGACACGGCAATGGTAATGTTGCAGAAGACACTGGCGGCCTCTCCGGAACTCGTGAACGCGCAATTCTACGCGTTGCACTTCACCAACTTCGGGACGTTGCGCGTATCGGTACAGCTCCTCACGCAGGCGAAGGGTGACATGCGCTCGGTGCGCGACCGTGACCAGGCACGCATGGTGGCGCTGGCGGCGAACTACTTCGGCAGCGCGCCCGCGCGCGAATTCGGCGAACAGCTCAGCGTGGCACTGGAAAGCGAAAGCCAGCGCTTCTTCCACGAGAATTGGCTGCAGGTGCAGCGTATGCGCGCACCGGTAATTGCGCGCGCGGACTCGCTCTGGCGCACGGCGTGGTTCCCGAAGCTCGCCGGCTTCCTGCGGGCTACGGGACAACGCAACGGCGAGATCATCGTATCGCCATTGGTCGAGGGCGAAGGGCGCACGATGACCGCCGACCCGACGACTGGCATTTCGATGGTGGTGACACTTCCACCGTCAGTCGACCGTACCACCGAAGTGCTGTACGGCATCGTGCATGAAGCAGTCGGCACGTTTGCCGCCACCGCAATCAGTGACAACATCACGCCTCGCCAGAAGTCGGCGGGCGTTGCCGACAGGCTGCAGACGCCAGTTGCGTTGCGTGCCGGGCTCTTGCTGTTGCAGCGCGTGCTGCCGCGCGAAGCAGAGGGGTATGCGCGCTTTTACTTGCGCGTGATCGGCAAACCGGTGCCCGCGGTCGGTGCCGTTGCCGCACTCGAGGCAGCGATGCCGTTGCACGCCGACATTCTGGAGAGCATGGGCAAGCAGCTGGACCTTCATCTTGGCGGGTTGTGATCGTGGCTGAAGACGCACCGCTGGTTCCTGTTCCGTCTGTACCGCCGCTTCCCGCCGGCATGCTCGATCGTGGTGCAATGGAGCGGGTGCTGGCACGCGCGACGGAGCTGGCCTCGCAATCGGCGGATGCGCCCGACGGCATGAGTGAGGCGCAGCTGTTCGAGATCGGTAAGGAGGTGGGCCTGTCACCGACCGCGCTGCGTCAGGCGCTCGCTGAGGAGCGCACGCGAGTGGTGCTGGCCGAGGAGACGGGGCTGGAGTCGCGCGTGATGGGACCTGCAATGGTGATGGCGACGCGTGCGATTGCGCATACACCCGAGGCGATTCTGGGAGCGCTCGAGGGGTGGATGCGCACAGAGTACCGGATGCTGGAGAAGCGCCGCTTCGGCAACCGTCGGACGTGGGAGCAGCGGAGCGGTGTGTTTGCAGAGTTGAGCCGCGGCATGCGCGGCAACGCGGCGGCCGCGGCGCTCATGCGGGCGAACGAAGTGGCGGTGACGGTGAGCCCGATCGGTGACGGACGGACGGCAGTGCGCTTCGACGCCGACCTCACGCAGCAGCGTGCAAAGCGCCGCGTCGGCGGCATTGCACTTGGTGCCATGGGGCTGGGCATTGGCACGGTGCCGGTGGTGCTGGGTGCGGTGCTCGCGCCGATCGCAATGCTGCCGATTTTCCTGGCAGCCGGCGCGGCACCGTTGATCGGCATGGGCATCGGCGGCTGGTCGATGCTCAAGGGTCATCGCAAGCAGGCCGAGCGCACGCAGCTCGCGCTCGAGCAACTGCTCGATCGTTTGGAACACAGCGCAATGCCCCGCAGCGCGATGGGCAGCGCGTCGCCACTGCTGCTCGACTCGATCAGTGCCGTGGGGCAGGGGCTGCGTGAAGTCGCGCGCGCGGTGCAGGATGCAGCGGCCACGAAGCGGTTGCGCTGACTCTCGGTTTGCGGCCGGTCGGAACGGCAACAGCTCTGACGCAGAAAGAGACGGCCGCAGCATTGCCGAAAGGCTGCACGGCTCTGACGCCGAAGCGCTACGTGACCCTGCACGGCTCGAGGCGATCGTTCATTGCCACAGGCATGGCATGGGGAAGAGCGCGCAGTGATCGCACTGCGGAACCCGCTTGCGGCTCCGCGTTACGTCATGTGTATCCTCTGCCGGCCGGTCACACGCATTTGTCGTTCGGCGTCCGTGCGGTGCTGCGTGTGCGGTGCTGCGACCGAACAATTTCTGCGTCAACGCCGTTGCTGTCACGACCCGAGCAGCCCCGATCAGGCTCCTGCGAGCACGAACGCGCGCCGCTTCACGCGTGTCACCAGCCAGCGAACGGCGGCGTTGCTGCTGACGAGCATGGGCGCGAGGAACAACAGTGACTTGACCTCGGCGCGCGTGATCTTCACCACGCCGCCGTGCTGCAGCATGGCGCGAGTCTGCGTAAGATCACGCAAAGTGGCGAAGGCGAAGAGCAGGGGCCACACGCAGAAGGTGCGGATGCTCCAGGCGCGGCGTGGAACCGTGAGGATGTAGCGCACCGCATCCTCGAGGTCGGCCCAGGCGAGCTTGACCAGGTCGGTGAGCGCCGCATGGTTGGCGTTCGAGTGGGCAGCCGACAGAATCGTGGCATGCCCGCTGCCATGCGCGCGTAGTTCCTGCTCAGGAATGTAGATCGAGTTCTCATGCTCGGCGTCGGTGGCGACATCCTTGAGGATGTTCACCGTCTGCAGCGCCTCGCCGAACTGGCGGCTCTTTTCGCGCAGCTTGCGGTAGACCGCGTCGCTGACCGCGTGCGAATGCTCGTGCCACAAGTCGGTGAGCATGTAGCCCACCGTGCCGGCGACGTAATAGCAATATTCGCGATACTCCTCGCGCGTCTGGATCCGGATGCCGTTCGGATACAGCAGCACGAACTTGCGCATGCCGCGGCCCATCTCCGCGACCCATCGATGCACGTGCCGCTGGGTGGGCACCGGGAGTGATGCGAAGAGGGCAAAGACGCGGTCCACTCCGCCGCTCAGTTCGACATGCGCCGCATCACCGGGCCAGGACGTCAGGTCGGCCGCGAGTGTCGTCGCGCTGGCTGGATCGTCGAAGCAGTGCAGGAAGCGGTCGAGGGTTGCCGCTTTCAGCTGTGCGTCGAGCTGTGGCGCGTCCTCGATCGTGTCCGCGATGCGGCAAAGGAGGTACGCTGCCAGCACTGCCCGCCCAAGCTCACCCGGCAGGACCCGGACGCTGAGGGCGAAGGTGCGTGACACGCGGGGCAGAAGGTTGCGGCACCATCGTTCGACGTCACGCGCGAGCGGACGCTGCGCGAAATGCGGCAAGTCTGCAGGGGCATGGTCGGTATGGTCGGCGTGCGCCGATCCTTGAAACTCGTCTGAAGGCACAGTCAATATATGGTCCCGTTGCAGCCCGCACGCCAAAGACGGTCCCGGATCGCCAGTACACAAGCAGTGTCGGCTGGTGCATCTATCGCCGTGATGACTCCACCAGGATTTCGCGGCATATTCCGCGACGACGAGGATGCACGCGGTGTGTACTCCGAGGCCGCAGGCATTGCGCGCATCATGCCGCGCGCCGTGGCCGTGCCCGAAGATGCCGATGACGTGGTGACACTGGCCACGTGGGCACAGGCAACGCACACGCCGCTGATTCCACGCGGCGCCGGATCCTCGATGGCGGGCGCGGCGATCGGCGATGGCGTGATCGTGGACCTCAGCCGTCTGTCGACCATCGGGTCCGTTGATCCGGTGACGAAGCGTGTCTGGGTCGGGCCCGGCGCGGTGCGCGATGCCGTGAATGCGGCCGCGGCAGCGCACGAGCTCTGGTTTCCGGTCGATCCATCCAGCGGTGCATGGGCGACGATCGCCGGCATGGCGGCCACGAACGCCGCCGGCCCGCACTCCATGAAGCACGGCGCGATGCGACACTGGGTCACTGCGCTGGAGTGCGTCTTCGACGACGGCTCGCGGGCCACGATCCGGCGCGGTGCCGAGCTGCCGACGCAGGCGCGCACGGTGCCCGCGATCCGTCGATTCACGACGCAAGCCATGAGCATGATCTTCACCACGGCGATGGCCGAGCCGGTCGCGATGATCCGGCACGCCGGTGTGCGGAAGGAGTCGTCAGGCTACGCGCTGGTCGATTTTGCGCGCACGGGTGACCTGGTGGACCTGTTCGTGGGTAGCGAGGGCACACTGGCGCTGATCGTGGGCGTCGAGCTGCAGCTGGCCGACCTGCCACTGGGCCGCACGTCGATCTGTGCCGGATTCGCGACGCTGGAGGAGGCGGTGGATGCGGCGGGACGGGCGGCGGGACTGGGCGCGGCGACCTGTGAACTGCTGGACCGGACGTTCCTTGAACTGGTGCGCGCGGGCACGCCGCACAGCACGCTCCCGTCAGACGTCGAAGCGGTCCTGCTGCTGGATGCCGAGGCGCCGACGCAGGCAGAAGCGGAGGTGGTGGCTGCATCCATCGTGCAGGCATTTGAACGCTGTGGTGCCGTCGGGCTGACGCAGGCGAACACGGCCACAACCATTCAAGAGCTGTGGCAGGTGCGTCATGCCGCCAGTCCGCTGCTGGCGACGATGACGCACATCGGCGTGTCGATGCAATTCGTGGAGGATGGCTGCGTCCCGCCGACGGCCCTGCCGGAATACGTCCGTGGCGTGCGCGGCATCATGGCGCATCACGAGTTTCCGTGCGTGATCTTCGGCCATGCCGGCGACGCGAACGTGCACGTGAATCCGTTGGTGGACATCACGAAGCCGGGCTGGCGCGAGCGTGTCGGCGCGGCGCTGGACGAGGTCGTGGCGCTCACGATCGTGCTGGGCGGCACGCTGGCCGGCGAACATGGCGACGGTCGCCTGCGAACGCCATTCATGGATCGCGTCTGGGCGAACGACGCGCTGGTGCTGTTCGAGCTGGTGAAAAACTGCTTCGATCCGCGAGGAATCCTGAATCCGGGTGTGAAGATCGCGCTGCCGGGTCAGATGCCGCTGCCGGCAATCAAGTACGATCCAGCGCTGCCGCCGCTGACCCCTGCGGCACGCACGGCGCTGGACCTGGTGAGCGACACGCGTGCCTACGGGCGTTTCCGGCTGGAGTTGGTTTCAGGGCGTTAGCGAGGCGGCTGCGCTGGAGGAAGTCGGCGAAGCTCCTGCAGCACGAGTGTGTTGATGTTGAGCGTGCTGTCGGCATCCACGATCATCGCACCGGCGGCGAGGTCCAGCACCATGGCCAGCCGTTCGCGGGTGCGCACACTCTTCACGGCCATGGAGAGCTGGGCGAGCAACGGCGCCTGCAGCTCCTGGAGGCGACGGTCAGCCAGCACGTTGAGCTGTGCGACCATGTCCTCGAGTCCGAGTTCACGCGCGCGGACGAGCATCATGGCCGATTCACGCTGCTGCGGCCGAAGATCGGCCTCGACCTTCGACAGCGCATCGATCGCGGTCTTCATGGAGTCACTCGCAGAGCGCACCAGCTCGCGGGCGCCGGCCATTTCAAGCGCGAACTGCGATTCCGCGCGCGCTCGGCCGGGCATCTCCTGCAGCAAGGTGCGCGAGTCGATGATGCCGATGCGAACGACCGGCGTGTTCGATGGCGACGATTGCGCGGCAGCGGGCGCGGCGAAGGCGAGCGCCACGCCTGATGCGAGCGCCAGCGGCAGCGAGACACGGGTACGGCGACGCAACGTGAATGACAGAGTCATGAGAGTGACGAATGTTCAAGAATTTCCAGCCCATTCAAAGATGATTTCATCAGTGCGTGAGCCGGGGATGTTAAAGATTTTACAGTTAGCCACGGCGATCCAGCGGCCGCCATGCTCAGTAAGACCCGGCGCCAGATCAGCGAGGTCGTGCGTGCCGGACCACCACACGGTGACGAAGGTGAGGTGGCGAAGGAGGTTGCTCCAGCGAGACGATGACATGCGTGATGTTCTGCTTGAACGGCTGCCGCGCACCGTTGTTGACGGCGGCGGCGACAGTTTGCGCGTGCGTCTGCGGTATACGCGTCGACACGGCGTAGCAATTTCGAAGGCCCACTGCCATGTGCCGGTGAAGACTGCCAATGCCGCGACGCGACACGCTGCGATTCGGAGGTGAACACCGCTCGTGCATCTATGTTCGTGTCTGACATGTCACGATTGCAGCAACACTGTCGCGCAGCGCGAGGCAGTCATTCGCGGCACCTTGAATTTTGTGACACGCAGCACCGAAACTCCCGCGCGCCGAACGGGTGATGTGTATTCAATACGCTGCGTTGCACTGCATGTCCTGTCACACTTTCCGCGAGTCCTGCCTCATGATCACGCGTTTCATGCATCGCCGTCGGCTGCTACGATATTCCATCGCCCTCCTGCTTGGTTGTGTCGGAAGCCTCTCGGTCGCGCCGGTCGCCTCCGGGCAGCGAGTGCAGCCCCTCTTTGAGCTGTTCGCGACGTACGGGCGCCCCGCGCTTGCCGCCTCGGTGGCAGAGGCCTACGCGCCGTCGGGCGGCGTCCGTGCCGGTGGGGGTGTGGGGGCGGCGGTCGGCGCGATGATCGGGCGCGTCGAAGTGGCGGGATTTTATGAGCTCGGCGCTGCCTCGGTCGCGCGTCAGGTGTCGTCAAGCCGATCGGGTGATTTCACGCGCAGCGCGGCCGGCCTGCGCATCGAGCTTCCGCTGCCTGAACTGGGCGCAGATTTCCGCGGGCTCCTGTCGGGCAGCGTGTTCATGCAGTCGTTGGACAGCGTGCAGGTTGGCCGTGTCGACGTTCCCGCGTTATCGCGCGGCGTTGCGCAGCGGCGGGCGCCTGGCGGTCGTGTGGAAGTTGGCGTGGAACATCGCGGATTCATCGGCACCACCTGGTTCGTGACCGGGGGCATTGCGGCGGCCGGTGCGGGCAGCGGAAGCTGGCAGAACAACACCGAGCGTCGTGGCGGTATCGGCGTGGCGCCAATCGTGACCATTGGTCTGCGCACGCGGCAGTGGTGACGAGGACGGCATAGGGATGAGGTGCTGCGCCGGGTAGTTTTCGCGCAGCCGCCTTGCATTCATTTCCATTCAAGCCTCCTCGACCGTGCCCGAGTTTTTTACCGAGCCACGCCTGACGCTGCTGTCGCGCCCCCAGTTTCTCGAGCCGGAGCACCTTGGCGTCGCCTGGCTTGGCGAGGCCACGGATGGCGAGAAACTGGCCGAATTCGCGGGCCGACTCTGCTACATGAGCCAGCGGAACCCGGCCGGCCGCACGACACGCGACTACTTGGAGAACATCAAGAAGCAGGGGCACGGCAGCGTGTTGGAGCATGCGAACTATGCCATCCTGTTTGAAGGCGTGAGCCGGTCCCTGACGCACGAATTGGTGCGCCATCGCGCCGGATTCGCCTACTCGCAACTCAGCCAGCGCTATGTGGACGAGAGCGAGGCGGCCTTCGTGGTCCCGCCTGCGATGGTGGGCGACACCGCGCTGGAGACCGCATGGCGCGCACAGATCGAGTCGGCGCAGGCGGCGTACATTCATCTCGTGGACGAGTTGATGCAGCGCTATGGCTGGGTGGCCGACAAGATCCACCGCCGCAAGATGGCGCGCGAGGCGGCACGAGGTGTCCTGCCGAATTCGACCGAGACGAAGATCGTGGTGACGGCAAACGCACGTGCCTGGCGCACGATGCTGGAGCTGCGTTCGGGCGAGGCGGCGGAGCTGGAGATTCGCCGCATGGCCGTCGCTGCGCTGCGCCTGCTGGAGGTGGAAGCACCGGCGTTCTTCAGTGATTTCGAGATCTACACCGCCGAGGATCGTCGCGAGGCGGCGCGCATCGGCTTTCACAAGGTCTGAGCCACGCATGATGACGAGTCGCGTTCGCGATACCCTGGCGCTCGTGTACGCAGGGTTGGCGCTAAATGCATGCACACCGCAGCGGGTCGCAACGGCGCCTGCACCGGCGCCGGTGATCGTCACGACCGCCACCGCGCCGTCGGCAGCCGCAGCGCCACAGGCTCCGGTCGGCGCACGCACGCCATATCGAACCGCACCTGCCGACTGGCACCTGCTGGACCCCGCCAGCGATGGCGTGGTCGGCGTCGGTGCGCGGCGCGCCATGACGGAGCTGCTGGGCAATGCGGCGCCGAAGCGCATGATCACGGTGGCGGTGATCGATGGCGGTGTGGACACCGCACACACGACGCTCCGCGGCGCATTGTATCTGAACGCGCGCGAGACGCCGGCAAACGGACGTGACGATGACGCCAACGGCTACGTGGACGACGCGCGCGGCTGGAACTTCATTGGTGGTGCAAGCGGGAACCTCGACGATGAGCGTCTGGAGCTGACGCGTCTCGTGGCACAGTGCCGCGCAAACAGCAATCGCAGCGCCGTCCGCACGCCATGCACGACGCTGGAGCGCGAGTTCACCGCAGCGCGGGCGGACGCCGAGGCGCAGTGGGCCGGCCTCCGTCCGGTGCTGACGGAGTACGACTCGCTGCTCAACGTCGTGGCGCGTGACAACGGCGTGCCCGCGACATCCGTCACCGACGTGACGCTCGGGCGCATGACGGGACGCACGCCCGGCGCACGCGTCGCCCTGCAGCGCCTCGCCGGCTTCGCGGGCAACGGCCTCACGCCGAATATCTCGCGCGTGGCCCGCAAGCAGGTGGAGGGGCGGCTGAAGGTGAGCTACAACCTCGCGTTCGACGGCCGCAAGGTGATCGGGGATACGCCGGCGATGGGTCGCGTGTACGGCAACGCGAACGTGACCGGCCCCGATGCCTCGCACGGCACGGCGGTGGCGAGCCTGATCGCTGCGGTGACCGGCGACAGCGGCTTCGTGGGCGTGGCGCCAGGCGTACGCATCCTGCCGGTGCGCGTGGTGCCAAACGGCGACGAGGACGACAAGGATGTGGCGAACGGCATCCGGTATGCCGTGGCCGCGGGGGCGCAGATCATCAACATGTCGTTCGGCAAGCCATACTCGCCGGGCAAGGCATTGGTGGACAGTGCGGTGCAGTTCGCGGTCTCGCGTGGCGTGCTGCTGGTGCATGCCTCGGGCAACGAGAGCACCGATGTGGATGCATCGCCCACGTTTCCAACTGCGGCCTATGCCGACACCAGAGCCGGGCGTGCCGCCACCTGGATCGACGTGGGCGCATCGAGCTGGCGCGCCGGCGAGATGCTGGCGGCGGATTTCACCAACTACGGCCAGACCATGGTGGACCTGTTCGCCCCCGGTGTGTCAGTTTTCGCCGCGGCGCCCAACAACGAGTTTGCGCGCGAAGACGGCACGAGCGTGGCGGCACCGGTGGTCAGCGGCGTGGCGGCGCTGTTGATGTCGCAGTTCCCGACGCTGTCCGCCGCCGACGTGAAGCGCATCCTGCTGGCGACCGTCACGAAGTTTCCCGATCTGCAGGTCGCAAAGCCGGGTGCACGGGGCGAGCGCGTGCCATTCAGTTCGCTGTCGGCGTCGGGTGGCGTGATCAACGCCTACGAGGCGGTGAAGATGGCGCAGCGCGAAACCCGACGCGTGCCGTAGCTGGCGCCGCCTGCCTGGCGGCTCGCTGCACGCCCTCACAAGACCAGGTTGGCCCGGAAATCGTCGCACGCGTGCAGCACCCTGTCTGACGCGTGCTGCAACACTCTTTGGTGCCGCTTGAAACGAAAAGGGCCGGCGATGCCATGCGCACCACCGGCCCTTCACACGTGCGCCGGGTCAGGCGGCGAGTTCGTCCTCGACCTGCTCGTTGTCAACGTCGCCTTCCGCTTCCCGCAGCAGTGCCAGCATGGCGTCGCTGTCGAAGTCGCCACCTGCGACGATGGTGATCGGGACACGAATGGCGGCAGTATGGCCGCCTTGGCTGCGCACGCTGATGAGATGCGCAACCGCCGAACGCAACTGCGGCCCATTGCTGCTGAGGAGTGCCGCCGCGTCGTCCTGCAATGCAGCATTCGCAAACGACAGTTCCGCCGCGAGCGCGCTGCCGTCGGCATTGATCTGCCAGACGGAGTCCGGCTTGCCGCGGTTCGCCGCCGCCAGCGCCCAAGCCAGATGCATGACGGTGGGATCACCGAACAGAGTCACGACCTGATGCTGCGATGCCACCGGGTCTGCACCTGCCGCCCACCGCACGGACTCGGCCACGACGCCAGCCGATGCCGGTACTGCAGCCATTCGAACAAAGACATCGATCATCGACACCTCCTCCCCGTGACGCACACGGATGGTGCGGTTCTCCCGCTCCGCCGAGATGCAGATGTCCGAGTGACACCTGCCAGCGCAACGTCAAGCCACGCGCACTGCTCATACATCCTACCGACGTCAGCAAATGCCGTTCCGTGTCGAACCTGCATGAAAAATGCGCAAATGACCAGACAGCGCAGGTCGTGTGCACGGACTGAGACAGAACCGATGCAGCAACGTCTTGGTTAGTGCGGCTTCATCGCGTCGCAGACGCCTTGCCCACGGTACAACCGTCCCTAGCTTGCCCACATGACCACAGTCACCGCCGGGCGGACACGGCCCACGATCCTGGTGATTGAGGATCGTGCGGAAGTTCTGGAAGTCGTTTCGCGCACGCTCACCGAGAGCGGCTACAGCGTGCTCACCGCGCAGGACGGCGAGTCAGGCTTGGCGATAGCCCTCGACCAGGCACCCGACCTGCTCATTCTGGACATCGGTTTGCCCAAAGCGAACGGTCTCGATGTCGCGCGCGAACTGCGCGAGCGCGGCTTCCGGGCACCGGTGCTCATGCTGACGGCGCGCGTGACGATCGGCGATCGCGTGGCGGGGCTCGAGGCTGGTGCCGACGATTATCTCGTGAAGCCGTTCGACGTCGACGAGCTCGTCGCGCGAGTGCGCGCGCTGCTCCGCCGCTCGACGCTGCGTGACGAAGAATTGCAGCTTCGCGTGGGCACGCTGCAGCTGGACACCGTCTCACGCGAGGTCACGCGCGACGGAACGCCAATCTCGCTGACACAAAAGGAGTATGCACTGCTGGAATACCTCATGCGGCACGCCGGTCATGCCGTCACGCGTGAGCAGATTGCCGAGCATGTGTGGAAGACGGAATTCGATCCGTCGACGAACATCGTGGACGTGTACATCAATTACCTGCGCAAGAAGATCGACGGTGCACAGGGTGCGAACCTGCTGCACACCGTCCGCGGTACTGGATACATGCTGCGCGCCTGATGGGCATGCAGGCCGTGCCGCCTGTCTCAGTACGGCGCAGCCTGCAGCACTCGGTCGTATTCGACGATGACCGTGCGCACCTCGGCCTTGTTGCGTTCGTGCACCAGCTGGGCAAGTAGCTGCGGGGCGCGCTGTGCCAAGATCGGCGTGAGCTCGATCAGCAGCCAGTTGGCGGCCCAGCCATCGGAGGGATTTGCACGACGCCACGACTCGTCGACCTGCGCGGCGAGCGTCGCATCGTCACCGGTCAGTGCGAGCAACTCCGCTGAGAGCGCGTCGTGCAATTCGCGGCCGGGAAACCATCCCGTGTGCCCCGCCACCAGCGACTGCGCTCGCTCAAATTCATGGGCTGCGCGCGCGACATCGCCAAGCCTGAAGCGGCACAGGCCAGCGCCGCACCTCGCGCCGACTTCCACGTCGTGTTGCCCCACGCGCGCACCAAGTGACGCTGCGACGTCATACAGGTCGGCCGCCGCGCCAAGGTTGCCGCATTCACGATCGAGGTGCGCGAGGTTGAAGAGCGCCAGCAGTTGACGCTCGCTGTTTTGCACCGCAGCGAAGAGTGCCAGCGCATCGCCGAAGTGTGCGCGCGCCTGATCCAGATCGCCGGTACGACGCGCGACCACGCCAAGCTCCAGTGCCGCCAGGCCCCACTCATCGGGCGTGCCGGCGCTGCGGCCAAGATCGAGGGCGCGCCCCAGGGCGAGGCGGGCATCGCTCCATCGCTCGCGCTGTGCCGCGACCACGCCGATGCGATCCCAGCATTTTGCCTGTCCTCGTGCATCTTGCAAGTGTTCGTACAGCGCGAGCGCGCGACGGAAGCTGACGTCTGCCTCGTCTGCGCGTTTACCATCGAGCGCGGTTCCGAGCCGCACCAGTGCATCGGCGAGGAGCGCGTCGTCGCCGAGAGTACCGGCCAGCGCAATCGCATCGCGAGCCGCCTGCTCCGCTGCCGTACGATCACCGAGGCGCAGATGCGTGGCCGCGAGCATGCCGAGCAGTGCGACTCGCTCGTCGTCGGCCCCGAGGTCGGCGGCGTCGCGTACCAGACTTTCGCAGGCAATGAGCGTTTGTCGCGCAGGCTCGCCAAGCAGCGCACGCAGCCGCTCGCGCATGCGGCGCAATCGCAACGTGTGCCGATGATCGTCACGCACGGCAAAGAAGTCCAGCGCCAGCGCGCAGGTCTCCTCGGCTTCTGCATACTCGCCGCGCAGTTCCGAGACCTCCGCCATTGCGACGCGCACGGTGGCACGCGTGGCGATGTCGGGCGCGTGGCGCTCGGCGATGCGCAGAAACTCTCCGGCCTCGCCATGTGCGTACACGCGGCGGGCGCGCTGGCTGGCCGCGAGCGCGAACGTGTGCGCCTGCACCGCGTCGCCGGCGCGATCGAAGTGCATCGCGATTTCGGCTACCGCGTCGGGAGTGCGCTTGCGCAGCGCCTGTGCGACGCGTTCGTGCGTGCGCTGCAGCCGCTGCGGATCGAGCGGCTTGCAGAGTGCCTCGATCAGCAGGGAGTGCACGAACATGTAGCGATCACTCCCACGACCATGCGCCGGCTGGATCACATTGGCGCGCACGCCACTCTCGATTGCGTCATGCAACGCCTCGACGGGCACGCGGGCGGCATCGTGCACCACGCCAAGGTCGAACTCGCGTCCCACAATGGCCGCGACGGTGAGCACGTCGCGATCGGACTCGCCGAGTTTCGCGAGCCGTCGGCCGAGCAGGTTTACGACTTCGTTCGGCAGGCGCAGTCCCGAGACCGGATGCCAGGTCCAGCGGCCCTTCTCGAACCAGATGTCGCCTTCGTCGAGCAGCGTGCGCACAGTCTGCGCCACGAGCAGCGGGTTGCCTTCGGTCTGCCGGTACAGGTACGCCAGGAACTCGCGTTCCACGGCCTGACCGTGAAACGCGGTGTCCACCCAGCGCCGCAGTTCATCGCGGGTCAGGCGCCCCAGCGCCAGTTCGTGGACACGACCTTTCTGCACCAGCTTCCGCATGCGCTCGTGCACTTCGGGCGTCACATCCTCCATGCGCAGCGTGACGCACAGCAGCACCGGCTCCGTCTCGAGCTGCGTGACGAGGTGCTCGAGGGCATCCCAGCTCGCGGCGTCGGCGCGTTGCAGGTCATCCAGCACGATCACGAGCGGACGATGACGCGCCGCCTGCGCGATGTAGGTCGCGAGCTCGCCGAGCAGCGCGAACTGGCTGCTCGTCGAAGCGGCGTGCGTGGTGCCGGAGGCGGCGGCGGCGAGGCCCGGGACGATGCGCGAGAGTTCAGGCCAGTGGCGCCCGTCGTCGGCCAGTGCGAGGTGCGGCGGAAGGGGTGCCGGACTGCGCATTAACGGTGGCGACGACGCGCCGGCGGCGGCACACCGGGCGGCCCGCTCCGCGATGCCGTGAGTGACGGCCTTCGCGAGTCCCGCGTGCGCGGCAGGCTCGGCGGGCGCGACGTCGGACGCGGCTGGCGTGATCCAGCCGCGTCGCGGAGAGCTCGCATGCTGCCGCTGCCGCTCGAGCGCCTCCACGATCTCGATCCAGGGGGCGTAGGGTGGCTGCCCTGTGAGCGCGTCGAGCGCGCGGCCCACGACCATCGATCCACCACGCAACCGGATCTCAGGCTCCAGCTGACGCAGCAGCGTGCTCTTGCCCACGCCGGCCTCGCCAAGCACCGCCACAGTGCGGGAGCGTCCGTGCACCGCCTCGTCCAGCAGTCGTGAAAGTCCGCGCAGTTCCTCGCTCCGTCCCACGAAGCGGTCGAGCGCCGGCGGTGCCGCAGCGGGTGTGGTGCCGGCGACCGACACACCGTCGCGCCCATGTCGCTTCACCTGATACATGGCGCGATCGGCCGCTGCAAACAACGATTCCGGATCGGTGCCATGCGCCGGATACGATGCGACGCCTGCGCTGATCGTGACCCGCAGCGGCTGACCGTGCGCGTCCAGCAGTGCTCCATGTCCGCGGATGGCGGCGGCGAGGCGTTCGGCCACCTCGCGTGCTCGCGCCAGGGGAGCGCCAGGCAGCAGTGCGACGAACTCGTCGCTGCCCCAACGCGCAGCAAGATCACCCCGGCGCAGCGTACGCCGCAGCATCTCGCCGACAAGCGAGAGCACCGCGTCGCCTGTCAAAACGCCATGCACGTCGTTCACCCGCGTGAACTCGTCGATGTCGATGACGAGCAGTGCGCACTGACCGTCCGAGGCACGGGCGCTGGCGATCGCATCGGCGGCGGCAACGACGAATTCCCCGCGGAGGGGCAGTCGGGTCAGGTCGTCGGTCGGCGGATCGTTCGACACAGGTGGCGGTGCGATGGCCCGCCGCAGCGCGGACCGTAAGCAGACAGGTGCAAGCCATGATAAAGCCAGTGTCGGCAGGCCGACAGCCGCGGTTGACATGCGCACGGTGGTGCGACGTGAACGACGCCCGTGCGGCAACGTCCGTGCGGTGACGCCTGCTTCCGGAGCGCCTGCCCCTGCCCGCGCCGCCACGTGTCAGCTGGCCAATCGGCTGCGCGAGATCGGCGATGGCATCGGGGTGTTGGTCGCCGACGTGGGCGATCGCATGGAAAACGTGGTGATCCTGGCGATGACGAAGTACGGCCGCACGGCTCGTCAGAACGGCAACGGCGGCACCGATCATGAACCTGCACGTTCTCCCCGGGATGTGACGTATCAATAGATGCGTGGCTTGGGGGGTTGAAGCATGCGGTCACGAGATGAGCTGCGCGTACGGTTCGCACGATGCCTTCGGAGAACGCGTAGCTTTGCATCGTTGTCGTGCAATGACGCACGACACCTTCGCATCTTCAGGTGTTTCGCATCGTGTCTGCGTCACGTACGATCATGTTCAACGTTGCCCTTGGCACGCTGCTGTGCAGCTGTTCGCGCGTCGCGGACCCTGACCAGCCACCCGCCACGAACCGCAGCACCGCAACGGCGTTCGCCATGGCTCAGGCACCTGTCGAGTCGCCAGCTGCGTCAGGCGATGCTGCAACCGTGCATGCCGCGCTGCCGACAAGTTCGGGCGCCGGTCCCGTGACCGCGGTGTCTGCCGCACTGCCTGCCGCATCGACGGGCAAGCTGCCGGTGCTGATGGTGCATCTCGTCACCGACACGGACGCGCTGTACACCATCACGAAAGCCCGCTTCCGTCACACGCTCGCGCTGTTGTACGCACATGGCTATCGGCCGATCACCGTCGCGCAGATGATCGACCGTCGCATTGACGTGGCGCCCGGCATGCGCCCGGTGGTGTTCACGTTCGACGATGCGTCAGCCTCGCAATTCGGCTACATCGAGAAAAACGGCTCGCTGCAGATCGATCCGGAGAGTGCAGTCGGCATCTGGCTCGCGTTCGCACGCACGCATCCAGACTGGAAGCCGCGCGCGACGTTCTGCATGCTGAGCGGCGCCGAGGCAGGTCGCAGCTTCTTTGGCAACAAGGGCATCGAGGGGCAGAAAACCGAGTGGCGCTTCCGGAAGCTGCAATTCCTGCGCGATCAGGGCTTCGAGCTCTGCAACCACACGCTCTGGCATGCCAACCTCGCGAAGTATCCCGACGCCTTCGTGCAGGAGCAGATCGCGCGCGGCCAACTTGCCATCGACTCGGCAGTACCGGGCTATAAGGTGCGCACCTTTGCGCTGCCGCTTGGCGTCTGGCCGAAGAACCGCGCACTCGCGCAGCGCGGCCAGTGGCGCGACCCGAAGACCGGCGTGGTGACGCGCTACAATTACGACGCCATACTTGAAGTGGCTGGCGGGCCGAGCGTCAATCCGTTCGACCCGTCATTCAAGCCGCTGAGCATCCGTCGCTTCAACCTGCAGCACGATGCGGTGGACTCGCTCGTGGCGCGGCTGGAACGAACGAATACCGGTTACGTGGTGCCGCCGCTGTCGCGCTGAGCCGCACGCGTTTCAGGGCGCGCCGCATGATGAGCCGCGCGACGCGCCTCGAGCCACCACACGATCGACATCATCACGATGGATCCGATCATCCCGACGAACGCGCTGAGGAAACCCGGTGCAGTGCCGAACGCTGACGCCAGCGCGACGTAAGCCAGCGTGCCGGCGATCACGGTCAGGCCGCCGCGCACACGGGGAAACCAGAAGGCGCGCGTGTCCTGCGGTGTTGGCGGCGGTGTGGAGTCGTGGCGTGGCATGCTCAGAATTTCCAGCCGCGCAGCGAACGCAGCGCCGTGTCCAGCGCGTCGCGCTGCTCGGGAAGCGTGGCGCGTTGCAGCAGCTGCTCATACGTGTAAACCGCCAGATCCAGTGCGTCGTAGTCCTTCTCTGCACCAGCCAGTGCGGCCGCGTTGTCAGCGAGGTTCGCCATCGCGAGCTCGTCTTCCGGAAAACGGTCCACGATCTGCTTCCATCGCGTGGTGCGGTCGCGCGGATCGCTTTCGCTGAGGGCCCACATGTGCCACCCGCCACGATTGGCTGGATCGGCGGCGATCGCACGCTCGGCGAGTTCACCGACGACGACCGGTCCGCGGCCGCTGAGCCAGTAGGCATTCGCCAGAATCACCAGTGCACGTGCATTGGCGGGCTGCGCCTGCACGACCTTCTCGTACAGCGGACCGGCGACTTCCGGAATGGTGCGGAACGGCTCGGCCGCCTCGATCAGTGCATCGGGCATGGCGTCAGCGCTGATGCGGTCCAGCGTGGTGAACAAGGCACTGGTGTCCGCCGTGGCCTGATATTCGGCCACGGCCTGCGCCACGGCGGCTTTTGGATCGGTGTACGTCGTCATGCCAACGAATCTAGGTTGCGCGACAAGCGACTCATGCTGGTGTGGAGCTGGTATACAGCAGCGTGCTCCTGCCACCGGAACTGACACGCAGGGCTCATGGGTTGCGCTCACGCGACGCTCTGACGATACTCAGTGGCAAGCGTTCGAGAGTTGGAAGCCCTGCGAGTTTACGCGGGTTTCTCATCCGAACGTGTGCATCCGAGGTCGGCGCGGCAGAGTGCCCCTGATCCTGAGTGCCTCCGTCCAATCGCAGTGTGTGGGTTCCGTCGCGGTTGGTGCCGTACATCCACGATCGTCCGTCTGGCGAATCGTCGAAGCGTTTGAACGTTGTTCCGCAGTGACCCGGGCCATGGTCCGATCAGATCTTTTTATCCAGACAGTTTCCTGCCCGCGCATCGTTTCAGATGGCGTGTCATGTGATGTCTGGAGGGTTTTACGGGGCGCCACGCCGTGCGTGCCCTCATGCGCGCCGGTGATTTCGCACCGCCGTGCCCAGTAACCACGAAGCACATGGATGACATGACAGAGCGTCGCAGCCCCTCGACGGGGCGCGCTCCACGAATCCCGCGTAAAACTGCGCAGGGTGACGAGCCGAATCCGTACAAGGACGGCGGTGATGCGCCGGCAGCGATACTGTCTGCACCGTCATCCGCCGCCGCCGCTCCGGACGGTGCCGCACCTGTAAAAAAGCCGCGTGGCCGGCCGAAGAAAACGGCAACCGAGGGCGCGTCCGCCGTGGCCGTGGCATCACTGCCGGCACCGCCTGCGGCGCCTGAAGCGGCTGCGACCGTCGTCGCGGAACCTCGCCGCCCGAGGGAGCCGCGCACGCCGCGCGTTGGAGCACCTGACGCGCAAACGGACGCACAGATGGACGCGAGACTGCCCGACGCGCCGCCTGTTGAGTCGCGCAACCGTGACGCACGGCCGGCTCGACGCTCGCCAGCGCCCTCTGCGCGCGGCACAGCGTCGGCTGCGCAGGTCGAGATGCCCCTCAGATCCGATGCGGCGTCCCCTCGAAGCGAGCCAGCCTCGTCGGAACGCGTCGTACACGATGACGGCCGTGATCGCACCGCCCCGGCGCATGACCGCTCCGACCCAGCGAATGATCGCACGGCTCCTGCGGCAGAACGCGGTGGTGAGCGCACCGCCGATCGGCATGTGGAACGCAACGCAGAACGCAACGCAGAACGTACCGGTGAGCGCGGACCCGAGCGGAACGCCGAGCGTGGCACCGGCGATCGCAACGAACGTCGCGGGCGATTCCAGCGGCGACGCGGGCGCGGTCGCAACAAGGGTCGTGATGGCGTGATGGACGCAGGCGGTGAAGTTGCGCCGGTGCCGCAGCAAGCGCCGCGACAGGAGCGTGGTCCGCGCCCCGAGCGTCAGGACCGTCCGCCGCGAAACGAACAGCGGCATGAACGCGGGCCGCGTCCAGACCGTCAGGATCGCGGCAATCGCGAGGACCGACCGGATCGACAGGAGCGCGTCGAGACGCCGGGGTCCAGCATCGTCACCGCCGAGGCGACGGTCACCGGCTGGTACGATCCGGCGCGCGGCGATGGCGGGTTCATCCGCAAGGGATCGGCGAGCTACCTGCCGCAGCCAGGCGACGTGTTCATTCCCGGCTGGCTTGCCCGGCAATTCCAGCTTCGACGAGCGGACCTTATCACGGCCGCCTGGGGCCACGACCAGCGCAAGCGTCCGACGGTCTGCGAGATCACGTCCATCAACGAGATGGCGCCGGATCCGAACGTCCGCCGGAACGAGTTCAAGAGCCTCACGGCGTCCTATCCCAACAAGCGCCTCACGCTCGAGACCGGTCGCCCGGCGAAGGCGGGACATGAAATCACGCGCCGCGCGATCGATCTGATTGCCCCGATCGGGTATGGACAGCGTGCGTTGATCGTCGCACCGGCCCGTGCCGGCAAGACCACGCTGCTGCAGGCGATCACGGAGGGTGTTCACCTGAACCACCCGGACGCGATTCTCATGCTGCTGCTGGTCGACGAGCGGCCCGAAGAAGTAAGCGAGGCGATTTCATGGGAAGTGGGTGAGGTGATTGCATCGAGCTTCGACCAGCCGGCACAGCGTCATGTGGACGTGACGGAGATCGTCACGGAGCGTGCGCACCGTCTGGTGGAGCTTGGCAAGGACGTCGTCATCGTGCTGGATTCGATCACGCGCATGGGACGTGCATTCAACACGGCGAACCGGGGCACGGGCCGCACGATGTCGGGCGGCCTGGATGCGAATGCGATGGCGAAGCCGAAGGCGTTCTTCGGTTCGGCTCGCAACGTGGCGCCGGAAGACGGCGGCGGCAGCCTGACGATCATCGCGACCGCACTCGTAGAGACCGGTTCGCGCATGGACGATGTGATCTTCGAAGAGTTCAAGGGCACCGGCAACTGCGAGATCAAGCTCGATCGCGGTCTTGCGGAACGTCGCATCTTTCCTGCAATCGACATCCCCGCGAGCGGAACACGACGTGAGGAAAAGCTCTACAAGCCGGATCAGGTGCAGTCCATCTACATGCTGCGCCGCGGTCTTCAGCAGATGCCTCCCATGGGCGCAATGGAATGGTTGATCAAGAGAATCGCGGCCACGACCAACAACGACGCGTTGCTCGCTGGCTTGTGAACTTTCGGTTCGCCATCTGGTGCAACGCCCGTCGCGCACTCGTTGCGGCGGGCGTTGTGTTGCTGTGCACGAATGCAGACCTGCCAGCGCAGGGAACTCCGCCGGTACGCGACACAGCCCGGTCGTCGGCCCCACCACCGGCACCACCGCTGAAAGCACCACCAAAGCCCGCGGCGCCGACACGACCGGTGATCAGTGCGCTGCGGTTTCAGGGCAATACGAATATCGGAACCGACGAATTGCTGGCCGCGATGCAGACGGAGCCATCGCGGTGTAAAGTGCCGCTGGTGTGCCGCGTAATCCCGCTCGGCCTTCTGCGCCGGAAGTACACGCTCGACCGCGCCGAGCTCGATCGTGACATGCTGCGCTTGCGAGTGCTCTACTGGAAACGCGGATGGCGCGCCGCGCAGGTGGTGCCACGCATCAGGCCGGACAGCAATGGCGAGGTCGCAATCTTCATCGAAGTAAACGAGGGACCGACCACGGTGGTCGGAACGCTCACACTCGGCGCGCTTGACACGCTACTCAGTGAGCGAGACCGGTCGCGCCTGGTCACGCTGAAGCCGGGTGAGCCGGTGGACCTGATCACGCTCGATTCGATCGCGGTCCGTATCGCGGCATTGCTCGACTCGCGCGGCTACGGCGACGCGACCCTCAACCCCGTGGCCGTCGCCGACACCGCCAGTCCGCGCGCCGACGTCACGATCGAGGTGAACAAGCTGTATCGGACCAGGATCGAAGTGGTGCGCGTGGAAGGTACCGAGCGGTACGATCCGCGACTTGTGGCCAACACGATGGGCGTCGATGCTGGCGATGTGTACTCGCGCGGCGTGTTGAGCGAGAGCCAGCGCGCACTGTATGCTGCCGGCTTCTTCCGGCGTGCGGTGGTACGGGTGGAACCGGGCAGTGCCGACTCGCTGAAGAAGTTGATCGCGTCGGTCGAGGAATTGCCACCGCGTTCGTTCCGGGTGACGGGCGGCGTGAGCACAGTGGACTTTTTCCAGATGGATGCACGGTACCTGCACGCGAACTTCCGCAACAACGCCAGCCGTCTCTCCGTGCAGGCGACCGTGGGCAACCTCCTCGCCTCGCAACTGGTGGGTAAGCCGCCGTTCAACAACGTGCTGCAGGGGCGGCAGGACGATGACACGCCGAAATACCTGGAGCCGACGTTCCAGCTGAACGCAGACCTGCGCCGACGGTGGTTGAGCGACTATCGCAACCAGACCGGCCTGAGCCTGTTCGGCTTCCGGCGCTCTTCGCCCGGCGTGTTCGTCGAGCAGGGCGGCGGCGCGGCCGCGAGCTTCACGCGCAACGTCACGCCATACCTGCCGGTGAGCTTCCAGTACAAAATGGAATTCACCGGCACCAGTGCGGCCGACACGTACTTCTGCGTGAACTTCGGTGTCTGCGACGAGCGTTCACTGAGCGTATTGCGTCGCACACAGCGCCTGGCACCATTGGCCATCTCGGCCACCACCGATCGTCGCGATGATCCCATCGGCCCCACGCGCGGCTACTCCTTCCGTTCCGAGGTGGAATTTGCCGATTCGTGGACGGGATCGCAGTTCGGATATGCGCGCTTCGAGATCGAGGGCGCAAAATACTTTCAACTCACCGAAAAGTTGACGGTCGCGACGCATGCGCGCGGCGGCATCGTGCAGGGCTTCGGTGGATCAGGCAACGTTCGTGGCGTCCGCGGCAGTCCTATCATCCTGCCACGCAAGCGCTTCTACGCGGGTGGTGCCCGCTCGGTGCGTGGATACGGAGAGAACCAGTTGGGGCCTCGTGTGCTGGTGATTCCACGCAGTGTGTTTCAGCCGTCCGATTCGTTGTACCGGACGTTCTTCACGGACAGCAGCAAGTTGAAGGAGCGACTGCCCTGTCCGCCGAGTACCGCACTGCCGCAGTGTCCGACGGAGTTCGATTCGCTGACCGTGCCGCGTGACCGGGGGCGTGCCACCTCCAACTTCGAGGATGGCGACTTCCAGGCCAAGCCGCTTGGTGCGGAGACGCTGGTCGAGGCATCGATCGAAGCGCGATACCGCGTCTGGGGACCGCTGACGGCGGCCGTCTTCATCGACGCGGGCTCCGTCGGCGCGCAGTTCGGCGGAACGGCGACGGTGTTCACTCCGGGAATCGGTGTGCGCTACCTCAGTCCCGTAGGACCGATCCGCGTGGACATCGGGTACAATCCGCGCTCGCGTGAACAGCTCAGCGTGATCACCGAGCTCGCACCGCGCGATGTGTCATGGGGCGCATCACGCACGGAAGGCCTGTTCGAGATTCCGGCGAAGCGTGGCTTCAATCCTGCGGCCGGCACGGGTTTCGGTGGCGTCTTCAACCGTCTGACATTGCATCTCTCGATCGGGGAAGCGTTTTGAAGAAGAAGCGCATTGCTGCGGCGGTAGCATTGTGCATGGGTAGCGCGTTGCTGCTGGCAGTGGCAGCGATCGTGTACCTGCCACGAACATCGTGGGGCAGCGAAAAGCTGCGCACGACGATTGAAGGCGCGCTGAACGAGCAGTTCGCGGGGTTGGTGAGCATCGGCCGTATCGAGCTTCCCGTGTTCACGCGCGCGACGGTGCACGACGTCGTCATCACCGACTCGGCTGGCGCACCGTTCCTGAAGGTGCCACTGATCAGGGCGCACTGGTCGCTTCGCGATCTGTGGAACAGGCGCGTGATCCTTGACGACGTGCGCGCCGAGCGAGCCGTGATCGTGTTGAACCGGTTACCGGGGCGGCGCTGGAATTGGGATGCGATTCTCTTCCCCGACACGACGAAGACCACGCATGGCCCGAAGCCGCAGTTCGGTGACTGGGTCGAGCTGAAGAACCTCACCCTGCTGGACGCCACGTTGACGGCACGCAGCCCGTACGTCGGTGATTCGTGGCGCACGGAGCAGGCGCGTGACTCGCTGCTGCAGCTGACACTGGCAGGCAAACTGCGCCCCGTGATCCAGGCCGTGCCGGGAGGCTACCAGCGCATCACGGTGCTGGAGCATGTCACCTTGCACGCACCATATGCGCGCATCAAGTATCCGGGCGAGACGGCGCAGCGCTTCGACATCGCGAGCGGGTCGGCAATCGTGAAGCCGTTCCAGCCGCCGCACCTCGACTTGCGCGGCGTGTCGGGCACCGTGTTCGTGAACTCCGACTCGATCTGGTTCCGGAAAATCCAGGCGCGGCTGCCGTCGTCACGCGCGTCGATGGAAGGGCAGTACAACATCACCAGCGGCAACACACGCATCGCAGCGCAGGCGCCAGCAGTGCGCACCGACGACTGGCTCTGGCTGGTGCCGCTGCTGCCGAAGGGCGGCACGGGGCGCATCGCCAACGTCGGCTACATCGTCAACGGCACGACCAGCGACATCCGCTTGAAGGACCTGGCCCTGGCGTTGGAAACGGCGACGCTGGCAGGCACCGCGGACTTCGGCTTCAATCGTGACGACACGCACTTCAACGACATCGACATCGCAGTTGCGAACCTCGACACGCGCATCCTCGAGCGCGCGTCGCCGGACCTGAAGCTGCCGCGCAGCGGTGTGCTGAACGGCACACTCGTGGCGCGAGGCGAGCTGCAGGACGCGACTGTCGACGGCAACTTCCGTTTCGATGATCGGCAGGCCGGATTGCTGGGCGTGCGGATGCGCGGTGGCGCGGGCTTCAGCGGCGGTGCGCTGGTCACGCGCGACCTGCGACTCGACGTGCTCCCTGCACCGGTGACGCTGGCCAGCGAAGCGTTGCGCCCGCTGGGCGGAAGGATCGGCGGCGTGGTGACGATGAGCGGTCGCACCGACGGCTGGCTGAATACGCGTCTGGCACTCGCGCACAGTGTGGCCGGGCACACGTCTCGCGTGAGCGGCACGGCGCGCGTGAATCTTGCTGGCGCCGAGCCGCTGATCGACACGCGACTGTCGTTCAGCCCACTCTCGCTGCGTGCCATGGGCCGCTTCGCACCGGCGCTGGACCTGCGCGGCAATGCCGTAGGCACGCTGACCCTCAAGGGCGTGGTGTCGGACATGGCGGTGAACACGCGACTGCGCGTGGATACCGCCGGCACACTGCTCGTCACGGGGCGTTTCGGCGTGCCGGCACGCGGCCCGTCGTTCGCGAATGTGCAGCTCGTGGCCGACTCGCTCGACCTGCAGCGCCTCGTGCCTGCGTCGACGAAGACCACGCTGGTGGGCGTTGCGCAGGTCAATGCACGCGGCACATCGGTGGAGGATGTGGACGGCACCGTCGTGCTGGACCTGCGCGCATCGAACGTGGACCGCCTCACGGTGGATACGGTGTCGATGGTGGCCGCGGCGCATGACGGGCTGCTGTCGCTGGACACGCTGGTGCTGCGCATCGGCGGCACGCAGGGCACGGGTACCGGCACGTTCGGCCTGCGCGCCGGTCGCACCGGCACACTGCAGGTGGCGATCGATGTGGACTCGTTGCAGCGCCTGCGCCCGTACCTGCCCGGCGATACCACCACGCAGGTCCTGCTCACCGAAGCCGCGATCCAGCGCTCGCTGCGACGCCAGCGCGCCGACTCGACGAATCTCGCGAAACGCACGGAAGTGGAGCGTGCGGCGCGCGGGCTGGCACCGCTCGCGTTGCGTGTCACGGCGCCGACGCCGATACGTGGCGACTCGCTCGCTGGCCGCGCCACCCTGCTGCTCACACTCAGCGGCTGGCTGCGCGACATCAGCGGCAGCGGTTCGGTTGAAGGGCGCGACATCGTGGTCAGCGGCAACAGTGTGCAGCAGATCGCGTTCAAACCGGTCTGGAACCACCTGCTCACCGACAGCGCCAGTGCGCGCGTGGTCGGCACCGCCGATGCCATCAGCGTCGGTGGCTTCAACGTCGACTCGCTGCGCCTCGCAGCGGGTTACGCCTGGCGTGGCAACACGCTGGCCACCGGCACCGGTGACCTGAACATCGACGTGCGCCTGATCGACAGCACCGGCATCGCGATGCGTGGCGCGCTGGTGCTGGACTCGGCACGATACCTGGCGCGCGTCGACAGCACGCAGCTGGTGCTGCGATCATCACGCTGGGCGAGCCCCTTTCCGTGGCGTGCCTCGTGGGCCGGCGGCAAGCTGGTCGTCGATTCGCTGGCACTGCAGGCGGAAGGCAGCGACGCGCGCCTGCAGGTGGATGCCGCGGTGGACACAGCCGGGGCGACCAACGTCACGCTGGCGATCCGCAACACGCAGGTCAGCGACCTGGCCGACCTCGCACAGTCGGTGTCGCCGGTGGAAGGCCGCGTCTCGGCCGATCTGTATGTGGATGGTCTGGCCACGAATCCGAAGATCACCTTCCTCGGCGCCGTGCGTGACGTGGTGTACGACAGCCTGCCGCTGCCCGAATTCCGCGCGCGGATGAACTACGCAAACCGGAAGGCCGTGACGTACGCCGAAGTGCGACGTCCGGGGCAGGCGCCGAATGCGCGCGCCGATGCCACCATCCCCATCGACCTCGCGCTGAGCGGTGCGTCGAAGCGGTTGCTCGACAGCCCGCTGGTAGCCGACATCCGGCTCGACTCGCTGCCGCTGGACGTGATTCCGCAGGTGAGCGCGTCAATTCGTGACGTAAAGGGCGAAACCGTCGGGCGCATCGCCGTGCGCGGCACGCTGCCCGACAAGCTGACCTTCGACGGCACGCTGCGTCTTCGCGGCGGTGAAGCGTTCCTGGTGGACGCGGAACTGCCGCTGCGTGACATGGTCGCGGACCTGCAGTTTCATGGCGACTCGATGCTGGTGGACTCGATCCGCGTCCGCAGCGGCGAGGGCACAATTCGCGTCGGCGGGAGCGTGTCACTGAAGCAGCTTGCCAATCCAGTGTTCGATCTCGGCATCGTGGCGCGCAACGCGCGTGTACTCGACGGCCGGCAGGGTCGCATTCGTGTGCTCGCCGACCTGACGATGAAGGGCCCGTACGACGGCACCACGATCGAGGGCAGCGTGCGCGTCCGCGACGGTGTGTATCGTCTGCAGAACGAGCGGCGCACGACGCAGGTGCTGAATGCGAACGATCCCGCCGTGCTTGGTGCCGTGGACAGCACGCAGGCGATGGAGGTGGGGCTCATCGCACCGCCGTCAGATTTCGTGCGGGGTTTGAAGACGCAGGTCGTCGCGCGCATCGACCGCAACTTCTGGGTGCGCAGCGATGAAGCCAACGTCGAGGTCTTCACCGATGGCGAACTCGCCGTGGCGGTCAATCCAGCCACCGGCGGCGTCACGCTCGACGGCGTGGTTGCCACGGAGCGCGGGCAGTACGAGTTCCTCGGCCGCCGCTTCAACGTGGTGCGCGGGTCGGCCACATTCATCGGCACCTCTGACCTCAACCCGCTGCTCCAGGCAATCGCCGAGGTGCAGGTGCGTCAGGCGTCGCAGCAGGCGCTGGCGATCCGGCTGAACATCGGCGGCACACTTTTGCGGCCACGCCTGTCGCTCGAAAGCGATGCGCAGCCGCCGATCGCGCAGACGGACCTGATCAAGTATCTCGCATTCAACAACACCAATGGGTCGCTGCTGTCGGGCTCCGGTTCGGGGAACGCCGGTGCGACCAGCGGCGGTTCGCTCGTGGGTTCGACTGCGGCCGTCGTGAATCGCTTCTTTTCAGGTGCCGCACTCGGTGCGCTGTTGAACAATGCCGAAGGCAGCCTGGCGCGCGTGCTCGGCGCGGACGTGCTGAACATCACCTCGAACGGCACTCCTCCCGAAGTGCAGAACCTGTTCAGCGGATTCAGTGGCTTCCTGCTGGCCACGGAGCTGGAATACGGTCGCTACTTCGGAACGCGCAGCTACACCGCGCTGACGCTGACGCCGGCGAACTTCGCACCGACGTCGGGCAACATCTCCCCGATCGGTGCGCGCTGGGAATACCGGCTGCCGCGCAATTACCGCCTCGAGACGACTTTCGGCCCGCGCTTCATGCTCACGTCGCAGACGCTCGACACGCAGGCGCCCAATGCATTCCAGAACATCGGCGTGTTCCTGTCACGCGAGTGGAAGTGGTGACGTTCGCGACGATCTGACGGTGATCGCATGTGCAGCCGGGCAGCGGAGTGCATCCGCTGCCCGGCTGCATACAACTTCACGCATCAGAGCAGCATGGCGTCACGACGCAGCCATTTCGTCCCAGAGTGCCGCCATCGCGCGCATGCCGAGCTCGAAATTCTCGATGCTGATCCACTCGTCCGGCGCGTGCGCATTCTCCCCCGGCAACCCGAACCCGACCAGCAGCACCGGCACGTTCAGCAATCGCTGAAAGTCGCCGACCACGGGAATCGAGCCGCCTTCACCGGTGATCACCGGCTCCCTGCCGAACGCCGCCGTGAGAGCCCGGCGCGCGGCATCGAAGATCGGGCCACTCAACTCGGCTCGCCACGGCTTGCCGCCATGCAGGTGCTGCACCTCGACCGTCACGCCCGCAGCGGCAACCGACTGCACATGCGCGTGCATCAGCTGCTCGATGAGTGCCGGATCCTGATCCGGCACCAGCCGGCAGCTGACCTTCGCCATCGCGTGGGCCGGCAGCACCGTCTTGGCCCCCTCGCCGGTATATCCGCTCAGCAGCCCGTTCACTTCACAGGTCGGACGCGTCCAGAGCCGCTCGAGCACCGTGTAGCCGCTCTCGCCGCCAAGCGCCGGCGCGCCGACCTCCTCGCGGAACTGCTCCTCGTCGAATGGCAGGCTGCGCATCTGCTCGCGCACCGCGGCGGGAAATGGCTTCACGTCGTCGTAGAAGCCGGGGATGGCGATCCGACCGTCCATGTGGTGCAGCGTGGACAGGATGCGCGCCAGCTCCATCGCGGGGTTCACCACGGCGCCGCCATACATGCCACTGTGCAGGTCCGATTGCGGCCCGCGCACACGAATCTCGAAGTAGGCCAGCCCGCGCAGCGAACTCAGGATCGACGGCTGGCCGGGTGCGAACATCGTGGAGTCGGAGATCACGACGGCGTCGCACCGCAGCCGCTCCAGATGCGCCTCGATGAACGACGACAGGTGCTCGCTCCCGACCTCCTCCTCCCCCTCGGCCAGCACGATCACGTTCACCGGCAGCGTGCCGCGTGCGGTGAGGTGCGCCTCGAGCGCCTTCAGGTGCAGGAAAAGCTGGCCCTTGTCGTCCACACTGCCGCGGGCGTACAGCTTGCCGTCACGCACGGTCGGCTCGAAGGCCGGCGAGGTCCAGAGCTCGAGCGGCTCGGGCGGCTGCACGTCGTAATGCCCATAGATCAGCACCGTGGGCTTGCCTGGCGCCTTCCGCCACTCGGCCAGCACGACGGGATGTCCGGGCGTGTCGATGACCTCCGACGTCGTCATTCCGATGGCCGTGCACTGTGCTGCCACCCACTCGGCCGCGCGACGCACGTCGGGGGTGTGCTCGCTGCGCGCGCTCACGCTGGGAATGCGGAGGAAGTCGTGCAGCTCGTCGTGGATGCGTACGTGCGCCTCGACGAGAAAGCGGTCCAGATCAGCAGCGACGGCGTCGGCCATGTGACGGAATGTTTCGGTGAGAGACACCGCAGCCGGTCGCCGCAGCGCGCCCCCGAATATGGCCGCCGGCCATCAGCGCTGCAGGCCCACCGAGCCGCCGATGGGCACGATCCGGATGCGCTGGCGACGACGCTGCCGCGCGAGGCGCGCACGCGCCAGCGCGAGATGCGCCGCGCGTCGAATGCCCATCCGCACCAGCAGCGTGCTCCAGCCCCAGACGATCCAGCTCACCCGCTCGGGCGGCGTGAGCCCGCGCGCCGTCGCAACGAATGCGACAGGCACCGTCATGGCGACCTGCGGCACCGTGAGCAACAGCGGCGTGCGACGTTCGACCACCTGCGTCGAGTGGCGCCCGCCCGCCATGACCTGCTCGAGGCGCACGGCCAACGCCTCCGGGGAGAGCTCGCGCCAACCGGGTACGCGCACCAGCGTCCAGCCCGAAGCGGTGTTGCCCCAGCCATGATTGTCCGATCCGGCAACGAGCGCGAGGTTCAGCGAATCAGCGAGTGCCAGGATCTCTGCATGCCGCTTGAGCCCCGTCGTGAGGCCCCGCGGGGCGCCGTCGTTGATCTCGATGGCCGTCGTTCGCGCCAGTGAATCCTGCTGCCGGCCGGCAAACCAGCGAACGTCGAACGGAATGGTCTGCACGATGATCGGCGTGCGTCCATCGGCAAGGCGGATGCCTTTCACCAGATGGTCGCCGCGCACGACATGCGTCGTCTCCGCCTGCGTCATCGAGAGCACGTTCACATGCTGGCCGGCGTTGCGCATCTCGAGGCCCGAGAGCAGCACGACGTCGTCGCCGGCGCGGCGCGGATTCAGCGCCACCGCATCGATGGCACCCCCGAATCGCTTGTGGTCGGTGATGTACGCCACGTCGTACCCGCTGGCCCGATGCCACTCGCGGACACGCGTCGCCGTCCAGTCCGGGCGTGCATCATGTGATGACGCCGTGTGCGCATGCACGTCGACGGCGAGCAGATCCGGATCGTCGATCACGAGACGTGCCATGGGTCGCGGAACCAGTACATTCACCAGCAGCATCAGCACCGGGGCCAGCAGCACGATGGCCAGCAGTCCGAACGCTTCGTGCCGCCAGACCGGGAATGTGGTGCCGCGTGCGAACCGCTGTGCGCGCCAGCAGGCAAAGCCGAGCAGCAGCGTGATCAGCACCGCGACGTGCTGCGGAATCGTCAGCAGCGCCTGCATGTCGAGCAGTGCGCAGAATGGTGCGAAAATCGCGAATTCGCGGCTGTACGCCAGTGACAGGCCCGACACGTCGCCGTGGGTGACTGCGTCGCGCAGCGGCAGCTGTGGGACGAGTGCCGTGGCAAGAACCAGCAGTGTGACGAGCATCGGCAACGAAACATCACGCACACAGATGTCGCGCAGCCGGTTCCGGAGGACGAGGGCGCGGCGGGTGACGGGACAGAGCAAGCGATGGCAGCGCGTGCTGGAAGCGGGCCGGGCCGGGGCGATCTTGGATGGTCCGTCGGTCACGCGATACAGGGTCGGATTGACGAGGCGTCCAGATCAGGCGGGCGCAACTGCTGCGACTGCTCGGCTCAAGCCAAGCCAAGCCGGGCGCTACCACTTTTGCAAGTATCGATTGCATGAAGAACAGACTGAAGGCCGAAAGCTCCCCGTACCTGCGCCAGCATGCCGGGAATCCGGTGGACTGGTACCCGTGGGGCGAGGAGGCTTTCACCGATGCGCGAGGCAGCGACCGTCCCATCCTGCTGAGCATCGGGTACGCCGCCTGTCACTGGTGTCATGTCATGGCACACGAGTCGTTCGAGCATCCCGCGACGGCGGCGCTGATGAATCGACTATTCGTGAACGTGAAGGTGGACCGCGAGGAGCGACCTGACGTGGACAGCATCTACATGCAGGCCGTGCAGGCGATGACCGGGCGCGGCGGCTGGCCGATGACGGTGTTCCTCACCCCGGACGGTGAACCGTTTTACGGCGGGACGTACTTCCCGCCCACAGATGCTCAGGGCGTTCCCAGCTTCACGCGGCTGCTGCAGAGCGTGTCGGGCGCGTGGACCACGCGGCGCGAGGCGGTGAACGCCACGACCGCGACGCTGCGCGCCCTGTATGCCAACGCCGCCGCACCGCTCACACCCTCCGGTGCAGTGACGGCCGACACCCTGCGCGCCGCCGCGCAGCTGCTCCGCACGCTGCACGACCGCGAGCACCATGGCTTTGGCGGCGCTCCCAAGTTTCCGCAGACCATGCCGCTGGACTTCCTGCTGCGCCACGGCACGCGGCACGCAGATCCGGCGCTGCTGGACATCGTGACCGAAAGTTTTCTTGCAATGGCACGCGGCGGCATCCATGATCAACTGGGTGGCGGCTTCGCGCGATACGCCACCGACGACGCGTGGGTGGTGCCGCACTTCGAGAAGATGCTCTACGACAACGCGCTGCTGGTGCAGCTGGGCGCGCACCTGGTGCAGGTCACCGGCAGCGCAGAGATCGAGCGTGTCACGCGCGAGACGGTCGCGTGGGTGATGCAGGAGATGACCGGGCCCGACGGTGGGCTGTACGCCAGCATCGACGCCGACTCCGAGGGCGAGGAAGGTCGCTTCTATGTCTGGACCCGCGAGGAACTGCAGGCCGCGCTTGGCGAGCAGTTCACGTTTGCCGCGGTGGCGTTCGGCGTGCGCAACGGCCCGAACTTCGAGGGCAGGTCGATCCTCGTGGCCGCGCTACCGATCGAGATCATTGCCGGCCGCATGGAAATGGCCGTCGCCGAGGCGGAGGCGGCGCTGCAGGCAGTGCGCCAGTTGCTGCTCGCGGCACGTGCGACACGCGTCGCGCCGGCGATCGATCGCAAGCGCATCGCCGCTTGGAATGGCCTGATGCTCGCGGCGCTGGCCGAGGCGGCGCGCGTGTTCGACGACGCTGCGATGCTCGAGGCTGCGGAGCGACTGGCGGGATTCTTGTGCCGCGAGATGGTGGTCGGTGACCGGGTCGCACGCACGTGGATGGATGGTGTGCGCAAGCAGCCAGGCTTCCTCGAGGACCAGGCGGCGGTGGCGGCGGGCCTGCTCGCGCTCTACAAAACGACGGGCCGGCATGACCTGCTCCGACAGGCACGCCAGCTCGCCGTCGCGATGCTGCGCGACTTCTACGACGCGGACGCCGGCAGCTTCTACGACACCGCCCGCGATCACGATGCGCTCATCACTCGACCGCGCGAACTGACCGATAACGCCACGCCCTCGGGAAGTTCGCTGGCGTGCGACGTGCTGCTGCAGCTCGATGGGCTGGATGGTGCGCCCACGCATCGGGCGATCGTCGCGCAGCTGCTCGACGCCGTGGCCGCACCGATGTCCGAGCATCCGCTCGGCTTCGGTCACTGGCTCGGTGTTGCCGACCGACTGCTGCATGGCGCGGTCGAGGTGGCGCTGGTCGGAACGGATGACGGACATGCAGCGCTCACCGACGTGTTGCGTCGCATGTATGTGCCGGCTCTGATCCTGGCGCAGGGCCCCGTGCACGCGGCGGATGCACCCGCACTGCTGCGTGATCGCAACCCCGTCAACTCGCGGGCGACGGCATTCGTCTGCCGCGGGTTTACCTGTGAACTGCCAACGGTCGATGCCGGCGCGCTGGCGCAACAGCTTCGATCAGCCGTGCGCCGCACCCGCTGAGCGCGCGCCCCTCAAAGCATTCCCGCGCCACCTAGCCTTCAAGCCGTCATGATCCTGTGTCACCAGCCGCATCCGAAGCCATGAGCAGCGCCACACGTTCGTTCACCCGCAGCCTGTTTGCCGGTGAGATCCACGATGACCTGATTTTTCCGTATCCCGACTCGCTGGAGCAACGGGATCCTGAGGAAGCTGCCGTCGTCGCGCGTCTCATACGCGACCTGAACGCGCTGGTGGGCGACCTGATCACGCCGGCGCAGTTCGATGAAGACGAGGCGATTCCCGACGAGGTGATCAAGGCATTCGGCCGGCTCGGCCTGCTGGGGATCAGCATCCCGAAGGAGTATGGTGGCCTGGGACTGTCCACGGCCGGCTACGCGCGTGTATTCGCGGCAGTGGCCACCGTCGATCCGTCACTGGCGGTGCTCGTCGGCGTGCATTGCGGACTGGGTGGCAAGGCGATCGCGCTGTACGGCAACGATGAGCAGAAGGCGCGCTACCTCCCGATGCTCGCCCGCGGCGAAACGCTGGCGGCCTATGCGCTCACGGAGCCGGAAACAGGTTCTGATGCGCAGCACATCGTGACGTCGGCGCGCCTCAACGAAGCCGGCACGCACTGGCTGCTCACGGGCCGCAAGTACTGGATCGGCAACGGGCATCGCGCCGGCGTGCTGGCCACGTTCGCGCAGACGCCCGTGCTGCGCGACGGCAAGACCGTGATGCGTCCAACGGCATTCATCATCCGGCCCGACATGCCGGGCTTCCACGTGGAGCGCACGTTCCGCAAGCTGGGCATCAAGGGCTCGACGCAGGCGGAGCTTCGCTTCGACAATCTCGAAGTGCCCATCGATCACGTGCTGGGCGAGGTGGGCAAGGGATTCAAGGTCGCCGTGCATGCGTTGAATGCCGGTCGATTGAGCCTCGCCGCGGGCTGCACGCTCGGCACGCGTGCGATCATCGGCCAGTTCGTGCAGTACGGCGAGGAACGTGTGCAGTTCGGCAAGCCGCTCGCCGACTTCGAGATCACGCAGCGCAAGATGGCCGACCTGGCGGCCGACCAGTACGCGGCCGACAGCATGATCGGCATGCTCACGTCGCTCATGTCACGCGATGGCGTGGACGCCTCGCTCGAGGCGGCGTGCGTGAAGGTGTTCGCGTCGGAGATGGTGTGGCGCGCATCGGACGAGATGGTGCAGCTGGCTGGTGGTCGTGGCTTTTCCAAGCCCTGGCCATATGAACGCCAGCTGCGCGACGCCCGCATCAACCGAATCTTCGAGGGCGCGAACGAGATCCTGCGCCTCTTCATCGCCTTGAACGGCGTGCAGGGTCCGGCCGAGACGCTGAAGGAACTGGGCGACGCGATGAAAGCGCCGATGAAGCACATGGGATTACTCAGCGAGTTCGTCGTCGGCAAGGTGCGCAGCGCGCTGCGCGTGGGCGACGAGCCATCGGTGGACACACCGATGCACTCGCGCCTGCAGCCACACCGCAAGTATTTCGAAAAGCATGTGGCCGAGCTGCGTGACGCGACCGACGCCGCGATCATGGCGCACAAGAAGCAGCTGATCGACCGGCAGATGCTGGTCGAGCGTCTCTCGAACATGGCGATCGAACTCTTCGCCCGCGCCTGTGTCCTGAGTCGCACGCAGCGCCTGCTGCGCGAGCGCGGACTGGACGCGATGGAGCGCGAATTGAACCTCTGCGACCTGTTCTGCGTGCAGAGCGGGCGCCGGTTCAAGGACAATCGTGAGAACCTGCATTCCCCGCAGGACGCCACGCGGCGTGCGATCGCTGCCGACCTGCGTGCGGCCGGTGGTGGATTCGTGACGGACTCCGTGCTCGAAGTACCGTTGACCATGTCGCGGGAGCCGGTGGTGCCGATGAAGCTGGCTCCTGAGCCGGTGGAAGTCGGCTGAACTGAACTAGCCTGCAACTGCGACTGCGACTGCAACTGCAACTGCGACTGCGACTGCAACTGCGACTGCAACTCTTTTCACGCGGAGTCGCGGAGCAGCGGAGGGCACTACACCACGGCAACGAGTGGTGATGCGCAGAAGCCCCGGCGAGCTGTAGGAACAGAGCTCGCGCGACGCTGTTCCCAACGCTTTTGCCGTTTCTCCGCTGCTTCGCGACTCTGCGTGAAAAGAGTTGCTGTTACTGTCGTGCGACGTCGAGGCCGAGGTCCAGGGTCGGCGTAATGCTTTTACCGTTCCTCCGCGGCTCCGCGCCTCCGTGTGAGAGGAGTTGCAGATGCTGTCGCCGTCGCCGTCGCTGTTGCTGTTGCTGTCAGGCGAAATCGAGGCCGAGGTCGAGGGCCGGCGCGGAGTGCGTGAGGGCGCCTACGCTGATCCAGTCCACGCCCGTCTCCGCGATCGAGCGCACGCGATCAAGGGTCACGCCGCCGCTCGCCTCGACGATCGCGCGGCCCGCGACGAGCTGCACGCACGTGCGCATCATGTCGAGCGACATGTTGTCGAGCATGATCACGTTGGCGCCTGACTCGATTGCGCGTTCGACCTGCTCGATGCGGTCCGTCTCGACTTCGACCCACGTGTCGTCCGGCATCGTGGCGCGGACCGCAGCGACTGCGGCCACGATGTCACCGCCGACGGCTGCGAGATGATTGTCCTTGAGCATCGCCATGGCTGACAGATCCATGCGGTGGTTGCGTCCGCGGCCGCATCGTACGGCGTACTTCTCGAGGTGGCGCAATCCCGGCGTCGTCTTGCGCGTGTCGAGAATTTTCGCGCTGGTGCCGGCAATCGCCTGCACGTACCGGTGCGTCAGCGATGCAACACCGGAGAGATGCATCATGTAATTCAGTGCAACGCGCTCCGCCTGCAGCAGTGCGCGTGACGGGCCGGTAATGCGCAACACGACATCGCCGGATTCGACGATCGAGCCGTCGGCGCGAACCGTTTCGGTTCG
>ENA-OFCF01000017-OFCF01000017.1-metagenomes-genome-assembly--contig:-NODE-17-length-88722-cov-14.781396_pt1 | contig 88722 bp, 96 predicted proteins | sample MGYA00153387_OFCF01 | MGnify analysis MGYA00153387 | reverse complement strand
AAGCCAAGCTATGAATTAACTAGAATACTTTTTTCATATAATATCGATTGTGACCGCGCGGGCAATTTTCAACCCACATTCCGCTGTTTGGAGAGCGATTACCTCCGGTAGGCTTCGCCAACGAAATAATTAGGAATGTGGAGCAGGGAGAAGATAGTAGCGGCGACAAGCATCACCGAAGAATTGCCAAATATGCCGTCGCTCATCAGTTAAATTAACAACTTGCCGAACACCTTGGAAAACAACCAGATGGACAGCCATAAAACACTGAAAAACCCAACGCAGGGTTGGAGATGCGGTGGGCTTACCTAATTGGTTGGGAATGGTTTCGTCATGTTGGGCTAGAGCCTGTCGAAGCTGTCGCTGACCCAAATTATAAGCCAGCAAGCACAAAGCCATAATCATGCCTAAAGCCGCAACGCGCTTGGGTGATTTGAGAAAAACACTATCCGCAAAAAACAGCGGATCTTTGAGGAAGCGAAATCCCCGCTCGACACCTTGTTGGGCCTTATATTCACGTAAAGCATCCGACGCACTCAACTTTGTGGAATCGAGGACATTACTCGCAAGAATGAACCGACCACAACGGACACGTTGCGCGGCAATCTCACGATCGATGGGAATGAGTGTCCCTTTCATCCACCAGTGTTGCTGCGGCTTTAATACTTAAAGGCACTCTGGTTAGCCATCGTAAATTTGTCATTGCTGTCAGGTTGTCTGCGCTATACAGCGCACCATCAGCCACACACAACCCCTCAAATGTCCACTGTTCTCTAAAGTCTTGAAATAGCCTAGCAAATCTCACTTTGTCAGATTGATTCCCACTGGCAATTTCCATTAGAACTGGAATATCTCCATCCCCAACACAGATTAAGTTCAAGTACAGCGGTGCTGACACAAATCATAAACCGTTGAGAATCATCGTCAAAGCGATGATTCCTGTACTAACTTTTTCTCTAGGATCTATGCCTAATCTTTGGTTCAGGATCTCTACTATGCCGATTTCGTCTACCAATCCCGCCACAATGCCCAGATGGTCTAGATTTTCTACACTGATTGCTGAAGTGATGATGACCTCTTTGCACTCTGGCGATAGTTGAGCTTTTATCTTAATTCCTTGACGACCTCTTCAACTAGCGGAATGTGGGTTTCAAGAATGCCAAACACCTCATAACCAAGATGTTCGTAGAATTCTTTTGCTTGCCAATCGAAAGTATCCAGATGGGACATGTACCCACCTAACTTCTTAGATTCACTCTCTACTCGATCGAGGAGAAGCTTGCCGTAGCCTTTGCCGCGATGAGGATCTTCAACGTATAAAATATCGACGTATAAAATATTCCAACAATAAAGCATTGAATTAATACCAGCGATCGCTTGCCCTGTCTCATCTTTCAACGCATAGGACAGAACGCTCCAGTCTTCACTTTGCAGAAATGGGACTTTCTTCCTGTTGAATTCAACAAGCTTGTTGTCCAGCAATTCGCGTTCTTCTGTTGTGCTTTCGTAGATATTCACCATAAGGCACTACTGAAGTAGTAGTCTTAGGTTAGGCTGCTGGGTAAAATTCATATTTCATTTCTTTGAGAGTTGCCGTATTTGCGCCAAGGCAATATCTCCAGGAATTGTTTTGACTACGCCACTATCGATTTCGGCTATGCGTTCTTGAGCTTTCTGCACTGCTTCCATCAAAATATCTCGATCGATTTCTATTGTCATGCTTTTACCTCCCTGCTCTCAATACCTGTTCAGCGGTCAGTTTTAAACCTGGAAAAGTTGGCGAGAGGATAGCTTGACTACCCCGCAACTGCTGAATCTCATACTCCCCATCGACTAACGTGCAGACGGATAAAGTCGGTTGCTTGGGCTTACCAATATATCTAGTACCACCTAATCCGGCGTAGTCAGCAATCCAATATTCAGAAATACCTAAAACGGCATAGTCTTCCACCTTACGGGAATAATCATTTTGCCAGTTACTGCTAACTACTTTTGCTACAAATTTAATCGAACTGCCTAAAGTTAGGATCGACTGTTCAGACCAGTACATTTCCTTGGTAAGTTGACTTCTATCGATTACTGCCACATCCGGTCTAAAGGCTGTCATGCCAATATTGTCAGGGCGTAATAGTCCCCGCTGAAGGACGAACCAAGGTAAGCTTGCTGCATCGATCTGGACGCAAATCTTTGTCGTAATCAATGCTGCAACTTCTTTATGCGAGCCTGTTGGTTCCAAGTAGAATACCTCTCCGTCAATTAGCTCGTAGCGATTATCGCCACCGTAACGCATCAGAAACTCATCAAAATTCAGAGGCTTCTGCTGTATCGATCGATCGACAGTAGTGGTCATAAGCTAACTTACCCAAGCTGATGAATTAATTCTACTCGATCGAGTTAGAGTTCGATGTGTGGCGGATAGAAATTCCGTCTGGGGAAAGATGAGTTAGGGCTAAAGACAGTTATGTGAAAATCTTGTGAGAGGTTGTACTTGCGTAAAATTTTCTGAATCTTTGAGGATTTTAATGCTGTCGCACAAGCACAAAGAAATAGTTCTAGATATTGTAATGATGCTCCAGATTTCTCAAATTCTTTTTCCATCCACTGCCTTGCCATATCGATTTCGCGCCCGTAGAATGGCAAATCATCTAATCTCCACTTGGGATAATACTCATCACTATATGCTTTCGACAAGTCAAAATCTTCTTGAGCCGTGAGAAAACTTAATTCTAGCTGCCCATACCAAGGGATACAGCGTAGATCTAAACCATGAATTGTTTCAAATTTCAAACGCTTTTTCCATTGATGTAGCTCTCTAATAAGCGCATCCGCAAGATTTGCAGTAAAATCATTCATACCCTGAATAGTTTCTTCGTTAACTAGTCCAATGGCAAGTCTTCGCACTTCTTTGTTAGAATGATCGGCTCCTGATTCCAGGATAGGGATTGTCTCTTCATAGCGGATCGCCTTCCAGAATAGCATTTGGTCTAAAATTTGAAAGACAAGCATGTGTATTTGTTCATCTGGATCTGCTAGAAACTCAGGAATGTATTCTAAAACTTGTCTATCGGCAGTGTACTTTAGCAGCCATACAGCACTTCGTCTCTCTTCAATGTCACTGCTAGTTTTGTAGATATGGTAGCAATGTTTCATCCCCAAAGGTCTGAGAATCTTTAACACTCCTTCTGCCAAGCACCAACCTTCCTCTAGACTGATACAGTAATCAACAGCTTGAGCAAAGAAATCCTCTCCGAGAAGTTTCTCGATCGCATCTAAACTCAACTGAGTACCGTATGTATTAACGGCACCAAGTTCTGTCGCTAACTTTCTCCACTCAACTTGCATAATAATCCTAGAAATAGTTCTTGCTATGACCCGCGATGAGTTCCACCAATTTTATAGTGGTTTGCCAACAACCCGCTATTCTAAATCCAAAACTTCCGATCGAACCACAATCAACTATTTAGCTTGACAGCTCGGGCAAAAATAAACCCGTCGCCCGCCGAGGATATCTTTGATGATTTCGGTGTGGCAAAGGTGACAGAGGCAATCTTGGCGACTGAAGACCCAGTGGCGGTATTGACGACGGGTTTGACCGCTTTGTTTGAGTTGTTTGACGATCGCTAAACTATTCGTAATCCCCTTGGTGGCGTAAGATTGGCGTGGGAGTTCGAGGAGGGCGGCAGCTAGTTTCTGAAGCCTGTCGATCGAACAATCCACTGGTCTTAAAGTGGGATGAATCCCCGCTACAAATAAAACTTCGCTGCGTAAGTAGTTACCCAAACCGCCTAAGAAATGCTGATTTAGCAGCAGCGCGGGGAATCCTTTGCGATGAAAGGTTTTGCTTTGGAGTCGATCTAGCACCATTTCAACTGTTGTGGTAGCCTCTAAAACATCGGGGCCGAGTTTTTGCAGGAAAGGATGGGCGGCGATTTGGTCGTCGTCTAATACGTCAATATCTGAGGCACTGTAGAGAAGTGCCGATCGCTTTTCGGTATGAATGGCTAACCGAAGCTGTCGATTGGTAACTGGATAATCGTAGGCGCGCCGACTGTACCAGACGCCATAGAGCTGATTGTGACTATAGATGCTGAGTTGGTTGCTGAAGCGGGTTAGCAGGGCTTTGCCCCTGGGAGTAACGGAGACAATACGGGCGGCGGTGAGTTCGGCTTCAAAGGATTTGAGACGATCGAAAGCAAAGGAGACTTCTGTGAGAGATCGATCGACAATATCTTTGGCGATCTTATCAGCGGCTAATTTAATTTCTGGGCCTTCAGGCATAAGTTTTTTTTGCGCGACGGCTGGCAAAGATCGATCGGCGAAATTCATTGGTAGCGGGAAAGCTACTTAATTAGACTAACTGTTTTTAGGTCATATCGAAACCGATCGAGGGTTCCTGCCTGAAATCTTTCAATTACCAGCCATTCGCCCAGTTCCTTACGTTCGACCTCGCGGATCTTGTCTTTGGTGCTCTCGTGGAAGTTGACACTGGGAATGTGCAAAATAATTGTTCAAATTTTCAGAATGACTGTAAGATGAGAATAATAACTAAGTCAGAATAATTATGAGTAACGCAGGCAAATGTCCATTCATGGGCGCAGCTCAAAAATCTGCGGCTGGGCATGGTACTTCTAACCGTGACTGGTGGCCAAATCAGTTGAACTTGCAGATACTGCACCAGCACTCACCCCAAGCCAATCCTCTGGGTGAAGCATTCAACTACGCCGCAGAATTCAACAACCTCGACTACACCGCCTTAAAAGCAGACATCTTAGAGCTGATGACCACATCCCAAGACTGGTGGCCAGCCGACTACGGTCACTATGGACCGCTGTTTATCCGAATGGCTTGGCATAGCGCGGGCACCTATCGGATCGGCGACGGTCGTGGTGGCGCGGGTACTGGCAACCAGCGGTTTGCGCCGATCGACAGTTGGCCTGACAATGCCAATCTCGATAAAGCGCGGATGCTCCTATGGCCACTCAAGCAGAAGTACGGCCAGAAAATCTCTTGGGCTGACCTGATGATCCTTGCTGGCAACTGCGCCTTAGAATCAATGGGACTCCAAACCAGCGGTTTTGCTGGCGGGCGCGTAGACATTTGGGAGCCGGAAGCAGACATTTATTGGGGATCTGAGACCGAGTGGCTGGGCGACGATCGCTACACTGGCAATCGCCAACTGGAAAATCCTTTGGGGGCAGTGCAAATGGGTTTGATCTATGTGAATCCCCAAGGCCCGAACGGCCAGCCTGACCCGATCGGATCGGCTCGAGATATTCGCGAAACCTTCCGACGCATGGCGATGAACGATGAGGAAACGGTTGCCCTAGTGGCAGGTGGACATACCTTCGGAAAATGCCACGGTGCGGGGGATGAAGCGCTATTAGGTGCCGAACCCGAGAGAGCCAGTATTGAGGAGCAGGGTTTCGGCTGGAAGAACAGCCACGGCACTGGCAAGGGCGCTGATACGATCACCAGCGGCATTGAAGGAGCCTGGACTACCAATCCCGTAAAATGGGACAATAACTATTTTGAAAACCTGTTTGGCTATGAGTGGGAACTGGTCAAAAGTCCAGGTGGTGCCCATCAGTGGGCACCAGCCGGAGGCGCTGGTGCGGGTACTGTTCCGGATGCTCACGATCCAGCCCAGCGACATGCTCCCATGATGACCACAGCGGACATCGCAATGAAGGTCGATCCCCTCTATGAACCAATTGCGCGGCGTTTCTTCGCTCACCCAGAGCAGTTTGCTAAGGCATTCGCCCAGGCGTGGCTCAAGCTGACCCATCGGGATATGGGTCCTCGATCGCGCTATCTCGGCCCGGAATCGCCAGCAGAAGTTTTCCTATGGCAAGATCCCGTCAGTCCTGTTACCCATGAATTAATTAACCAACAGGACGCAACGGTGCTTAAGGGTAAGATCTTAGATGCTGGACTATCTGTTTCCCAATTGGTCTCAACCGCTTGGGCTTCAGCTTCTACCTTCCGTGGTTCCGATATGCGTGGCGGAGCTAACGGGGCGCGGATTCGGCTCGCACCCCAGAAAAACTGGGCAGTTAATCAGCCAGCTCAACTGGCTACGGTGCTACAAACCCTGGAAACGATTCAACAGGAGTTTAACAACTCCCAATCTGGCGGGAAAAGGGTTTCCCTCGCCGATCTGATCGTTCTGGGTGGCTGTGCTGGGCTAGAGCAGGCGGCGAAGAACGCCGGACACAGTGTGACGGTGCCCTTCCAGCCAGGGCGCACAGATGCGTCTCAGGCGCAAACAGATGTGGTAGCTTTCGCCCCACTAGAACCGAAAGCAGATGGGTTCCGCAACTACCTTAAAGGCAACCACAACTTATCCACAGAAGAGTTGCTGGTAGATCGATCGCAGTTGCTGACTCTAAGTGCCTCGGAAATGACGGTGCTGGTTGGTGGTCTGCGAGTGCTGAATACCAATTTCGGTCAGGTTCAACATGGTGTCTTTACCAAGCGACCAGAGATGTTGACCAATGACTTTTTCGTGAATCTGCTTGACCTCAACACAACGTGGAAAGCGACTTCTGACGATCGAGACCTGTTCGAGGGTCGCGATCGCCAGACGGGAGCACTACAGTGGACTGGCACCCGTGTTGACCTGATCTTCGGTTCCAACTCTCAGCTCCGAGCGATCGCGGAAGTCTACGGATGTGCAGACTCTCAGCCGAGATTTGTGCATGATTTTGTGGCGGCTTGGAACAAGGTGATGAACCTCGATCGCTTCGATCTCATTTAGCCTCGGCCAGTCTGCTTAAATCCTGGACGTGGGTAGGAGCAGAGAAAAGATTAGGATGGTGGCTCGATATAAGTTGAACTAGGGTTGGTATTGGATCGTTCTGCTCTAAGGGATTATAACTACACCAGGGGTTTCCGATCGATCGACTCCAAAACTTTTGACCAAACCATAGCTTACTATTTAACCTCAGTTCGGGATAAGAAGAGCCTAGAGACTGAAGTCTCTGCTCATGATGCAAAGTCCGCCTACGCAGACTAATCTTCCAGTCCGCTTAGGCGGACTTCGGATCGTTAAATCCGATTGTGTCTTGACCGAAATCGGTAGCGGTGCGGGAACGAAGCTAATATCCTTAACCCGAACTGACGTTATTTAGCTTGACAGCTTGGGCAAAAATAAACTCGTCGCACGGAAGGTATCTTTGAGGATTTCGGTATGGCAGAGGTGACAGAGGCAATCTTGCAGACCGAAGACAAAGTAGCGTTATTGACGGCGGGTTTGACCGCGTTGCTTGAGTTGTGCGACGATCGCCAAGCTATTGGTAATCCCCTTGGTGGCTGAGTAATCGTAGGCGCGCCGACTGTCCCAAACGCCGTAGAGCTGATTGTGACTGTAAATGGTGAGCTGATTGCTGAAGCGGGTCAGTAGGGTTTTGCCCTTGGGGGTGACGGAGACAATCAGGGCAGCGGTGAGTTCGGCTTCAAAGGATTTGAGACGATCGAAGGCAAAGGAGACTTCTGTGAGAGATCGATCGACGATATCTTTAGCGATCTTATCGGCGGCTAACTTAATTTCTGGGCCTTCAGGCATGGGGTTTTTGCGCTATGGCTGGCAAAGATCGATGAATTCAGTTGATATACTGGTCGAATTTCGCTACATCCAATGTTTAGGTAATAGTTCACTTAACATAATATAGTTTGTGTCGTCAATGACCACCTTTGTGTTCAAATTCTCCTTGTCTACCTGTATTATCAACTCTCGACACCTCCCACATGGCATCAAAATCCTCTCCGACTTCACTGCCACAATGTATTCGATCGCCGTTTCACGAGCTTTAAGCATTTCAGCGATCGCAGCATGTTCAGCACAAAATCCGATTCCACATGCTAAGTCCAAACATATACCTGTATAAGTATTTCCTTTGCTAGTCATCAACGCAGAGCTGACAGATCCTGCTGTTAATCCTTCCTGTGAAAGTTGAAATTTCCCAAGTATGCCTCTAGCTTTCTCTATTAACTCTTGATGGATCATAATTCAATTCAACCAATATACTCGATTGAGGAAACCCTTAGAGCGCAAGATTTTACGACTCATGCTAACACCAAAATACTTTCTGACTCTGCACTGCCAAATTGAATAATTATGTCGAAATTATCTCTCAAAATCCCAACGATTTTTGAGGTTGGACTGTTCCCGATCCTAAGATAGACAAACTTTGGTGGATGACCATAAAGCAAACTACGCTGATGAAAGTCAGAATCCTTGGACACAACCATAAAATTATTTGCCTTGGCATATTCCCAGATAATCCCATCATCAGTATTCGTGAGTGCTAAGGTTTTAACATGCTCAGAACCAGGATACAAATCGATAATCTTGTAAACAATCCGGTCTGACAGGTTTTCATCCAAAAGCAGCTTCATATCGATGCTACAAATAACTTTTTCTCACGGTCGGCTGCAAAAGCAAGACAAGCTTTGATATCTTCCAAAGTGAGTTCGGAAAAGTCTTCCAGAATTTCCACCTCGGTCATCCCACCTGCCAAATATTCTAGTATGTCGTAGACTGTAATTCTCATTCCTCGAATACACGGCTTGCCACTGCGTTTTCCAGGCTCAATTGTAATGATGTTTTGGTAATCCATACAAATAAAGTAGTACGAGAAACATATCTATAATTGTACCAGGAACCCTTGTGACCACTGATGATGTAAACCAGTGACTTGAGTTAATGCGTTGGCGGAGCCTTCCCTTTGGGAAATCGACTCGAACCCGATCTAGAATAGTTAGTTCATGCTTATCCCTAGTCTTCGCTCCTATGACTGCACTCACTGCTAACTTAATTGAAATTTTCTCGGCAATTCAAGGTGAGGGCATCAATGTTGGGACGCGCCAGATCTTTGTCCGGTTTGGGGGCTGCGATTTGCGCTGTCACTACTGCGATAGTCAGCATACTTGGCAAAAGCAACCGAGTTGTGAGATCGAGCAGACCCCTGGAGAGCGAGATTTTGTCACTTATGATAACCCGATCGAGTCCTCCCAACTCCTGAGCTGGATCGATCGCCAAAATCGACCTCATTTGCACGATAGCATCAGTATCACTGGTGGCGAACCGTTATTACATGCGGCTTTTCTCGCTCAATTCTTGCCCCAAGTCAAGGCATTGACAGACTTACCGATTTACCTGGAGACAGGTGGACATCGACCTGGGCAGTTGGTACAGATTCTACCTTACTTGGATTCGATCGGGATGGACATCAAGTTGCCGAGTGTCAGTGGGGAAACTCACTGGGAAAAACATCGAGAATTCTTGCAAGTATGTCGAGATGCGGATGTCGATGTATTTGTCAAAATTATTATTTCTCAGACGACCGATCCTACCGAACTACAACAAGCAGCACGATTAGTTGCGGATGTGAGCGATCGCATTATCATCTTTTTGCAGCCAATGACAGCTTTAGCTCAACCACACACAAATCCCAATTTATCAGCACCAACGCCAGCGCAGGTATTGGCTTGGCAGACTTTAATGAAGGAATATTTGCCGCAAATTCGGGTAATTCCCCAAACGCATAAAATGATTGGGCAGTTGTAAACAGTTGACACTTGACACTTGACACTTGACAGCGAAGTAATTAAAACGGAATTGCCGTCACAGAACTAGAGATGGTTGAAAGAGTTGTGTACAATGTTGTCGGATTGATTTTCATTAGTACCAAACTCAAGTAAATTGCCATGAATCCATTAATCGGAATGCTTGCGAGTCAACTGGGTGGGCCAGCAATTCAACAGATTAGCCAGCAAATTGGCTCAGATCGAGGTACAACTCAATCGGCGGTAGGGATGGCTCTACCGATGCTGTTGTCGGCAATGGGCAACCGTGCGGCGACACCAGACGGTGCTGAGGCAATCCAGCAAGCTACTCAATCGAATGATGGCTCGATTTTGGATAATGTCATGGGTTTTGTGGGTAATGCTGGTGCGGCTGGGATGGGTAGTGCCTTACTCGGTCAAGTTTTGGGTGGTGGTAGTCACAATGCGATGGCTGATACCATCAGTCAAAATACGGGCATGGAGAGTGGTGCAGCGACCCAACTATTAGGTATTTTGACACCATTGGTGATGGGTGCATTGGGTAAATCCAGCCAGGAACAGGGTGGTTTAGATGCTAATGGGATTGCACAGATGCTTGGCTCTTTTGGGGGCGGCAATGACCTGCTAGGCATGGCAACAAGAGCGATCGATGCTGATGGGGATGGTAATATTGTTGAAGATTTGGGGAATATTATCGGTAAGATGTTTTAGGTTGGTGAGTTAGTACCCTCATCCCCAGCCCTTCTCACTGGGGATGAGGGCAATCCGAGCCGATCGAATCACAATTAGACCCGCGATCGTCACGAAATATGATACGATCGGGTGCTGCTTGGGGCTGTAGCTCAGTTGGATAGAGCGATCGCCTCCTAAGCGATAGGCCGTGGGTTCGATCCCCGCCAGTCCCGTTGTCTGCATTGATAAATTATGGTAACTTGAGCCTAGCATTTGCTAGGAGCTGTCTAGTTCCTCAATTTATCCTTTCCAAGCTCATTGCAGCATGGCGCATCACCGCACCCTCCCCCGATCCCGTCCGTCCTCAGTTCCAAAGCAACGCCACCGCCATCGCTGGCGATTGTGGAGATTGTTATTACCAATTTCACCCCTGATATTTCCAATCGCCTGGATTGGCTATCGAGAGGTAGAGAATAGCTGGATTCAACCTCAAGCGATTTTTGTCTTGGGTGGTGAAGAAGAGCGCGAAATATTTGCCGCGAAATTTGCCCGCACACATCCCGATTTACCCGTGTGGATTTCGAGCGGCGCACCCCCAGGTTATACCAAACGAGTTTTTAAAAAGGCTGGTGTCTCGACTGGAAGTCTACATCTAGATTATCAAGCGATCGATACTGTGACTAACTTTACAACGGTGGTCGATCGATTTGAGTCCAAAGGGATTACCAGTGTCTATCTAGTGACTTCTGACGATCACATTCAAAGAGCCAGAACCATCGGCGAAATTGTATTTGGGAGTCGAGGGATTAAAGTTAAGCCTGTAACTTTTGTCAGTGGTAGAGCGTTGGAACCGATGCAGAAAACTGTCCGAGATGGATTTCGATCGTTACTGTGGCTGACTACTGGCTATGCTGGCGGAAGGTGAAAACTCTTGGCGATCGAGCGGCGGTTGCTGCGGTGAGATCGCCAAGAGTAAGTCGAGCGTTAACGATCGGTAATTGAGATGACAGCAGCTAGTCAAAATACCATCCTCAAGCAGTCGCGATTGCCTCTGTCGTTGGGATTAAAATCAGATCTGAAGTTTCCGCTCCAGCGGTGATGTGGTTCATCACCAGCTTCATCTGAGTCATTTGTACAGCACCAAAAATGGTGGCAAAAGCGGCATCTGCTGCATCCCGTCCCGTACCCACGCGCACTAGCCCGTTTTGTGGCGCGAGTCGAGTCGGATCGAACAGGTACCAGCGATCGCCCAGATAAGCCTCAAACCAAGCATGAAAATCAGGAGGATTCAAACCGTAGGCGTAGCCAGAAACAAACCGTGCTGGGATATTTAAGGCGCGACAGAGGGCAATCCCTAGATGAGCAAAATCTCGACAAACGCCGACGCGTTCTAGCACTGTATCGCTAGCAGATGTGAAAGAATCACTACTACCAGAAAGATAGGTAATTCGAGCGTAAATCCAGTTGCAAATCGCTGTTACCCGCGCATAACTAGGGACTAAATTGCCAAATTCAGCTTCCGCGAGACGCAATAATACATCGGATTGACAGTAGCGACTCGGATAGAGATAGTGCAAAATATCGAGCGGTAAGTTGGCTGGATCTACCTCGATAATCTGACTGGGATCTGAATAATCGTGAGTTGTTTCAACGATCGCTCGATAGGAGATGTTCAAGCTTCCGGCTGGGGCATTGATTCTCAAGTAGCGGTTGCGATCGATCGGTGTGATGTATTCCTCAATCTGGACAGACTCACAATGTAGGTCTTCCTGCACGATCGTCTGATACTCATTGCTGACAACACCAATATTAAAAATTAGCGTACTTGGTTCGCCAATGTTGTAGTTTAACTCACAGCCAAGTTCATACTTTAGCATCTATTTCCCTAAATAAAATAATCATCAATGCCTACTAGTTGCTATCGTGGGTGTAGCTTCTCCCCTGGAGAATTGTTGAGCTATTAATATACTAGAAATAATTTTATGCCGATCGAGACTTGCTTTCCACTGGCTATTTACTATGACGATTTGCCGGATGCTCCAAAACATCAACAGACATTACTAGAGGCTGTGTTGCAACTAGAGCGAGATGGTGCCGAACGCCGTAACTATCCTGAGATGGCTTGGACGGGCGATCTACATGGAGTAGAACAAATTCATATCGATCCGAGTTTTGCGTGGATTGTAGAGCAAGTAGAGCGGCATACAGCGATCTATTTACTAGAGCTGGGTGTGGATCTAACTAAAGTGGATCTCTACATTCAACGGGCATGGCCGATCGTCTCACGGACAGAACAAGAAATCGGTTCTCATTGTCACAATACGGCACATATTAGTGCTGTTTACTATATCAAAGTTCCAGCCGAGGGCACTTACGATCCGGGGCGACTAGTGTTCTTTGATGATGCACGAGTAAATGAAGTTAGTCCAGGGTTGGGCAGTGAGAATACGGATATTATTGGTGATGATAACTATCTAAATCAGCTTCAAACTGCTTATGTACCTGTGGAAGGGAGGCTATTAATGTTTCCAGCAAAACAACGTCATGCCGTAACGATGAATGAGACAGAGGAATTACGGGTATCGTTATCATTTGATATCGTACTGACGGCAACTGCTACAGCGGCGGGTGCGTATGAGTTTTTGACACCACCACCGAGCCAATGGCAGCGGTTTAAGTCATTTGGGGGCTAAATTTTTGATTAGTCGTAGGGTGTTTTAGCACGTAACGCACCATCATAGACACGATCGGTAGGTCACTACTGAGGCGATTAATGGGAACATTAAGTAGAATGATTCGAGTCAACCTGATAGCGATCTTAAATCCGATTCCTCGGATTAGACACTGGTGCGTTACGGCTTGCGCCTAACACACCCTACATCAACCTAGCTTCCCATTTAGGATTGCTTAGAAGCTTTACGTTCGTAAATACGTTGAGACATTTCATCAGCAGATTTTCGATCGCGGATGGGAGTTGACGAGACTTACATCGATCGGTTAGTGTTCAGATTCATGTAGCTTTAAATTTTCAGATTAATTAATTTATGAAAAGATTTTTACTTCTATTTCTATCGGCACCTACTGTCCTTAGTATCATCTTACCCATAGTCACAAACGCCCAACCCGCATTAGCTGGCGGCACAAAGCTTGAGATGCCGGATAAATTCTGTGTCAATGCCCACGCCCGACTTGTTTGTGTAAAATCTTCTCAATTAGCTAGCAGCAATACACCCAATTCGACACTCATCGCCAAAGCACAGGCTGAAGCCAAAAACCCTGACGCTTTCATTAACTTTAGCGACGAAGAAAGTGATGGTGCCATCGCTGTCTTCGGTTGTGATTGCCCTGCGTGTATCCGCTCTCTCCGCACTCTCCGCACGATGGCACAAGTTAGTTGATAGTTGATAATTGATAGTTGACAGTTATGGCAACCGCCAAGGCGATTAGTTTAGACATGGGAGATCTTACGGCAACATATCGGCGGCAATCTCTCGATCGAGTGGCTGCGGTACCTTTCGGATGTCGAATATAATTGAGAAGTAGCGATCGTCAGTGGTAAATCGACACTAGTCATCTGAATTTTGGACGATCGAGCCTTAAACTCATACAGAAATAGAGATTGTCCATGTCTAACGCTCGTTCGATAAATCACATCGACAATTACAATCCTAGTGATGTCGGTAAAGTCAATGGCAATTTATTTGGATTGCCATTTGATTACGATTCAGCACAGATAATTATCTTTGGTGTACCTTGGGAAGTGACTGTTTCTTATCGTCCTGGTACAGCCTCAGCACCACAACAGATTCTTGACGCTTCACCACAGTTGGATCTATATGATTTCGATCGTCCACACGGTTGGAAGCGGGGGATATATATGCCCCCCATCGATCCAGATGTTATTGCAAAAAATAACTATTATCGGCAGCAAGCAGCCTTAATTATCGATCGATTAGAACAGGGAAAATCTCTCAGTTCAGAACCAGATTTGACAGGCGTATTAGGAGATCTAAATAAAGCTGGTGAAGATCTAAATCGCTGGTTATTCGATCGGACTCAGACAGCGATGCAGGCTGGGAAAAAAGTCGGCGTAATTGGTGGCGATCACAGTGTGCCATTGGGCTACATGCAGGCATTAGCCCAGCGGTATCCTGATTTTGGAATTCTGCACATCGATGCACATTCAGACTTACGCGATGCTTATGAGGGCTTCGAGTTTTCCCACGCATCGATTATGTTTAATGCTCTCAAAATTCCGCAGATTTCTAAACTGGTACAGGTGGGAATTCGGGATGTATCTGAAGTAGAAATAAATGAGATCGAAAAGTCGCAAGGTAGAGCAGTTGCTTATTATGATTCGCTCATCAAACAACAGCTATATGCAGGTAGTAACTGGCTGAGTATTTGTCAAGAGGCGATCGCACATTTACCCCAACAAGTTTATATCAGTTTCGATGTCGATGGACTCGATCCAAAACTTTGTCCCGAAACAGGTACTCCGGTTCCTGGTGGATTGGAGTTAGAGCAAGCTTTTTGCCTATGTCGTGAGGTTATTAAGAGTGGTAGAGATATAATTGGATTTGATGTCTGTGAAGTTGGAAATGCTGAGTGGGATGGAAATGTTGGGGCGAGAATTGTTTATAAATTAGCAAACTTAATGAATTGATACTTCTGTTTTGCCAAGATTGTAGCTTAGTTTCGTTGCGCTTACCCAACCTTGCGCGGGACAGATCCCCGACTTCTTGAAGAAGTCGGGGATCTAGCAGTAATAATAGTCGAAATGTCATAATCGCCAGAGCGACTGCTATATTTGCTGGGACTTATTCCGTGCGTTACGCTGAAGCAGTCACACGTCCTAATTTTGTCGCTTTACCCTCTCACTCTGAACTATGCTCAAAAGCACTTCAAATCCAGCTACCATCGCCGAAATACCCACAACCACGATCGTCCTAGATGTGGCGGGGATGAAATGTGCTGGGTGTGTCAGTGCTGTCGAAAAACAACTGCTTGCCCAACCAGGGGTAGATTCTGCTTGTGTCAATCTTTTAACTGGTGTCGCCGCAATTTCACTCGCTCCAGAAACATCTACACCCATCGAGCTGGCTGAAAAATTGACGGCTAGCGGTTTTCCTAGCCAACCCCGCATCATCACAGATGGTGGCGATCGATCGGATCGACTCCAACAACGACAAGAAAAATACGCCCAAGAGTCCAAACAACTTTTATGGCAACTAATTACTGCTGGTATTTTACTAGGATTATCGGCAGTCGGACATCTGACACAACCTAATACTCACCTACATCAACATAATTATTTTGCACTAAATAACTTCTGGTGGCATTGGGGTTTAGCGACAATTGCGATCGCCTTTCCAGGTAGAGCGATCCTGGTGGATGGTTGGCGCAGTCTGTGGCATGGAAATCCCAATATGAATACCCTCGTGGGTTTGGGGATAATTACCTCCTATACGGCGAGTGTCGTTGCGCTGCTATTGCCGAGTCTAGGCTGGGAGTGCTTTTTTGAAGAACCTGTGATGATTATTGGGTTTATCACTTTGGGGCGAACATTAGAACAACAGGCGAAACATCGGGCGGCGACGGCGTTCGATCGATTGCTCTCACTCCAACCCACATTTGCCCGCTTAGTCAGTGCCGCTCCAGATTCCCAAGCCGTCGAAATCCCTGTAGAACAGGTCAAAGTCGGTGAATATCTGCGGGTACTCCCAGGCGAAAAGATCCCCACTGACGGGCTGATTCGCTGGGGTCAGACGACGATCGATGAGTCGATGATTACGGGCGAATCGATCCCTGTATTCAAGCAGTTGGGAGATTTGGCGATCGCAGGTACAGTAAATCAATCGAGTGCGATTTCGATCGAAGTCACCCGCACTGGGGATGATACTACTCTGGCGCAAATTATCGCCCTAGTAGAAGCCGCCCAAACCCGTAAGGCTCCAGTGCAAAAGTTAGCCGATACAGTGGCGGGATATTTTACTTACGGTGTGTTGGCGATCGCAATTTTGACTTGCCTATTTTGGTACTTTATCGGCATCCACAATCCCAATTTAGTACCGCTAGCTTCTAGCCTCACGCCGCTCAAAGCCGCGATCGCGGTGATGGTGGTAGCATGTCCCTGTGCCTTGGGTTTAGCCACGCCGACGGCGATTCTGGTGGGGACGGGAATTGGTGCCGAGTCTGGATTATTGATCAAGGGTGGCGATGTATTAGAAGCGGTACATCAGTTGGATACTGTGGTATTTGACAAGACGGGTACACTCACTCAAGGGAAGCCTCAGGTTACAGATATTTTCACCACAGACACGATCCTCTCGACTGAGCTATTGCAACTTGCGGCGGCTGCGGAAAGTGTCGCCAATCATCCGCTGGCTGTAGCGATTCAACAGGAAGCTGTACGATTGGAGCTAACTTTGCCCTCGGTGCTCGATTCATATACCGAAGCCGGATTGGGCGTATATGCCCAGGTGCTAGTTACTGAGGCTCAACTGGGCGGGGCATCATCGAGCACTCTGAGTCAGGGGAAATATCAGGTAATCGTGGGCAATCAGCACTGGTTGACTGCACGCGGGATGGAAATTAGTGGGGATTTACTTACTGCTGCTGAGAATTTGATGGTAGCAGGCAAAACTGTCATGTATGTGGCAATCGCCCAAGAGCAGTCGTTAACAACTGCCAAAATCGGCATCATTGGAGTAACCGACAAGCTCCGCACCGATGCGATCGAAACTGTCAAACAGTTGCAAAATATGGGTTTGCGAGTAGTATTACTCACGGGAGACAGGAAACCCGTCGCCGATCTTATCGCTCAAGAATTAGGGATTACAGATATCTACGCCGAAGTTTTCCCCCAAGACAAAGCGCGGATCGTCCAATCTTTACAAACTAATCTAACTTCAGATACCCCCCATCGAGTCGCGATGATTGGGGATGGAATTAATGATGCCCCAGCCTTGGCTCAAGCAGATTTGGGAATTGCGTTAAATGCTAGTACTGACGTAGCGATCGAGGTTGCTGATATTATCTTGATGCGCGATCGATTATTAGATGTCGTCTACTCGATCGAATTATCTCGATCGACTCTGACAAAGATTCGCCAAAACCTATTCTGGGCGGCTATTTATAACCTCATCGGGATTCCCGCCGCCGCCGGAGTCCTCTACTGGTATGGCTGGGGAGCCATGCTCAGTCCCTCAGCCGCCGGAGCGATGATGGCATTAAGCTCGGTAAGTGTCGTGACTAATTCACTCTTACTCAGATTGGGTAGCGGCAATAAAAATCGGTGTCTCTGATAATATCCTTGAAGCATCCGATCGAGCTGTCGCCTAAAGGATTGAATATGGGCTATTGGTTAAGTCTCTGCAAACCTATAGTTTGGTTGATGTAAAATGAGATTAGCGATCTACGGATCGAATCCAGACCGCACATTTTTTGTTCTATTATTACTAATATGAAACAACCGATCGAAATAATCGAGCCTGAAATCAAAATACTAAAATCTGGCTCTTCAAGTTTGGGCAACATTAATTGTTTCATGGTTGTTTTTGATAAAACTGTATTTTCAGCAGAAAAGTATAGAAATCTTGATGAGTGGTTTAAAGAAAATGAGGAGTGTATATCTGACGAAATTCGTGAGGATGATTTTGAATACCCAATTTATGTGTTACATTCAGCTTCTATAGGCGAGGGTAATGATATTACTCCATTAGTAAAGAAAGAACCAAATACGAAACAGTTTTCAACAAACACAACAAATTGTGATAATACTCCAATAGAACACTGTATTGCGATTAGAGAAACTTTTGATTTGGTACAGGTCAAATCAGGTTTTCATTACTGGTATGTTTGCGACCCAAAAGGTAATGATACACCTTATAGCTGGGATTCTATGTCAAGAATATATGGCGGTGAGTATAGCTTTCTCAGTGTCGATCGAATCAGGTTTTGGTCAATTTACCAATCTGCTCTAAAAATTTGGACAGAGCAGGTGACTAACGAAAGAGCTGTAAAAGCAAAAGAAAGGTTTGAGCGATATGAACAATCTATCTCAAAATAAGGTTTTACAATGAGTCCAGATACGATCGAGCAAAGATTATTAGCAAAAATCCGCAAACTTTCAGCCACGAAAGTTTTAGAAATTGAAGACTTTATCGACTTCTTGTACGAACGTGAGAGCCAATCTGATGTGAACTTGACGCTAGCCGCTACTAAGCTCTCGGAAGCCACATTCGCAAAGGTCTGGAATAATCCCGAAGATGCAGCATATGATAACCGATAAATTTGGAGATGTTGTTCTTGTTCCCTTTCCATTTACAGACCAAAGCACCAGTAAGAAACGACCTGCAATCGTAATTAGCTCCGATCTGTACAATCAATGCAAACCAGATCTAATTTTAATTGCCGTTACCAGCCAAGTGAATAAAAATCTGGAACTTGGTGAAGTACTTATTAATGATTGGTATGCTGCTGGGCTGTTGAAGCTTTCAGCTATTAAGCCAGTTATTACCACAGTAGAACAAAATTTAGTAATTAAGATATTGGGGAAGTTAGAATCTTCAGACGTTCAGGCATTACAAGATGTTCTACAACAAATTATCACCATCTAAAGATCTCGATCGAAGTAATCTCAATTACCATTTCTTTATCCATACACAAAGAAGGTGAGCGTTGCCCACCCTCTTTGGTGAAATATTTGCTACTATTTAACTGTTGATACTGCCGCTTGTTTGAGGTTGGTAGGTAACTCGGCAGGAGACGATACTTGCATCCAGAGTAAATTTTGTAATACTGTCACACCGACGATTGCCACCAGTGAACCAGCAACCGAAATTTTAGAAAGTTTAATTGTGTTGAGAACTGTCAGATCGTGAGTCGATTTAGATGCAATTGAGGTAAAAGTCATGTGATTTTCTCCTAATCTTATCGATATCTATAATGAGCATTTTCCGTGCTACGCAAACATCCAGAGGGCATAGTCGAGACGGTGATACTACTTAGCTGTCGCTTGCCGATCGCACAGAGAGAATGCTTCAATCTCCATATTTTAACGTCACCTGTTTGCAAACCCAGACCATGCGCGATCGCACCCACTAGCGATCGTACCTCTGGAACCGAGTCTGTGTAATAATCGAGGCGATCTATAACTATTGTAAAGTGTTAATGAGAATTCACTCAAAGCCTCCCTGTTCATACGATCGGTCATTCGTGTGGAAATGTTAAGATAAAGACATTAACCATTTTCTCGATCGTGCAAATGTCAAACTCGTCACTTCCGAAAGTTGTAGTTATTGGTGCTGGCATCGGCGGATTGACAGCGGGTGCATTGTTGGCGAAACGGGGGTATGAAGTCACGATATTCGATCGAGCGATCGTCCCAGGCGGCTGTGCCTCTACATTCAAACGCCAAGGTTTTACCTTTGATGTCGGAGCTACCCAGGTAGCAGGATTAGAACCAGGTGGCATCCATCACCGGATTTTTAGCGAATTAGGCATCGAATTACCGCCAGCGACACCGTGCGATCCTGCCTGTGCGGTATTTTTACCTGGAGAAACTACCCCGATTAGTGTCTGGCGAGATCCGGCACGTTGGCAAGCCGAACGTCAACAACAATTTCCTGGAAGTGAGCCTTTTTGGCAATTTTTACAACAACTATTTGCCGCTAGTTGGGACTTTCAAAGTCGCGATCCAGTCTTACCGCCGCGCAATCTGTGGGATGTGACGCAATTAGTCGGCGCACTGCGATTAAATACGCTGATTACGGTACCGTTTACCCTATCTACCGTCGGCGACGCGCTGAAATGGTTTGGATTGGATCGCGATAAACGGTTGCGGACATTTCTCGATTTACAATTAAAATTATACTCTCAAGTGACGGCAGCAGAAACCGCTTTATTATATGCTGCAACGGCTCTATGCGTGTCTCAGACCCCGCAGGGACTGTATCACCTTCAGGGGAGTATGCAGGTATTGAGCGATCGCTTGGTGGCTGCGTTAGAGCGGGATGGTGGCAAGTTATTGATGCGGCATACGGTCGAATCGATCGAGTGTGACGAGGCGGGAGTCACAGGCGTGACGATCCGCAACCAAAAAACAGGCGCAACCTGGACGGAAACCGCCGCTGAAGTGGTGGCAAACGTCACGGCGCAAGATTTAGTCAGATTACTGGGCGAGGCGGCTCCTAAGTCTCATCCGATTCCCTTATTGTCACTTGATGGCTATCGATCGCGTGTCAAAAGTTTACCCCAAGCTTCGGGCGCATTTGTGGTGTATCTGGGGGTGAAAGATGCGGCGATTCCGGCAGGATGTCCGCCGCATCTGCAATTTCTCTACGATTACGATGGGATTATTGGCGAAAATAATTCGCTATTTGTCTCCGTCAGTCATCCTGGAGACGGACGCGCACCTGATGGCAAGGCGACGATTATTGCATCCTCATTTGTCGATCCGCATCAATGGTACGGCGAGGGCGTTGATTATGCAGCGATGAAGGCTGAATATACCGCAACGGCGATCGCTAAATTGGGCAAATTTTTCGATCTGGCACCTGAAAATATCATCGTTACTGAAGCAGGTACACCGCGCACATTCGAGTATTATACCGGACGCGATCGCGGCATCGTCGGCGGGATCGGGCAACGGGTATCGACATTTGGGCCGTTTGGCTTTGCGACGCGCATCCCTGTGGCGGGACTGTGGATGGTTGGGGATTCTACTCATCCTGGGGAAGGTACAGCCGGAGTCAGTTATTCCGCATTGACTGTCGTCCGCCAAATCGAGCAGCAGGTGTTCGGTTAGCGCACCATTCCGAATGCTTACTTTAGGAGGCTCGTTAGCTCAAATCCTGATGAAAACCACTCCCGCACAAACGAGAGAGATTATCCGCTGGGGGCATCAACATCGACGGCTGCTGAGAGAAAAATATCGTCGCCAATTTGTTGCTTATAGTGCCACTCGACTCTTAGCAGCCGGAAGAGATTGGGATTTGGTAGAAGCCCTCGCCACAGCAGAGGGGGAGCCTTATCTAGTGAAGTGGATTCCCGCCCAGACATCTGAATTTCAATTTTTTTGGTTTAAATTTTATGGCATGGCTCGGCATGAATGGGAACCAGAATATCCCGTCACCTTGGGTAATGGTTCGATCTGTCATGATGCCTTAATGCTGGTGGATTCTGGTGCAGAATTAAGTTTGATTAGTCTAGAAATCGGTAAATTGTTGGGATTTCGGCTGGCAGATCGAGAAATTTTGTTAGATGGTACGGGCGTTGGCGGTGAGATCCAGTATGTGAACCGCGAAATCGATCTCACCATTGATGGATACAGCTTCAAAGCTCCTGTAGCTTGGCTGCAAACAGAAATTGCTGACGCTCCGTTATTATTGGGAAGGGGAGTAGTATTTGACTTATTTAATATTGAGTTTATCCAAGCAGAGGAACGGATCGAATTTAAATGGCGAGGTACTCTAAAGTAAAGCCTAAATAGCGATCGACCTGCAAATACCTTAATGGTAACTAGTCATTAGCTCGACTCAGTGTCTAATTGAGAGTCGATCGCTGTATACTTACTGTTGACAGGCGATCGTCTATCTGAACTTAAATCCCCGTAAAGTTTTATCTATGGCTATTCTCGATCGACAAGGTAGATTATTTGGTAAATTCAGCCTCCTCGACATTGGTGCTGTCCTAGTAATGTTATTTGTAGTCGTGGGGATTTTTCTGTCTCCGGCTAGTACGGGACGAATTAACGGACAGGATAAGGCTCTAGCAGTAGAGGCGGATGTCATTGTCAGAGGGCTAAATGTGCTCAACCCTGAATCTTTGATGACTCAGTTCAGCCAAGGCAGTAAACTGAGTTTTGTGATTCGCAATCAGCCAGCCGGACAAGTCGATATCAAATCAGTTCGCCAACTCGATCGAAATCTTGCAATACCACAGGCTGATGGTTCTGTCAAGGCAATGAAAGACCCCAGACCCGATTCATATAGTGTGGATATGATTTTGACGGTGACTGGCAAGGGTGTGAAAACTAAAGAGGGATTGGTACTCGGTAATACCAAAATGAAGATTGGTTCTTCGGTAGAAATCGACCAACTCAATTACAATTTCAACGGCACTGTCATCGATATCCGCTACCTAGACAAATAATATCAATCGTGGTGCTGCCTCAACTGTCGCATCATTTGCCGAATTAAACGAGCTAGTATGACCAATGCTAATTGCGCTGGGGCAAAGCAATTAGCTACATTTTAGGATCGTCAGATGTCGGCAGCGGTTTACTAGTGGCTTCGTTGAGGGCATAATCTTTGAACCGCTCCATGTCCGCCTGGAGCGTACCTTCTACAGCTTTACGGACAAAACCATTATCCATTAATAATGCCAAAAATCCTGGCACTTCGTAGGCAATAGTCAGTTTGACAATACTGGTTTCCTTGCGATCGTAAAACCTAATTGCCCCACGATTGGGTAATCCATCAACTGACTCCCACTGAATAATTTGATGCGGAATTTCCTGGAGAATCCGGGATAACCAAGTAAACTCAAAAGTCCTTGTCCCCAGTTTCCAACGGGAAAGTTCGGGACTACCTTCGACGATTTGAACTGATTCGATCCACTTCATCCAGCGCGGCATTAACTCAATATTTTGCCACAGATGCCACACATGGTCGATCGGTACTGCAACTTCAACTTGAACGCTATGTTCTAACCATTCTGACATGATAAGGAGGGGGAGGGGGAGAGGTTAGAGGAGATGGGTGGAAGGCGGGTTTAGTCAGCTAAACCCGTTGTCTAAAGTCGAGCGTGTGCCTAATTAATTAGAGGCAATCTGCTGTCTGTTTTAAGTCGCTAAAACTAGCGAGAACTGCGCTCGCTGCTTGCTTACCGGAAATCGTGGCTCCTTCCATACTATCAATATAATCTTGAGCAGTATAGCTACCCGCCAGGAAGAAATTGTCAATCGGTGTAGCTTGGGTGGGGCGAAAAGGGTCCATCCCTGGTTTTTCACGGTAGAGTGATTGGGCTAGTTTGACGACACTAGACCAAGTTACCTTTAATTCACGCGCAGATGGGAATAGGTTGTTGACTTGAGCGACGACATGTTGAACGATATCCTCATTTTTCATCGGGATAAAGGGTTCGCCTGGAGTCAATACTACTTGTAACAAAGAACCTTCGCCCTCTCGATAATAATCGGCGGGACTGGTCAGCGCAAGATCCGCAAAGCAGGAAAAATCAGCATCAGCACTATATAACAGGTTATCAAGTCCGGCTGCATGGGCTAATTGGTGTCGTTCGGCGCGATCGGACATTTCTGTCACCCAACCATCAAATCTAAGCTGTACGGTGGTGACGGGGACTGCTTCGAGTTTGAAAATGTTATCGAAGAAAGTCGATTTCCGCCAATCGGTGGGGATGATGCGATGAATACCTGGGACATCGCAAGCACAGACATAGGCATCAGCCGTAATAGTTTCGATCGAGTCTCCGCTGGCAATATCAAATCCAGTAATGTGGATATTATCGCCTTCTCCCGTGTATTTAACTTGCCGCAATTGGCTGCGGGTGTGGATTTTGGTACCTTTAGCTTTTAGGTATTCAACGATCGGTTTGTGGAGATATTCGGCTGGTGAGCCTACCAACATATTTAGTTTTGATGCTTCGGTTTTGGAGGCAAACATCATAAAGATTGTCAGCATACATCGCGCTGAGATATTTTCGGTATCGATAAATCCTAGTGCGAGGGCAATCGGGTCCCACATCCGGCGGAGGCTATGATTATTACCACCATGCGATCGAAACCAATCAGCAAAACTGACTCGATCGAGATCGCGAATCAGTTTCATCCCTGCCTCATAGCTTACCAATCCGGGTACGATTGGACTAGTGCCCAGTGCCAGGGCATTGCGGAGTTTATCAACGATCGTCAATTGTCCGGTGGTGAAGAATGCCTTCAATCCATGAAAAGGTGCGCCGAGGAAAAACCTAAAATCCAGCTTGCCGATATCACCGCCAGCATTGACAAAATTATGGACGTGTTCTTTGGGTAAAAAGATATCTGTGGCTCCAATCCGCTGCATCAGTGCGAAGAGATTGGCGTAGTTGTTGAAAAAGACATGTAAGCCCATCTCGATGTGATTGCCATCAGCATCGAGCCAACTCCCAACCTTTCCGCCAACAAAGGGACGCGACTCAAAGATCTCTACCTCATGTCCTGCATCGACCAAATCGACGGCTGTAGCCATGCCTGCCAATCCCGCACCAACTATTGCAACCCGCATATCTATTTCGTTGTTTTCAGTATCTTTACAGATTTTAAGATTTTTTAAGCATTTGTGCATCCTTTCGCAGCGCACATTCATTACTTAGACGATCGAGCAGGTTCGATATCTCCAACATCATTAACGATCGATGGTTGTTATTTATCAGTAAATGGTGTTATATTAGTCTAGTTGAGTTAAAAAACGACGCGGAGTAGAGCAGCCTGGTAGCTCATCGGGCTCATAACCCGGAGGTCACTGGTTCAAATCCAGTCTCCGCAACCAATTCTAATCAAAGTAAGGTCTGCAATGACTAAGCAATATTAGATTTTTTAACTCCGACGCGGAGTAGAGCAGCCTGGTAGCTCGTCGGGCTCATAACCCGAAGGTCGCTGGTTCAAATCCAGTCTCCGCCACCAAATGTAACAAAAAGCTGTACCTTCACAGGTGCGGCTTTTTGCTGTCAGGGTACCCATGTCAATTCGATTTTTGATTTTGCTCGTTAAATCCTTGATATCCTAAAGTTTAATCGCGATCGACATCCCATCACCAATCGGGATAACGGAGACACTGACGCGTGGATCTGTAACTAGCTGCCGATTGAATCGATCGATACCGAGCGTAAATTCATCATTATAAGTATCGGGATTTAGAACTCGTCCCTGCCAGAATACATCAGTTGTGACTAATAATCCACGCGGGCGCAATAACTCGATCGCCCGCTGATAGTCTGGGTATTGATGTTTTAGTCCACAGATCGTAATTAAGTCAAAAGCTGGCACCAGATCGAGAATTAATAGTCGATCGAGCAATTCTAACCCACTGCCGACTTGAAGATCGATTTGGGTAGTGACTCCGCCTTGGTGCCAGTAAGCACGGGAAATGTCTAAATGTTTTCCGGCTACCCCAGAACTAATTAGCTGCCCCTGTGGAGGCAATGCCAAAGCTAGCGCGAGGGTAGTATAGCTACTAAAAATCCCAATCTCTAATACCCGACTAGCGGCGATCGATCGCATTAGCAGCGCAATCAGTTGTGCCTGTGCTAGAGTAGGCTGCATTTGAGCGAGGGGATAGTCTACGGTATCTCGTTGTAAATTCAGCAGTAAATCGTCAGGTGGAGTAGATACAGATGCAATGTACCGATCGATTCTGTCTTCTACTCCAGTACTCGTCTGCTGACAATTTGGACGATGGTATTCGACAAATTGACGAGCACAATCCTTGCATTGATACCGCTGTCTCGATCGATAGAAGCCATGCTTCCGAATCTTAGTAGATTGACAATTGGGACATTTCATTCAATCTGTAATCTCTACAGAATCGCTCCTACAGGATAATGTTGGGATTCAAATCGTGGTGCATAGGACTCAAGGAGCGTGCTAACTTGTTTGACAACCTCGTCTCCAGTTGGTTTAGCGATCGCTTGACGTTCGGGGAAAAATTTAGGACGATCGAGATTCTGGGAAATTGCCGACTCAACTTGCTGGGTAATCAAATCTTGGAGTTCTTTTTGGGCGCGATCGCGTTGATAGCTGGCACCTTCTTCTGTCGTAGCATAGAGCGGGGGGAGACGATTGAGTGCATACGCAGCGATATCGCCAACATCTAGCTGAAGATCGCTATTGACCTCAATCGCGGTAATCTGACTGATGGTTTCGGTAATTACCAACTCTTCCATCACATTGATAAATTGTTTGCGTGGGATTGTGACAACTTCTCCAGCAAGTAATCCCCCCATCAAACGATCGAGTGCCATGTACTCTTCTACTGATAGTTCCGCCGCACTATCGCAAATTCGCCCTACCTCTGCTTCCATCGCTGGGGTAAGATAGCCTTCATCTAAAGCATGTTCGACGATCGCTTGTATATTCATCATTTGCAAACAGTTACTAATAATTCTGGATAGCCTAAGTGCTAACGCTGACGTTAAACCACTATTTACATATATTGTTCCCTCAGGATAGACAAAGAGAAACAGAGTGCAGGGAAACCCAGATGATTACTCGATCGCGATCGATCGCCATTGGACGGGATCGACTGAGACAGCATTGACATATAGCCCCCAGTGGAGATGAGGCCCTGTAGACGATCCAGTACTACCGATCGCCCCGATCCGATCTCCAGGCGCGAGCATTTGCCCCTCTTCGACATTAATTTTGCTCATGTGCATGAAAATACTGACAACTCCTTGTCCGTGATCTACTCCCACTACATTACCATGAACGCGAAAACCCTTATTTTCATAACCGACTAATACTACCTTGCCACCAGCGGGAGCCACCACCGCAGAACCATAACCCCCCGCATAGTCTAAACCGCGATGATAATAATCCTTGGCAAATTCACCATTGTAATAACGGCGGACACCATAAGGAGAGGAAGTTCTCCCCTGATTGGGCGCGATAAATTTGCCATCCCACAGTTTATCGGGACTGACAGTAGCTTTGAAAGCGACTACTTGCTTGAGTTCTAATTCTGTCGCCTCGATTCCCGCTTTGCCTGGGGAGAAATTGATGCGTTGGATCGGAAATTTGCGATCGCTTACTGAGACTTTGAGTGTAGTGGTACCAGTATTGTCAGCGATCGTTAAATCTCGCTCTCCTGGTTTTTCGAGCGGGGTAGTCGGCACCATCGCCCGAAACCCATTGGTACCCACTTCAAATACTGGATAAGTTTTACCACTGACTTTAACCGTCGGTGGATTCGGCTTACCAGGAGACGGGGCGATATTTACAACGATCGTTTCCCCTAATCGGGGCTTTGCAGGTGTAAATTGGTTGCCTAGTGCCAATCCTGGAATTTTCACAGCCGATGATAAAACGATCGTCAACGCCATTGCACCCAATAGGATCGATCGCCAATTACGGAATGAAAAGCGATCGCCTAAGAGCGAATTGATTAGTTGAGGTGATGCTTTGGCAAACAATGACTTAGCCATAGGGATTTTAGGTCCAAACATAGGGTAAAGGGAAGGCAGAAGGAATATGCCGATCGTTGAGGATTGCTATAGTCAGCCTTTTGACAGCGACTAGACTAAAAAAGACAACTTTTTTAATTTGGCAAGAGATCTAATCTTTAATATTGAGTAGTAGCTAACCTAATTCCTGTTCCCATAGACTTGAGAAACTCGGTATCCTATAGGTTAAGTTACATTAAATTAATTTAAAAAATCTCATAATTATAAAAATCTAGTGCAAGAAGATTTTCGGCTGATCGTAGATTTGGTGTCTGTGCTAGTGGCTGCTGCTACTGGCGGAATTATTGCTGGACTGGCGAAACAACCCGCACTACTCGGATATATAGTGGGCGGCGCGATCGTCGGGCCGACTGGACTGGGATTGATTAAAGAGTTGATCCAAGTTGAAACCCTAGCACAATTTGGTGCAGCTTTTCTATTATTTGCCCTGGGAGTGGAGTTCTCATTTTCCGAGCTAAAGAAGGTACAGAAAATCAGTCTCGGTGGTGGTGGACTGCAAATCCTGCTGACTATTTTAGTCACAACTGTTATTTCTGTGAGCGTGGGGTGGGTATCAACTCCTCAACAAGGGGTATTTTTGGGAGCGATCCTGTCTTTATCTTCGACGGCGGTAGTGTTGAAGTCATTGATGGAGTCAAATGAGACAGCAACGCCCCACGGACAGGTAATGCTCGGAATTCTGGTAGTACAGGATTTGGCGTTGGGATTTATGTTGGCGGTATTACCAGCTCTCGATCGACCTGTAGCAGAAATTGGCGCGGCGGTAATTCAAGCAGGGGTGAAGATCGGTCTTTTTGCGATGGGTGCGACAATTATCGGGGTTTGGGTGATTCCGCGATTATTACGGCTGCTGGCGAGTACGGAGAGTCGGGAATTATTCCTACTGGGGATCGTGACTATATGTCTGGGAATTGCCTTAATTACTGCATATTTAGGTTTGTCCATCGAAATGGGGGCATTCGTTGCTGGTTTAATGATATCTGAAGTGGAGTATGCAGACCAGACTTTAGCGTATGTGGAGCCGCTGAGAGACATCTTTGCGGCGTTATTTTTTGCGTCGATCGGGATGTTGATCGATCCATTCTTTTTATGGGAAAACATAGATCTAATTCTGGGGCTAGTTTCGATCGTCTTCATCGGTAAATTTGCGATTATTACGCCGTTGGTGCGGCTATTTGGCTATCCATTACAAACTGCGTTAATCGCTGGATTGGGATTGGCTCAAATTGGGGAGTTTTCGTTTGTACTCGCTAGTGAAGGGCGAAATTTGGGTTTAGTGTCACGGGGAGTATATTTACTGCTATTGGGGACGACGGCGGTGACGTTGGTAATTACGCCGTTTATCCTGAGATTGATTCCTAGCTTATTTAATTGGATTGAGAGTGTCCCCGCACTCGATCGGTGGTTCAAACCAGGCGAGCCGCCCCTAGAAGTTTCGGAACATGTGCCCCTCGAACCCCCGATCGTCATTTGCGGCTATGGACGTACAGGGCAGAATTTGGCGACTCTCCTCGCCGAACAAAATATCCCAGTGGTAGTGGTAGAGCAGTCGGAAGCAGCAATTGAGAAATTGCGCGCTGGGGGAATTCCATATATTTATGGCAATGCTGTCAGTATCCCCGTGCTGACTAGAGCCGGACTAGATCGAGCTAGAGCGATGGTGATTGCGCTTCCTGACTCGATGAGTACGCGCCTGTGTCTCAAACACGCGCTAGAGATTTCCCCCGATCTCGATATCGTCGTCCGCGCAAATCAATACCAGGATATCGAATTACTCTACCAACTTGGCGGTAGTGAAGTCGTTCAGCCTGAATTTGAGGCGAGCTTAGAAATGGCATCTCACCTGCTGGTAAAAATTGGCTTAACGACGGTTCAGATCCAACGCCAAGTTACAGCGATCCGTAATTCTCACTATATGGAATTACGCCCCGAAAGTACGATCGGCGAAACGTCCCAAAATATTCAAGCAGCTACTTTGGGGATGAATAGACGCTGGTATCGGCTATCGCTGACATCGCCACTAGTGGGTAATTCGATCGCTAGTGCGAGTATTCGCCCCATTACTGGAGCTACTATCGTCGCGATTCAACGTGAAAATGGTACCCAGATTAATTATCCCACTGGCGGGACGATCTTCCAAATCGGTGATAGTTGTCTAGTTATCGGTTCTGTTGAGGAACAAGCTGTATTCGAGCAACTTACTAAGGGCGAAATTGCAATTCCAGTGCTACCGCTTCCGCTCCTAGAATCAGTCACAGAAGTAATCGTTGACTGAGGGTGGAATTTAGCCTCATCGATTACTGATACTGAATATAGGCGATCGCTCGACGGGAAATCAATGTCTTGCGATCGTTTGCATCGGTAAAGAACAAGCACTCAGGATCTTGCCACACAATTCTGCCCACAAAGACATCGCCAGTCAATAATTTGATCGACACTTCGATTTTGTCCTTAATCGAGCCTTGAGTTTGGCGGGTACTGGGTAAATTAACATCAAGTTCGGACATATTCTAGTTCGGGTAGAGGATTATTTATCATTATTCCCAATCTCGACCATAGTTTTAGCTAGGATGACAAATTTACATTTTATAATCGATCCAACCTCTCCCCTACCTGCTCGATGGTGACGACAGCAATAATTATCGATCGATTGAAACAAGCTACCATAGATCTACTATGGTCGAGTGAATCGGATTATCCATTTGAAATAGTCACTTGGAAGCAAGGTATTGAAATGACTCCTACTGCTTTATTTAGCGGTGGAGACGATGCCGATCGATCGATCGAGACTCTAACTTTAACCGAGCTTTTTGCACCCGTACTGACAGTAGAAGATTGGTATGAAGCCGAAGAAATAGCGCAAGTGAATCGCTACAAAGAATTATTCCACGCGATCGAGTCTAATCTAGCTCAAGTGCAAGTTTTCCGCGTTGGAGAGGTTGAAATTGCGATCTATATCGTCGGCAAAACTCCCGCTGGCGATCTGGTAGGGATAAAGACTCATGTGGTGGAAACTTGATCGTTACTGTTACTAATGCCCACCAATTTTTATAGATATAGGATGTAATATTTATCATAATCTGCTCGATCGTATTTTTAGCTTTAACTTGATTAATGTCGATGCTAAAGTAATGAGCAGTAACCACCCTACACTTTTCTGGCGATCTGGTAGGATTGAAGACTCATGTGGTGGAAACTCGATCGAAAGTAGATTTGTAGGTGGGGTAGAGCAAAGTAAGACCTAACACAGAACAATATCTTTATTCATATCCTTTGCTGAGTTTATCGACCATTTTCAACAGATCTGGAATCCGATATTTGCCATACATACTCGCGATCGCACTTTTAGCTTCGGCTTGACTGATTCCAATCGCTGTCACATATAATGGACGCTGACTACCACCGCGAAAAACTTCTGCTTCGACTGGTGTCTCTTCAAATCGATTTTTAGCAACACCGATGATGATAGATTTACCGTCAATCGCATCATGTAAATGCTTCCCCAATCCTGGCTTCTGCTCCGAACCAAGCTCGACATAACCATCGACAACTATTATCTCTGGTAACGACTCAAGTTGCGCCAGAATTTCTAAGATACATGGCAATTCGCGCTTATAAAATTGCCCTGGCTCATACTCGGATATATTATTAATTTTTGTGGTGATTTGACAAATAGTTTCTGAACCTTGCCAATATTCAAATAGGATACCTGCAACTAAAGCTTTGTCCTCAATATAGTTGACATCAACAGCAAAAATCATTGATTTAGATGAAAGTTTGTAAGGTGGGCAATGCCCACGAAAAACCCTATACGGAGCAATAACTTTGACTTATTCTCTCGATCGATCTGAATCTACTCAATCTCGATCGCTATTTATTGAATCGTTGGCATCGCCTACCGAAGGTAATTGCATTGGATGAATTGATGCAATGAATAAAATATTAATTCCCAGTAGATCGATCGAGCCAAGCCAGTAAATCAGAGACATCAGAGAAGCCTAAAAACTCCTCACCCAAAATCTCTAACTCCTCCGTAGATAAAACTTTAATTCGGTTTATTATCGATGAATCGATCGAGCCAAACTTTCTATTTAATAATCGATTTAATAATCTAAAAGCCTCCTTCTGTTCCCCTTTTTGTAAAATATCTTGATAAATAACAGACTCTTGCATGATGTCCTCACTTAATAACTGCCGAATCAAACTTTTCTCAAACCGCAACCCTGCTAGGATCTCAGTGTAACCTGCCGTATTCTGCCGCTCCTGTCGCTCTTCTATTTTAGCTACCTCTATCGCCACCTGCGATAACAAATCTCGTGGCGAATCAGTTTGACACAGCGGGGCTAACGGTAGTAAAGCCAAATTTCCTAAAAATAACCTTGCATCCTGTTCCCACATGCGGAGTGAGCGATAGCGATGTGTAGTTGTCTCATCTACATATTCTTGCATCCGCGCAATTGGATCGTCTGTCTCCTGTAAACAGTTGACAGTTGACAGTTGACAGCGAAGTTGTTAATGGGGTATTTTTCTGCCCATAGGTTACAGACATTATCAAAACTCATCGCGCATCAATTGAAAGGATAAATCAGCTAAACACTGACTCATATTATCATAAATATTGTCATTGGTTCAAACTTAAATTTAGTCTTTCTTGCGCTGTTTTGAGGGCTGCTTCAGGTGAAGACTTATTTAGTAATACTGATTCGATCGCGCGTCCGAGGTCTTCAGATATTTCACTATATCCAGGCTCGACTGGACGAGATCTACCATATTTAGCTTGGTCTAAAAATACTTGAGTAGCGGGTGTTTTAGTTACATAATCTCGATAGGCAGATCGATCGCGAGACTTGAGATTTATCGGTAAATATCCCGTACCTAATGCCCACTCAGTTTGGAAATCTTCACTAAGTACATATTCCATAAACTCCCAAGCGGCTTGTTGATGTGTGGGAGTACTCTTCATCATAAATAGATTTTCTCCGCCGATACTTGTCGCCGATCGAGTCCCCATCGGAATCGGCATTACATCATAGTCAGTTTGATTGAGTCCAGCTAATTGTCCCAATGTCCAGGGGCCAGTTAATTGCATCGCTACCTTCCCAGATAGGAAATTATCTAACTCATAGCCTCGTTCTGGAGATGATAAAATGGCACTACCATCTCGAACCAGATCGCTCCATAATTGCAGGGCATTAATTGCCCCAGGATTATCGATTTGCCAGTGGAGAGGCTGCGCTGAATTGACCTCGGAACGCAATTCACCACCACCACTCCACATAAAGGGCAACCAAGTAAAGACTGTCCATTCGCCTTGTCCTAATGGTAATAATATGCCGTGGGTATCATTTTTACCATCACCATTAGTATCGCGAGTAAGTTGTTTGGCAGTGGCTTTAAATTCTGTCCAATTAGTGGGAAGATGCTCGACTCCTGCCGCTTTAAAGAGACTCGGACGATAGAATATCCCGACATTATTTGTGCCAAAAGGTACAGACCATAAATGGTTTTCATACTGCATCGAGCCAAGTAAAGCTGGATCGATATCTTTACTAATTGGCGATCGATTCCACAGTTTGTCCAAAGGCTCGATCGCATCCAAATCGACTAATTGCCCTGTCAACATCGGCCCGTACCAAAGTAGATCTGGTTTAGCATCACCTACTACCGCAGCCAGAATTTTTGGTAACTGTCGATCGGCTTGTCCGACATAGATCGATTCAACCTCGATCGACGGATGTTGTTGATTAAATTTGGTAACTAATTTGTCAAAAACAGCTCGATTGGGTGGTGGATTAATTCCTTGCCACAAGGTAAGATGTATCACACCATTAGTATCTAATTGAGTTGGCGTACATCCTGCGGTAATTGTGAGTAAAATTAGAGCAACCAATATTCCAATTCTAGAAGCTAATCGATCTATATGGCAGGTCATAGTAAATGGGCAAATATTAAGCGACAAAAGGCACGAGTTGATGTTGTAAAGGGGAAAACATTTGCCCAAATATCACGGGCAATTATCGTCGCCACGCGAAACGGAGTTCCCGATCCCGATGGTAACTTCCAACTGCGGACGGCGATCGAAAAAGCCAAAGCAGCAGGTATCCCCAACGATAACATCGATCGGGCGATTGCTAAGGGTGCAGGTACTTTAGATAGTAGCGATCGACTCGAAGAAATTCGCTATGAAGGCTATGGTGCTGGCGGGGTAGCCATTATTGTCGAAGCTCTGACAGACAATCGCAAGCGGACTGCGGCGGATCTGCGATTTGCATTTGTCAAGCAAGGTGGTAATCTGGGGGAAATGGGCTGTGTAGGGTGGATGTTCGACCTCAAGGGGGTATGCTCGATCGTTGGGAGTGTGGATGAGGATCGGCTGTTAGAGGCAGCTCTAAAGGGTGGTGCGGACATCTATGAGCTAATCGACGATGAGGAGCAACCAGGGGCGGAAGTATTTACCACGGTGGCAAATCTCGAACTACTCGATGCTACGCTGCGATCTGAGGGTTTTATTGTCAGCGATCGTGAGTGGCGGTGGGTGCCACAGAATACAGTGCTAGTGGACGATCCAGATCAGAGTAAACAGTTGCTCAAATTGATCGAAGTGCTCGAAGCGTTGGATGATGTTCAAACCGTCACGGCTAATTTCGATCTCGCAGATGAACTTTTCGATCGAAGTGACGTTAAATAACGTCAGTTCATGTACCGCCAACGATTGTGTCTTGTCTCGCTAAACCCTCTGCAAAGCCAGCTGGTCGGGTCACCCGACCAGAGAGGAGCGCGAGCCGCAAATCGTGGCTCATGACGCAAAGTCCGCGAAGGCGGACTGACATATGAGTCCGCGAAGGCGAACTTTGTATCATGAGCAGAGACTTCAGTCTCTAGCCTCTTCCGATCCCGTTCCCGCGAGCCTCTCCGTTAGGAGACACTGAGGTTATTTAGGATCGCCAGAAGATCTCTCAGGAATAACTGGAGGGTAGCTGTTGCTCACAGATTTGAGATGGGATTGATGAGGACGAAACTTTGCTGATTGACTCACGCGCCAACAAGCAATCGGGTAACTAATTGCAAATACTGCAAATAAGATCGTCAAGCCCCAAACATATCGATGTAACTCCCGCGCAGAAATTCGCTGGGAATTTGACTGGATCGCTAGTGATGATTCGAGGTGCTCCGATCGGGTAGTATTGGTTGACTGGCTCACTAGTGCTGATTCGAGATGCTCCGATCGGGTAGTATCGGTTGACTGGCTCACTAGTGCTGATTCGAGGTGCCCCGATCGGGTACGATTGGTATCGATAGACATAAACTAACTACCTGTGCTTAATATAAAGGGAGATAGGGAAATAACGGATGCCAACACATCGCTATCGCGACTAATAGTAAGCCAAAGGTGCCAAAACAGATCGTTCTAGGGCGCACCTGTCGATGTTTGAGCAGATTGTGGAGGACGATCCAACTCAATAGCCAGCCGACTAGTAGCATCGTTTCTTTGCCTGCATAACTACCGATATTGCCCGCGACAGGATCGGGATTGGTGCTACCTGGCATCCAATATCCTAAACTGTCAACGAATCGATCCCGCACTTTTGATGTAGATGCGAGATGGTGTGTCACCATCACGGTTACTGCGCCGATAGCTGCGCTAATTAATGCAGCAGCAGCTACACCGGAAGTTTGAGGTGGTGTACTCGCACCAGTAGCCAGGATCGCTGGAAATTGCTTGAGCCAATTCCAGAAGTGAGTATACCAGGGAAGTGTTCCAGAGCGAAGCTGACGCGATCGAGTATTCATAAGTATTTGGTAATTACTAGTTTATTTATAGTCATGTCAATGCCCTGATGCCCTAATTACAGGGAGTGAATCTTCGCAATCCCCAATCCGCTCACCATCCCGCCCATTGCGAGAAACATCAACACCATCAATGCGATACTCGTAGCAGATAGGACGGCTCGATGTTGTTTTTCGAGGATACTGTCCCCGTAGCTCCACAAAATCCAGGTACAGGCGACTCCCAGGGGAATGGTAAATAACGTGCTAAATTCGTGATATTGTGCCAACACGTAATGAGTTAAGGGAGAATTTTCTTTTAGCCAAGCACTAGCTCCGCCATGCTCGATTCCTGCCCGATATCGCATATATGCCCAATTGCCTGAAACAATACCTAAAAAACTTAGCAATGTAGACCAAAAAATCAGAGTTCGCAGTTGGGGCAGAATCTTATTAGATCCCCGCATTAGCGGAAAGGCAAGGTGTCCGGTATAAGCAACCACTACTGTGCAAAGGAGTGCCGCCACCGCATGAATGGTACCGATACTTCGCTGCCACGGGCTAGGATGGAGTAAATTAACAAAGGGTAAAAATAGAAATAAACCCGCCGACAAAAAGCTCAATCCATAGATACAAACTTGAGTTAAATCTGAGGATTTGGGCAATTCTCGGAGCGGAGTCACAGTAATGGGCGATTCGTTTGTCATCGGTTTTCTGCTCTAATAATTAATTGAGATATCGATCCTTGTCGCCAGATGATGATCGGAAACATGATGGAAACTGGTAGGATTAGCTGGAGTTGGCTGTTGGGGAATTAGGTTGAGTTCTTGCACGGGATTCGTTGTCGAGCTAATGCGGATTCGGTCGTTGCAAGTCGATGTGCAATCGGCAATCTTCGTTGCTAATCCACTCACCATAATTCGATATTCACCTTGTTCTAGCCCCTCTATGTAGTATATGCCACTATTATTAGTAATCGAGGTATGTCGCTCGCCATTGACGATCGAAACTGCTTCGACACGCCCACCGATGATTGGTTCACCCGCGCTATTTTTGACTGTTCCGGTGATGGCATAAGCCGGAATCAGCGGCACGGGAATTTCAGTTGTGGTGCCCGCAACTACGTCGATATGTAGCGCACTAGCTTTACTCCGATAACTAATCGGGTATCCAGCCGGATTGAGATCGAGACGATAACTACCTGGAGGTAGTTGGACTGTGGAAATTACGCCATTCGTCTGAGCATATAAATCTCTCAAGGACTTGCGATTAATTTCTATTAAGAGCGGATCGAAATAACCTTCTTCGCCTGGATCTTGACGACTGTTGCCATTACGATCGAAAAATGGGACGATTTTTACTTGCCCAAAGGTAGCCAACTCTTCGATCGATCGATCTGTTCCGCTCATCGCCCCTTGAGTTTGAAGCGTTGTCGTCAGCTCCAGTGCGAAATCGCTGCCACTGGTAGATTCTGACGCGCCGCGATAACGTCCGCGCACTTGCCAACCAGGAGCGATACTGTAGTCGATGCCAGCGACGATCCCACTCCCAAATAAGCTCTTGCCATAGCCGAGTTCGCTTTGCCACAGATAACGCCCACTACTATTGCGCGCTGGCGATCGATATTTCCAACTCAAACTGGCAAAGGTAGTAGTTTGCTGTGAATTGTTTGTCTGGTAGGCTGCACCGATCTGATGTTCGCCATTCTCTTCTCGATCGATCGGAATGCGGTAGCTAATTTCTGCCAGACTGGAGACATCATTCGCCTGATAGCTAAATTGCAATTTGTCAAAGGTTTGCCGAGCATTCCAATTGAGGCGGCTACGATTGTCGATCGTGGCGCGAATCGAGGTAGCATTACGCAGATTGCGGGCACTAAACTCACCCCCAATCTTTGCCCCAGTCTGACTATCGTAACTAGCCACAGCCGCAAATCCTGGCGATAATCTCCAGTTGGCATCGCTCCGAACTGACAACCGATCGACATTTGCCGTCAAATTAAATTGGGAAGATGGTTGATAACTTAACCGCCCCAGCACGATCGGGTTCGCGCCCGTAATTATCGATCCAGCCAGCTCTAGCGGGACTCCAGTGGGCTGAAATAGTACCTCTCCTAAACCTCTAACACCGCGATCGTAAATCGACCCCACACCGACAGTTAGAGATTCATTCAAGCCGCGACGGTACAAAACGCCCCCTTGAGCTGCATCAAAATTGCCAAACTGTCCCGATGTCATCCGATTCCCCCCAACAGAAGCCACCCAAGCCGATGCCCCGCTCGGTAGTTGTCCGAGCAACGTGGTAAATTGAACATCACGAATTTCGGGACTAGCTGTCAATTGACCGCGTGGGTAAAGCAATAGGCGATAATCTCGACCGAGGATATCTTCGCCCACACTACCGACGATAATATTCTCGAACCGAAAAGTGCCGCTACTATCGACTAATACCTCTTTGACTACTTCGGTATTCAGGCTGCGGACTAGTTGAACTACCGTACCTGGTGCAGCTTGTCCGATAATACTCCGCCCGACGCGGCTCGACTGCAATCGATCGGATACGCTGAAATCACTGCTGGTAGTGCCGATGGGCGGGACAAACCCAGAGCGGGAAATAGTCGTCACGCCCCAATAAGAGCCACCCTGACCGAACGATTGTCCCCAAAAGGTTTGCTGAGAACCGATCGCCAAATCGGTGGTCTTATTTTGGAATAAAACGGTGGCTGCGTTGAGATTCCAATTATCTATCCTCTCTAGAGTAGGCTGTTCGATCCGCACTTGCCAGCTACCAGATCCTATATTGCCAACAGCTCTAAGTTCTCCTGATGTCCGAGTGGGATCTTTAGTCGCTCCAGATACATTCGATCGTTGTTGGATCGCCCCCATTCCAATTTTACCTGCCGAGACAATTGGTAAACCATCTAGATCGATCGGCATGTCGCTGGCGATACTAGCACCTGTAGACGATCGTGTGGGAATAGTAATCGCGATCGCATATTTGTACAGATCGAATTTAGCTTTGATGCCACCAATCGATTGAAGATCGACAATCGAAATCGATCGACCTAAAGCTGGATCGTCTATCAATTTTCGAGTATCAAAATTCAATCGAAAACTTGACGAACTTAATTCAACTGTATCGGCACCTATTTCCTTAATTTTAATTCCTAATGCCTTCATCAGCTCATCAAAGGGGACTAACCACCGCTCGAACTCGATCGCTTTTTCGCCATCTTCAGATCCGCGAATATTAATTCCCTCAAGTACACTTTTATCGTTGAGGATTAATCCCACAGGTAGCGGTGGTGCACCAATCTTAATTGGTGCTGGGACAACTGGAGGAGGTAATTGTTGACTTATATCTTTATCGGAATCCGATCCTTTCTGTAAATTACTTTGAGCAGTAGCGACTGATGTCAGACAGAGCCAGTGCGTAAGAGTTACTAACACTATTAGTAATAACTTATTTTGAGACTGAATTAATTTCACTTTCAATCCTAACGATCGGGAATAATTAATTGAGTCTCAAACTTGACTGGGGTACCAGCACTTCGGCTAATAATTTCACCACTAAATAAGTAACTACCAGGACTAAGTGCCGAAATTTTAATCGGCATAGAGCGTTCTTTTCCAGCAACTAAAACGATCCCTTCTAGTTTCCCTTCGGTAACAGCACTACCACCTTTGGATATTTTCCAATTCAAATTGGGATAAGCTGAAGCTGTACCTTGATTATTCAAGATTACTACTGGTTCTTTACTTGCATTATTCCACTGGGCACTAGCTACTGATATTTTTGAGTTTCCGACACCTTTATTGACAAAGAAAATCGATGCAATCCGAGGTCTAAGTGTTGTAATCGATTGCTGTCCGCCAACTGTTTGGGTGATTTTCTGCTCTTGCAATCCTTCTATATATAAAGCTACGCTATATTCCCCATCTGGCAAACTCGGTGGGATAGTAAAGCCAACTCTAACAGTTCTGGATACACCGGGCGGTACGACAAATTCTCGCGGTGAAAATTGCAGATAAGGTACCGCACTTTTAGCGTGAGTCGGGATAGATATAAATCCAGTTTCGCGATCGTAAGTAAAGTCTGTCGTCACAATTCGCGCGCGCAGCGGTTTATCGCTATTATTGCTAACCGTAACTGTCGTTTTATTTTGCGACCCTTGCAACTGTTCGATCGTTACTAATGGACTGATACTTACTGATTGAGCGATCGCATCCCGTACTGGCAATCCTAACCCAATTACCGCAGCAAGACTTACAATTCTTACTTGCTTCCACAGAGAATCGAACATAACTATATTTGACTGAATTGAGAACTATTAACCGATAATTTGTCTGCTCCAACTCAAAAGAGCATAGTCAAAATGGTAATATGACCTTCGACTATGCTCTTCTATCTTCAGATTCGAGGATCGAAGTCCTAGAATTATGGAGTTACAGTGACATCAAGCACAGTGCTGTAAGTACCAGGAGGCATGACGCCAGGTGCGACAACTTCAGTGTCAATCCTTAGAATATCGCCACGAGATCCAGTCGCAGCTCCCGCAGGTGGAGTAGTGTAACTAGCTTGCTCAGGTTGTTTGAAGTTAGGAGTATCTAAATTCGCATAGATACCAGTACTAGCAGAAACCTTCCGAATTTGATATTCGAGAAATCCGCCTGGTGGCAGCACACTTGCGGCGACATCAGGTGTGATTGTGACTGTGCTAGTAGTTGTATTGCACAGTACATTCACTGCTGCTGGAATACCACCTGTATATTTAGTGGAAAGTTCGTTGGCGTTTGTCCGGTTGGGGCCGAGCACTCCAGGAATCACATTCTGGATGGCGCAGGTGGTGGCAATGCTACCAGTCGCTCCGACAGGTACAGCAGATGCTGAACCAGCAAAACCAATCGCAGCTAGTCCAGCAACGACAAATGAAGGGATCGAATTTTTCATGAGAGAATGGGAATAGATATTATTTGTTTGTGGGTAGATGCTGTTAAAGGTCGATCGTCTAAACGCTAAAATTTCTTAGCACTAGACCTTCGCTCTTTTCTAGCACCTACCTGTTTTTGTTGGTTCTAACCAAACTGTAGAATAGCACTATTGATATCTATTATCAATACCTAACTAGTTGAAATCAGTAATTATGCTGAACGATCGACAGGTTTTTAGCACGATCGATTCCCTATACTACTCTTTACTCTTGACTACTACCAACTGCGTCACCGGAATCAGCGGTTTCCAGCCGAGAAAGCCACCAATCATCTGAGTCCGTTGAATCGCGATCCGAGTCAGTTCGCCACCGACTTGTTGATGCAACTGTAATAACTGCAATTCGCTCTCTACTGTCACAGCATTAGCCACCAATCTACCACCCGATCGCAATGCCGTCCAACAGGTAGCTAATAATCCTGGAGCTGTAACGCCACCACCGATGAAAATAGCATCGGGAGTCGGTAAATCTGTCAAAGCTGCTGGTGCTTTTCCCTGCACGAGTTGGAGGTGTGGGGTGCCCAAAGCTGCCATATTATCGGCAATAAATTGTAACCGATGGGAGTGTTGCTCGATCGCGATCGCTCGACACCGAGGATGACTCCGCAGCCATTCAATCCCAATCGAACCACAGCCAGCACCCACATCCCACAGTAATTCCCCTGGCATTGGTGCGAGTGCGGCTAAAGTTATCGCGCGGACTTCGCGCTTTGTCAGTTGTCCATCGTGATGATAGGCACTCTCAGGTAGTCCTGGGAGGCGATTTAAGGGGGTTGTATTTGGATCGATTCGGCATTCGACGGCGATCGCATTGAGAGCCGCTACATCCGGTTTCGACCACGCTCTGGCAGTATCTGAAATTACTCTTTCTCGTCCACCCAAGTGTTCTAATACGGTAATTTGACTATCCCCGTAGCCACGTTGCGTCAATAAATCTGCCACAATCTGCGGCGTATCTGCACCTGCGCTCAAAATTAATAACTTGGTATCTGGCGCGAGGATTGCCGCTAAAAAGTCTGGAGCACGTCCGCACAAACTGATTGTCTCTACATCTGTCAACGACCATCCCAATCGGGCGCAAGCTAGACTAAATGTAGATGGAGCGGGGATAATGGTCATCTCAAGGATCGAGATATACTTGAGCAAAGTTACCCCGATCCCATAACAGAGCGGATCGCCGCTAGCTAGGATACAGACTGGGGTACCTCGATGAGTGAGGATTGACTCGATCGATGTTTCAATTGGCGATGTCCACAAGATCTGAGGCTGGAGAGAGTCATCGAGCATTGCTAAATGACGTTTACCACCGACGATGAGCGATGCTCGATCTATAAATCCGCGCGCGAGTGGACTTAGTTCCGACAACCCCGACTCACCAATCCCGATAACTGATAGCCATTTCTGATTTGTTGCGAACGTCATCTAAATAGATGCTGAATTTTTTCTCTAATTAAAACTAATCGCCCCAGCATAAACTAGCCCACGTTGAATATCGAGCGTGATCGCAGTGCCACCCCGAATGCTGGTGGTGGCATCCTTTACCCCGACAATTACGGGTTTGTCCAATCGTAATCCTAACACCGCAGCATGAGAGGTCAAACCTTCTTCTTCTACGACGATCGCGCTAGCTTTGCGAATTGCATCCAGATACTCAGCATTTGTCGTCTTCACTACCAGAATATCCCCTTTATTAAAACGAGCAATATCCTGTGGCGAACGGGCGATGTGGGCAATTCCGGTGACTAAACCATGTCCGATCCCGATCCCTTGTCCTAAAACAGATGTGACGACTTCGACTTTGACAAGATCTGTCGAACCAGCCACCCCTTGGGTACCAGACATAATTACCACTAAATCCCCCTCATGAAGGAGATTACTCGTCCGCGCCATATCGATCGCGGCTTGGAAGTTATCATTGACATTGGGTAGATCGAGCAGGAGGATGGGTTGAACTCCCCAAACGAGCTGGAGTCTACGGGCAACGTCTACGTGGGGTGTGACGGCGAGAATCGGCTTAGATGGGCGGAATTTGGAGACGCTGCGGGCGGTAGCTCCGGTTTTGGTGAAGGGGATGATGGCGGCGGCTCCGAGTTGTTCGGCGATGTTGCTGACGGCTTCACTGATGGCATTGGGAATCGATCGTTTGTTATCTTCCCAGCGTTTGGAGAGTTTTGCTTTCTCGGTTTCGAGGGCGATTCTCGCCATAGTTTGAACGGCTTCAATTGGATAAATACCCACAGCGGTTTCATTGGAGAGCATCACCGCGTCGGTACCATCTAAAATCGCATTGGCAACGTCGGAAATTTCGGCGCGAGTCCCACGGGGATTATTCACCATACTATCCAACATTTGGGTAGCAGTAATAATCGGAATTCCCATCCGGTTGGCTGTAGCAATCAGTTGTTTCTGAATTCTGGGGACTTGTTCGGCGGGCATTTCCACGCCGAGATCGCCTCGTGCTACCATAACCCCATCGCAGAGGGAGAGGATCGCTTCCATTTGCTCGATCGCTTCGTGTTTCTCAATTTTAGCAATGACTGGAACTTCTTTACCCGCATTGGCGATTAGTTCTTTGATTTCGATGATATCAGCCGGATTGCGGACAAAGCTAAGAGCTACCCAGTCTACACCTTGATCGAGTCCAAACATCAGATCCTGACGGTCTTTATCAGTCAAAGCTTTGATTGACAGGTAGACTCCAGGAAAGTTGACACCTTTATTATTCGATAGCGTTCCGCCGACGACTACTTGACAGTGCAATTCACTGGTAACAGGATCGACTCCAGTTACGACCATTTCGACCTTACCATCATCGAGGAGGATCGTCGAACCAACGGGCACTTCTTCGGCTAAAGTATCGTAAGTCACCGAACTGATCGTCTGCGTCCCTGGGATGATTTTACTCGTCAGCGTGAACGGGTCGCCATTTTTGAGGACGATCGAGCCATCGGCAAATTTGCCCAATCGGATCTTTGGCCCCTGTAAATCCTGTAATATACCTACTGGCTGATTTAATTCAAAAGATATTTGCCTAATCAGGCGAATATTGGCTAAATGATCGTCGTGAGTACCGTGGGAAAAATTGAGCCGCAGAGTCGTTGCTCCGGCTTGAATCAATTGTTTCAGGACTTCAGGGCTACTAGTTGCTGGGCCGATGGTAGCAACAATCTTAGTTCGGCGGAGGGAATCTCGCAATTGCATGGAGTTACAGTCAAGGGAGCAAAGGATCGGATACAAAGTGGTAATCTTGGCACAGCTTATGCTTTGCATTCAGATCGCACCATTGATGGCGGCTAACCGTCAATCTTGGATTTAGATGTAACTCTGAATCAGCCATGGATAACAGTGGATGGTACCACACAACGGCTGTTAGTTACTGGCGATCGGGTAAATAAGTCAGGGCGATATTTCGCGAGCTAGCTTGAGGGTTAGCACGAAAGGGCAGATGATAAGCAAGATACATCAGTTTTTGGCTGATTTTTGGGATAAATACTATAAAGACTATTAAAAAAAGTCGATCCCCGATCGATTTATCACTTATGGTTTATAAACCCTTATGACAATCGGCAAAACACTCCATCACCCACCACTAATCCTGATTGTCGATGACGACGATCTCGTCAGACAGCTCCTGTGTGAGAAAGTCCAGCAAGATGGCTATCAGGTGAGAACTGCGCGAAATGGGGAAGAAGCGATCGTGATTTATCAAGAAATCCAGCCCGACTTGGTACTGATGGATGGTGTCATGCCAGAGATGGATGGATTTGAATGTTGCGAACATCTGCAACAGTTGCCTGGAGGAGATCTGACACCAGTATTGATGATTACGGGATTAGATGATAACGCATCACTCGATCGAGCCTACGCAGTTGGAGCTGCTGACTACATCACCAAACCCATTCACTGGGCAGTATTGCGCCAAAGAGTCAAGCGAGTATTGGATCAATCCCATCTACATCGCCAACTCGAAGCATCTAATCTCGCCCTCCGCCAAAAATCCGCAGAACTTCAGCAGCAAAATCATCTCCTCGAACAGTCCAAAAAAGCCGCAGAGTCGGCTAATCAAGCTAAAAGTGCTTTTTTGGCGGCGATGAGCCATGAAATCCGCACACCGATGAATGGGGTAATTGGGATGACGGGATTGCTATTAGATACGGAACTAACTTCCCAACAACATGAGTTTGTCGGTACTATTCGTCATAGTGGCGATGCTTTACTCACACTGATAAATGACATCCTGGACTTTTCCAAAATTGAGTCGGGTAAATTAGAACTAGATTGTCAGCCTTTTGATATTCGCGATTGCATCGAAGAAACTCTCGATATGCTTGCACCTAAAGCCGCTGAGAAAAACTTAGAACTTGCCTATCTCATCTATAAAAATACACCTAGTTGGTTATGTGGGGATGCTACCCGCATTCGCCAGATTCTAGTCAATTTAATTGGTAATGGTTTAAAGTTTACCAACTCTGGCGAAGTAATTGTCGGCGTGACTGCTAGAAAAATTACTGTAGTCGAGGAAGATCCAGTTCTTATTCCTGATGAACCTACCTATGAGATCCGATTTGTCGTCAAAGATACGGGAATTGGCATTCCCCAAGACAAAATAGATCGATTGTTTAAAGCCTTTAGTCAAGTTGATTCTTCTACGACTCGTAACTATGGTGGTACGGGTCTAGGTTTGATTATCAGTAGGCGACTAACTGAATTGATGGGTGGTAGAATGTGGGTTGAAAGTAATGGTGAGGGTGGCTCGAACTTCTTTTTTACTATTATTGCCAAAGCAGCTCCAGTTTCAACACAATCTTGTCAAAAAGATCGGCATAAACCAGAAGAATTACAAGGAAAGCGATTATTAATCGTCGAGGATAACTCTACTCACCGCAAGATTTTAGCACTCCAAGCCCAGTCGTGGGGGATGCTGGCACATCCGACAGAATCTGGAGTCGAAGCTCTCAAATTACTTAATTTACGCGGGCATTTCGATCTCGCAATTCTGGATATGTATATGCCAGAGATGGATGGTTTGACACTAGCACAAAAAATTAGGGAGTTTCCTGAATATCAAAATTTACCATTAGTAATGCTCAGTTCGCTAAGTATCAGTCGGGTAGAAATTGAAGCAGCTCAAGTCGATTTTGTGGCTACCTTAAACAAACCAATTAAACAATTTCAACTCCAAGATGTGCTATCTCATATCTTAGGCAAAAATTCCGAGAGATCGTTCGCCGTACCAAAATCAAGCTCGTCAAATCATCATCTAGATCTCGCGGCATTTCCATTACGAATTCTGTTAGCTGAAGATAATATTGTCAACCAGAAAGTTGCCATTCATATGTTGAAACGAATGGGCTATCAAGCAGATATTGCTATGAATGGTATAGAAGTCCTTGAATTGTTACATCTCCATACTTATGATGTGATATTAATGGATCTACAAATGCCAAAAATGGATGGAATAGAAGCTACCAGACGGATTTTAACTGATTTTCCTCAACATCGCTGTCCGACAATTATTGCTATGACAGCAAATGCTCTAGAAGGTGATAAACAAGAATGTCTGGATGCTGGTATGCACGGTTATGTAACTAAGCCTGTGAAAATCGAGAAATTAGCTCACGCGCTCAGTCAGTGTCAACCATTGTTGTTAGTGTAGATAGTGGCTAGTCGATCTTCGGTTGTGGGGAGCGAAATCGTATTTGAAATCTTGAAGAAAGCAGATTATGTCTTTTAGTTATGAGTATGTAGTTCAATTTCGAGATACCGATGCAGCAGGAGTTGTATATTTTGCCAATATTCTTTCAATCTGTCATGTTGTCTATGAAGCTTCATTAATTGAATCAGGTATAAATCTTCAATTGTTTGTAGATAATCCTAATTTTGCCGTACCAATTATTCATGTATATGCTGACTTTTACAAACCATTATTTTGTGGCGATCGAGTAATTATCGAACTTACGCCTAGATCGATCGACATCCACAGATTTGAGATTAAATATCAGATATTATCTAATAACTCAGTAGCATTAGCTACAGCGATCACTAAACATATAGTCATCGATCCTCAGACTAGAAAGCGCAAAGAATTACCAGAACCTCTAAATAACTGGCTGATCCAGTGGTGTGAAAACCAGTGATAAAGTTGGTAAACTATCGAACACAGGTAAATCTATTGCGTGACTGGTAAAACATTAAATAACAGTCATAATTATACTTTTCTGGACTATGAGTTTCAGAATGGGCTATAAGGCAAACTCGATAAGTGGACAGCAGCAGAGATCGATCGCATCGATCGGAATTTGCGCGGTACCAAACAGTTGAGTATTTTTCCAAATACAGGTCATAATTTACTAGTTACAGTCGATCGAGAGCGGTGGAAACAGGATGTAGATAATCTCCTCAAAGTTAGAAAATAAGATCGCTCGCTGTAGCAATCTGGTTATGAATCAAATCAGATTGCTACAGCCATCCTAAAATCGGCTCCTTTGCTCTGGTACCCTGGTGCGTTACGGCTTACGCCTAACACACCCTACATTAACCTAGCAGAATATAATAAAGATAGACCCGATCGCACCTAAAACTCAGGGCGGAAAAGTTACAATTTCAAGCTCCTCCCCCATCAATTATGAATCCCGACGTTAAATTCCAAGATAGCTTTGATATCATCGTTGTCGGTGCTGGACATGCAGGCTGTGAAGCCGCACTAGCTACCGCTCGGTTGGGCTGTCGTACCCTCCTCCTCACCCTCAATTTAGATAAAATCGGCTGGCAGCCCTGCAATCCAGCCGTAGGTGGCCCTGCCAAGTCCCAGCTCACCCACGAAATCGACGCTCTGGGCGGTGAAATTGGCAAAATGGCCGATCGTACCTATCTTCAGAAGCGCGTCTTGAATAACACTAGAGGCCCCGCTGTGTGGGCATTGCGCGCGCAAACTGACAAGCGCGAATATGCAGCGGTGATGAAAAATATCGTCGAAAATCAGGACAATCTCACCATTCGGGAAGGGATGGTGACGGATTTGGTTTTGGATGCGAATAATAAGGTAATTGGCGTTGAGACTTATTTTGGCGTGGCGTTTGAATGTCAAGCGGTAATTCTAACTACGGGGACATTCCTCGGTGGGACGATTTGGGTAGGCAATAAATCAATGGCGGCTGGACGTGCGGGAGAATTTGCCGCGACGGGATTGACAGAAACCCTACACCGCTTGGGTTTTGAAACTGGGCGGCTCAAAACTGGTACGCCTGCGCGAGTGGATAAGCGATCGGTAGACTACACTAAAATGGAACCACAGCCAGGTGATGTCCGAGTGCGCTGGTTTAGTTTCGATCCCGATGTCTGGGTAGAGAAGGAACAGATCCCCTGTCATCTGACGCGGACGACTCCAGAAACTCATCGCCTAATTCGGGATAATCTCCATCTATCGCCTGTATATGGTGGTTGGGTAGATGCCAAGGGGCCAAGATATTGTCCGAGCATTGAGGATAAAATCGTCCGCTTTGCTGACAAGGAAAGTCACCAGATATTTATCGAGCCGGAAGGGCGCGATATTCCTGAGCTGTATATTCAGGGTTTTTCGACTGGCTTACCCGAAAGTCTCCAGGTGGAAATGTTGCGAACGCTCCCAGGAATGGAAGAGTGTGTGATGCTGCGTCCGGCTTATGCGGTGGAGTACGACTATCTACCTGCGACTCAATGTTATCCCACGATGATGACCAAAAAGATCGAGGGGTTATTTTGTGCGGGACAGGTAAATGGTACCACTGGCTATGAGGAAGCAGCGGGACAGGGATTTGTCGCGGGAGTAAATGCGGCGCGATTTGTCAACCATCAGGAGATGATTGTCTTTCCCCGCGAACAGAGTTATTTGGGGACTTTAATCGACGATCTGTGTACTAAAGATTTGCGCGAACCGTATCGGATGTTGACTAGTCGATCGGAATATCGGCTATTATTGCGATCGGACAATGCCGACCAAAGATTGACACCACTGGGTCGAGAAATCGGGCTGATTGACGACAGGCGGTGGGAGTTATTTACGAGCAAACAAGCGCAAATCGTCGCAGAGAAAGAACGCCTGGAAAAAACCAGAGTCAAGGAACTAGAACCGACCGGAAAAGCGATTACTGCTGCGACGGGGGAAATTATCAAGGGTTCGATTACACTAGCTGAACTATTGCGTCGTCCTGGATTGCATTATCCGCAGTTAATTGAATTTGAACTGGGTAACGAACAGCTAAATCTTGCCGAACAAGAAGGTGCAGAAATTGAGATCAAATATGCGGGATATTTGAGTCGCCAACAACATCAAATTGACCAAGTAAGTAAACATTCTAATCGAAAATTACCCAGTCAGATCGATTATCATGCGATCGAAACTCTCTCCAAAGAATCACGAGAAAAATTAACCCAAATTCAACCTGCAACAATCGGACAAGCCACCCGTATCGGTGGTGTCAATCCCGCCGATGTCAATGCTTTATTGATTTGGTTAGAAGTGCAGAATAGAACAACAATTCCACAAGCTGTATAAACTTGAGCGGGGCTAGATCCCCGACTTCTTCGAGAAGTTGGGGTCTAGTAGCCGATCGCATCATCAGAGGTCATCCCCTATGAATACTTCCGTTATTATCGATTCTCCAGCTAGAATTAGTTCGTGGCGTAATGCCACTTGGAGTGAATATTTAGAGTGTGTAAAAAACCTCGGCGAGCAGGAGCGCATCTTTTTTAATTTAGATACAATTTGGATCGATATGGGCAACGAAGGCATCAACCACTCACGCTTTAATGAACTGTTTACTTTAATATTATTTGTCTGGTTCTCTCGACAGACTGATGTGAAATTCGATTTGTTGGGTGGTTGTGTGATGGAAAAACCTCAGACTCAGAGTGCTGCGCCGGATAAAGTGCTGTATGTTGGTGGTGACTCTCCGCGCTGGAAGTCGGGAGAACCGCGCCGAGTGAATTTAGATCTATGGCGCGTACCCGATTTAGTTGCTGAGATTGCCGATACAACTTTAGCTACAGATTTAGATGAAAAGAAGCAATTATATTTAGCTTTAGGTATACCTGAATATTGGGTAATCGATGTCAAGGGTAGACAAGTTTTGGCTTTTCGATTAGTTGATGGGAAGTACGAACAATGTAGCGAATCGGTAGCATTAACCGGACTACCGATCGAGTTACTGGAACAAACTTTAGAACAGATGGATAATGAGAACGGTAATGCAGCTTTGTGGTTTGCTGCCCAAATTCAAAATTTACCGACTAGATCGATCGACAGTTGACAGTAAAGTTTATATCTATGTGCCATGTCTAATATTATAATTCATCAGCTAGAACCAGATCTAATTATCCGTTTAGAACAACGTGCCGCCGAACACGGACATTCGATCGAAGCAGAGATCGAGTCTATTCTTCACAGCGTATTAGTCCCTGAAACAGCAACTAAACTAAACCTCGCCGCAGCGATCGATCGCCGTTTTGCACGTCTCGATAATTTTGAAATACCTGAAATTACCAGAGAATCTATGAGAGCAACCCCTAACTTTGATGCAACCGAAGTATGAAAATGGTTTTCCGCCCAGATCCAAAACTTAACTCTCAAAACAGAGTAGGGGCAATGTCTTGTTTCGCTAAACCGTCGGGGAACCCGACGAGCGCGAACCGCTTCATGAATTGCCCCTACTCTAGACCATCTCTAAGTTTATTACTGTTGTCTACTTTTTAGCTGTATATCTTAGTCTCGATCGAGTTCTCAAAGCTGCTGTACCGCCTACTAATGTACCGACGATCGTAAATGGTTCGGGGACTGAAGTAGAAGGTGGAAACACCTCAGCGGCGGTTCCTTGAATGCCAACAGTGAAACCATTCCAATCTTCATTACTTAGACTTCGCCAAGAGACGGTATCGAAGGCTCCTGTAAATTGAAGTGTCCCATGAGGTTCGCCATAAAAGTAATGACTTGCAAGTAGTTGTAACTCTCACATGAACTTCAGTATTTCTACTCTTGTAGAAATACTGAAGTTCATGTGAGAGAATTTTTGTTTTTAATACACACTACGATACTTAACAAGTTGTAATAACGCCGATCTGAATTGTGAGTGCTACTCTAGGAGCGACTGCGCCCACCTGCGAGGAGATTTCGATTACTGAGATCGGATTAAATTCTGACAGTGACTTTTTTGGCATCCAAATATGCTTTAATCTCGGCGACGGTGAGTTCGCCGTAGTGGAGCAAAGAAGCGAGTAATGCCGCTTGAGCGTGTCCGGTGGTGAGGGCTTGATAGATGTGTTCGCAGTTGCCCGCGCCACCAGAAGCAATGACTGGAACTTGGACGGATTGGGCGATCGATAGCGTCAGATCGAGGTCGTATCCTGCCTTGGTGCCGTCTGCATCCATGCTCGTGACGAGAAGTTCTCCCGCACCGCGTTTGGTGACTTCCTGCGCCCATTTGACGGCATCTAGTCCGGTGTTTTCGCGCCCGCCTTTGACGTAGACATCCCAACCTGGATTAGTGGGATCGGGGCGACGTTTGGCATCGATCGCGACTACAATACATTGGTCGCCAAATAGGTCGCTAGCATCGTTGATTAAGTCGGGGTTTCTTACTGCGGCTGAGTTCAGGCTGACTTTATCTGCACCTGCGCGGAGTAAGTCTTTGATATTGGCTGGGGATTGGATACCGCCACCGACGGTGAGGGGGATGAAGATCCGATCGGCGGTACGATAAACCACATCGATCATCGTGTCGCGATCTTCGTGGCTGGCGGTGATATCGAGAAATACTAGCTCGTCGGCTCCAGCATCGTTATAAACTTGGGCGAGTTCTACGGGATCTCCAGCATCTCGGAGTTCGACAAAGTTGACTCCTTTGACTACGCGTCCCGCTTTGACATCTAGACACGGTAATATTCTTTTGGCTAACATCTGAAATCTCGTTGCTGTAAATTAATCACCGCAGGAAGATTACCTGTGAGCGATCTAGGTATTCCATTTTAGATCGCGATCGACATCTTGCGGATCGCCTGTAATGTTTTTGGGCAAAAAGGGCAGACTTAGAATGTGTTGTCCTACATATCTCATGAAGCATCGATTGTTAAAGTCAGTAGTAGCTGGTAGTAGTTTATTCACGTTGCTTGTGTGGATAGGAATGGCGAATTTGGATCAAACAATCGGTCAAAAACCCGATCTTGCTTTTGCCCATAGCATTCAGGGTATCATTCGAGCTGAAATATTCGACGATCGCGTCGGAGCAATCGACAATTACGATCGAGCGATCGTCCTCACACCTGAGTGTGCTAATTATTACTATCTTCGAGCAAAGAGTCAGTTTATATTAGGTGATAAACAGGGGGCGATCGATGACTTCGATCGCGCGATTCAACTCCAACCCAATTATGTTAATGCTTATCTTAGTCGGGGTGTCGTTCGGGCAAGTTTAGGAGATCGTCAGAGAGCGATCGATGATAAAGATCGTGCAATTAGGCTGGGATTAAATTCCGATCGATAGTTTATAATACAAAAGAATATTATCCTATATGAGAAACCTTTTACTGCTCCCCGCGATCCTCGCTAGTTTGGTTGCTGCGGCGATCGCTCAAGCTCCTACAGCAGCTCTAGCTGGTGGTATCGGCAACAACTATATCGCCCCCTCAGTTACTTTCGGTCTCGGAACTGCGTTTGGTGTCGATAGTAAGTTCGGTATTGCCGACAATATCTCGCTCCGTCCTTATGTCTTTTTCCCATCGGCGGGTATCCAGTTTGGTAGCAGTGTGACCTATGACTGGGATTTGCGTCAAGCATCCCTCCCGATTACCCCCTTTATCGGTCTGGGTGCGCTTTTCCAAACAGGTCTTAACACCAGTACTGTTTATGCCCAAGTTGGTGCAGATTTTAATATCAGTGAGAATATTGCGTTGGTAGCTGAGGTTGCAATCCCCTTTAGTAGCGACAATTTTTTTGTGGGTGTGACCTTAGGTGCTGGTTTACGGTTCTAAGTTTCAGCCGACAAGTTAGAGCTTACTTCCACCTGTATCAAATTAGACATCTAGTGTATGGAGTGGATGGTGGACAGTGGATGGTGAATCATGATGTCTGAGACGATCGAATAGTACGATCGATACCAGCCAGCAAGAACCCGCCCCTTAAACCTTAAAAGAGACGGGAACCGATCGCTAACTCACGAGAAGGCAAAATCGATAAATCTAGCACTGTTGGGTGATATCGGATCGATTGAATTGACGATTTTTAGTCATTTATTTACCGACATTCTCGATCGCTTGTTGTTCTTGTTTATAGGCTTTTTCTTCTGCTTGCTCTTCTTTATTCTCAGCAGCGATTAGTGCTTTAGGATCTTTATTGAGCTTGGCAATTTCATCGTAGGCTTCCGATCGAGTTGCTGCGGGATTTGTCAATTCAAATGGTTGAATGACATCTGGAGCAGCCTGTTGGACTGGAGTTGCTGCATAACTGGACTGGGGTAGGATAAAACTTGCGGCAAAGATTACAGTCGCTAATCCCAATGCCCACAAGCTCTTAGTAAATAGATGCTCGATCGAATTCAATATTTTTTTCATGTTAGATCTCCTATGCAGATTAGCTGCACAAACTATGATTAAAAGTTTAAGTTACTACCACCGTTCCTCAAACCTTTAACGTTAGATTATCATTTAGTTCGCGACAAACGTTCTATCAAAAGGTGGATGGACTTCTGACTGGAGTTAGGGGATGGAGAGGATTGTTGAGTTTTTAAAAATCACATAATGCGCTCAAATTTGGGACGCTCCGATCGCCAAATCGCCCCCGATTGTAGAGATCGGGAGCGATTTAATTAGAGTTATTGACGATCGTTACAGTCTCAGAGGCTTACAGAAAACCCAGTCCATTGACCGCGATCGTGCCAGCAGCGGCGGACGCAATCAAGGAGGTTAGAGCGGTACTAAATAGCCACCAAGCGGCACCTGCGGCGATCTGTTGGGTTTCGATCGCTTGTTTTTGGGCTTGCTTTTTGACAGCTTTATAGCGTTTTTTGACTTCTTGCTGGACGCGCTGTGCTTGACTAAGGACACCATCGCGGGTTTCTTCGATCTTGTCGATAATCCGGTTGGCATCGGCTTCGGAGATATCCTCACGCGAGCTGAGGACGGCGACAAGGGTTTCGCGATCGAATTGTCCGAGTCGTTCGCCGAGTGCTTCAAATCCCGCTTGGGGGTCGTCAAACACTTTACTAAAGTCGGCTTGCAGACCTTCGTAGTTGAGTTCGGGACGATCGAGGGCGTTGAGGTAGTCGCGGACTTGACCAAAGAGGCTATCTACTGCCGATTGGAAGGTTTCCTGGACTTTTTTGATTTGGTCGCCGATCGATTTATAGGTCGATTCTACTTGGTCGGCGATCCGGTTTGCTTCTTCTTCGCTGATGTCTTCACGTTGCGAGAGGAGCGAGACGAGGGTTTCGCGATCGAATTGTCCGAGCCGCTCTCCCAGATTTTCAAGTCCAGCTCCAGGCTGTTTGAGCAATAGCTGCAAGTCGCGCTTGATACCGTCGGGATTTAGCTCTTCTTTCTGGGTATTTTTCAGATAGCTTTCGAGACTAGACCCAAATTCGGCTGCTTGTTTTTGAGCGCGATTGGCGAGGCGGCGAGGTGCTTTGACGATCGAGCCGATGGCTGATTGGACGCGATCTACTCCTTGATTTACCTGTTCTTCGGTGAGATTACCTTGCTGGGTGAGCAGTTTGACTAGTGTTTCTCGATCGACTTGGGATAATCGATCGCGTAAGGCACCTGCACCTGCTTTGGGGTCATCTAGGAGCGTTTTGAGGTCGCGCTGGATGCCTTCTGGATCGAGTTCTTCGAGGTTAGTTTTCCGCAGGTATTCTGTCAGCGCAGCCGTAGTTTTCTCGTATTGAGCTTTGGCTTGCTCGGTGACTTGTTTGGGTGCTTCCAGAATTTTAGTGCGGGCTGATTCCACTTGGTCGAGTACTTGGTTGACTTGAGCCTCATCCAAGTCTTGACGTTGGCTCAATAGCTGAACGATCGTATCGCGATCGAATTGTCCGAGTCGGTCTTTGAGGGCACTTATCCCAGCTTGGGGATCTTCAAATAAGGCTTTGAGATCGCGCTGGATGCCTTCTGGGTTCAGCTCATCTTTATTTGTGTCGCGAAGGTAGGTTTCGACCTTAGTTCGCAGATCTTGAGCTTGTTTTTGGAGGTCTGGCGACGGGGATTCTGACTCAGCCGTGTTGGTATCCAATAGCTCAGTCCGAGCTTCTTCGAGATAGTTGGAGAGGTTTTCAATACTGTTTTGTTGGAGATCGTCCCGCAGCGATAGTTTTTCGACGAAGTAATTGCGATCGATCTGCTCCAATTCTTTCCGCACGGTGGCTGGATCTGCCTGTGGGTCGCAAACAACATCCTTGAATTGTTGTTTGACTGCTGTTTGACTGAGTTCCCAAGGTGGTGCAAACAAGATGTAGTTTTCTAGATCTGCCCGAATGACACTAAATGGTTTGGTGGTGGTGTCGGCTGATGGTTGTTCATGCTGCTCGGATTGACCGCCTAATACAGATGCTTTGAGCTTATTAATCTGACCGGAAACTTTCTCGACATCTAGGTCGGAAATATTGGCATTTTGCAGTACCCGACCGAGGAGCGAACTCAGACCGAGTTGCAAAGCTTGGTTGACAAAGCTACCACTGTTACCATCGCTGGTGCTAGATCCTTTGACGATCTGCTGAAGTTTGCCAGCTAATTCGTCAGTGTTGAGATCTTCTGGTGTTGCCGATTTGAGTAGCTCCGTAAGCTGACTGGCGACATCGCTGTTACCGCCTTTGCTGGAGAGCTGTTTCCAGGTGCTTTCGAGTCGATCGGCTATTTGGTTGATATCTTTTTTGGAGAAGTCAGTGCGATTGCTAATTAAGTCTACAAAGCTCTGGCGATCGATATTTTTGAGCAAGTCATTATTGGCAAGATCTTTGAGATCGGAATCTTTTAGCAGTTTCTCGAACTGAGAGCCAATTTTGTCTAGATCCACACCAGGTAATTGTAAGTTACCTAAAGAGCTTTGCAATGTCTTTTGAATGCTGCTGGGATCGAATCCTGATGTCAGCTCGCGGCGGACAGCAGCAGTAACTTCTTCGGCTGTCGATATGACTTGGTTTTTGGCGACATTTGCCCCTATTGCTGTCGTGGCGGTGCCCATAATCCCCTGAAGACCGGATGTAGCCGTACTAACGATCGACCCAATCAGAGAGCCAACAGCACTCGATCCGAGCCAGACAACGATCGTAAAATAGAAAGACCAGATGACTACACCGACAATCGCACCCTCAAAAGCATTATTTACTAGACTCAGTTTGACCGCCAAATAACAAGCAGCAAATAAAGCGATCGTGACTGTGATTAGTGTGGCGATGCCGACTTTTGTTTCGATCCCGCGCATCGTGGACATCAAGCCTTCATCATCGCCATCGTCGTCTGAGTCATTATCTAGATCGGGCGTACCTGGAGATGAGAGGATAGCCACCCCCAGATTGGTTAATAGGAGCTGAAAAGCAAATGCCATCGCGATCCCTGCTAGCAGTGATACAAAAATTTCGGGGCTAGAAGGATTATCTACGATGAATGCTCCTGGATCGATGCGGATCTGCGCCAGTCTCAACAACTGATTACTTAAAAATGATGAATATTCTAAACTTGACAACATTGTCTTTCCTCAATAAATAATAGTATTTTTTTAAGCCCCTATTGCTATTAGCCAATCTCAGTCAGATCTCGACTAGCTAATTTCCACAGCTTAAAATTCCTTCTTTTGTGCCAGCAGCTTGCTGTCTCACAATCAAACGCGGTTGTAGTCCTGGATAACATCGCATTAGGACTTTATCTGTACTCCGAGTCACGTATAAAATATTGATGTTTCGCCCATTGAGCTTGGAAACTACCAGTTGTGGCGGCGTTGGAGCAGTGGCGATCGCTGGCAGCATTACCATCCCGATCGCCATCACAGTCACTCCTAGCAATAATTGCGAACTACGTTTACCTATTGCTAACATCGTGTTTATACCTCAATCTTTTAGACAACTGTTGATATTTTCACGATCGAGGAGCGGATTTAAATTATTTCAGTGGTGCTAGTTCCCGCTGGGGATTGCTCGATCTTTCTCTCAACAATTATGTCACCTGGGCTAGTTGCCAAAGGAGATTGAGCGATTTTTTTCTCAGCAGTCGCTTCAGTATTTAATACCGATTGAACTATTTTCTTTTCATCAAAATAGTTATTCAGGAAAGTACTGGCAAATGACAAGATTACTGGCCCTAAAATGAAAGCAACTATGCCATGTATTGCAAAGCCTGGGACAAGTAGAGCAGCTAACCATAAGCATACGCCATTGACCACTAGTGAGAATAAACCTAGGCTCAAGAAGTTAATCGGTAGCGACAGAATTGACAGCACTGGTCGAATTGTCGAATTGATCCCACCAACGACAACGGCTGCAATTAATGCTGCTGGAAAATTGGCAATGTCTACCCCAGGCACCACTGTATCGATGACTAGTAAACCCAATGCTGTTGCTAACGTCGTGACGAGATATGCGATAGTATTGTTATTCATGTTCTTAATGACTCAAAAAGAGTGAACTTTAATTGAGAAAGATCGGTTTTATTTAAACTTAGTTGTTGATTTCGTTCTGTTTAGAGATCGCCCAGACAGCGTGGATGCTACCAGGAATCCAACCGAGTAAAGTTAGTCCAATATTGATAAATAGTGTTGGCCCAATCCCATAGGTCAAGAAGACTCCGACGGGTGGAATTAAGATGCCGAGGATTAAGTTCATGATTTTTCAATCCATTTTGGATACGAGTGTTGCTGGCGGCGAAGCTGGTATTACCTCCCCAAGCCCCCTTATCAAGGGGGTGGCTCTTATTTGCTCCCTCCCCTTGATAAGGGAAGGGCTGGGGTGGGGTAAAGATCTCCGCAATAATCTAGGATTCAGAATTTAGGAGCTTTGGCGAGTTTTGATGCTGTGCCACAACTCTTTTATTTGCTGCTTGATAACTGCTTCCTTGCGGGCTGCTGCCGAACCAGCGTCACCCACTTGGCGATCGGTTTCTGCCTGCTTTTGCTCTAAGGGAATAGTCCCACTGCTTTGAGCTTCAGCTCTGGTTTTTTCGTACCAGACTTTAGTATCATCAAGTTGTTGCTTGACCTTGTAATATCGATCGCCATAGCGTAATGCTAATCTGCGATCCAACTCAGTCAACTGTGTTTTCAACCGTGCTGACTGCGCCTGGATGACGGGAAATCTACTTAGAATACTCATGTGTTGTTTTCCGTGGTGATGCAATAGTTGAAAAGTTTTCCAGACGACTTTTGGTGTAGCTTAATCGCGATCGCTTGCCATATTTCTGAGTGGCTGACGGGCACCTAGAGCAGATCCAATCAAAGCCGCAACCAATCCCAAGAGCGAACCAAATACAAAAGACCAACTCGCTTTGGCGGTATTACCAGCGATGTCGCGGGCTTGTTGAGCGGTGATTGTCGGGACATTGGGAGCAGTTTGTCCACCATTGGTACCTGGCAAAATGCTAGGATTTTGCTGAACTTGGTTGACGACACTGCCAGCATTGGAAGCAGCTACACCAAACGCGCCGGAGACACCGCTAGAGATCAACCAAGCACTCAGTGCCAGAGTCGATGCCCATAAGACCGCACCATTCAAAAGAGCAGTGTTGCGGTTCATTCTGCCTGCGGTACGTGCTGCTGTCCAGCCACCTGCAAATAGTGAAATCAACAAACTAATAATCGACCAGATCCCTACACCCACGCCGACATCTCCAGCGATCGTCCGAGGTGCGCCAGAGCCGCCAACGTTGCTAGCTCCAATTGCCAAACCAAGTGCGCTCAACACGAGCTGTGTACTTAGGGCAACAGCTAGTCCGGCGATAATGGGACCCCACCGCACCTGATCGTGATAGTTGGTTGCAGCAACAGGAATTGCGCGTTGTTCGCTGATATAGTCATTAGGTCTATCTGTGTATGCCATGATAATTCTCCTAATATTGTGGTGTAAACGTCATTGGTAAATGTATCTATCTAGTGCCCCCTTGGCAGTAGCTCACCTATTCCCACTTCAAACAGCACAAAATATTTAGCTAATGTGCTGTCATCAGCAAAAAACTGGAACCTTAGTTTTTTGTCAATTTGTTGAGTGCTCTTTCAGCTTGCTTGATTACTGGTGGCGTAGTATCCTTAGAGCGGTACATTTTATCTCTATCGGCAGCATTACCTTGGATCTCGTTGAGAGCACCTTTCGATCTATTAGCGATCTCTTCAGGGGTAGTTGCTGGATTCTCTAGTGCTTCTTTAGATTTCTTGTCGATCTGATCTAGCTGCTCTACCCCTTTGGTGGTTGGACTCTGGGCTGCTAATGCTGACAAACCGCTGGTAAAAACTAGCACAGCAGCAAGTAAAGCAGACATTAACATCTGCATAGGACGCAGATTAGACAGCATTGCCGAAACGTATTTCATATTAGACTCCTCTCAATCGGTAAATAACGAAATTTGAAATTGATTGTCAAAACAGCGATCTTCTAGACATTGCTACGGGAGAGCAATCCGTAAAGATAAATCGCAATAATGGCACCCAGAACCGCGACAAATACCCCAGGAATACTCAAACCGGGAGCTGTCAATACTAAAGATCCCGTCTGTATAAAGGTGTGTAAACTACCGCCAATAAACGCCCCTACAACACCTAAAACTAATGTGGAAATCCAACCACCGCCCTGAGATCCAGGGACGATCGCTTTGGCGATTGCACCAGCTAATAAACCTAAAACTACCCAAGCAATTAAATTCACGATCGGACTCCTTTAAATTACGACTGTATAAATAATTTATCAGTCAGGTCTATTAATTCCTTTCTCTCAAGAGGATGAAGTGAGCGATCGCCATTAGCGTCAATGGAGAGAGATTTAATTCTCTACGATCGCTCCTTAATCTTCGATCCCAAGAGTATCGGCTACTCCAGTCAGTCGGGCAGATGTTTTACCAATAATATGTAAAAATGAGTTACTTATTGATAGCCTCATAGACCAATGACTTATCAATCGGCTATGAGTTTCTATCCAAGCTAGTTCTATGGGGATACGACAGCTTTTACCATCACATTTTTGACACCCTTGATTTCCATTGCTAGTGGTTTAATCTTAGCCAGTTGCGCCTGATTGGCTACCGTCCCCGATACGGTGACAACATCATCCTTGGCATCGACGGTGAGCTTACTCTTAGGTATATTTGCCTCTAACTTACCTCGCACTTGACTAGACAAGTCCCCAGCATCGCGTTTTTGGGGATCGCCACCGACATTATTCCGCTGTTCCCTGGCCCGAATGTCTGATTCGATCTGTTTTTTGCGGATATCGCTTTGAGCATCACCTTTGGTAGCGTCAGCATTTTGTGATGTTGAAGTCTGCCCATTGCTTTCTGTCGAGCTGGGGGCATCCGATGCTGTCTTAGACGCATTACTGCAAGCTGATATGCTGCTAGCTAGCAATATACTCAGCAATAGAGGCTGGGTAAAGCCGATTTTATTAGTCTTAGTCATGTTGCGCTCCTCACTTGTAATTATTGGCGGATTGACAGTTTAATAGACGTAATTGCAGTTAGGGGCTAACTGTTACTTTGTGGATGTGCGACTACCTTTGTTCCCCACTCAGGTGAATGGGGATTTTGATTTTGAATTTTGGATTAAAGTTAAAATCCAAAATCTTCAATCCAAAATCAAAGTAACAAAGGCAAGAAGACCAGAAGGGCACACCAATCAGAGCCAAACAGAACTAAAATAAAATCATTTTTAGTTCTGCAACAGGTTTATTTTTCTAGTAGGTAGTTGACAACTGGGGTCGTATTTGGTGGCGCAGTTGGTGCAGAAGTTGACACCGCTTCGACAGTTGAATCGTAAGCATACCAACCATGAATGTGATGTTTATTGAAAATTGATTCAGCCATAGCGATCTCTGTCGGAGATCCTTCAACCATGACTAGATATTCGCCGCTATCTACTCTGTCTCCATACTCCTTAGCACGATCTTCAGGCACATTTAATCCCACTAGTCCACCTGCGAGACTACCAGCAGCCGCACCAATCGCACCACCTGAAACAGCCGTAGCGATCGCCGTTGCCGCAGCACCTGCGAGCATGACTGGGCCGACACCAGGGATTGCCAGCGCACCCAAGCCTACTAATAAACCCGTTAAACCACCGACGGTACCACCAGCTAAAGCTCCTTTTTTAGCGTCTTCGGCAGCTTCATTCTCATTGTGGGGATGGGTAGCATTGGCAGTCTGAGCATTACCGATATCGGCTAATTGTGTGGTTGTCTTTGCTCCAGCCAGATCGGGATGGCGATCTAGATCTGGTCCGGCGACGGAAACTCGCTCCATCACAAATCCACTGCTTTTCAATTCCCGCAGGGCGATCTCAGTGGTTTGATAATTTGAAAATGTACCTACAGCGCGTTGTTGCAACATGACTACTCACTCCTAAAAATTCATTAATAAACTAGCGATGATTTACCATCTGGGATAATCGCCAAAGACAGTGGCTGAGAAAATAGCGAGGCTATTTACTACTTTCTTCTTCATCTGGAACATCACCAGGTATTTCATAGTACATCTCTGGTTCGATCCCAAAGTTATCTACGAGACCTTCTTTATCAACTGTAAATCCACCAGTTGTATCGAGACTTTCAGAGCCTGGGGGATTTTTGGGCAATCGCTTAAAATTGTCACCCTCCCGCTCTTTTCGAGCTGCTGTTTCAGCCGGAATTATATTCGGATCGTAGCTATCAGGAGTAGGAGAGTCATATAGTTCTGTCCCCTCTTGTCTTTCTGGAGCTACTATTTCTACTAATTCATCTTCGGACTGATTTGGTTGAGATGCTTTAATGTTCATGAAATCTGTAGCTCGTAATTTGGAAACTCAAAAAATCGATAGTGACAACTTTTGAAGTAACACCAGCATATCGGGATTGGCTGATAACTTCATCTACTAAAGGATTCATTTGTTACTATGTCGATCGAGATAACTAATTCCGGCATCGTTGGCTAGACTTTCCCCCAATTGATAGAGAGATAATTAGCACTGCCCGATGATGTGCCCAGACTTTAGCGATAATATGTATTGGTACTCAAGATTTCTTCTTGACCGAAATACAAAGCGATCTTGCTCACCCCCAAAATCAGCCAAGCATGATTGCACAAGTCTTCTAACTCATCGAGCAAATCATCGACGATCTCGGAATGGGGACAATGTACAGCCAGAGTATGCTCGGCATCAATGTGAATCAGACAACTTGGCAAACTTGAAGCAAAAAGGTGAATCAGACGCTCGATGCGGAGGTGCATCAACTTGTTTAGATCGTCAACGTTGAGTTCAGTAAGTACCATCAGCAAATTCCTGTTTGTAGTTGGGTGCTTGGGTGCCAAGTCTGCCCTAAAAGCAAAAAACAGCCTGTATGTGCATGACATACTGACTGTTCTCACTGACAAAATATTACCAGTTGGAGTGAGATCCTACTTTCTATCAAGTGGATGAGTTATCAGATGGCGATCGAAGTCAATGGAGAGAGAGGATTTGACTAAGTAAGATGATACTTTCAGCTCACACAGCCAATTGACTCAAGAATTGAAGCGATTTGACAATATAACTAGCACATACGGATGGAGAGCTTTGATAAAATGAACTCCAAGCAAAGGATTTATATCGCTCGTAATTAGTTGACTCGAACGCTGTGTGCTCAAATCGATCGATCGTAACTTTTGGGAGTTCGCCATCCAGCCAAGCCAATCGCACTGCATGACCGATCAGGACATCCAGAACTATGTATTCTGCGATGTTTAGCTCTGGGTTGCGTTCTGACAAAGCCGCCAGTGCCATCAAAGCTTCAATATTTAATTGCCGATATTCTGGAGCGACAATTTTGTTGAGTAAATGCTCGATTCGGAGCGCAAAGTTTTTCTCACCAGGGGTCATTTCCGACAAAATGACTTCACTATCTAGACGATTGCGTTTTTCTAATTTATCACCGATCGTTATTCCTTTACAATGTTCGAGCAATCGCCACACGTTGGGATAAAAGTCTCGATCGACTCGTGTAATTGCCCCATCTTTACGTCGTTGATATCGCCAATCGATCGCCACAGAGGGCAAGTTAGATGGCTCAACTTTTTCGATGGTATTGACAATCCATTCAATCTGATGCTGAGATTGATTCAAGTGCAAAGATTCTTGTTGAAAGACGGTATTGCCTAAACCTTGATAATCAGTGAGTACTTGGTGGAGTCTAGTTTGGATTTCAAATGGGCTAAGTCCCATCAGTTTTTCGTAGGCTTCATCTTGAGTAATTTCCAACTCCATTACTATCTCACTAGTTAGCAATACAATCAGATAGCCTACCCTTAATGTCAGTAAACCTTTAACTAGGATTGGCTGAGATTTAATTAGCAACGCCAGATAGATAATAATTTCTTGTGTCAACACTCGATCGCGAATATCTTCACGACAGAATTTATAGATCTTTTCAATGATTTCTGTATGCGACATCGGTCGATCGATCAAAGCCGCTTCACTATAAGCCATCCCCACAGTAAGCTGTTTACCACTAATTAAAATATCCGTCACAGCATCGGACAAACTAATCTCCACCTTGTCTAATAAACCCGCAGCATAACGGACGATCGCCCAGTGAGGACGCTCGCTAAAATTACCTGCTTTAAGATAAACTTCATCTAGCAAATCAGATACAGTTACTTTAAGTCCCGAGCCAAATTCAGTATTAAAATCCAATCCTTTCAATCTGGTTAAACTATGCAGTAATTCAATCTGTTGATACAAATTGTCCGATACTTTTAATTGTCGCAATAATAAACTAATGCTAGTTTCTGCTTCTAATAAAAATTCCTGCGTATTAGTTAATGGGTGATTGCGATCGGTATCAGCTAAATAATAATGCTGTGCCACCATTGGATCGATCGTTGTTATCCCAAATTTAAACTCATGTAAATTATCAATATTTTCAGTTCCAGCAGTGAGCTTTAATTGATTGAGATATCCCAACCGAATTGGCACTTCATTACATTTACCTTGCTTAAATTCGGCAATTAATTCTAATAATGGTGAAGCATATTGTTGACCTTGAAACTCATCTTGCCCCTCTTGCAATAATGATTTAGTCAACAACAGTGTCATTGTCGGTCTACCCAACTGCGTCCACTGTTCGCTAATATAGGCAATCTCCGCCTTAATTTGGGAGATCAGAAAATGGTAATCAAACGTTAGATAAAACTGCTGGCTATCTAAAAATGCTGGTAAAAATACAATTGTCTCACCACAAATAGTAAATATTCTGGAAGTAGTTAAACTTCGCAATCGTCGAATCGGACGACCTGTTAAACCCAGCTTATCATTTCGACCAATTTGGGCATATGCGGCGGCGAGTTCGGTAGATTGACGAACTTGAATTGGCTCGATTTGAGCGGGGATTTGGGTAGCAATTCCATACTCAGCCAATTGTGCCTGTAAATCCCGATCTTCAGCAATTAAAGCGATCTGAACAGTCCTTCTTCTTTTATTACCAATTTGTAAATGTCTGCCCAAAGGATCTAGATCTCCAGGTGCGAGAAACTTATCAAATAATAACTCTCCCAAGAAATACAAACTCTGCGCCCATACTAACGGCAGATTCTCATTTGGTAGCCGTGTCTGTGAATGAGGAGCGGCTCTCTCTGCGGCAATCTTATGCTTGGACACATAATATAATTCTGGTAATAACTGTGTGCCATTGAGATCGATCGATACTTCCGATAGCAAGCTGCGATACTTCTCTATTCCGGCGGTATCCCCACTAAATAAAGCATCTAAATACAAATAAGTGAAAAATAACGGCCATTCACACTCAATCCCCTCAAACTTGAGTAGTTCCTCTGGCTCATAGTGGAGGCGGGTACTATCTTCCAATACTGTCTGATGTCCATCGCGCAAAAATCGCTTACAGCCATATTTACCCTCTAGTTTCTCCACAATCTTTGTCCGCGTTCGATCGACTAATTGTGGATCTGTGACTGCGAAAGCTGGAAATCCAATGATACTCAATAAAGCCGCGTCTGTCTCCTTGGAACTCGACTCCCTCGGCAATAGGGAAGCCAAAGTCAATCGCGCTCTGGCAATCTCGTCAGGTAGCACATGAATCACTGATGCTTGAGAACCCCTGGCTCCAAACAAGTCTAAACCATTAATCGCCTCTAGTGCGGCTTTAGCCATCCCGATCGAGCTGGCATTTAATTCCACACTCCCATGATTGATCTTATCCCCACGCTCCCATAGCCCAAAATCAGGTGTTCGATAAGTACGCCCGATGTAATAAACCAAATTTTGGACAAAATTTACCTCATCCAAAGTGTAAATCGCTGGCAAACCAGAAGCTGTCATCTGCGCCAAAATCAGAATGAATAGAGAAGTCGCATCCAATTGTAGATGTCCCCACTCGTCATCTCCAACGACAACATCCCCTGAGTGAGTACTATATTTAGCATGAAGCGCATCCAAAGGCGATTGAGTCTGTTTGAACCGCTCCACCTTATCGGCTTGACGCAGCATACAAAACAATAGCCCCCGCATCAGTTTGACAACGCTCTGCTCCAGCTCAAACAATCGCCCTGGCGGTGCATCCACCTTCCGATATGCCAGAGCCAATCCCCACACGGCTAAAATAGTATAGACATTATCCCGCACCCAGGCATCGGTATAGTCGCCGTGAGCCGTAATTGCGGTACTCGCGGGAAATAAACCCGTAATCGGATTTTGGCGGCTGAGGATAATTGATTGAATTTGCTGGTAGTATCGATCGAGTTGCTCAGAACGTGTCATAGTATGAGTTGTGAATGATAAATTGTCAATTATCCGTTCGCTGTTTCCTAGCCCCACCATAATTTGGCATGGCTAACCCTGGGCGATCGCGTAGTGGCTACACAGTCAAAACTAGAATCTAGTCACTAGAGTTTACGAATATTCCAAAAGACTTGCCATTTTTAGATTTATTCGTTACATTAGTTTATATAAGAGTTCACTAATCTTTACAGTCATCATGGTCAAAACTACAACAGTTAAGAAAGACGAGCCACAATTCGGTTTTACTCCTTCCGCAGAACTCTTGAACGGTCGCCTAGCCATGATCGGCTTTGTTGCAGCTCTCATCACTGAATTTGTGACTGGACAAGGCACATTACACTTCCTTGGATTGATGTAACTAGAGTTGGCGAGTATCTCCAAAGGCTTGCCACCACTACATTTATTCATTACATTAGTCGATATAGTCGATCGCAAATCTTTACATATACAGGAGTCGGAACTATGCAAGCTAAAAAAGAAGAAGCGCAATTCGGTTTTACTCTTCCCGCAGAACTCTTGAACGGACGCATGGCGATGATTGGCTTTGTCGCAGCTCTGATTACCGAATTTGTTACTGGACAAGGTACATTACATTTTCTCGGATTAATGTAATTTTCACTACAACCTCAATCAATCTAAATTTAGCTGGGTAATGCCCAGCTTTTTTGTATCATTAGGTACCAAAATTTATACCGTTTGTTTAAATGTGCCATCTCATGGCGGCGAATTTTGTGACATGGAGAATCTAGATCCTCGCCTGGGTATCCTAAACCAGTAGCAATGGAGAGATTTTATGGCATACTGGCTGACAATCGAACTCGAACAGGGCAACATCGCGCCACTTCCCAGCACAATGGGTACTCAGGCGGAAGGATTAGTATATGGCACAACAGTACCCCAGTTGTTAAAGCAACTCGATCGAATCACTCAAAAATTAGGTGTAGAAAGGATTGAAAACTTTATCTACAAAGAAACCAAAGGTTATCGCCGACTACTCAAAGAAGCAGAAGCAGAAGGAAATGCTGTCTTAGCATCCGCCATGCGGGCTGAAATCGCCACTCTAGCAGCGCAACCCCGCTGGCACGAACCAAACATCGCTCGTCAGACGATTCACAGCTTGAAGGAGTTTTTAGCCACCAATCCGCACATTTTGCCAGGTAAAGATCCTCAGTCTACGGCCAAGTGGACGCTCTGGGACTTGGAAGCATACGATCGCATTCTCGCAGATCTCGAAATCAAAGGCTTGAAGTTTGCTTTTGTCGAACGGAACGACCAGAATTAGGGCAGAGTATCGCCACCGCCAAGGCTGTACAGGCTCACTCACCCACATACTTGAAGAGAATTACTACCAACCAAGTGATGTGCTGCACAGAGTAAGTCTGCTTTAATCAATGTTGGTTCGAGCTGAGTCAGTTGTGAATTGCTCCTAATTCCACAAGTTAGAGCGATGGTAGAAATTCCCATCGCTCTTCCAGCCAAAACATCAGCCTCTGTATCGCCAATCATCCAACTTTGATGTGAATTTAGCGGCGTGACTTGGTGTTCGTGCATTGCTTGTTCGAGCAATTTAGTTTTGATTTCTGCCTGGTTTTGGTATGCAGCTTGACTGTTGGCGGTACCATAGATAGCAGTAAATAGTCGCCTAAGTCCATGTTGTTCGAGAATACCGATGGCTTCATCTCGATCGCGCAAAGTGACTAAAATTAGCCTACTCCCTTGAGCCTTCAATAAACCTAGTGCCCAAGTGACTCCTGGTTGAAGTTTATCCTGTTGGAGTAATTCCGCACAGTTGACAATTTCGACAACACGCTGTAAGAAAAAGTCGATTTCTGCTTCGTCCAATCCAGACTGACGCGCTATTTCTCGATCGGCAACGCGGTTCTGCTTCATCTGCCAAAATTGAGCTTTAGTCAAAATTGGCCGGAGCTGGATTTCGGCGGGTTGGGGTGTTAACAACTGGCGATAATATTTGGCTGTATCGGTCAATGCCAGATGATAGGTACTGTAATATCGATCGGATACGTCTACAACTGGCCCATCGAAGTCACAAAATACAGTTAGAGGGGTGGACAAGCTACGGGAGAAACCTGCCATAAGGCTTTTACTACCAAAAAGGTTAGCTACGCAATGTTTCTTAACAATAACAGTTTTTTGATAAGTTGTCATTGGTATTAACTCGATCGAATTATCAGTAAAACCTATACTAGTAAATAGGGGATGAGAGATAGGGGATAGTGAAATAGTGAAGAGGATGGTCGATCGTTAACATATTTAGCCGCACGAGTTCCCATCAAGATTCATTATTTCTAACTTATGAAATTTACAGAATTCGATCGCCAGATGATGCACCGATGTATCGATCTCGCCAAACAAGCTTGGGGGAAGACAGCCCCAAATCCTCTAGTCGGCGCAGTAATTGTCAAAGATGGTACAGTCATTGGTGAAGGTTTTCATCCTGGTGCGGGACAACCCCATGCGGAGGTATTCGCGCTGCGGGAAGCGGGTGACAGGGCACAGGGAGCAACAATTTATGTCAGTCTCGAACCATGCAATCACTACGGTAGAACGCCCCCATGTGCGGCGGCTCTAGTCCAGGCGGGGATCGCCAAAGTAGTCGTGGGCATGGTAGATCCCAATCCCCTCGTCTCAGGTGGTGGAATTGCTACTTTAGAGCAAGCGGGGATTGAGGTAGTCGTGGGGGTGGAGACAGCCGCCTGTGAAGAACTAAATGAAGGGTTTGTCCAGCGGATCGTCCATCATCGTTCCTTGGGTATTTTAAAATATGCCATGACTCTCGATGGCAAAATTGCGACTGACAGTGGACACAGTACCTGGGTAAGTAGCGAGACTTCTCGTAACTATGTTCATCATCTCCGTGCGGGGTGTGATGCGGTAGTGATTGGGGGGAATACCTTACGCAGCGATAATCCCCTGCTGACTAGTCACGCTCTAGATACGCCAAATCCGCTGCGGGTAGTCATGACGCGGAATTTAGATCTGCCGACAGATGCCATATTATGGAATACCAGTGTCGCTCCCACTTTGGTAGCTACCGAAATCGGTGGGAATCTAGAGATGTTAGCTCGATTGCGCGATCGGGGGGTGGAGGTGTTAGAGTTGGATACGCTCAGACCGACTCACGTCATGCAGCATCTCTACGATCGCGGTCATCTATCAGTATTGTGGGAATGTGGCGGTACGCTGGCTGCTAGTGCCATTGCCGATGGCGTAATTCAGAAAGTATTAGCCTTTATCGCTCCCAAAATCGTCGGTGGGAGTACGGCACCCTCGCCAGTGGGCGATCTGAATATTCGATCGATGTCTGAGGCTCTAGTATTAGAACGGGTAACTTGGCAACAAATCGGGATAGATCTGTTAGTACAAGGTTATATTAAGCAGTTGACAGTTGACAGTTGACAGTTGACAGTTGACAGCGAAAAGTGCTGATGGGCGGGGAACCCGCCCAATGTTCTTGGGGCGCGAAGCTCTAGGGGGGAAGCTTCCCAAGCGAGCTTTTGGGGGGAAGCTTCCCCCCAAAACGTCGCTTGTTTCCCAACTGGGCGGGGAACCCGACCAGACAAGTAAAGCACTTTTTCAAGACAGTGGCTTGCGTGGAGGTACGCTCCCGCTCTCGCTGTCAACTGTCAACTGTCAACTGTCAACTGTCAACTGTCAACTGTCAACTGTCAAGCCATCATTGAGGCGTATGGCTTCGCAAAAATCATCCGCCCAGCCGAGGTTTGCAGCGCGGATGTGACGATAATTCTGAGTCCGCCACCGACGTATTTACGACCTTCTTCGACGACTACCATCGTGCCATCATCGAGATAGCCGATGCCTTGGGCTGCTTCTTTGCCGTCTTTGATAATTTTGATTTCGAGACAGTCTCCAGGTAAATAAATCGGGCGAACGGCGTGAGCGAGATCGTTAACGTTTAAGACAGAGACTTCTTGGAGATTGGCTACCTTGCTCAAGTTGTAGTCATTGGTAAGGAGAGTGGCGTGAATTTCACTAGCAAAGTGAACTAATTTCGCATCGACAGTCGAGATCTCTTGATAATCAACTGGATGAATAATGATTCGATCTGGAAAACCATCTTTCATCCGGTTGAGAATATCTAAGCCTCTGCGTCCGCGAATCCGTTTCATATCATTTGCGGCATCTGCGAGAGTCTGCAACTCCTGAATCACAAACTGAGGGACTAAAATCTGTCCTTCGACAAACCCAGTATTTAATAACTCCTCAATCCGCCCATCGATGATACAACTAGTATCGATCACTTTGGGAGCGATCGCTTTGAGAGTTCCTTCAGCAACCAACATCGTTTCCACATTTTGGGGATTAATCAATCGTAAAAAAGCACTACCATGAGTATCTGCCAGAGTTACACCCAGATAGCAAAACATCACACTTCCCAAGATTGCCAGTAAGGGCTTGAGAAATGAAAACTCTGGGGCAATGGGTAACAAGAATACTGGTGCTAACATCAGATTGGCAATCAACAACCCCAGCACCAAGCCGACGGATCTAGTCAAGAGTACATCTACAGGCAACTCTCGCACCTGGACTTCCAATCGGCGGTAAGCAGTCTTGACGATAACTCCAAAGATGCCACCAAATAATGCCGCAAACCCTGCGGAGACAATCCGTAAACCTTGCTGATTGGTGACTTTTTCCAGCATCTCATTGGGTAATATATCCACGATATCGTAGCCAATCCCAGCGGCTCCGAGGATTAATAGCAGGATAATTGTAAAGTCGAGCATGGGTAAGCTTCCGATCGAGTATAGGTACATCTCTCTATTCTCATTATATGTGGTGCCGTTCGGTTATTTATCCCGATCGTGGATACTGATAACCGAGGGGGAGATGGGAGGGTTGGAGCATAATTGGGTTGGCTGTTAGATCCCAACCGATTTAGTTCCAATCTTCTTGCTCTTGATATTTTTTCGCTTTGACTTGATAAATCGGCTCAGTGCCATGTAGTTGGCGAGTTTTGACGAATAGTTGCTCTTCAGTCAGGTGCCATTCAATTAATAATCGATCGAGATTTGCTTGAATTTCCGCAGCTCCAGGAAAACCTTTGTAGCGAATCCTCAATCTAGCTAGTTCCGCTAGAGCCATCGGTTCCTGAGGATCGCTTTCCAATAATCGATCGACAATAGCTCGATCGATTTTCTCTTGTGGATGTCGTTGTGGTAATCTACTTGGCTCCGGCATACTGTAAAAAGATAGATATCTATTTTGAGCATATTCTACTCCCAAATATCTTGCCGATGCTGTTATTTCACTCGTTCGACCAATTATTTACCACCGCAATCGCGGCTCGTTGCTCCGAATTTTTCGCCCCAGTCCCGCTCCTGGCTGTCGTTGAAGCTGAAAATGCGCCCATCCTGTTGACGGGAATACTCCTAAGTCTGGTAGTAATCTATCTCGCTAGCAAAATTGGGGCAGAGATTTCCCAACGCTTGAATTTCCCTCCCGTTTTGGGCGAACTAGTTGGCGGCGTTATTGTTGGGATATCTGCGTTACACACGATCGTTTTTGCAGATAGCGGCTTATCCGCCGCAGATTCTGGTGTCATGTCCGTGCTGCAATGGATTTATCAACTTTCCCCAACTAGTGCGAGTAGTATATTTGAATCTCAAAGCGAAGTCATCTCAGTCCTCGCAGAATTAGGCGTAATTATCCTCTTATTTGAGATTGGCTTAGAATCAGATTTACGCCAACTAAAAGAAGTTGGCGCGCAAGCAGTAGTCGTCGCTTGTGTGGGAGTTGCTGTCCCCTTTGCCGCAGGTACGATTGGGCTGATGAGTATCTTTCATGTATCCGCTATTCCTGCTATTTTTGCCGGAGCTGCATTAACTGCGACTAGTATCGGGATTACTTCCAAAGTCCTCTCAGAACTGGGACAACTTAAATCTACAGAAGGGCAAATTATCGTTGGTGCTGCGGTAATTGATGATGTGCTGGGGATTATTGTTTTAGCTGTCGTTGCCAGTTTAGCAAAGACAGGCGAAGTCGATGTCAATAATGTCATTTATCTAATTATCAGTGCAACAGTTTTCTTAGTTGGTTCGATTTTATTGGGTGATTTCTTCAATCAGGGATTTGTGCTGATTGTTGAGTCACTCAAAACTCGCGGTAATATCGCTGTTCCTGCATTTATTTTTGCTTTTTTCATGGCATTTTTAGGCAATGCAATTCATCTAGAAGCCATTTTAGGAGCTTTTGCCGCTGGCTTGGTATTAGACGAAAACGATGCTCGGAATGAACTAGATGGACTGATAAAACCAGTTGCCGATCTACTAGTGCCAATTTTCTTTGTGTCCGTGGGTGCGCGAGCAGATTTGAGCGTATTAAATCCAGCGATTCCCGAACATCGCAGTGGATTAGTAATCGCTCTTTTTCTGATTATAATTGCAATCGTTGGTAAACTAGTAACAGGCTGGGTAGTATTTGGTCAGCCAGGAATTAATCGCCTAGCAATCGGAGTCGGCATGATTCCGCGTGGTGAAGTTGGCTTGGTATTCGCAGGTATCGGTGCTGCTAGCGGCGCACTCGACAAACCATTAGAAGTAGGGATTATTGTGATGGTAATCATCACCACATTTTTAGCTCCACCATTTTTACGAATTGCCTTCAATCGATCGAGCGATCCACTCCCTGAGATAGAATAAGCATCTATTCATTTATGAATAAATTAATAACTTTTGCTGGTGGCTGTCACTGTGGACAAGTTCGATATCAAGTCCAAGTAGAAAAACTCGAAGCAGTGAAATGTAATTGTTCGATTTGCTGTAAAAAAGGCTTCATTCATCTGATTGTCCCAGCAGCGCGATTTACCCTCATCCAGGGACAAGATGCCTTGAGTACCTATACTTTCAATACAGGTATCGCCAAACATCATTTTTGTCGCCATTGTGGAATTCATGCCTTTTATCGACCGCGATCGCATCCAGACGGATATGATGTAAATCTCCGTTGTTTAGATGACAATCCGATCGAACTATTCCAGATTACCGCCTTCGATGGTGCCCACTGGGAACAACAAATCGACCAAATTCGCGATCGATATAGCTAACCCCAACCGCTTACCACTCTCCTCAGTGCCCCTCCGTGTTAAAAACACCCACCCCAAATCTGCATCCCCTAAGTGTAGCCCCAATGATGGATCGCACCGATCGACATTGCCGCTACTTCCTGCGCCAAATTAGCCGCCGCACCCTGCTGTACACGGAAATGGTGACGAGTATGGCAATCTTACATGGAGACAAACACAAACTCCTGGGATTCGACCGAGCCGAGCATCCACTAGCATTACAAATCGGTGGTGACAATCCCCAAGACTTAGCTAAATGCGCCCAAATTGCCGAAGAATTCGGCTATGACGAAGTAAACCTCAACGTCGGATGTCCGAGTAGCCGCGTTCAAAATGGTAACTTTGGAGCCTGTCTGATGCTCCAACCAGAACATGTCGCCGAATGTATCGCCGCGATGGTAAGTGCGACAAAATTGCCCGTGACGATCAAACACCGGATTGGGGTAGATGATGTCGATAGTTATGAAGATCTAGTCAAGTTCGTATCGATCGTTTCCCAAACAGGCTGTCAGCGGTTCTCCGTTCATGCCCGCAAAGCCTGGTTACAGGGCTTGAGTCCTAAGGAAAATCGCGAAGTCCCCCCCCTGCGGTATGAGGATGTACATCGGCTCAAACAGGATTTTCCGCACCTCTCGATCGAGATTAATGGTGGGTTTGTCAGTCTCGAACAAGCTCAAGCCCAGCTCCAAGTTGTCGATGCTGTGATGATTGGAAGAGCTGCTTATGACAACCCTTATTTGCTAGCATTCGCAGATAGTCAAATCTATGGCGAAGATACTCCACCCCCCAGCCGCCATCAAATTGTCACCGCCATGCTCCCATACATCGATACCTGGATGTGTAAAGGCTGCAAGCTCAACAGCATCACCCGTCACATGTTGCAGCTATTTCACGGGCAGCCAGGCAGCCGGATCTGGAAGCGCGTCATCACCGAGCAATCCGTCTTGCCAGGAGCGGGCGCGTCCGTCGTCGAGCAAGCACTGGCAAAGATCCCACGCGAGGATAGCTTGCTAGTGTCGAATTAGATATCTAGAGTAGATGTGAATGGTGGATGGTGGATCTCGATCGAGTGATACCAACGATCGCTCGAATAATGCGCTCGAATCTCACAACCGATCGCATCGAATCATCCCAAATCGACAATCGATCGCGTTTTTTGGGACTCATCCTTTGAGCTTATTTGAACTGGGAGTCTGTTTTGGTTTCAGTTTACTGATATTCGTCTGGATTGAAGGGGAGAATTTATTTGTGCGCTGGTTTCTTTCTAGAGGTTGACAGTATCGATCGATAATCGTAAAACTAAGGTAAAATTATTTACGTTTTTATTTACCTTGAGCTATGATGGGAATATCGATAGGTAACAAGTCATGGAAGCAAGCGAAAATTCGGCAATTCAAACTTATACTTCAAACAGCTTTGAGGAGATTGTGAGACAGGGAGGGGATTTTGATTGGTATCTAAATGTGAATAGAGCCAAGAATTGCCAATATTTAGTTTGCTGTAGCTCTGTGGGTAGCAATCGAGGTTGCAATTTTTTGGTTGGTAAAATTAGTGGGGTTGAGTTTAGCAAACTCGATGACAAAGAGAAAAAACGTTACGTCGTCAGGATTTCAGAAGTAGCAGCTATTAATGTTTCCGATCGATGGGGCGGCTATCAGAATCCAGTCCACTACACAAATATAACAGACATGGGTATCGATCTTTCTGCGTTGAAGTGGCAGAAAGTAGCAACTCCAGAACAATCTCTACCCGCAGTGTTAGATCTAACCATTGCTCAAGCAAAAGCCGGATTAGCCCACCATTACGGGGTACCTGAGTCGAATATTGAAATTGAAATCATTATCAAAGGCTAGATTGATTCGGCAAACTATATTCGAATTATAGTTAAATTATTAACATTCGCACTAAGCTTAAGCTACGATGTGAACATTGGTAAAGAACTGAAATATAGAGGTCTAAAAATGAGTTACACAGATGCAACAGAATTTCTAGGAGACGATGACTTTAAAGCTTTCAGAGCTTGGTGTTATGAAGGTAGCTGTATTCAGCAACGAATGGGTCTATTCGACGAGCCACCAACATTCTGGGTTAAGTTGAAGCTACTGGTCGATCGGCTACTAACTTACAAACAGGCTAACTTAGCTTTAACCGATCCACAATACTTCAAATCACTTCTGATGGATTTATCACAATTGAAGTGGCTCAAGAATGTAAGACGACAAGATGGATGCTGGGCTTACACACACAATGACATGCAAATTCCAGAGGCTAGAGTTTTTTGCTTGAACTGGAAAAGCACAAACGACAGGGAAAATGCTCGACAACCGCAGAAGGGTGATTTAATAGCATTAGTTCAGCAGGCTAAAGTCACTCATATAGTTGAGGTACTAGATGATGAAGTTTATGATAACAATCAAAATGAGTGGGGTATATACCGTGTAGTCAAAGCTGTTTGGATGCCCACTGAAAACTTGGATTGGAATAATCTTAAAAATACCGAAGAAATTTTTAGTACTAACCATCTTCCTCCAAGTGGATCTGTCTATAATTTTGAAAATATGGCTTGGTTCAAAAAAAATTGGAGAGATTCTGAAGGGCTACAAGGTTTTCAGCAACATGCGAGCAAATTGTTTATTGAGTAACACTGAGATATTCTACGATGACAGAGATTGAGAGCCAAGCTCGTGAAATTTTAAACTTCTTGGTGCAACTACCCTTTCCCGACTGTATTCCAATTAGCCGAGATTTTGCAGGACTAACTTCTAAACCAGGTATCTATGCAATTCGTCATCGATCCGCAGGATTACTGTATGTTGGTAAGGCGCAGGATATCAAAGAACGTTTTCGAGGCGGACATAAAGCCATTACTTGGTCTTGGTTAGCAGATTATAACCATCGTGACGTGGCGATCGCTATTTGTGAAATCGACTATCGGCAGTGGCGAACGCTATCATCAGATTTAGAGGGAATTATTCTTGTTTGGAGTAAGCCCCCATTTAATATTCGGATACCAATGAGGGATGAACCATGACTTCCATTAGTGTTAAATCGTCTAATTCCGAACCAGAGAGCATCGAACATTTGCATCCAGTCGCCGCACGGATGATGTTAGCCGCATTTCCGACTCACGTTCGAGAGGCGTTTGAAAGACGAGCCAAGGAAATCGATTATCCAATCGAAGCAGTTTTAGAAATGGCAATCGCAGGCTTTCTCGATCGAGAGGCTCTGAGTTTTGTAGATTGCCAACCACGCTATTAAGTTTAGGCGTGAGGTCGGTTGGGCACTATCCACCAGATAGGTTTCAGGCATTATCGATAGTATAAATATTGATGCCGTCCTACTTACTAGATTTTATTCGTTCGCGGAGCGTCCGCTTTGCGGAATCTGCAATGCTTCAATCGTGACAGAACCACCTTCTATTGCATGAATCCGTAAATCATAGCCTCGCAACAATTGCATCCCAATGAGAGGCATAGTTTCTGACTCATTGATATCAATCGTGCCATATTGCCAGTTCCAGATTATAACCGCAATATAAACTTCAAAAATGCAAGAAGTTCCATCTCCCACTGTTGCGAGATCGCGCCCCTTCCAAATTAGATCTAGAGACTCGTTCGCGTAGCGTCGCCTATGGCCAATCGTACTGGAGGGGAGAGTCAGGAAGCCCGAAAACCCCGTCTCAATTAGCGATGTTAAGGTGGTAAGTATCGGATTTGCTTTGAGTGGTTGCCAGTCCGATGCACAAGCAGTCGAAATAGTTGATTATCACTAATTTGGAGAACGTCATCATGGTTCGTATTCCCACAAATCGTCCGCCGACTCATCCTGGCGAAATGCTACTTACCGAATTTTTGGAACCTTTGGGCTTAACCCAAAAACATTTGGCCCAAAGTATCCATGTCCCATACCAACGGATTAACGAAATTATCAATGGCAAACGTGGTGTGACCCCTAGTACCGCCCTGCGACTAGCCAAGTTTTTTGGTGTGTCTAATGACTTTTGGTTGAATTTGCAGTTGCGATGGGATCTATATCATGTCCAAAAACAAGAAGGAGAATCAATCGAGCAAATTCAAGTTTTTAGCAAAGCTTCCTAATTAAATATTACTAGCTAGTAGGATAATAATATCCTAACGTATTAGCGGATCTATGCCGATTCCAGTCATTATTGATGTTGTCAATATTCATGCCACCCTACTAACTAGGCACAAGCAAAGCAGTAGAGATAGTTGACGATCGCTGATTTGGAGAACGCCATCATGGTTCGTATTTAAAAATCTTCCGCCGACAACTGTTAGGGACGAATCGCGATCGTAATATCCGCAACATTAGTCCCCGTCGCCCCAATTAAATGCAGATCTGCCAATTGTTGAAAGAATGGATAACTATCATGTCGAGCGAGTGCCGATCGAGCATCCAATCCTAATGCCAAAGCTCGATCGATTGTCGTCTCATTTACCGTCACTCCAGCCGCATCTGTCGGCCCATCTGTACCATCCGTCGCTAGCGTAATTACCCAGGCAGGGATACGATGAATCGCTAATTCAATCGCGGCTGCTAATCCTAATTCTGTATTCCGCCCACCCTTACCCAGACAATTTTTAGGTAAACTGACCGTAGTTTCACCACCATATATTAAAACAGTTTTGGGCGGATAAGTAATAATCTCACCCGCAATTTCTGCGCCTCGCACCCGTGCTTCTCCATCCCATTCGGTAGTAATAATCTGCGAATTATAACCCATCTGACGCGCGATTTTTGATACAGCTTCACAGGCTTGACGATTGTTTCCAATCAGGATATTGTCTGCATCGGGATGATGAGTTAAACCTGACGCGATCGACACAATTGAGTCGCCAATTACATCTGATAGAATTAGTCCGATTACTTTACCAACTCCAACCCGCTCTACCAAACCACCACCTTTCAATCTATCGATCTTCGATCGCACTGCATTAATTCTATCGATCGATAATCCACTACCTAATAGTGCCCTACCGATCGCTTGAACTGCTACCAGGGAAATAGTTGATTCAGGATCGACAATGCTAAGATCGATGGATCGATCGGCTAGAGCCATCCAAATTAATTGTTGAGTTTCCTCACTAATTGCGGCGGTAGGTGGATTGGCTAATAGTTCAGTCACAGCACTCCAATTGCGAGGCGCGACGACTAAAGCAGACGCACCACCTGAGATACAAGCCAGCACCAAAGTTCGATCCGTACAATCGGCGAGTAATTCCCACACGAGATCGCCAGCATGTACACTACGATCGTCAGGAACTGGATGTGCTGACTCGATACATTCCCAATTAGCTGGAAGTTGAGGATCGCCTAAATGTGCGTATTTAGTAACAACTAATCCTTGATAAATTTGACTACCAAGGAGCGCGTGGATCGATCGAGCCATTGGTACAGAAGCTTTACCTACACAGATGCACCGAATATCTTCATAAGTTGAATTAATTACGCAACTTCCGATCGCCAGATTTTCACCATCTAGCCGCAAGTGATTTTGAATGGCGTTGAATGGATTAACGGCGGCTAATGCCGAACCTATCAGTTGGTTAATGAGATCGTTCATGACAACTTTTTAAATTTATATGATTAATTTTCAGCGATCGAGCTATAGATATGTACCTATTTTTTGGTTAAATCCTGCCGAGCGAATTTCATCATAATAGTAACTCTAATCAGCTCTGTGTGATGTGAACGATCTTTTTCTTTCTCAGAACATTGATAGGTAAATGTTCTGTAAGTGCTAGAATTATTTTTATACTCTAGATATTATGATTAATTCTACGTCCAGTAATGAAGACCCATCCATTCAGGAGAGCTTGCTTCAACTCTCTACTCAGCTAGGACACCCCCTCGATCGGGCATCTGTCGATCGACTGTACCAAAATGCGCGGGATCTACTCAGTCACATTTCTTCAGCACCCTTGACGCTGGCTCGTGTCGCCGGGACACTGTTGGTTTACGATATCCAAACAGCAACCGAGGAATTGCACTGGTTTAAGGCTCAGATCGAGCAATGTCTGGATGAAGAAGATGTGGAAGAATTAATTGAATCCATTCATCGCACTGATGCTTTGTGATTTGATTTTGACTCTATTTATTGCCAGTGTGTGGTAATAATTTCTCTCGCTTATTTTCTCAGTGACTGGACGATCGTCTGTGGAAGCGAGGTTTGGATGGAACTATTATGTCGATTGCGATCGTCGGCTTCAATCGAGAAAAATTAGATCTGGTTAATACTTGGATTAAGCTATCGATCGCACTGAAAAGTCTGGCAAGATGACGGAGGGATCTAGCATGGTGACTAACTCGATCTCGATCTCGATCTCAGCTCAAGGCAAAATTCTTGCCCATCCACGATCGAGAGGTTGAATTGTAAAGAAATGCAAATATAATTAAATTTGGTAGAGTATTGATTAGAACGTAGATCGTATAGGGGTAGTAGGAATAAATGCGTGTAGCCATTGCAGGAGCAGGTTTAGCCGGACTAGCTTGTGCTAAATATTTGTCAGATGCCGGACATACCCCCATCTTGTTTGAGAGTCGGGATGTGTTGGGCGGCTTAGTTGCGGCTTGGAAGGATGAGGATGGCGACTGGTACGAAACTGGACTCCATGCTTTCTTTGGGGCTTACCCCAACATGCTCCAGTTGATGAAGGAACTGGGAATTGAAGACCACTTGCAATGGAAAGAACACGCTCTGATCTTCAATCAGCCAGAGAAGCCAGGTAAGTACTCATATTTCAGCGTGCCAGACATCCCAGCACCTTTTAACGTGATTGTTTCGATCCTGAAAAATAATGACATGCTGACTTGGGAGCAAAAAATCAAGTTTGCCCTTGGCTTGTGGCCAGCAGTCTTGCGGGGACGCAAATATGTCGAAGATATGGACAAGTACAGCTTGTTAGAATGGCTGCGACGACAGGGAATTGACGATCGAGTTAATTCGGATATTTTTGTGGCGGCATCCAAAGCCCTAACTTTTATCAATCCTGAAGATGTATCGGCAACGATTCCATTGACTGCGATCAACAAGTTCCTCAAGGAACGCTATGGCTCCAAAATCGCCTTTCTAGATGGGTCGCCGACCGAACGATTGTGTCAGCCTATTGTGGAGCATTTTGAAGCCCGTGGTGGCGAGATTCGGATGGAGAAGCCACTAAAACAAATCGTGCTGAATGATGATGGTACGGTCAAGCATTTTGTGATGCGGGGAATTAATGGTCAGTCGGATGAAATCGTCGTGGCTGATGCCTACGTGTCGGCAATGCCTGTAGATGTCATCAAGGTACTCATGCCCGAACCGTGGCAGAAGATTGAGTTCTTTGAGAAGATGCAGGAACTGGAAGGTGTGCCAGTGATTAACCTGCACCTTTGGTTCGATCGCAAGTTGACTGATATCGATCATCTACTATTTTCGCGATCGGATATTCTGAGTGTCTATGCTGATATGAGCGTAGCTTGCAAGGAGTATGAAGACGCAGATCGATCGATGCTAGAACTGATTATCGCCCCAGCCAAAGATTGGATCGACAAATCCGACGACGAGATCGTGGCGGCGACCATGACCGAACTAGAACGCTTGTTCCCACAGCATTTGACTGGCGATAGTCCTGCTAAATTACGTAAATCTAAAGTAGTTAAGACACCTCGATCGGTTTATACTGCATCTCCAGGGCGACAAGATTGCCGACCGAGCCAATCTACGCCGATTTCTAATTTCTTTCTTGCTGGTAGCTATACGATGCAAGAGTATCTTGGGAGTATGGAAGGTGCGGTACTTTCTGGTAAGCTTGCAGCACAGGAGATCGCCAATTATCAGCCCACAGTCGCAAAAACACTAGCTACTGCGGTTTAGGGCATAGGGGATCGGGGATTGGGGATAGACCAATTAGTGAGTAGCGATCGATTGTTGCGTCATCACATTGGGATAGCCTTCACTTATCAGTGCTCCCATAGTCCCTCATCCCTGACACCCAAGCTCTAACACCTAACTAATCTCTATCCCCTAGTCCCTAGTCTCTGCAAATGCTGCAACTGGAAAAGTCCCTACAGATCGTGACAATGCCAACATCAACTGAGGAATCCTATGAACTCTGTCGTCAAATAACTGCTGAATACGGCAAAACCTTTTATTTGGCAACACTATTGATGTCAGTCCCCAAGCGGCGGGCGATTTGGGCAATTTATGCCTGGTGTCGAAATACCGATGAATTGGTGGATGGGGCGGATGCAGATGAGACTACTCCAGCTACACTCGATCGCTGGGAAGCTCAGTTGGAAGGGATGTTTAAGGGTATTCCGACAGATAGTTATGATGTAGCATTGGTTGATACGATCGCCAGATTTCCCGATTTGGAGATTCAACCTTTTCGAGATATGGTGACTGGACAGCGGATGGATCTACGGAAAAATCGCTACAACAGCTTTGAGGAATTGTCGCTCTACTGCTATCGAGTCGCTGGTACGGTGGGACTGATGTCTAATGCGATCGTGGGTATCGATGAAAGTCAATTTACCGCCCCCTGGAATTGTCACAATATCGATATTCCGCTGGAGCAAGCTGTGGCTCTAGGAATTGGTAAACAGTTGACTAATATTCTTAGAGATGTGGGCGAGGATGCCGAGCGGGGAAGGATTTATTTGCCTTTGGATGAGTTGGCACTATTCAACTATACCGAGCAAGACTTGATGAATCAGGTTGTCAATGATAATTGGCGAGCATTGATGAAGTTTCAGATCCAACGCGCTCGGAAATACTATCAGCAAGCTGAAAGTGGGATTAGTCGTCTTAGTCCTGACGTGCGTTGGCCTGTGTGGGCAGCTTTGTTAATATATCAACAGATTTTAGACTCGATCGAGCGCAATGATTATGATGTGTTTACTCGTCGCGCTTATGTAACCACACCTAGAAAGTTATGGTGTTTACCTGGTTCCTTCATCCGCGCACAGGTTAAATAAGTCGTCTTTGGCACTTTAGATCGATCGTTGTTGTCAGTAATACTATTCATACCTGCAATTACAGGTACTGCTCTTAACTGCTTGTAGTAGCTTAGAGTGGCTATTACCAGCGATCGCCAATTTTAACCGAGAGTATACCCTGTGTACTCTTAACTGTTTTTTTGAGCGATTCTCTTTCAGAGAGGCTTCTCTTCTCTCCGAGACGCTGTGCCTACGGCAGGCTTGCGCCAACGCGAACGAGAGGCTTCGCCAACGCCAACGATATCATCCCAAAATTGTGCCTAACCATAGTTATTTACGTGAGTATTTTATTTAATGGAAACCCCAATTAAAAAATCTGATTTCGTGCTAACTCCGTATATGAAGAGTAACGATCTTTGGGCAACTTATCAGGTTCTAAATACTGTTGTTCCTTACATCTTACTATGGGTTTTAGCCGTAAAAGTTGCTCCAATTTCGATTTGGCTGTTACCGCCGATTATAGTTTTGATGGCACTGTTTTCAGTGCGATGCTTTTCGCTGATGCACGATTGTGGACATTATTCACTATTTAGTTCAAAAAAAGTCAATAGATGTGTGGGTTTTGTGTTGGGGGTTCTCAATGCCATTCCACCTTACGCATGGTCGAGAGATCATGCCTATCACCACAAAACTAATGGAGATTGGGAGCGGTATCGCGGTGTTGCCGACTTTATTTCTACTGATGAATTTGCTCAACTAAGTTTAGCCGATCGACAGTCTTATGAATTGCTACGACATCCAGTGATGGCAATTCCTGGAGGTTTTTTCTACTTAGCGATTCAGCCAAGGCTGACATTAGTTCTCGGTGTTTACGACCTGATGAAAGAGGTATTTACTTGTTTAAAGCAAGATGCTGGCAGTTTATCAAAAATTGTTGCTAATCATCAGTCCAAACATTGGCAGACAGTGGCTGAGTTCTGGGATTTGCTACTTAATAATATTTGTGTGCTGGGTGGATCGATCGTCCTTTGCCATTTCTTAGGGGCAGGTTTCTTCGTGAGTGTTTACTCGCTCGTATTGACTCTATCGGCGGTAATCTTCATCTATGTGTTCTTTATCCAGCATATTTTTGAAGGTACTTATGCTCACAAAACAGCAGATTGGGACTATATATTGGGTGCGATCGAGGGGAGCAGTTATTTAGAGTTACCAACAATTTTAAAGTGGTTTACCGCAGATATTGGCTATCACAATATTCATCATCTGTCCGAACGAATCCCTAACTACCATCTTGAAGCTTGTCACCACAAAAACATCCACTTGCTCTCGAACGTAAAAACCCTACGGATCGCTGACATGCTCGACTGTGCCAAATTTATTTTGTGGGATGCGGATACCGATCGATTGGTATCTGTTGCATCATTTCATCAAGCAGCCATCAAAACAAAGGAAGAATATCAACTTCAACCGATCGCTGTAGAGTTAAACAGTTGACAGTTGACAGTTGACAGTTGACAGTTGACAGCGAAGTTGTTAGTGGGGAGATTTAAACTCCCCACTAACAACTATCTGCTTAAAGGCAGGAGGCTCTATACCCCTGCTGTTCGATAAAGTAATTACGATGAAGATCGGGATATTTTTTATCCCTCAATTATCAAAAATTTTGAGGCTCGATCGAAGGTGAATTTATTTCTGCTTGCGCTGGCAATTCCACTGGCAATCCTGACGATCGGGATTGCGCTGTATCTGGCTACTGCTCGTCCTTATCAGTCTTCGGATTCTGTTGCTACTTCCTATGATGAATGGACGGAAGATGGGATTTTAGAGTTTTACTGGGGCGAACACATTCACTTAGGTTATTATGGTTCGCCGCCACAACAGCGAGATTTCTTGACGGCTAAAGCTGATTTTGTCCATGAGATGGTGCGCTGGGGTGGTTTAGACGGATTACCTGCTGGGACTACGGTGCTAGATGTCGGTTGTGGAATTGGCGGTAGCAGCCGGATTTTAGGACGAGATTATGGGTTTGCGGTTACGGGAATCACGATCAGTCCTGGGCAAGTACAACGCGCCCAACAGCTTACGCCACCAGAACTGAATGTGCGGTTTCAGGTGGATGATGCGATGGCATTATCGTTTCCCGACGCGAGTTTTGATGTGGTATGGTCGATCGAGGCTGGCCCGCATATGCCTGACAAAGCAGTTTTTGCTAGAGAGTTGATGCGGGTACTCAAGCCAGGTGGCGTGCTGGTTGTCGCTGACTGGAATCAGCGGGACGATCGTCAAATTCCGCTAAATTATTGGGAAAAACCTGTAATGCAGCAACTCTTGGATCAATGGTCGCATCCGGCTTTTTCGAGTATCGAAGGCTTTTCCGAGCTGTTGGCAGCAACAGGCTTTGTCCAGGGCGATGTAACTACCGCAGATTGGACGGAACAAACTCTCCCTTCGTGGTTGGATTCGATCTGGCAAGGGATCGCTCGTCCCAAGGGTTTGGTAAGTTTTGGTGGAGCGGGATTTATTAAATCTTTGCGTGAAGTCCCGACTATTTTATTGATGCGGTTGGCTTTTGGGGCTGGATTATGCCGATTTGGGATGTTTCGGGCACGGAGATCTCAGACTGGGGCACATGAATCTCCGGCTTCGGAGCAATTGACGGCAGGAAGTCGGGCAGTGTGAGGTTAGGGCGGAGCGAGGAGGATGGAGTGATAACTTGACGTGAGTTTCTGCTCAGGGAGCGACTTGCGTTAGATTGTGATGGTTCGGGTTAAGGATATTAGCTTCGTTCTAGTACCGCCAACGATTGAAATCGTGGCTAATGGTGCAAAGTCCGCCTTCGCGGACTAAGAAAATAGTCCGCGAAGGCGGACTTTATATTATGAGCAGAGACTTCAGTCTCTAGGCTCTTCTTATCCCAAATTATGATGGTTTGGGTCGAGCAGATTTGCCCCGCTCAAGTCTCCCAAACAGGACAATCTCAATCTAGTAGTCCTGCTCAGATCGCCCACACTTCCGTCGAGATCGATCGCGGGGAGTGTCAAAACCCATCAACTAAAGGTCGGATTGCCGCTCTCAATCCTAAAGAAACTCTGTAGAAATAAAAACTTTGACGCATTGTCATTGGCTAATCTGCCGATCGAGTTGTTAAATTGTAGAGAGTTGTTAAAAAACTTAAAGATTTCGATCGCATGGTGAGTAGAACTCACTTAACATTGTCTATGACTTCGCTCCAAGATCGTAATAATTTAGTCGCTACTAACAACTCTATTAAATCTAGTTCCGAACTGCGACCGATGGATCGATCGGACAGTGCGACTCGGATCTGGCTTTACTCTGGCATCTTCTGGATGTCAGTGACGATGTTAATCGGTCTGATCGAAGCAGTGAAACTGTTTTATCCTGAATTCTTGCAGGGGATCCCGATGTTGGCATACGGTCGTCTGCGTCCCGTGCACATCAATATCGGTCTATTCGGCTTCATGAGTATGGGTTATCTGGGAGCTACCTTTTATATGGTGCCTCGGCTGACCCAAACACCCCTCTTTTCAGAACGCTTGGGATCGCTCACAGCATGGGTTTGGAACTTCAATCTCGTAGGCGGCTGTCTGGGGATTTTGATGGGCTACAGCAAGGGGAAAGAATATACTGAAATTCCTTTTCCCTTTGATATGGTTATCGGGCTATTGGTGATTGCGATCGCCGGAAACCTATTTTCCACCATTACAATGCGGCGGGAACAGCGGGTATATGTATCGCTATGGTATATTTTGCTGGCGATTATTCCCTTTCCGATCTACTACACCTTGGGCAATGCCTCGAAGTTTAGCGGGATTGAAGATGCGATCATTAATTGGTTTTATAGCCATAACCTGTTTGGGATTTGGCTGACCACCCTGGGTCTAGCAACGCTGTATTACATCGTGCCCAAGCAAGTTAACAAGCCGCTGTACAGCCACATCGTCTCCTTTGTGGGGTTTTGGTCATTGGCAGCGTTTTATCCGTGGAATGGCGGGCATCATGTGATCTGGGGGCCTGTGCCGATGTGGGTGATGACGGCTTCAGTGACAGCCTCGATCGCGATGTTTGTGCCGACATTTGCCACGATGGTAAATTTTGGCGGTACGGCTTGGGGTACATGGGCGATTATGAAGCGAGATATCGGTTATCGATTTAGTTTGATGGCTTATGCTTGCTATGTGGGCGCGTCGTTGTGGGGGACTGGTTTAGCGGTGATGTCACTAAATGCCAAACTGCATTTTACCAATATGACGATCGCGCATGTCCATTTGGGATTTTTGGGATTTGGCGTACCTGGATTGATTGCCTTTACTTACTTCTATATCGAACGATCGCTCAAGCTCAAATACTCGCGTCCGCTGGCAGAATGGCACTTTTGGTTGACCATGTTAGGGATCGTCGGCTATGTCGTCTCGATGGGAATTAGTGGTTGGGTGGAGGGATCTGCCTGGGAAGCGGGAAATTCGCCCCAAGGTACGATGGTCGATCGCTATCCTTATCACGTTGCGCGGGCGATTAGCGGTCTGATCGTACTGCTAGGACAGTTTCTATTTGTAACTAATGTTGTCAAAACTGTTAATACTCCGGCTGCTCTGACCGAAACTTCTCCCGATGCTCTCCAAAGCTAGAACATCACCATTTAAGGTTACATATGAGATACACTCGCGTTTTTCCAATTGTCATCGTTTTATCGATTCTGTTTGGACTTGCCTTCACCGGACTGGTAATTGCGCCAGGATTTGCCTCGGATATCGCCCGTGCGCCCACGGTTGGCTTGGTAGCATACACAGCACCAGAAGCCAGAGGTCGGAAAATCTATGCGCGTGAAGGCTGCGTCTACTGCCATTCTCAGCAAGTCCGAAATGTTAAAGCAGATGAAAACATGGTGGCATCATATGGAGTTTCTAAAGCAGGAGACTACTTCTATGACACACCACACCTGCTCGGTACCGGACGACAAGGGCCAGATCTTTCCAATGAGGGGCGGATCTGGCGACGAGATATCGGGCAACCTGCCAGAGATTATCTGATCGCACATTTCATCAATCCTCGTCAGTACAATCCCAGCTCGATTATGCCCTCCTTTGACTATCTCTCAGAGCAGGAATTATCGGATTTGACGGACTATATTCAATCTTTGGGAGCATGGAAAGATAATGTCCCTGCGGAGGTAGCATCATGAATGGAGTATGGCTAGCGATGACTCAAGCCCATCCCGAACAAGCCCACATGGGCAGTTGGCTGGGAATTGGTGACGGGACAGTGATTATGTGGTCGTTGGTGTGGGTGCTACTCCCGATCGGTTTTCTGGCGGTGCTGTCGTTAATTTGGGCGAGCAAAAACGGTCAGTTTCGCGATGCTCAAGAAATTGCCGAGCGTCAGTTAAAAATTGAAGATTGAGTCATGCTGAGGAGGGGTAATGCTCTTTGCTACCCCAACAATAAATTAGTTCTAGTTCAGCACCGCTGGAATTTCCAGCCCGAATATAGGTTAAATTGAGGATTAGAATGTCATGAAAGTCTTAATTGCCGCCGATATTTCGCCTACAGCCGTTCAAATTTGTGAGTTTCTCGAAAACTATTTGAAGCCTTTGGCAGATGAGGTTCCAGAGGTAACTGTCCTACATGTTTATGAGCCGGAACTAGATTACTCTGAAGATGCACCGACTCAAAATTGGCAAGCTGTGCCCAAGAGCGAACATGAGTTGCGCCATATTTTTCAACCGTTGGCAGCAACCTGTAATTTGCAATATGTGGTGGTGAATGAAGCACTGGGCGATAGTATTCTCAAACATGCTGCAACAGTCGATCTAGTCGTGATGGGGCGGCGACGACGGGGGCAAATGCTAGAGATGGTGACGGGGAGTTTGAGCCAATATGTGCTACATCGCGCCCCCTGCCCAGTGCTGATCGTACCCGAACCAACTGCGCGTCAGCTAGCCCATAAGATCCTCGATCGCGAATCTGCGCGGCCGATTGTCATGTCCACGGAGTCGTTAGCACGGCTGAAGGTACTGATTGGGGTAGCTCAAGCCGATGGCGGTATCGATCCGCAGGAACGGCTCTGGTTAGAATCCAATGTCCGACAAGGGCATTTTCCAGAGGAGCTGGTTTGGGAAACGCTACTAGCAGAGTCGATCGATCTAACTCACGAGCTAGCGAAAATTTCCGATCCAGCCGAGCAAGAATTGACCTATTACGCTGCCTATTTATTAGCCAATGTCGATGGTAACTATCACGACGAGGAAAGAAGATCGATCGATCTCATCGCTGCGGCGTTTAACTTGACATTAACAAAAGTCGAGCAGTTGCAAGGCTTGGTCGATCGTATCTCTAGCTTCCAGTATGGCGATAAAGTGCAACCGATCGTCGATCCGCAACAAAGATTGCTGGCGATCGAGCAAAAAATCCTCCGCTATGCGACGGCTACTGCCGTCTTGGGGGCAGATCCATCCCCACTATTAAGCTCCTACACGCAGTCGGCGGCATTAGGGCTACAAATGATTCTCATTGCCGAAATTGCGGATATTTGGGGCGAGAGTGACTTTTCAGTCAAGCCATTTTTTGAGGAAATGGTTGGGAGCTTGGGGCTAGTCAGTGCTTGGTTGATGGCGTTAGATCTGGCGAAGCTGGTGCCCAATGTGGGCGCGAGTCTGGGAGCCGTGGATGCGTTTACAGCGACTTGGGCGATGGGACAAACGACTGCTGCTTACTTTGAGACTGCTTATTCAGAGCCACAGGTAGCTCTAGAATCGGCATCCCTCCGCCAATTATTCAAGCAAAATCGGAAGTCCGCTGAAACTATCTACGATCTCAACGAACTAGCTGTAGGCGAACACAAGCGGGAACATGCCGCCCAAATCAAGTTACTCACCGAGGGTTTGAGAACGGGGAAACTCACCGCCCAAGTCTACCAGAATCGTCTCCAACAGCTCCTCTTAACTGAAAAGCATCCCCAGCTCAGTATGTTGTAAAGAGCATGGTTTAACGTTAGTGTCTTCTGATGGAGAGGTGGAGCTGACGGGATTGGACGAGCCTAGAGACTGAAGTCTCTGCTCATGATGCAAAGTCCGCCTACGCGGACTAGGAAATTTAGTCCGCCTACGCGGACTTTGTAACATTAGCCCCTGCTTGGTGCAACGCACGCTGAGGTTTCCTCAGCGCGATTGCATCCGTGATTTCAATCGGAGGCGGTGCTGGGATGGAGCAAATATCCTTAACTAGAACTAACATTAATTAGTCCGCCTATGTAGACTAATTAATGTTAGCCGATCCTACCCTTCGCTCCGAGAACGGGAACGCTATGCCCAAGGCAGGCAACTCTTATCTCCTTGGCTTGGCGACTGCTAAACTTTGTAGTGGCAATCCTAAATCAGATCCCTGGTATTAAACATTGGTGCGTTACGGCTTGTGCCTAAGAGGTTGTTTGAAAAGTATAAAGCGACACTTGACTAGCCCCCCTAGCCCCCCAA